>Ga0265338_10005902_pt1 | contig 15784 bp, 21 predicted proteins | sample 42126metaG_FD_193579 | JGI IMG/M metagenome (GOLD analysis project Ga0265338, IMG submission 193579) | Rhizosphere microbial communities from Carex aquatilis grown in University of Washington, Seatle, WA, United States - 4-21-26 metaG | ecosystem: Host-associated > Plants > Roots > Rhizosphere... | reverse complement strand
GACGGGCTGGGGTGCGAGCGGCGCCTCGCCGCCGCGCACCGAGACGTCGTCGCGGTAGAAGGTGATGTCGACGGCGCCGAGCGGCGGCGCCTCGCCGGTGCGTTCCTCGATGAGGCGCGCGAGCCGCTTCGCGAGCGGCACACCGCGCGTCTGGATGCCGACCAGCGCGACCTCGTCGAGGCTCGGGTCGGCCTCGATGATCTCGTGCGCGATCCGCGACAGCGTCCGGCTGAGTGCGTCTGCGTCGAGGAGGAGCTTCCCGGATGCCTCCACCGTGCTCATGGCGCGGCGGGCGTCGACGGGCCAGGGACGTGCGTCATCGTGTCGCTCCTTTCCGGCCTCTCTGGACCGGGTTAAAGGGTGACGAGCCGTCGGCAACCCTAGCGGCCCCGGCGGATGGATGCGAGGGGACTTGGGCGACGCCGGTGCGCTCCCCTGCGCGAGCGTGCTGACGCCCGAGGCGCCACGGCGAAAGCTAGCGCCCAGGGCCGGACGTAACGCGAAGCGTTAGGGCCGGCCGGACGCAGCACGAGACCGCTGCCCACACCTCAAAGAGCTCGCCGGCTCGGCCGGCGAGCGCTCCCGCGAAGCGGGTACCTCTCCCGCCTGAAAGTGCGCAGCACTTTCAGGCGACGCTACGGCTCGGCGATGATGTCGTCGGGCTCGCTGAGCGCCTCGATGGCGTCCTGAGCGGCCTCGAGCGAGTCCTCGGGGACGAGGACGCTGAGACCGTCCTCGTCGGCGAGCGGTTCGATCTCGGCGTCGATGCCCGCGTCGCGGAGGAGCTCCTGCAGCTCCTCTGCCTCGGTGACGTCGCCTGCCGTTGCGACCTGGATCATCCGTGCCATTGCCACTCGATGATACGACCTCTCACCGCCGCCGGCACCGCCTCTTTTCACGAGCCGCGGCGCGCCCCGCTCGGGGAACGGGATCTCGATGAGGTCGAAGTCGCGCGGGACAACCGTCTCCGCGAAGAACGCTTGGGCTTCCCGCCGGAGCTCCGAGCCGATGTACCGCGGCGAGACGTGCGTGAGCGCGAGCAGGCGAACCTCGGCCAGCTTCGCCACCTGCGCCGCCTCCGCAGCCGTCGAATGGAGCGTCTCGCGCGCGCGACCGGCCTCGTCGGCGCCGAAGGTCGCCTCGTGGACGAGGAGATCGGAGCGGTAGGCGGCCTGGACGACGTTCGGCGACGCGGCGGTGTCGCCCGTGATCGTGACCTTCCGGCCCGGCCGCGCCGGGCCGAGGACGGCGTCGGGCGTGATCACGCGCCCGTCCGGGAGCGTCACCGGCTCGCCGCCCTGGAGCATCCCGCGCTCCGGGCCTGCGGGGATGCCGAGCGCATCCGCTGCCACGACGTCGAAGCGGCCGGGCCGCTCCTCCTCGACGAGGGCGTACCCGACTGCGGCGACGCCGTGGTCGACCGCGAAGGCCTCGAGACGGTAGTCGCCGCGCTCCAGCACGTCCCCGGGCGCGAGCTCGACGACCGTCAGCGGGTACGGGAGCCGCCCGAGGAACGGCTTGAGCTTGCCGAACAGGTCGCGCACGCCGCGCGGGCCGTGGACGGTGAGCCCAGGTGCCTCGCGCCCGCGCAGGGCGAACGTCTTGAGCATGCCCGGGAGCCCGAGGACGTGGTCGGCGTGCAGGTGCGTGAGGAAGATCTCCTCGATCTCCGGGAGGCCGACGGCCGAGCGCTGGAGCTGACGCTGCGTTCCCTCGCCGCAGTCGAACAGCAGCCGCTCGCCGCCGCGCCGGAGCAAGAGCGCCGCGGGAGCGCGCCGCGAGGTGGGCATTGAGGCCGAGGTGCCGAGGAATACGAGGTCGAGATCCACGCGGGAAGAGTGTAGGAGCGTCGGCTTGAACGGGCTGGTCGGTGCATTAGGCTGCGCGCGTGGCGGACGAGGCGATCCTCGAGCTCTACCGGCGCGAGATCACGCCCGCGCTCTACACGGAGATCCGCGACCTGTACAAGACGCACTCGATCGCCGAGGACGCGCGCGATCTGCCCGGGCTCATCTCGACGCTGACGCCGGATTGCGTCTACGAGCTCGTCCAGACGGGGCACCGCTGGGAGGGACACGAGGGCGCCGCGCGGTTCTACACGCAGCTCCTCACCGCGTTCCCGGACATCCGCTTCGACCTGACCGACATCGTCATCGGCCCGCAGGGCGTGTGCGAGGAGGCGCACGTCACGGCGACGCACTCCGCTCCGTGGCTCGGGTTCGAGCCGACGGGAGAGCACCTCGAGTGGGACGTCGTCATCTGGTTCCCGTGGGACGAGGAACGCCGGCTCTTCCGCGGCGAGAAGGTCTACGTCGCCGGGATCGACATCCCGGCCGCGAGCTCAGAGGTTTGACGGGGAATTCGGCCGCCGTCGGGGGCGGTCCAGGCCAAGCGGGGCAGTGCGGGCGGTCGTGCTGATCCCGCGCCGCGCCTGGAGCGTCATCCGGCCCGGCCGAATTACCCGTCAGGCCTCTAGCCCGGCAGGACGAGCCGCTGCCCCGGACGCAGCGTCTCGGACGTCAGGTGGTTCCGATGCTCGAGCTGCCAGACGCCCGCGCGCGGGTCGCCGCCGTACGTCCGGGCGGCGATCGACCAGAGCGTGTCGGCCGGCCGGACGACGTACGTCCGCTCCGGCCCGGCGCCGTGCGAGCTGCGGGCCGCGAGGCCGACCGCGAAGGCGGCCACAAGGGCGACGATCAGGAGCTTTCCGAACATGTGTTCGCCATGCTACTGCGAACACATGTTCGTGTCAAGGCTACTTGCGCTTCTTCGGCTTCTTCGGCTTCTTGGGCTTCTTGGGCTTCTTCGGCTTCTTCGGGTGCTTCGCCGGCTTGCTCGTCGTCGTGGTGGTCGTGGTGGTCGTCTGGCCGGAGGCGTTCGGCGTCCAGTTGACCATCGCGGCCGTGCAGGCGGCGCGACCCTGCGCGAACAGCGGCGCGTCCTGCGTGTAGACCGGCTTCTGCGTCGACTTGCCCTGGCCGCCGGCCGTGAGCATGCCGCTCTGCCAGCCGCCGCCGATCGTCGTCCCGTTCGCGTCCTTGCCGTTCCGGGTGAACTCGTCGACGAGCAGGAACCACTCGACGTCGGTGACGGTCGGGTCGCACGCGAGGTACTTCTGGATGGCTTCCTTCACGTAGTCCGCCTGGGTCTGCTCGCTGACGACCGCGACGTTCTCCGGGTTGATGTACTGCGTGTAGGCAGTCGTGTTCGTCTGCCAGCCGAGCTCGTCGATGCGGAACGTCAGCCCGTTCACCGTCGTCGGCTGCCCGGTTCCCTGGAAGGCGTCGTAGAGCGCCTGCTTCACGCGGTCGAGGTTGGGGATGCCGTAGTTGTTCGTGTTCGTGTAGCCGACGTCGGGCGAGTCGGTCGGGCTGTTCGGGTTCGGGTACGGGTGGATCGACATCTGATCCATGATCGGCGTCGTCCGGCCGGAGGCCTTGTAGGCCTGGCCGACGGCGAGGATGAAGGGGATCGGCGCGGTCTGTCCCTTGCCGTTCGAGCGGGGCGAGAGCCCGAACCCGATCACGCGCGCGCTCGAGTCGGCGGCGTGGACGGAGTCGTAGCAGGCTGCGAGGAGCGCCTCGTACGCCGCCGGCGCGCTCGCATCCTGCGGTGACCAGTAGAGCGACGTGTTCGGCTCGTTCCAGATGATGAAATCGTGGATCCCCCACCCCTTCACCGTGTTCGCGACGAGCGCCGCCCACTGGCAGAACGCCACCGGATCGTGCGTGCTCGCCGGCCGCGCGTAGAGCGCGAGCACGACGTGAATGCCGGCAGCCTGCGCCTTCGGCGCCGCGCGCTGCAGGAACGGGAGCTCGTTGATGGCCCCGGGGTTGCCCGCATCGAACGCGAGCGTCCAGCGCTCCTCTGTGAGGCTCGCGCCCTGGAGCATGCCGTTGAACCACGAGCCGCCGTCGTCGGAGTACTTGCCGGTGTCGTCGGCGACGCCGTAGTTGATGGGCAGCACGACGGCCGCGGCGCCGCTCGGCCCGTGGGTCTTCGCACCCGCCGTCGCGACGACGCTCACCAGCAGTGCCGCCGACAGCGCGGCAGCCACAGCAATCTTCTTCATGACACCCCTCTGGATCGACCGACCCGGATCTAGTAGCAGTACTCTCGCCCTCCCGCCCCGCCTGGAACATGGGCCGGTTGGCCCATCTTCGCTGCCGGCCGGGACTACCCTCTCGCAGCGAGAACGGCCTCCACGAGCCGTCCGGCCCCGAACCGGACGGGGTCGTCGGCGGGTAGGCCGGTCTCCGCCTCGGCGGCGGCGATTGCGGCTCGCGCCTCCTCCTCGCCGAGCGCACGCGTGTTCAGCGCCACCGCGACGACGCGCGCCGGGCGTGCCGGCAGCGCCATCCGCTCGTGCAGGTCGACGAGCTCGCGAAGCGGCGGGATCGGATGCGGCCCGCCGCCGGCGCCCTCGATCTCCGTGCGACCCGCCTCGTGGCAGAGGACGAGGAAGTGCGGCGCGCTGCCGTGGTAGAGCCCGAGCGTGACGCCGGAGTACACCGGGTGGACGAGCGAGCCCTGCCCCTCGACCCACAGGAGCTCCCCGCCGCGCTCGGCGGCCTCGACGACGAGCCGCTCCGACGCGCCCGCGATGAAGTCGGCGACGACGGCGTCGACGGAGATGCCCCAACCGGCGATCGCGATGCCCGTCTGGCCCGTCGGTACGAAGATCGACCGGACGCCGCGGCGACGCGCCTCGAGGTCGAGCTCGAGCGAGACGGTCATCTTCCCGATAGCGCAGTCGGAGCCGACCGTGAGCACGATCGTGCCGGGGACGTCCATGACCGCGCCGGTCGCCGTCGACACGTCGGCCGGCGGGCGCCGCAGGTCGCGCAGCTCAACCCCGCGCTGCGCCGCGAGCCCGCTCAGCTCCGCGTCGTCGGCGAGGAAGACGTGCAGCCCGTTCTCGATGTCGAGGCCGTTCTCGACGCAGCGCTTCAGGATCTCGATCCACGCGGGCGGGAACCGCCCGCCCTGCGTCGCGACGCCGACGAGCGCGGTGGTCGGGCCGAAGCGGAGCGCGTCCTCGACCGTCCCGACGACGGGGACGCCCTCGTCGCTCTCCCCCGTGCGCTGCGAGTCGAGGATCGCGACGACGTCGTCGCGCCGGTACCGCAGCACGCCGCGCGCGGTCTTCCCGTAGTGCGGGTCAGCGGAGAAGCCCTCAGCGAGCAGCAGGTACTTGACGGACACCGAGTCCCGGCTGGTCGGAGGGAAGCTGCACGCCGTCGACGAAGGCCACGCCGGGCCACGGGTCGTGCGCGATGAGGATGTTCCCATCGAGGTCGACGTGGTCGAAGAGCGAGGCGATCTGCGCGCCGGCCGCGATGCCGAGGCCGGACTCGACCATGCAGCCGAGCATGCAGCCGAGCCCGAGCGAGCGCGCCGCGTGCACCATGCGCACCGCTTCGCGCATACCGCCCGATTTCGCAAGCTTCACGTTGATGCCGTGCGCTCGTTCGGCGCACGCGGGCACGTCGCCGAGCGTGTGGCAGTCCTCGTCGACGTAGATCGGGACGAACGACGCAGCCTTCAGCCGCGCGCCGCCTGCGTCGCCGGCGACCAGCGGCTGCTCGCAGTACGCGACGTCGAGCTGCGCGAGCTGTGGCAGCGCGTCTAGCGCCTCGTCGAGCGACCACGCCTCGTTGACGTCGACCTGCAACGGCAGCCCGGTGACGCCGCGCACCGCGCGCACGCGTTCGACGTCGAGGCCGTCGCCGGCGCCGAGCTTCAACTTCAGGCGCTTGAAGCGGTCGCCGACCTTCTCCGCGCGGCGCGCCATGTCGTCCGGGTCGCCGAGCCAGATCGTCCAGCTCGTCGGCGGCCCGGCGCGGCGGAGCCCGAGCAGGCGCCACACCGGCAGCCCGGTGAGCTTGCCCTGCAGGTCGTGCAGCGCCGCGTCGAGTGCCGCCCGGGCCGCGAACTGCTCCGCGGGCAGGCGCGCCATCGTCTCCTCGAGCGCGAACGGGTCGTTTCCGAGCAGCTCCGCATGTGCCTCGACGTACGCGAGCGCCGACTGCGCCGACTCGTCGTACCGGTCGACGGGCGCCGCCTCGCCGTAGCCGCGGACGCCGCTGTGCGTGACCTCGACCTGGACGACGTCCTCGGTGTCGCTCGCGCTCCGTGCGATGACGAACGTCTCGGCCAGCTCGAGCGTGACGATGCGCGCGGAGACCTCCACGGACGAGGAAGCTACACTCTTGGCTCCCCGCGCCCGTAGCTCAGGGGATAGAGCGCGCGCCTCCGGAGCGCGAGGTCGCAGGTTCGAATCCTGCCGGGCGCATGACGCGCGTCGGTCAGCCGCCGACGCCGTGCTGGATCGCGTTCAGCCAGGGCCCGGCGCTCTGGGCTGCTGCGACCGCGACTCCCCCACCGAGCACGAGTGCACACGCGACGACGGCGCGGCGCAACGCGTGCCCCTGGGCGCGCCGGCCGCTCGCCCAGTCGGCGAACGCGAAGCGGCGCAGCTTCGGCAGATGGGCCACGGCGTGCGCGCCGACGACGAGGAGGAAGAGCGCGAAGCTCGCGGAGTGCACGGCACGGAAGAACTGGGAGTGCGGGCCCGCGACGACGAGACCGACACCGCTGCCGAGCAGCGCGACGGTCGCGCCGACGACGAGCGGCGCGATCCCGCGCAGGAACGCGCGCGGCGGCCCCTCCGCCCGGTATGCCGGCGCGCGAGTGTAGTACCGGATCATCCGCCAGCCGGTCGACGCGAGCTTCACCGCGACGATCGGGATGAGCGCGACGCCGACCGCGATGTGGACCGTGAGCGTCTGCTGCAGGCCGAGCACCAGCGTCGCCAGCTCGACGAGGATGCCCGCGAGCAGGACCGCGCCGAGGAGCGCCGTCAGATGACGGTTGCCTCGCGGCCCTCCCGGGAAATGCGTCGCGAAACGGTCGAGTACGCGGCGGACGGTCATCGCGACCTACTCTTCCCAGCGCAGATGAGGGCGGGATGAACACCGAGCACGTCGCCCTCTTCTTCCACGTCCTCGGCGCGCTGCTGTTCGTATCGGGCATCGTCGTCGCCGGCGCGGCCTTCGAGGCGGCACGGAGACGGAGCGATCCGCGCGAGATCGCCGTCCTTCTCGGCGTGACGCGCATCGGCGTCGTGCTCGTCGCCGCCGGCGGACTGCTCGTGCTCGCGTTCGGCTTCTGGCTCGTCCACCTCACCGACGCCGGCTTCGGCGATGCGTGGGTGTCGGCCGCGCTCGCGCTCTTCGTGCTCGCGTCGCTCCTCGGCGCGGCCGGCGGTCGCCGTCCCCGGCAGGCGCGCGTGCTCGCGCGCGAGGGCGGCGACGTCTCGGCGGTCAAGCGACTCCTCGACGACCCGCTGTCCCGTACTGCGAACTACGCGTCGGCCGCGATCGTCGTCGCGATCCTCGCGCTCATGATCTGGCAGCCCGGCGGCTAGTCGACCGACGGAAAGCCGGGTGTCGCGAGCACGCGCCCGTCGGCGAGGATCGTCAGCGCCTCGTAGCCGCGCAGCCGCGCCGTCCAGTCGATCGCGCGCCGCGGCCCCATCGCGTACGCCGCGGTCGCATAGGCGTCGGCGGTCGCGAGGTCGGGGCCGGTGACCGTCACCGACAGGATCCCCGCGGGCGCAGCGCCCGTATGCGGATCGCGGACGTGCTCGCCGCGCTCGTACGCGCCCGATGTCGCGATCGCGAGATCGTCCCCCTCGACGACCTTCGCGACCGCCTGCGACTCGAACGGGTGCTGGATGCCGATGCGCCAGCGTCCGCGCGTGCGGACGTCTCCACCCGCGTTGATCGCATAGTCGCTCGAGCCGGCCCGGTCGAGGATCGCCGCCGCCCGCTCGACGGCCCACCCCTTCACGTAGCCGGAGGGATCGAGCCCCACCGCGTCGATGTCGAAGTAGCCCGCGGTCTCGTCACGGAGCTCGCGGCAGCGGCGCAACACCCACCGGACGTCGTCGCTCGCGTCCGCCTCGTCGAGCTCGCCGCGGCGCAGGCGCGAGATCTCGCTCCCGTCCTTGTACGTGCTGAACGTCTCGTCGACGCGACGGAGCCAGTCGAACACCTCGTCGGGGACGTCGCCGTCGCGCGCCTCGACGACGACCGGCATCCCCATGACGTGTTCGACGCGCACCATCGAGCTCAGACCTTCTCGGCCTGGAGGATCGCCGCCTGCAGCGACTGCTCGAACGCGAAGCTCGTCGCGGTCGCACCCGAGATCATGCTGATGTTCGGGTTGAACTGCGCCTGCAGCACTTCCTGCGTCAGGTACGGAAGCGCCTGCTCGTTGATGAACACCGAACGGTCGGTGTGGTTCGGGTAGACCGGGACGCCGACGTTCGTGATCTTCCGCGTCACCTTCTTGTGCTTGCCGACGATCGTCGTCGTCTTCTTCACGACGAGCGTGATCTGGATGTAGCCCCAGCGGTCGGCGACCGCCTGCGGGCCGGTGACCGTCTTCGTCGACGTGATGACCTTCTTCTTCGCCGCGGCCGCGGCGTTCGCGACCGGGAGGGCGATTACGACCGCACCGACGGCCGCTGTGATCGATCTGTGCATGCGTGGTTTCCTTTCTAGAGGGCGAAGCGTTCGACGTGGATGTGGCGGCGGGAGACTCCGGCGGCGCGGACGTTGCGAACCGCGGCGTCGACCATGCCGGGCGGCCCGCAGACGAAGACGTCCCGCTCGACGAGATCGGGGACGAGCTCGCGCAGGCTCTCCGGCGCGAGCAGCCGCGCTCCCTCGGGCGTCGCGTGGTCGCCGACGAGGAAGTGGACCGCGATGCCGCGCTCGGCGGCGAGCTCCTCGATCTCGTCGCGGAGCACGAGGTCGTCGTCGGTGAGGGCGCGGTAGAGAACGACGACGTCGCCGCCCGCCTCCTGCATGAGCGCCCGTACGGGCGTGACGCCGATGCCGCCGGCGACGAGCGCGACCTTGTCGCCGCGGCGGCTCGCGTCGGTGAAGACACCGAACGGCCCTTCAGCGAGCACGCGCGTGCCGACCGGGAGCGAAGCGAGCGCGCCGCTGTGATCGCCGAGCGCCTTCACGGTGATCCGCAGCGACCGCCCGTCCGGCGCCGCGGAGAGCGAGAACGGGTGCGCGCTCCACCAGCGGCCCTGCGTGAGGAAGCGCCAGACGAAGAACTGGCCGGCCCGCGCGTGCAGCCGCTCGAGGCGACGGCCGGTGATCCAGACCGACACGACGTCCGGCCCCTCGTCGACGACGGCAGCGACGCGCAGCCGGTACCGGAACACGTTGACGAGAGGAACGACGACGCGGAAGACGACGAGGAGCGCGAGCGTCGCGGCGTAGAGCGAGCGCCAGTAGTCGGCGGCGACCGTGTCGAGCACGAGCTCGTTGCCGGTCGGGATCTGGTGGAACCACCCGAGCGCGATCCCCGCATACGCGAGGAAGTGCACGGCGTACCACCACTCGTAGCGCAGGCGGCGCCGCACGATGACGTACGAGGTGCCGACGACGGCGATGAGCAGGCCGGTGCCGACGGTGGCCGTGATCATCCCCGGGTAGATCCCGCCGCCGAGCATCGTCGAGATCTCCTTGCCGATGGAGAACTTGTCCATCTCCGCGTAGCCCCAGACGCTGAAGAACACGTGCGCGACGACGAGGTCGATCGTCGCGTGCCCGTTCCAGCGGTGCCACACGGTGAGCCGGTCGAAGCCGACGAGCCGCTCGAGGAACGGGAATCGCGCAAGCAGGATCACCTGGACGAGCGCGAGGTAGGCGCTCAGCAGTCCGGTGATGCGCGCGACGCTCGTCAGCGCCTCGCCGGTGGTCGCCGCGTGGAGGTTGCCGCCGTTGGCCCAGAGCCAGACGATGCCGCCGGCGTTGCCGAGGACGATCGTCCAGACGAGCGCGAGCCCGGCGGCTCGGTTCAGGCGCGGCCGCGAGGCGGCGCGGGTCGCTCTCGCGATGGCCACCTCGGTCACGGTGTCCATTCGAGCAACGGATTCTGAGGATCGCCTGAGAGTCGAGCGGTATTTACACCGGGATTACTCAACCGTCGTGGCCGTGGAAGGCGCTCTGCCAGAGGACCCACGGATGCGCGTACCGGATGGTCGTGAGCGCGAGGACGGCCCCGACGACGATTGCGCCGGCGAGGAGCAGCGTCCTCCCCATGGCGCCGTCGACGCTCGGCCGCCGCGGCCGCCAGTCCGCGACCGCCAGCCGCGTCACGCGTGACATGTGGGCGAGGACGTGGATCCCGGTAGCCACGAGCCAGACGACGAAGCTCGCCTTGTGCAGGCCGACGAGCAGGCCCTGGCCCGGACCGCGGATGAGCAGCCCGACCCCGGTGCCGAAGACGACGAGCGTCGAGAGGACGACGACGGGCCCGAGCAGGCGGAGCGGCAGCAGCGGCGGCCCCTTCTCGACGTACTCGCGCGAGCCGCGGTAGTAGCGGGCGAACCGCCAGCCGGTGCTCGCGAGCTTCAGGGCCACCGGCGGGATGAGGAGCATGCCGATGAAGACGTGCGTCGACAGCAGCGGACGGATGAAGAGGATGGTCACGCCCTCGGCCGCGAGCAGCAGGAACAGCACGGCCCCGGAGGCCGCAGTCAGCCGCTCGTTGCCATCCGGCCCACCCCGCACGGCCGCATCTTGAGCGGCGACAGATGAATCCGCGATGAGACGCGGTTACACTTGGCGCATGACGAGACAGGCAACAGGAGACCCTCTCAGTACCAATGCCGAGCCTGCCTCGCATCCGTCCGCGGCGTGTCGCCGCGCCCGCAGCCGCTGAGGTCGCGCCGCGCCCGCGGATCGCGGAGCTCGAGCGCGCCGGCCTGACCTGGATCCACCTCGAGGGCCCCACCCAGGAGGAAGCGCTCCAGCTCGCCCATCGCTTCGGCTGGCATCCCCTCGACGTCGAGGACGTCATGTCGCGGCGCCAGCGGCCGAAGGTCGACGTCTACGCGGAGGAGGGCGAGAGCTACCTCTTCGCGGTCCTCCATTTCCCCGTGTACGACAAGGCGATCGGCCGGCTGAACGCCGGCGAGCTCGACGTCTTCCTCGGGGCCGACTATCTCGTCACCCTCCCGACCGTCGAGCTGCGCCCGGTGTCAGCGCTGTTCCGCCGCGCGTTCGAGAGCGAGGAGTTCCGCCAGCAGCTCTTCGCGCGCGGATCGGGCCGTCTCTTCTACGAAGTGCTCGACGACCTCTACGACTACTGCTTCCCGATCCTCGACAAGATCGGCTACAAGCTCGAGCAGATCGACGAGGACATCGACGACGTCGCGATTCGCGCGAAGGACCTCGTCCGCGACATCCACAAGGTCAAGCAGGAGATCATCTCCTACCGCAAGATCATCAAGCCGCAGCGGCCGACGCTCAGGCAGCTCGAGCGCGGCGTCGAGCGCTTCCTGCCCGAGGAGCTCGAGCTCTACTTCGACGACATCGTCGACGCGAGCGAGCGCATCTGGGACCTGCTCGACAACTACAAGGAAGTCGTCGAGGCGCTGGAGACCACGAACGAGTCGCTCATCTCGCACCAGCAGAACGACATCCTGTACGTGCTGACGATCTTCAGCGTCATCGTGCTGCCGCTGACGTTCCTCACCGGGCTGTTCGGCATGAACGTGAGCTTCCCCGGCTTCGGGAGCGCGACGGCGTTCTGGGCGATCCTCGGCTCGTTCGTCGCGCTCATCGCGACGATGCTCGGGTTCTTCCGGTACAAGCGCTGGCTCTAGAGGCATGGACCGCTTGTGGGCGCCGTGGCGGCTCGAGTACGTCCAGAACGCGGACGCGATCGAGGGCTGCGTCTTCTGCACCGCCGCGGCCGGTGACGACGAGGAGCAGCTCGTCGTGCATCGAGGCGAGCGCGCGTTCGTCCTCCTGAACAAGTTCCCGTACTCGTCCGGCCACCTGTTGGTGGCGCCCTACCGTCACGGCGCTAATTTCGGCGACCTCGACGAGGACGAGGCGGCCGAGGTGCACCGGCTCGCGTCGCAGGGCCTCGACGCGCTCGGCGCCGTCTACGGGCCGGACGGCTTCAATCTCGGCTGGAACGTCGGCCGCATCGCCGGCGCCGGCATCGTCGACCATGGCCACCTGCACGTCGTGCCGCGCTGGAGCGGCGACACGAACTTCATGCCGGTGCTCGCCGACGTCCGCGTGCTGCCCGAGCACCTGATCGCAACACGATCGAAGCTTGTCGAGGCCTGGCCGGCGGCGTAGGCTCGCCGCCCGCGAGGAGTCGCCTCGCACTCGCCGTCGCTCTCGCGTCGGTCGTAACCGCCGTCGTCGCAGCCGGCGCCGCCTCGGCGCCGATCCACGACGGGATGCTCTACGGCTGCGTGTACGTCGAGAACCTCGGCAGCTCGTCGAACCTCGACGTCCTCGTGTGGGACAAGCACGCCCCGCATGCGCATGCCTGGGCGATGGTCAGCGGCGGCGGCCTGAACAAGACCGACAAGTTCACGCTCGACCAGCACGGCTGGCACACGGAGAAGTTCAACGTGATGAGCTTCGGCGACTACAAGTTCACCGTCGGGATCATCAAGCCGAAGCTCAGCTACACGTTCGACTTCACGCTCGACGCGGCGAACGACATCACCGGCAAGAGCTGCAAGCCGCACTGAGCCGGCCTCCCCACGCCGCACCGCCATACACCATCACTGGGCGCAGACGGCGTACGCCTTCGTGTCGATCCAGCGATGGGTATCGGACTTGATGCCGAACTTCCAACCGTTCCCAACCGGGTAGCTCTCGACGTCGATCGCCCTGAACGTGTACGCGTAGGCCTGGTGGCCGCCGCCGCCAACGACGCGCGACGCGCTCGGGCACGTCGCCGTGGACTGAGGGCCCTGGGCGGTGACGACCGAGTAGGCGACGCTGGCGCGAGACTGCGTCGCATTCGCTGAACGGGTCATCGTGAACAGGGCGCAGGCGATGACGACGATCGCACCAACGGCGCAGATGAACAGACGGTCACGTCTCGTAAGGGACATGCTTCCTCCTTGGTAGGGGTTAGGCCTCGCGCGACTCTACGCGGACTCGTTGAGGGAGACGATGGCCCTAGCTGGCCCGTCGAGGACCCTTCTCGCGACGGAGCCAGGCAAACGACAAGCCCCGTTTCCGGGGCTTTTCGTGAAGCGGACGACGGGATTCGAACCCGCGACACCTGGCTTGGGAAACCGGTAGCGCGTGGCTCAACCGTGCGGTTTAGGACGACTGCGCGCCACCGTGCGCGCCAGTCTCGTAGAGGAGGCCATCGGTCTTCAGCTTCTCAGCGAACGCGACAAGGGCTTGCGTCGAGCGAGAGACCCACCGGACGAGCTTGTTGGTGTGCGCGACGATCTCGTCGCCCGAGCCAAACTTGTAGAACGCGTAGCGCCCGGCGCTCTGCGAATCGAGGTTCGGGCCCATCAGCAAATATCCGTCAGGCGGCAGGTCAGGATCCTCGACTATCGGCGCTCCGTGTTTCGCCTTGTTGTACGTCAAGACGAAGATCTCCTGCGGATGGAAGTAGTGCGTCGCCGCGGTCTTCAGGTTCTCGTCAAGCGCATAGAAGTCGCTCAGCAAGCCACCGTGTGGAGCTCCCCTCTTGCGTAGTACATCGGTGATCGCCTGCGTTGGCGGCAGTCTCAAGAGCGACGCGAGATCTCCATCGTGGCCCGCAACGGTGGCGTAGAAGTCCGAGACATCACTCACGCGGTACGACAGGAACGCGTCGATAAGCAGCGGCGCGTCAGCTCGATTCCGGATGGCCCATCCCCAAGCGCCCATCGACTCGAGTGCGCCGACGTACTCCGCGAACACACGCAACGCGAGGAGCTTTCGCTTTGTGACATCCGTCTCCGACCGATGCGCGGCGACGAGCGTTTCAGCGCAGACCTCGTGAATTAGCGCCCCCGCATCTACGTGGAACCGAAGGAACTCGTTCTCGCGCGCATCGTCAGCCGCCGTCGGACCGGCGGGCCCGCGCCTCCACGCGAGGAGACTCGTCCGCGATGGACGCTCCGCGCGAGGCGGATCAAGCCCCATGCCCGGCCAGTAGCGCGTCGAGTGCGGCTGCGGCCTCCGTGCGGGCGCCGTCGAGCAAGTGCCGGTACCGATCGGTCATGTACGCGGAAGTGTGCCCGACGTAGTCGCCGATCTCCTCCAGCGAGCGCCCAGCCGCGTGCATGAGCGAGACGAACGTGTGCCGGCACTCGTGCAGTCCGATCGGCTCGAGCTCGACCGCGCACGGCGTGCCAGTCAGGAAGGCACCGACCGCCGCCGCCCACGCGCCGAGCGCGCGCTCCCGCACGTGCGTCGGCGTGAACGGCGTCGACGGGGTCCGGCCGAAGAGGAGGTCGTCGCCGCGTTACCGGTCCTGGCGATGTGCTCGAGCAGGAGCCGGCGGAGCTCGCCCACGAGCGGGACGCGCCGGCGGCCCTTCTCTGACTTCGGGTCGATCGCGCCGTCGACGTCGTCCCAGCCTCGCTCGACGCGGATCTCGCCGCGGGTGAAGTCGACGTCGTCGACGCGGAGCGCGCGCAGCTCTCCGCGGCGGAGGCCGGCGTATGCGGCCGTCGCCCACAAGGGGCGGTCCTCTTCGGGCAGCGCGGCGAGGAGTGCGGCCGCCTCGGCAGGCGATGCCGCGCGCTCACGCGCACGGTCGCCGGCGGGAAGATCCAGCCGCTCCGTCGGGTCCGCCTGCAACTCGTCTGCCTGCAGGGGCCGACGAATGACCGCTCGGAGCGCATTGAGGACGCCGCGGATCCGCGACCCGGAGAGGCCGGCTCGGACGAGCTCGTCGACGAGCAGCTCCTGCACTTCGCGGCAGCGGAGCACTGGTTGGCGCAACCGGTGCTCTCCGGGGAGGCCGCATGGGAAGCGTCTTCGCGGGGCCGCGCGCCAGGTGCGCGCCAGTTGTGGCTTCAGCCGGGGCCGTGCGGCCGTGCGAGCTCGAGGAGGACCTCGACGTTGAGGTGCGCGTACGCCGGCACGGCGAGCAGGTCAGGCCCGTCGACGAAGACGGTCGCGATCTGCTCGAGCTCGTCCCGGCTCAGGTCGATGTCCGTGCTCACGTCGCCCCGGTCAGGATCGAGGACAGCCTGGTAGTCGATGCGGCTGGCGAGCTCGACCGCAGCGAGGTTGCGCCCGAGCGTGAGCAACTCGGCGAGGTCGTTCGCCTCGTGCGCCGAGAGGCCGGGCTTCGAGCCGATCGCGAAGCGGACCGCAGCCATCGCCTCGGAGCCTACGCCTGTGGTTGAGCAGCTTCCAGACCCTCGTAGCGGCGTCGATGAGCGGGGCGAATGGTCGCCTGCGTTCGAGGGCCAGCGGCCGCCGTTCGAGCCCGGCAACGAGCTCGCGGCGGCGCATGGCGCCTATCGCGAGCAGGCGCTCGCGCCGCTCGCCCGCGAGATCGGCGACACGCTCCGGCGCGTCCTGCCGGTCACGCCGACCGATGAGCCGATGCTGCAGCTGCTCTCGGGCGTGCTCGCGCGGATCGAGGTCGCGCACGGATGGCTCGCCGAGCGTGGCCTCTTCCGCGGCGACGCCGGCGAGCTGCAGCCGGTGCTCAAGCAGCTGTCGACGTGGGAGAACACCGCGGCGCGCCTCATCAACCTGCTCGGCGGTACGCCGGCGGTGCGCGCGCAGCTGCAGCTCCACGGTCGCGGCGGCGGCGACGGCGACGATCCGGTACCGCCTGGGCTGCCGGTGACAGCGACGTCGCTCGCCGCCGCGCACACTCTCGATCGCGTGTCGGAGAGGGCGGCGTCGTGACGGTCGGCGGTGTGCTGCAGATCCGCGACGACCCGGTCGGGTTCTGCCGGCAGGTGCTCGCG
>Ga0265338_10005901_pt1 | contig 15788 bp, 14 predicted proteins | sample 42126metaG_FD_193579 | JGI IMG/M metagenome (GOLD analysis project Ga0265338, IMG submission 193579) | Rhizosphere microbial communities from Carex aquatilis grown in University of Washington, Seatle, WA, United States - 4-21-26 metaG | ecosystem: Host-associated > Plants > Roots > Rhizosphere... | reverse complement strand
TCCCAAATACTAACCCCGCGCCGATGAATAGCAAGCCGAGCATAAACAGCCAGTCTACCCAGGCATGTCCGGCCAAGTGTTGGTAAGAGCTGGCTAAAGGTCCGGTAGTGGCGTGGCCCAAAAAACCGGCTGTCGGCGAACCGCCATGCAGCCAAGCTTCTGAACATCCCCGGCCCAAGCCCTTGCAGGTGGCATAGCCGAAGCCGAAAAGCTTATCAATAAAGGCCCATAAGAACATATACCCAAGACCTATGCGTAGGAGTGCCAATGCGTACAGGCTCTTGTCGTTTGTTGATCTTGCCATAATTTTCCTTTTTAACGCTTATGTCTAGAATCATATTATTTATTACTTTCCTTGGCAATCTGTTTATAATTAAGCGTAAGCATGGATGTTGTAACCGCCGGTCGTAGCCTTATTGCCGATACTTTGGCTTTTCATCTGTTTTTTGTACTGTTCGGAGTTGGCTTGCCGGTTTTGATAGCCGGGCTAGAGGGCTATAGCATTTTCAAAAAGCGTCCATATGGCCGCCAAGTGGCCAGGTCTTGGTCAAGGGCCCTGGTTATTTTATTTATCGCTGGCGCCGTTAGCGGTACGATTGTCAGCTTACAGTTCAACTTAATCTGGCCGACCTTTACCAGTTTTGCCGGTAAGGTGGTTGGAGTTAGCTTTGCGCTGGAGGGTTTTGCTTTCTTGATAGAAGCTCTCTTCTTATCGATATATATGCTGAGCTGGGATCGGTTTAAGCCGATTTGGCACTGGTTAATTGGTTGCTTAGTGGCGCTGAGTGCCCTGGCTTCGGCCTTCTTTATAACGACTGTTAACGCCTGGATGAACACACCGCAAGGCTTCAACCTGGACGCCCACGGAAACCCTATAGATATCAATACCCGTCAGGCGGTTTTTAGCCCGGCAGCCAAGACCGAGATAAGCCATTCGATTTTGGCTTATCTGTTTGCGGCGACCTTAGCATTACTGGCAGTCTATGCCTGGATGCTGTGGCGGCGCAAAATGACTTCGGCTGCCAAAACAAGGGCTAAAAAATTGATGGTTGGCTTGGCCGCTGTTGCCTTGATTCTGGGGCTGGCAGTTGGCTTTGCTGGCGACCAATCAGGTAAATTTGATGCTAGGTATGAACCTTATAAGCTGGCGGCTGCCGAAGGCTTGCAGCAGACCCAAACTGGTGCACCGCTACTAATTGGCGGCATCGTCCAGGGTAACCAAGTGAAACACGCCGTTAAAATACCAAAACTGCTCAGTTTTCTGGCTACTGGGCATTTTAACGGTACGGTCGAGGGTTTGGACTCCACCCAGGCGCAAAATCGTCCGCCGGCGACAGTTCATTACTTCTTTGATGCCATGGTCAGTATTGGCATATTCACGGTGCTCGTAACGCTCGTCTATCTACTCGGCCGTTGGCACCGGGCTGACTGGGTTCACAGCCGTTGGTTTTTGGCTCTGTTGGTATTGTGCGGAATTTTGGGCATTTTTGCCGCCGAATTCGGCTGGATGGTAACAGAGTTTGGGCGGCAGCCGTTTGTCATCCGTGGTGTAATGCGGGTTAGCGCGGCCGTGACTCATTCTAAGGCGGTAATTGGTTTTGGTGAGATCTTCCCTGTGCTTTATTTGATTTTATTCTCGCTGACGATTATCGGCTTGCGACGTGGGGTCAAATTGCAGGAGGCTCTCGATGAGCATCATTGATGCTTCAGTTCTACTAATTTCGGCCCTGTTTAGCATCTATGCCCTAGCCAGCGCTGTGGAATACGGCATCGTTTTTAAGATGTTAGGCCGCGATCAGGCCAGCCGTAAATTGTTTACTCCGCTCTGGGAGATTACGAACGTTTTCTTAGTTTTTGGCTTTACAGGCTTGGCGATCCTATTCAACGGGGCGTTGACGCATCTCAGCCACGCGCTTATGGGTACGCTTGGCGCGGCGATAGTTTTGATGCTTATCCGATCCTGCCTAGTGCTGTCCATTTTCTACATCAGGAATGACGATATTATCCCCAGCTGGCTGCTCTGGCCGTTCGCGCTGGTTACTTTTTTGGTGCCTCTGAGTTTTTCGTCTGCCGGCGTTTATCTTTTGACCGGCCAGCTCTTTTGGAGGTCAGTTGTCGGTGCAACTCTAATAGTTGGTGCTACAGCTGGCTTGGCGGCTGTCGGGCTTCTGGTTGTGAATCGCAAGCAGAAACTAAAGGATCAGTTTGCCGGGCAATTGACGTTTATAGTCTGGCTTTTAATTTTGGGTTGCATTTTACCTCTGTTAGTCCAGCACGTGTCGAACAATCTTCAGCAGTGGCCGTTGGCGGTGTTGGTGGGGCTGAGTACTGTGGGCTTAGGTTTGGTACTGGCAGGTCTTCGTCGCGGTATAAGGCTTTGGCAGTACGCTGCGCTGGTTTGTCTCATGGTACCGATTCTGCTGGCCTGGGCTGATCGACCTTATTTGGTCTCCGGCCAGCTAACTCTATCCGCCAGCTACGGCGCTCAAACTTATGGTACGGCCATAGTCATTGGCTTGATTGTGATGCTGCCGCTGATTATTCTTGGCGGCTGGCTGTTTATTGTGCTTTTCAATTCGCCCAAAGATTAATCCTTCTTTAAGTTTGTTCTAAGCAAAGGGCTATTCAATTGGGGTAGTAAATAGGAAGAAATACAAAATGAATGTCTTAAGCCGTGGCGTCCGAAACGCTTTCCGTAACTCTACTCGAACCGTTTCTGTAATAGTAATCTTGGGTCTCTCCATCGCGCTGGCGCTCTCTATGTTGTTGGCCCACCAGGCCGTTAATAAAAAGATCGACAATGTTAAAAGTAGCGTTGGCAACACTATAACGATCGCACCGGCCGGCTTCCGCGGCGGTCTTGGCGGCGGTAACCCGCTAACCGAGACTCAACTGGCAACCATTTCTTCTTTGCCTCACGTAGTTAGTCTAGAGAAGAGCTTAAATGACCGATTAACTTCTACCAATACGAATCTGGTTTCAGCAATCGATCTGGGGACTTTAGGGCAGAGATTTGAGCGCTTTAGCGGTGGCGATGGCGGATCGAGCACGGTCAGCCCGGATCTATCTAACTTTACGCCACCGATTACGGTCATCGGTAGCAACAACCCGACTGATCTTAATAGCACACAGGGCGGCGGAACATTTACGCTCAAAAGTGGCAGCGTTTTTAATTCTACGAGTAGCGATAATGTAGCGCTGGTGGGTTCTACGTTGGCTACCAAAAATAGTTTGAGCGTTGGCTCAACTTTTACGGCCTATAATACTACCGTTAAAGTCGTGGGCATTTTCGATAGCGGCAATAGTTTTAGTAATAACTTGGTAGTTATGCCGCTTACTACGCTTCAAACCCTATCCAGCCAGAGCGGCGACGTAACCAGTGCTGTAGCGACCGTCGATTCGGTAACGAATATTGATTCGGTAACTAGCGCCGTTAAGACCAAGCTTGGTACGGCGGCTGACGTGACGAGCAGCAAGGACGAGGCCGATAACGCCATCGCGCCGCTGGATAACATCAAGAATATTTCGCTGTATAGCCTAATCGGAGCGGTAGTGGCAGGCGCGGTGATCATCTTCCTAGTGATGCTAATGATCGTCCGTGAACGTCGGCGCGAAATCGGCGTGCTCAAAGCTATCGGCGCCAGCAACCTAAAAGTTATGGCTCAGTTTATGACCGAGGCTATAACCCTGACGGTTTTAGCGGCCGTGATTGGCATTCTGGTATCGCTAGTAGCGGCCGACCCGATAACTAAAACTTTGGTTAATAATTCTACCAGCTCCAGCACTACGAGCGTCCAGACGCCTGGATTTGGGGCTACTAGTGGTGCTGTTAGGACCCGGACCTTCTCTGCGTCTGGCGGTACTGCCAGTTTTGTGGCCAACGGCCGGGGTTTAGGGCGCGTTCGATCTAATATTACTAATATTCACGCTGTGGTTAGTTGGAGCATTGTGCTCTACGGCCTGGGTGCCGCGCTGTTAATCGCCATTATCGGCAGCGGAGTGGCCAGTTGGACGATCGCTAAAATACGGCCCGCAGAAGTAATGAGAGTGGAGTAAAAACATGTTACAAGTTAAAAAAATCTCGAAAATCTACAAATCCGGCGATGGCCAGGTTAAGGCCGTAGATAACATCTCGCTCAGTGTAGACGATAGCCAGTTTGTCTCAATTATCGGTAAAAGCGGCAGCGGTAAAAGTACTTTGCTGTCTCTGCTCGGTGCGCTGGATAAGCCGACTGAGGGCACGATTGAGGTAGGCGGCCAGGATATTACCAGACTATCCGATCACAGCTTAACCGGCTACCGGGCTCGTAGCATCGGCTTCGTTTTCCAGAGCTATAACCTGGTGCCTAATCTAACGGCTATCGAAAACGTCATGTTGCCTATGGAGTTTGCCGGTGTGCTAAAGTCCGAACGACGTCCCCGCGCCGAGGAATTACTGGAGCAAGTTGGCATTGATGCCGACAAACAACAGCGCTTGCCTGCCCGCTTGAGCGGCGGTGAGCAGCAGCGCGTAGCTATTGCCCGGGCTTTGGCTAACAAGCCCAAGCTGATCTTGGCGGATGAACCGACCGGTAATCTGGATAGCGTAAATGGCAAAATGATTTTTGATCTGTTGCACAGCCTAGCTCGCAAGCAAAATACGACGATAGTCGTCGTGACTCACGATTTATCGATCGCTGGCAAGACCGACAAAACCTTCACCCTAGAAGACGGCCGACTGGCTTAGAGCTCACCGTCCCCTGATATTAGAGCCGGATCTTTGGCCCAAGCCCAGAACCATACTCCTAGAATGATCATCTGAATCTCTTGGCTATAGCCGGCTGTCGCACTGCCGGTATAGCTGCCAGTAGATGACTCTTTGAATAGTAGGATGAAGAAGATTAGCGTGGCTAACAGTGAAACTGCGCTTAGAGTTTGTAGTAGCTTATTTCTGTGTTTGGCGGCAAAGGAGTAGCCGGCGATTGGCAAGATGACATAGCAGATGCCGATAATCGTGCTGCTGTAGGCGTGTGAAGGTATCGAAAAATGATTGAAAGACAAATGTATCGGAGACGAGCAGCTGGCCACGACAGTTGCTGCGCACGGCAATGGCAACAGAGTATCCACGATGTTGGCTAGCCCTAGTATGGCAGTAACAATGACCAGCCAGCGCCAGCTAGCCATGTTCTTATGACGTTTAAAGAGTAAGTAGGCTGCGGCCATGAACAGTAGACCGGAGACAATGTCCAAAGCTCGAAACAGCCAGGTGTGGGGCTGACCCTGAGCGCTAAGCTCACTTACCGACCCACCTTTAGTCAAAAGACTACGGTTAACCAGGATTGCCAAAAGCCAGTTATTAAAGATTATGGCTGCGCTAAAAAGCAAAACTGAAGACCCGGGAAAACGCGAAGTCAATTTCATATCTCTGTATAATATCATTAGCAAGAAAGATGACGGATGAACCCTAGGGGCTCAAAAATATTGAACTTGATTGCGGCTTCAACAGCTCTGACCGGGCTGTTGAGTTTGAGTAGTATCTTGCTTGCCCTGACTCATTTGCACAAAGTGCGAATAGTTATAGCAGATGCCCATTTGACGGTTATTGCCGGGTTAAGTCTGATCTATTTGGCCACCCTCTTGCGGCGTGGTAAGCATAACGCTTGGATTGTCTCGGTATTTGTTTATGCATTTCTAATCGTACGCAATGTAAGGCATTTTGTTTTTGATTTTCACAATACCGATCGAATGATTTTGCTAGTGGTGCTCAATCTTCTGGTCCCCTCCCTTACGTTTTTGGCCTTGATCTACTTTAGATCGTTATTTAATGTCCGAAGTGAGATACGCAGTTTTGCGGTAGCTCTACGTCGAGCAGCCCTGGTTCTAGTGATTGCCCTTTTGTATGGCATAATTGGATTTCAGTTTTTTGATGAGCACGATTTCCATCAAGAAATACCCTTGCCGACAGCAGTTCACTACACTGTGGACCAAACTGGGTTAACTACGGCCAAGCAGCTAACGCCCTATACCAAAAGGGCGCGTTTATTTGTTGATTCGCTGGCAGCGGCCAGTCTAACGTCGGTTTTCTACGTGGCTGTTTCCTTCTTTGCGCCGATTCGCTTTCGGCTCAGTAATCACCGGCAGGATTATCTAGATGCTGAAAGAATACTCAGGGACCATTCACGAACGAGCGAAGATTTCTTTAAATTGTGGCCACAGGATAAAGCCTATTTTTTTAGTGCTGAGCGAAGTGCCTTTCTGGCCTATCGAGTCGTGGGTGGTGTGGCCCTTGCTGTCGGTGATCCGGTTGGACCTAAAGAGCCTATCAGGCAGCTACTGAAGACTTTTACGGAGTACTGTCGGCTCAATGACTGGGACCCGGCATTTATTCATACCGACGAGAATAGCTTGGAGTTTTGTGAAGAGCTAGGTTTTTCGGTTCAAAAAATTGGAGAGGAAGCCCTGGTTGATATTGAGCATTTTAATGGGACTGTCGTTCGTAATAAGTATTTTCGACATATCAACAATAAGTTTACGAAACAAAATTATAGCTATGAACTGCTCATGCCGCCACATAGCGTAAAGACGATGACCGAACTAAGACGAATCTCCGACGATTGGCTCAAAAGTCCGGGCCGGGCAGAACGTGGTTTTATGATGGGCTATTTTGCCGACGACTACATGCAGCTATGTAAAATTATGGCGGTGCGTGATGCCGACGGCCTGATGCAGGCTTTCCTGAACCAGGTGCCTAGCTATAAGCCAGACGAAGCCAACTATGATTTTCTGCGCCAGGCCGCTTCCGCGCAGAGTAACACCAATGATTTTTTAATGATCAACTTCATGACCTATTTAAGTCAGCAGGACTTTAAAAGGGTCAATATGGGCTTGTCGCCTTTAACTGGTCTTGGCCCGGACGAGCGCACCGATCGCTCGGCTATAGGCAGCCTGTTGCATTTTGTTTATGCCAACGCCGACAGGTTTTATTCTTTCCAGGGGTTGGCCCGCTTTAAATCAAAGTATGAACCTAGGTGGGAGAGCCGCTACATCGTTTATACCGGCGGCATGGCTGGTTTCGCCAAGACTATGAACGCCCTGCTGCGAGCTATGTCACGCTAGTTTATTGATTAAGGCCGGTTATGGCGGCGTCTATCTGACTATAGTCAGCCAGTCCGGCGGTCGGTACGAGGGCGCTTTGTCCGCTATCTGTAGTGTAGCTGGAGAGATAGTTTTTACCGTTTAGGTTACGCAGCGATAATGATTGCAGGCTAGAGTTGGGCACCCCGTTAAATAAACCAAATAGCGATCTTAGCTCGCTCAGCTTGATATCGGTCTGGACGTTCTTACCGACTGCACTGAAAATTTTACCGTTCTTAAGGGGGTTGAGTACTAATTTCCAATCTAGTTTGTCTTTTATGCCCACCAACACTTGGCGCTGGTGAGTAGTCCGATCAAAGTCGGCTTGCGGGAAGCCGTACGAATCCACGGCATCGCCTCTTGCTCGAGTGAGATTAAGGGCTGTCTGGCCATTGATTGTCTGTATGCCGTTACTAAGTTTTAGTGGTCCTCCGTCGGCCAAGCTTATGTTGGGGTCGTAAAGCCCCCGCGGATCGGAACTCTGAATATTAACGGTGATGCCGCCAAGAGCGTTAACGGTATCGTGTACAGCCGCATAATCAACTAAAGCGTAGTAGCTCAACGTTACCTGAAAGTCCGCCTCTACGACTTGCTCCAGCAGGCTCATGCCGCCGTCTTCGTAAGCTTCGTTGATTTTAGCGTACCCAAACCCTGGAATCTTAACGTATAGATCACGCGGGATGCTCAACATGTAGCCGGTATGGTTGGAGGTGCTAAGGCTCAAAATCATTATCGAATCCGTTAATTTAGCTCCCGGGTGGCCAGGATCGTCTACTGAGTAACCCACTAAAAGCAGATTAATCCGTCCCTGGTCAGAGCCTTTCAGATTACTACTGCTAAGAAGATTAAATAGATTGCCAGAACCGAAGGTTTTTTGACTGGCGCGGGAGAAATTGACGGCATCCCAAACGCCAACAGTTATAAAAAAAGCCAGCACCAAAAGTAGGCACGTTGCTAGCAGTTTCTTCCAGCTAAAAAATTTCTTTGGTCTAGCGGTAGCGGCTTGTGGCAATGGTTTGGTGGCATCTTTTTGAGGCTGGTAGGACCTTATAGGAGTTGGCAGAGTTTTGCCAACATCATAAATCTGTTTCGGCGGTTTTTTTTCGTTAGTCATCGCTTAGCTATTATGCAGCGGGCAGGTAAATAGTGAAAGTCGAGCCCTTGTTCAGTGCGCTCTTAACCTCTATGTGGCCACCATGCAGATCGACGATCTTCTTGGCGATTGCCAGGCCCAGGCCATAGCCACCGGCTGCACCCTTAGTACGACTGCTATCGGCTCGATAAAAACGTTCAAAGATGTGTGGTAGATCCACGGCTCTAATCCCCTGACCTTGGTCGGTAACGCTCATAAAAATATTCTTACCCCGCTGGCCGCCGGCGATTGTTATTTCGCTACCATTGGGGCTGTACTTGATGGAATTATCGAGCAAAATAGCCACCAGGTCGGTTAAACTCTGTTCATCTCCCAAAACAGAAACATCTTTTACGTCTTTGATTACTTTAATCTTCTTGGCGGCGGCTGCTTTGGCAAAGCGCTCAATAGACCGATCGGTTATATCTTGCAAGTTGGCGGAATGGTCCAGTTCTAACTTGCCTTCCTGATTGGCTAGTTTCAACAAGCCTTCGGAGAGGGTCTTTAGCTTGTCGATCTCCTCGAGGTTGCTGTTGAGCAGACTAATTGCTTCATCTTTTGTCAGTTTCGGATTACGGAGAGCAACCTCCACCTCTGTCTGCATGGCTGTCAAGGGTGTGCGTAGCTCGTGGCTGGCATCGGCCGAAAAACGTTTTTGGGTCTCTAGCGCCTCCTCGATCGGTAGTAAGGTCCGGCGGGCTAAAGCGTAGCTTAAAGCTCCGCCGCCCACCAGAACTAGTAGGTTAAATAGGGCCAAGTTGGTTTTTAAGTGGCTGCGGTCTTGGTCTACCTGCGTGGCCCGCAAACGGCCATAGATGCTTTGATCATTAGGACCCAAGAAATCGTTGAAATAAGTTATTTGCCGGCCGGCATCACGGGACAGATCGGTGCTTGATACGTGATATAGCGCGATACTACAGCCAATCGATAAAGCCATGATAATCCCAAGGTACCAAACGGTTAGCCTGATGGCAGCTGAGCGAAACATTACTCTTTGGCTCCCATCTGGTAGCCAAAACCACGCAAAGTTCTAATCAGCTCTGGGCCTTCAAACGGTTTGTCTACCTTATTGCGCAAATAGCCTATATAGACCTCGACGGTATTAGGTAAGATGTCGGCATCAAAATCCCAAACATGGGCAATGATATTATCCTTGGAGAGTACTCGGTTAGCATTTCGCATCATATATTCTAGTAGGGCAAATTCTTTAGCGCTTAGATTAATACTTTTACCATCGCGCTCAACTCTATAATTAATAGTGTCGAGGGATAGGTCGTTAACCTCCAAAATATTACCAGTTGATTCTTGCGGCCGGCGCAATAGCGCACGCACCCGAGCTAAAAGTTCCTCAAAGGAGAAAGGTTTAACTAAATAGTCGTCGGCGCCGGCGTTTAAACCTTCCACGCGGTCACGAATTTGGTCTTTGGCGGTTAATAAAATAATCGGCGTATGGATGCCCTCGGCGCGCAACTTCTTACATATATCAAGGCCTTCCATAGAGCCTGGCAGCATACGGTCGATAATCATAATGTCGTAACTCTCGCTCATAGCCGCACCCAAACCGCTGTCGGCGTCATATTCGATATCGACGGCATACTTCTCTTGAGTCAACCCTTGTTTCAGGGCGCCAGCGATTTTGTGCTCGTCTTCGATGACTAAAATTCTCACTATACTTATTTTACTGGATATTTTCTGATAACAACCTGAGTAGCTTCAGCTAAGTCTTGTACTGCGCTACAATTATTCATAATGTCTAAAACAAAACTGATAGCTAGAATAATTGGCGTTGCCGGCGTTCTGGCGTGTGTAGTGATATTTATTCATGAACCGAGCTTCCCAACGCCGGATAAACTGTTTATTTTTTTGATATTTGTTTTCATGATGTTTAACCAGGCTTGGCAGATGACTAAGCGTCTACTACCATTTGTAGCGCTGCTGCTCGTCTATGAGTCATTTAGAGGTATTGCTGACAATCTCAACACTCACGTCAATTACACTCTCGCGCCCCACATCGATAGACTTATTTTTGGTAAACTGCCAGCTATCTATTTGCAAGATTGGTTGTGGCGCGGTCATACCCAATGGTATGACGTAGTCTTTTATATCCCCTACATGTTGTTCTTTGTAATCCCACTGGGATTAGCGCTCTTGGTCTGGAAAACGCGCGTCAAGCTTTACTGGCAGGTTGTAACAACCTATCTCTTCGTGTTCTTCTCGGCTTTTCTGACATTTTTGCTTTTCCCGGCCGCACCGCCCTGGATGGCCGCTCAAGACCATTACATCGAACCAATCGTTAGGGTCTCAACGAATGTTTGGTATTCGCTGGGGATCCATAATTTCCCTTCACTCTATAACCACATTGCGCCCAATCCAGTGGCGGCCGTGCCATCGCTGCATGCGGCCTGCGCCACTTTATTATCCCTTTTTGTTTTCAAGCTATACGGCCGTCGTTGGGGACTTATCTCACTTATTTACCCGATTCTTATATACGTTGGCGTGGTCTATGAAGGCGAGCACTATGCGTTTGACGTTATCGCCGGCATTTTCTACGCTGTAGTTTTTTACTTTGCCACGCCTTGGATCATGGCCAGGCTTAAAGACTTGTGGGGAAGATTTGCGCCTAAGCTCAAATCAACGTACTCCAGTAGTACCAAAAACGTTTCAAAATTAGTCCGATAATAACTAGGAACCACAATAGCAAGATGTCGCCGTGGTGAGCGGTTGCGAAATCGACTACTTTTTGTAGTCTTTTTGGCGCCCGAATATTACCTTCGCGGAGATTATAGACCGTGGTATACCAAAAAAGCGGTCCAGTCGCTACCCAGATCATCATGCAAAAAATGCACAGCGCACCGATACGGTAAATCGTTTGGAATTGAAGCCATGTGATAAAGCCCATCGCGAACGTCATCCCAACTTCGACAATTTGCCAAAACCAGCGCTTAAATTTGGCCCCAGCCAGCATCGTGGCTCCGGTGACCGCTACTGCGCTATAGCCTGCTATGCCTAAAAAGTAATTTGGTAGACCAAAAGCCTCGGCTTGATGGCTGTCAGCCACGCTCGTACAGCTCAGAATTGGATTTAAGTTACATATGGAGTGGTAATTAGGATTTTTGAGGCGCTGGAAGACCTCATTAGCCAAACCGATCGAAGCGATCAGAGCTACTATTCCGCCTATCAATAATATCCAAGGCAACACTCGTCGAAGCGTCCAGGGGTTGTCGGCGACATTTGTAGAACTTTCTTTTTGGGTCATGTTTTTTAGTTTATCATGAGCTACAGCATCAAAATCTCAGTCAATATTCAGACTGTACAGCTAGCCTGGAAGTTGATTGGTATACTTAATGACTAGACGAGGATTAATTAAAGATGGAAAGTGGGGGTTGTGCATAGGCACCTGACTGACTATTTAGAACAGCATGCTAAAACTAGCCCCGCCAAACTGGCCTTAGTCACCGACGATGCCAGTCTGACTTGGCAAGAATTATGGCGACGGGTTGAGCCCGTGGCCAACCTGTTTAACGCTAGGCTATCGTCTGATGAGCAGCAAGTTGTAGCCATTTTAATGCCCAATACCTGGCAGTACGTCGTAGCTTACCTGGCGATCATACATGCCGGTCACATTGCTCTGCCCGTTGATGTGATTTATAAACCGCTCGAAATTGATGCTGTGATTCAGCAAGTCCCGCCAGCCTTGGTTATTACCGATCGGGCCAACAAAAACCGAATCGCCAGCCAGGTGGCCGAAGTACTGACCTTCGAAGAATTAACTGCTTCCACTCCCCCGCCAGATAAACTCCAGCCACTTCGTTTGCCCGCCGACGAGCAGATCGCCAGCTTATTTTTTACCTCCGGCACGACCGGCAAGCCCAAAGCTGCGCCCAACACGCACGCTAATCACATCTGGAACATCAAAACATGCTCGAAGGTTTGGAACTGGACGGCCGACGATAGCCAACTGACTAACGTGCGTCTTTCCCATATGATCGGCTTGGTAATGGGGCTGTCCGGCACACTCTACCACGGCAGCACCATGTACCTGCAGGATAGATTTAATGCGGAAAATACGCTCAGGATGCTGGCCAGCGGCAAGATAACAATGTTCTCCCATGGACCGCTGGTCTATGCCCAATTACTAGAGGTACCCAATCGCGATAAATACGACCTAAGCAAAGTCCGGTTATTCATTTCTGGCTCCGGTCCTTTGCCGCCACCAGTTTGGCAGAAATTTAAAAACGTGTTCGGCGCGGAGATACTGGAAGTTTACGGATCGACCGAAACCGGCCGGATCACCTCTAACTTATTGGACGAACGGATCCCTGGCTCACCAGGCCGCCCTTTGCCGGGAGTCAATATTAAACTCTCTAAGACCGGCGAGATTTTGGTCAAATCCCCTGGCGTTTTCCCTGGTTATTGGCGCAATCTACCGGCCACCAAAAAAGCTTCAGCTACCGATGGTTATTGGCGGACTGGTGACATCGGCGAGTTAAAAGATGGTCGGCTAATTCTACGCGGACGTACCCAGGAGATAATCCGAAAAAAAGGCTACACCGTCTCCCCTCGTGATGTAGAGTGGGCGCTTCACAAAAGCCCAGGGATTAAAGAAGTGCTGGTTATGGGTGTGCCGGAACCGGGTAATCCCGACGACCGGATAGTCTATTTTGTGGTTGGAGAAATCAAAGAGGACGACTTGCATGATTTTTGCAAAACTAATCTGCCATCGGTTTGGCGCGCTGACAGGATAATAAAACTTGATAAATTGCCCACGCGACCCAACGGCAAGCCGGAACTTGCTAAACTAAAAGCAATGGTTCAAGAATCCGTCGGAGTAAAATCATGACCGCCCCGAATCAAGACATTGAGGACATTACGCTGCATGTTAAACCTCCCAGCCAGAGGATTGTGGCGCTGGATATCATTCGCGGTCTTTTCCTGATTATTATTTTGATTAACCATATTGAGCTTTATCCCAGTGGCTTTGATTATTTTACTGGCCGTGGCCGCTTGCTGGTCAGCGCTGCCGAAGGCTTCTTCTTTATGTCGGGGCTATTGGTCGGTATGGTTTATCGCCGGCGGTTGAGCCAAGGCATGCGTTTTATTTTCAAAAAAATGTGGACTCGGGCGCTCCAACTTTACATCGGCTCGATTATTTTTACAATGTTTTTCACCGCCGCCGCTGTCTTTTTGAATCATCCGAACATTAAAGATGGTCTATACACCATCATAAATTGGCCACATATTCTTAAAGAAACACTTTTGATGCGTTACGGATATGGTTGGGCTGATTTCTTGGACCGTTTTTCAATACTGATGTTTATGGCGCCATTCTCGTTTTATCTTTTAACCAAGCGTAAGTGGTGGCTACTCATGGTCTTTAGCTTGCTCGCTTGGTCGATTCGCGGCAATAATTTTACTTTGAGTTGGCAAATTCTGTTTAATCTTGCCATGGTCGTCGGCTTTTACTGGCACGAACTAGTCGCTAGATGGAGGGCTATCAACCCGATAATCCAAAAAAGAGCTAGACGAGCAGTCATAGGTGTTACGGCCATTACTTTCATACTTAGCTACGCCAGTGTTTACATTCTATCGATACTTAATGAAAAGCTACTAAGCTTACCGGCGTGGCTCAACAGTTTGACCCTGCACTGGAATTCGGCTAACGCCTGGGTTTGGCTTTACGCTCAAAAATGGACTATGGGACCTCTTCGCATCGCGTTGTTTATGCTCTGGTTCGCTGTCTTGTTCATGTGGGTACAAAAACATTGGCGATCTATCAATCGCCGGACGCACGGCTTGATTGAGCTACTTGGTCGTAACAGCTTATTCGTTTATATTGCGCATGCTTTTATAGTCTTTATCTTTAAGCTCTTTATACCAGACCAGACTAATCTGCCAGCTAATTTTTTAATTACTCTTGCGGCATTAATACTGCTAATTTTGGTAACTATCGGCTACAAAAAAACCGAACCATCTTTGAGTGCTCTTAAACGTAGGCTGGGCCGCCGTTTAAAGAGGCCGCTCTTAAGGCTGCTGCCGGCTAGCCTCTAGCTTCGTTATTTTTTATCTAGAACTTGTAAAGACCTAGCCCAAATAGTGGAGCTTTGCTGTTTTAGGCCGTGTGTTGCGCCGTTGTAGGCGTAGTAACTATGTGCTTTGTGAGCTTTGGTAAGAGCTTCGTTGAGCTCAGCCGAGAAGGCTGGCGGTACCGTTTTGTCAGCGGAGCCAACGTGTATCTGGACGTAGGCCCTGAGTCCGGCCAAATGATCGAGCGGCGATACACTGTTCCAAAAGTCAGGGTTTGAGAGGGGTGTGCCGTGTGCCGTTAGCTCCTCGTTACGAATATCTTGAGCTACGGAGTTAGCGGTATCCGATACGGCGGTATATTTGGAATACATGTCCTGAATATTGCCAACCGGCGCCGACAATAAAATAACGCTCTTAACGTCGGGGGATAACACCGCTGCCCGAAGCGCAATGTATCCGCCCATGCTGTGCCCCCATAAATTAATGTCTTTCTTGTTAAGGTACGGTGTTTGCTTGACGGCAGCTATTAAGCTCATGACATCGGTGTTATAGCTCATTGAATAATAAGCGCCGTCGGGCGTCCCTGAAGTGAAAGACACTCCTTGACCGCGATAGTCCGGCTTGATCACCACAAAACCGTGCTGACTATAAAATTCCATATCGCCCAAATAGGCTCGGAGCGTTGAGTAGTTAGCTGGATTGGCGTAGCCGTGGCATAGGATTATGACCGGGTACTTGGACTTAGGCATTGGACTGGTGGGCAGAGTCATAAGGGCGAATTCACTCAACCCGTCTTTGGGCACGTCAAAACTTACTAATTGTTGCCGAACCTTATCGCTAACACCCAGGTCCCGCACGGTGGTGATAGCTTTGTTGGTATAGATTGCCTGTTTAGCTTGAGCTAGGTCTAGACTTTTGTAGTAAGCCACCGAAGCCGGCGGGTGTGAAGGTTCATAGACAGTAGCCGTCAGCCACAGCCCGACGCTTAAGCCGGCGGTGGCCAGGGCTAAATATAGAACCAGCCTTGGCTTGGACATTTTATTGCTGATTCTTTTGGCGGGTTCTGTTAAGTGCTGTGGTTTTAGCTTGGGCATTTTCTCTACCAATCATACATCTTTTAATCGACCATTTCAGCCTCTGCTCAGAAGTTGTGGCTAAGTTGTTATTATGATATGTTATTTAGGTCTTCGCAAAAACAAAAAAGCCATGAACTATACGCGTTATTCTAATTTAGCCCACCGTCATGTCCCTAGCCCAAAAACTGCCGGCCCAAGCCGCCGTTGGCTGCTAAAAGCTATAGTTCTGTTGCTAGTTGCTTTGCCGGTGGGCTTGTTGACATTTAAAATCAACACCCATGTTAAAGCAGCCGACCACCAAGCGGTGTTGGCGGCAAAAGTCCAAAAACAATCACAGCTTGAAGTGTTTAGGAAAGCGGCTAATGGCGTGATCGCTGCCAACCCTGGTATTACCTTCTCGATCGCGGCTATTGATCTCAACTCTGGCGCCAGTCAAGATCTTG
>Ga0265338_10005900_pt1 | contig 15792 bp, 11 predicted proteins | sample 42126metaG_FD_193579 | JGI IMG/M metagenome (GOLD analysis project Ga0265338, IMG submission 193579) | Rhizosphere microbial communities from Carex aquatilis grown in University of Washington, Seatle, WA, United States - 4-21-26 metaG | ecosystem: Host-associated > Plants > Roots > Rhizosphere... | reverse complement strand
CAGCAGCAGAGCCTGGCGCCGAGGCAACTGTCCCCTTCTACGGAACCCACCAGGCCGGAATCGCGACCGCCGCGCAGGACCGCCTCGCCTTCGGCTCGCTGGACGTGGTCGACGGCGCGAGCCGCACGGACCTCCGGCACCTGCTCAGGGAATGGACCGCGGCCGCCGCCAGGATGACCCGGGGAGCGCTGGTCGGGGAGGTCGGCGAGCCCTTCGCGCCGCCCGCCGACACCGGCGAGGCGGTCGGCTCGCCGGTGTCCCGTCTCACCATCACCGTCGGGTACGGGCCATCGCTGTTCGACGACCGGTTCGGCCTCGCGCCCAGGAAGCCGACCGCGCTCGCGCCGCTCCCCCGGCTGCCCAACGAGAACCTGGCGGCGGCCAACTCCGGCGGGGATCTGTGCCTCCAGGCCTGTTCGGACGACCCGCTGGTGGCCTTCCACGCGGTGCGCAACCTGGCCCGGCTAGGCATGGGCGTGGTCTCGCACCGGTGGATGGAACTGGGTTTCGGCCGAACTTCCGCCACCACCGCGACCGAGACCACGCCGCGCAACCTGCTCGGATTCAAGGACGGCACCCGCAACATCAAGGCCGAGCAGACCGGCCAGATGAGCGGTCACGTCTGGGTCGGCGCGGAGAGCGAGCAGCCCTGGCTGCGGGGTGGCAGTTACCTGGTGGCCCGCAAGATCCGCATCTTCGTCGAGAACTGGGACCGCGACTATCTGCAGGACCAGGAGAACACCATCGGCCGGGTCAAGATCTCCGGTGCGCCGCTCAGCGGGGGAACCGAATTCACCCCACCTGACCTGGCCGCGCACCAGGGTGATGGCAGTTACCGTATTCCGGCCGACGCGCACATCCGCCTGGCCAGTTCCGAACACAACGGCGGCACCAGGATCCTGCGCCGGGGGTACTCGTTCACCGACGGCATCGACCCGCAGACCGGGACGCTGCTGGGCGGCCTTTTCTTTATCGCGTTCATGAAACACCCCGGCCAGTTCGTCACCCTGCAGCGCGCGCTCGCCACCGATGCGCTCAACGAGTACACCCAGCACACCGGTAGCGCCGTGTTCGCCTGTCCGCCCGGCATCCGTCCCGGCCAGTATTGGGGCGAGAACCTGCTCGGCTGAAGCCGGCTGGGCGGCCCGATCTCGGGCTTCCTCATGTCTCACCCGGGGCCTACGTGCGCACCACGTCAGCGCTCGCGCATGCCCCCGAACTGGCGCTCGTGATGCTATGACTGGTTTAAGTAGTCATGAGAGCGCTAGAATGACCGCATGAATACGTCATCGCATCAGGCGAGCATCTACTGCGCTCCTCCGCTGACGAGCGAAGATGATGCCGTCCTAGGCGAGATTCACCAGATGCGCAAGGAACTGCGTCATGTCCTTCGCACGCCCAGGCGGTGGGAGGGAGGTTTACGGCGTTCGGCGTTGGCCCGTGCCATCCAAGGTTCGAACAGCATTGAGGGTTACCAGGTCGCGGAAGACGATGCCGTCGCCGCGGTGGATGGTGAAGAGCCTATTAGCGCAGATGAGAAGACTTTCCTGGAGATCCAGGGTTACCGCCAGGCTCTGGGCTACGTCCTGGCGATGGGCGAGGACGACTACGCGACATTCGACGCCACCGAGATCCGGGCCATGCACTACATGATGTTGAGCCATGATCACTCGAAGTCGCCCGGCCGCTACCGCAAGGGACCGATCTACGTCCGCGACGAGCGCCGCGATCTAGTCGTCTACGAGGGGCCGGACGCCGCGCAGGTTCCCATCCTCATAGACGCCCTAGTCGAGAGCCTGCACGCCGGGATGAACAGCGATCCAGTGGTGCGCTCCGCGATGGCGCATCTGAATCTGGTCATGATCCATCCGTTCCGCGACGGCAACGGGCGGATGGCCCGAGCTCTGGCGACATCAGTGCTGACTCGTTCGGACATCGGCGAGCCAGAGTTCTCCAGCATTGAGGAGTGGCTCGGGGCTAACACTGAGGACTACTACAGGGTGCTGGCTCATACCGGCCAGGGTTCCTGGCAACCACGCGACGATGCCCACCTCTGGCTGACATTCAACCTGCGCGCACATCACATGCAGGCTCAGACAGTGGCACGCCGGGTAGAAGAGGCCGACGCGACCTGGATCGAACTCGACCAGATCATTACCGAGCACAAGCTTCCCGAGCGCGCGATAGATGCGATGTTCGATGCCGTTCTCGGCTATCGCGTGCGCCGGGCCACCTATCTCAAGCGTGCCGCAGTCACCGACCAGACCGCTACCCGAGACCTGGCGACCTTGGCGTCAGAGGGCATCTTGACGCCGCAGGGCAACGGCCGGGGCCGCTACTACACCGCAGGCGAGCCCCTCAGCCGGATTCAGGAGCGCCGCAGGGCCAGGCGAGCACCGCTGCGTGACCCATACCCGTGGATGCGGGCGAAACTCGGCCAACCCGCCTGAGCCACACCGGGAGCACGAGCACGGCCGACGGGCAGCGCGACCGGCGGTCAGTTCCACACCCGGAGCAGCGGTGATTCTCAGTGCAGGAGTGGCTCGTCAGCCAGGTAGGGCGGCGCGGGCTCGTACTGGATATACCGGCGAACCGCACGTGCGTGATCGCGTCCATGGATCCGGCCGGTCAACCACAGGGCCATGTCGATCCCCGCGGACACACCCTGGCTGGTGACCAGATTCCCGTCCACGACATAGCGGGCGTCGCGGACCACAGTGACATCACCGCGCGCCTGCAGGGTGTCCTCGAAGGCATGGTGCGTGGCTACCCGCCGGCCACGCGCGGGCCCGGCCTCGTGCAGCAGCAGCGAGCCAGTGCACACACTGGTGACCCAGGTCGCCTCGGCGGACACCTGGGCGATCCACTTGATCAGCTCCGGGTTGGACACCTCGCGGCGGGTACCCATGCCGCCTGGCACCAGGAGCAGGTCCAACGGCGGGTGGTCGTCGAGCGTGTGGTAGGGCACGATGCGCATCCCTTTGGCGCAGCGCACGGCGCCGGGCCGCTCAGCGATGAGAACCGCGGTGTCCGCGTGATCCCGCAGCATCGAGGAGGCGGTGAATACCTCCCATGGTCCGGTGAAGTCCAGCTCCTCCGCGCCGTCGAAGATCAACAATCCGTATGTCGTCATGCGTGCTCCTCCAGTGAGCGGAAACGGTCCCGGTAGTCCGAGGGGGCGACTCCGAGGTGGCGGTGGAAAGCGCGGCGCAAAGTCTCGGCCGCGCCGAAACCGCACTGGCGGGCGATCACGGTAACCGGGTCATCGCCCTCGGCCAGCGCCCGCCGGGCGGCCTCGATGCGTACCCGCTCCACATATTCGGCCGGAGGCACGCCGAGCTCGGCGGCGAACCTGCGCTGTAGCTGGCGGGGGCTCAGCCTGGCCTGATCGGCCAGGTCGCTGATGGCATGCCGGGCACCGGGGTCAGCGTGCACCGCTGCCACCACAGCCCGGATCGGGCCCGTGGACGGCTGGGCCGACCACAGCGGGACGCTGAACTGCGACTGGCTGCCCGGCCGACGCAAGAACAGCACCAGTTCCTGGGCCACCGCGTGCGCGGCGTCCCGGCCGAGATCATCCTCCACCAGGGCCAGCGCGAGATCCATTCCGGCGGTCACGCCCGCCGAGGTCCACACGCGGCCGTCCCTGATGAAGATCGGATCGCAATCCACGACCAGCTCCGGGTACTCCAGCGTGAGCTGGGCCGCCCGGCTCCAATGAGTAGTGACCCGCCGACCGGTGGCCAATCCGGCGGCCGCGAGCAAGAACACGCCGCTGCACACGGAGGTCACCCGGCGTGCGGCGCTCCCCGCAGTGGCGATCCAGCCGACCAGCTCCGCATCCGTCCGGGCCTGGTCGACGCCGCCGCCACCCGCTACCACCAATGTGTCGATCCCGTCAGGATCAAGGTCTCCGACACCGTAGCTGGCCTGCACGGGCAGGGCACTGCCCGATCGCACCAGCCCGGCCGAGCGGGCCACGACCTGGCATGTGTACTGAGCGGAGCGCTGGCCCGCCTGCTGGAACACCTCGTAGGGCCCGGCCAGGTCGAGCGACTGGAATCCCTCGAAGATCACGAAAACGACACGGCGCTGGTGCACCTCCTAAACCTGCGCCTCAGCGAGCTGTGTCGTCAATGACATATACCCCACACTTCGCGACATCGGGTCGTGGCGTACTGGGCGCCCCAGAGCTACCTGGCCAGACGTCGCCATCTTGACGGCCGGGCGGACGCTGTGGTCTGGTTCTCTGGTCCATCCCCGTCGGCCGCCAGGCACCCAACCCCGCGCATCCTCGCTGAGGCCGCGGCGTTCTTGGCTTGCGCTCGGGCTGCTACTCGGCTCCGCAGTCGACACCGTCGTCGGCGACCCGCACCGCGGACACCCAGTGGCGGCCTTCGGTTCGGCCGCGGCCAGGCTGGAGAACCAGGCTTGGGCAGACTCTCGGATGCGCGGCGTGTTGTTCACCGCGGCCTGCACCGTCCCAGTGGCCGGGGCCGGCCTGGCGCTGCAGCAGCTCACCAGGCGCAGTCCGGCCACCCGCGCGGCGCTGGCCGCGGCGGCGACGTGGACCGTGCTCGGCGGCGCGAGCCTTGCGTCGGAGGCGTCCGGCGTAGCCAGGGCCATCGAAGCGGGCGACCTGGACAGTGCCCGGCGGCGGCTGCCCGCCCTGTGCGGGCGAGACGCGGCGGACCTCGACGCGGCGGAACTGGCCAGGGCGACTGTTGAGTCGCTGGCCGAGAACACGTCCGACGCTGTTGTGGCACCACTGCTCTGGGGAGCCGCCTGCGGTCTGCCCGGCCTGCTCGGCTACCGCGCGGTCAACACGCTGGACGCCATGGTCGGTCACCACAGCGCGCGCTACGAGCGGTTCGGCTGGGCGGCCGCCCGGCTGGACGACGCGGCCAACCTGCTGCCAGCCCGGGTGACCGGCCTGCTAGCCGTGATACTGGCGCCCGCCGTCGGCGGCAGCACCCGGCACGCCCTGCGCACCATGCGCCGCGACGGCGCAGCGCACCCGAGTCCGAATGGCGGGCGCTGCGAAGCTGCCTTCGCCGGAGCGCTCGGCGTTCGGCTGGGCGGCATGAACACCTACCAGGGCCGGGCCGATCGGCGCGGCGCGCTCGGCGACGGCCCGCCGCCAGGAGCCACTGACATCGTCCGTGCCGTTCGTCTCTCCCGGCTCGTCGGCGCGGCGGCCGCTGTGCTAGCTGCGGTCACGGCCTACACCCACTGCGTGCGTCAATCGCGGACGGGCCTGCGGTAGCGGAGGCCATGCCATGAAGACCCTGCTCTCCGCGCCCGAGGCGGCCCGAGTGCTGCGTGATGTCGCGACGTTCGACAGCGCGGGCGTATCCAGTGAGAAAGAGTAGGTGAATGGCGACGGTCGTACCTGACGAGCGGGCAGCAGGGCCCGCCACCGCCACCCTGGCCGGTGAACCTGGGGGGGATGTGGCGCACCGCGTGCTCGTGCTCGGTGGCGCGCGATCCGGCAAGTCGGTGACCGCCGAACGGCTGCTGGCAGGCCACGCGCGGGTCGACTATCTGGCTACTGGGGCGATCCCGGAGGCGACCGATGCCGAGTGGGCCGCGCGGGTGCGCGCTCACCAGCAGCGGCGCCCGCCAGGTTGGCAGACCATCGAGACGCTCGATGTTGAGCGCGTCCTCAGCGAGCCAGCCTCGGCGGTCCCCGTCCTTGTCGAATGCCTGTCCACCTGGCTGGCGCGGGTCATGGACGACTGCGGGGTATGGGAGGGTCGGCCGGATGCTGACCGGACGCTGGAATCCCGGCTGGACACCCTGGCTCACGCGTGGCGGGCAACCCGCCGGCACGTGATCGCGGTCAGCAATGAGGTCGGCTCCGGGGTAGTGCCTGGCACTGTCTCGGGACGGCGCTACCGGGATGAGCTCGGACGGCTCAATGCCCGCGTCGCCGCCGAAAGCCAGGAAGTATGGCTCTGCACCGCCGGGATCCCGCTGCGGCTCCGATAACTCAACCGGATGCGACACAACCTGAGATGACCCCGCCGGACATGCCCCAGCCCCGGGTACCCCAGCCCTGGGTACCCCAGCCCGAGACGTCCCGATCGCAGATGACCCAACCGCCGGTGAGCCCAACGCAGACGCCTGCAACACAGACGCCAGCGCCCCAGACGTCCCCCACGCAGAAGCCTGCAACACAGACGCCGCAGACCCCTCAACCGCAGACCCCTCAGCCACGGAAAACCCCAGCACACATTTCTGAACCACAGATAAGCCAACCGGACAGCAGGGCCGCAATGGCGGCACCCCGGGCCTGGCGGGTAGCGCTGAGCCTGTTCACTGTGATTCCAGCGCGGGTTCCAGGCTCGATCCGGCGGGACGCCGCGGCCCGCGCGCTGCCATGGCTCCCCGCGGTGGGCGCGGCACTCGCGGCGATCGCCGCCGGGGTGATGCTCGCCGCGCAGGCCAGCGGCCAGTCCGGGGCCCGCCGTCTGCTGGCCGCGACGCTCGCCGTCGGAGCCCTCGGGCTGCTCACCGGCGGCCTGCACCTGGACGGGCTGGCCGACACCGCGGACGGGCTCGGCAGCCGCCGTCCCAGCCGCGCCGCGCTGGCCATCATGCGCCGGCCCGACATCGGCCCGATGGGCGTGGCGACGCTGCTGCTTGTCGTCCTGGTACAGATCAGCGCGCTCGCTGCCATCCCGCCCGGTGCGCTCAGCGCCGCGGCGCTGGTCTTGGCCGCGGTCACCGGCCGGGTTGCCGTCGTGCTGGCCAGCGGGCCCGGTTCGCCGAGCGCCCGCCCGGGCGGATTTGGCGCGCTGATCACCGATACGACGACGACACGGGTCAGGGTGGCCACGGTCGCCGTGTTGCTGGCCGTGGTGGCGGCGGCCGCATTCCTGCTGGGCGCCCTGCCGGCGGGTGCCTTCCCGCTCAGCGAGACGGCGGGCGCGGGACGCGGCGGCGGCCTGCCGATCGCCGCCCGCGGGATCGTCGCGGCGCTTGCTGGCCTGCTGGCCGCCGACCTGTTGCGCCGCACAGCCCGGCGGCGCCTCGGCGGCATGACGGGTGACGTGTTCGGCGCCACCATCGAGGTAAGCACGGCTACTGTTTTGCTGGTTCTCGCTCTGGCCAGCTGAGCGTCGCGACACGCGGAGCCAGGAAGGCCCGGGCTGGCCGCACAGCAAAACCCTGTGTTCAGCCCGGCGATTGCACGACAAACCTTTCGTGATCAAAGCGTTATGCGCAGAGAAATTCTCACTAATGGCCGTTACTGCTAACGTCCGCTCTGGCGCCGGAGCACCCGTTGGCGCCAGACCAGACGCGCGGCCGCCCGCTGGCCGCCTCACAGGATGAGGAAGGCATGCGAGGACGCAGGAAGCGTACAACGCCACGAGCGCACGCTAAGAGAAGGGCCGCCTACCTAGCGGTAGCGGCATCCGTCCCGGCGCTGATGGTGGCCCAGGCGGTGGTCGCGACCGCAGGGACGGCGTCTGCCGCCGTGGCATCGCCCAGCGTGGCGCTGCAGCCGATGACCTCGGCACTGGCCGCGCAGCTGTCACAGAATGTCAACAAGCACGTCATCGTGATCATGAAGGACCAGCTCGCCGCCGCGCATGTCGGCAGTTCGGCCGCGACGGCCCGCGCGGCTGCGATAGCCAGCAACCAGGCGCCGACGATGAGCGAGCTCAGCACGGTGCATGCCAGCCATGTCAAGAGCTTCCGGGTGTACAACGCCATCGCCGCGACCGTGTCAGCAGGTGAGGAGTCGCGGCTGAAGGCCAGCCCGGCGGTGGCCGAAGTCGTCCCCGACGTGACCATCCACGGCGCGCAGCCGGAGCAGGTCAGCAACGCGGTGGGCCAGCTCGCCAATGCCGCCGCGAGCACATCGCTCACGCCGAACAACATCCCGGGGGCCTGTGGGCCGAACGGCCAGGTCAAGCTGGACCCCGAGGGACTCTCGCTGATGAACGTCGACTCGGACAACCCACACGCCAAGACAGCACGCTCGCTCGGCATCACCGGTGCCGGCGTCAAGGTGGCGTGGATCGCGGACGGGCTCGACCCCAACAACGTGAACTTCATCCGGCCGGACAACACGTCGGTGTTCTCAGCCGCGAACGGCGGCGACTATCAGGACTTCACCGGTGACGGCCCGGGCCAGGTTACCGGCGGCGACGAGGCCTTCCTCGACGCCAACTCGATCGCCGGCCAGGGCATCCACGTCTATGACGTGAGCAAGTTCAGCGCCCAGCCACTGTCCGCCCCGTGCAACATCCGCATCGAGGGCGTGGCCCCGGGCGCCTCGCTGGTCGGGCTCGATGTGTTCGGCGAGTTCGAGGACACCACCGAGTCGAATTTCCTGCAGGCCATCAACTACGCGGTGCAGACCGATCACGTCAACGTGCTGAACGAGTCGTTCGGCTCCAACCCATTCCCCGACGTGACGGCGCTGGACGTGACCAAGCAGTTCGACGACGCGGCGGTCGCGGCGGGCGTCACTGTCACCGTTTCCAGCGGCGACGCGGGATCGACCAACACCATCGGCTCGCCCGCCACGGACCCGAAGGTCATCTCGGTCGGCGGATCGACGGACTTCCGTTTCTACGCTCAGACCAACTACGCCGCGGCACGCTACTTCGCGACCTCCGGCTGGCTGAACAACAACATCAGCTCGCTCAGCTCCGGCGGATTCAATGAGAACGGCGGCACCGTTGACCTGGTGGCGCCCGGCGACCTGAGCTTCGCCTCCTGCAGCACCAACACGGCTATCTACACCGAATGCACCAACTTCGTGGGACAGCCGTCCGACGTGGAGGAAGCCGGCGGCACCAGCCAGTCCTCCCCGCTGACGGCAGGTGCCGCGGCGCTGGTCATCCAGGCCTACCGGAAGACGCACGGCGGGGCCAACCCCACGCCCGCGCTGGTCAAGCAGATCCTGGTCAGCACCGCGACCAACCTGAACGCACCAGCGACCGAGCAGGGCGCGGGCCTGGTGAACGCCTACAAGGCGGTCGAGCTGGCCGAGTCCATCCACACCAGCAGCGGCTCGCCGTCGGGTGTCGGTGACACCCTGCTGACCTCCACCAACCAGCTGACCGCGACCGGCAACCCCGGCAGCAGCGAGAGCTGGCCGGTGACCGTCAGCAACACCGGTGCGCATCCGCAAGTGGTGAAGCTGCACGGCCAGACCTACGGGCCGGACAAGAACGTGCAGACCAGCAGTGTCACGCTCACCGACGGCACCAGCCCTCAGTTCGCTAACTACCAGGGCATCCAGAACAACTATGGCGTGCTGCACTTCCACGTGCCCAGTGGCGCGGACCGGCTGGACGCCTCGATCGCCTACCCGGCGGCCGCGGGCGCGAACAACAACGCCCGGGTCCGGCTGATCCTGATCGACTCGAAGGGCCGGTTCGCGGCGCACTCCCTGCCCCAGGGCGTGGGCAACTTCGGCAACGTGGACGTCCTGTCCCCGGCCGCGGGCACCTGGACAGCGGTCATCTTCGGCGACGTGAAGTCGTCCGGAGGGACCAACGGGAAGGTTCCGTTCCGCGTCGCGACCCAGCAGCTGGTGTCCTTCGGCGCGGTCTCTCCATCGACCGTGCTGCTGGCGCCGGGCCAGAGCAGGACCGTCACGGTGTCGGCCAGCACGCCGTCCGCACCGGGTGATGGCAGCGGCTCGATCGTGCTGGACTCCGCCACCGGCGGGGAGACCTCTATCGCGGTGGCGCTGCGCAGCCTGGTCAACGTGGCCGGCGGCGGCCACTTCAGCGGCGTGCTGACCGGCGGCAACGGGCGCCCCAACGGTGAAGGCCAGGTCGACTACTACGAGTTCCAGGTCGGTGCGGGGCACAAGAGCATCACCGCCAACGTGTCACTCACCAATGACGCCGGTGATCCGGTCGGTGCCTACCTCGTCAGCCCGGACGGTGACGTGGGCGGCTACGGGCAGAACCTGCTGGACGGCAGCTCCGGGCTGTCGCTGAGCGCGTACACGCTCAACCCGGTCGCCGGCACCTGGACGCTCATCGTCGATTTCGCCGAGCCCGTCGTCGGGGACGAGGTCTCCCAGCCGTTCTCCGGCAACGTCCAGCTCGACAACACGAGCGCTACCGCGGCCGGGCTGCCGAACAGCGCGTCAACCAAACTGGCCGCGGGCACTCCGGTGACTGTGCCAGTGAAGATCACCAACCGTGGCGCCGCGCCGGAGGACTTCTTCATCGACCCCCGGCTCAACGCGACCCAGACCATCACGCTGGCCCCGCTGACCCCGGCTACCCTCACCCTGCCGGTGGCCGGGAACCCGCCGTTCTGGTTCGTGCCATCGCAGACGTCCAGCGTCTCGGTGTCGGCGACGGCGAGCCTGCCGATCGAGTTCGACTTCGGCCCGAACCAGGGCGACCCGGACTTGGTCAGCAACACTGGCACGAGCGTGTCGGGCTCCTACACCCCGCCGGGCGGCAGCGTGACGACGGGTGTCTGGTTCGCACTTCCCGATGAGATCGGGCCGTACTCCGGTCCGGCCCCCGCGGGCACGGCGACCCTGGCCATGACCGCCACCACCAAGGAGTTCGACCCCGCCGTGACGTCCAGCGCAGGTGACCTGTGGCTCGCGTCAACGAACCCGGCGGCGACCTTCTCCCCGGTCACCATCAACCCGGGGCAGAGCGCCATAGTCAATGTGACCATCACCCCGTCCGGCGCATCGGGCACGGTCGTCAGCGGCAACCTGTACGTGGACGACTTCATCGAGAATGTCCCGCCGTACGCGCAGGAGGCCGGTGACGAACTGGTCGCCCTGCCGTACACCTACACCATCAAGTAAGACCAGTTAGCTGAAGGGGCCGGCCGGCAACGGCCGGCCCCTCCGGTGTTCCCGGGGATATCTCAGGGCCGCCAGCGGCTGGCCTGGGGATTCCAGGATCCAGCCACGGGGCCGGCCAGAACCGGGTCGAACAGGCGGGCGGCGATATCAGACGCCTGCCGGAACGAGGGAACGGGGGTGGGCGCGTCGGCGGCGCGCCGGAGGTAGCCGGTGCGCCAGGCGTCCAGGTCGGGTGCCTCGAAACGGGCCGGCAAAGCCAGGCCGCGATGCGCGGCGCCGCTGACCAGCGCGTGGCGCAGAGCGGGGCCCCGCACGGACTGGCTGCCCGCGATGAGCGCGACATCGACGAGGTCCTTGACCCTGGTGCTGGCCATGACCGTGCCGTCCGCCCGCGGATGCGTCTCGGTGATCGCACACAGCTTGTCGGCCAAGTGATCAGCCACGGGGAAGACCCGGTACTGCGGCCGGACCAGGCCGTCGACATGCAGCGGGGTCAGCGGGCCGGCAAGATCCGGGTCACCGCTTATCGCGGTGCCGACGACGATGTCAACGTGGAACGTCGCGAAACGCGCGCCCAGGTAGGCGCCGAGGCGCAGCCGCCGCCCACGCAGGTGCTCCTGGAGAGGGCTGGTGCGGGTGACCTCGAACCGGAAGTGATCGCCGAGATCACGGCGGACCGCCATGAGGAACGCATCGACCGCCTGGCCCGTGCTCGCGGACGGCTCCGCGTAGTACAGGTCGATGTCCTTACTGTGCCGGGCGCGGCCGGCCAGCCTAGCGAGTAAAGCGATCGCACCCTTGAGAACCCAACGATCCGCGTCGTGACCGGCGAAGCAGCGGGCCAGTACCCGGTCATAGGCGAACTGCCGCTGCATCTCCTCCACGCGCAATCCGTGGTCGACGTCCGTGATGGCCCCGAACCGGTCCCGCAAGGCCGCGCGGAATGCGTGGGGCGTTGCGTACTGGAGAGCCATTTACTCCTCCTCTCCGGCGTCCGCGTTGGCGCCGAGCAGTCGCGCCGCGAGTGCTGCGGCGTCCGCGGCCCCGTAGGCGGCGGCATGAGGCGCGGCCAGACTGGCAAGACGCGCGGGATCCAGCAGGCCTTCATGGACCGCATCCTGGCAGATCCCTGCGACAGCCGATTCATCCTCCCGGTCGGCCAGCAGGTCAGCGATGATCCGGTCGGCCATGCACACCGGCAGGCCGCCAGCCACCTGCCATTCGTCGCGGCGCAGAGTTCCACACTGCCGCAGCCGCAAGTCAACGCGGCGTGGCTGATGGCGGCCAGCCACGTAAAACTCATGCACGCTAGCGATAACGTCCCCCAAGCGCAGTGCGTTCGCGGCCGACCGGTGACTGGTCACTGCGCCAGGATCGCTAAGCCGCAGCCTCGCAGGCCGGTCGCCGCACAGTTGCAGCCACGCCCCCCGCAATGGGTCAAGCTCTGGGTCCGGCGGGCTGCCCGTTAGTCGGTATACCCGCGTGGCCCCCACGACATGCTCCAGAACGCCATCGGAGAGTAGTCGGCCGATGTCGGAGCGTGATACATCGAGCCAGCGGGCCTGCGCGGCCGTCACCATCCCCCACTGCTCCGCGGTGAGCAGGCTCAGGGCGGCGATCGCCATCCGCCTGGACATGCTGCAAACGTATCACTACTGTACCGATACCAGCCAGCCGCATACTCCGGGAGACCACACCAGTGCGCTGCGATACCCATCTAAACCGGTCAACCTTAAGGTTGTCTGTACATGACGCACGGGGTCTATACCAATCGCAGGTGCACACGGCATACTCGCGTTAAAGGCAAGTCCGCTGATGGAGGTCGCGCCCTTGGCTAGCAGGACCCTTCTCCGCGTGGGCAGGGGCCTCGCCGGGGTGTCGGCGCTACTCGCTGCGATCGCGGTTGCGGGATGCGGGGCCCCGGAGTTCACTTACGTCGCGAACTCCTCGGCCAGCACCTACTTCAAGGTGCCCTACGGCTGGCACAAGATCGGCGATGCGGCACTCGCCAAGGAATTGCAGACCGGGGGCAGCTCAGGCGCGTGGTCGGTGGCCTACGACGCCGGGACCGCTCCATCCGCCGGACACGCCTTCAGCGCTGGAATCACCAAGCCGTTCGTCTTCGCCGTGGTCGGCCAGCTCAGCTCGTCTGAAAGCAATCAGATTTCATACAACGGGCTGCGGGACTTCATTCTCCCGGTGACCTCCGCGGCCCGGCAGAGCGCCGTCCAGAACAGCTTCCCGCTCACCGGCTTCCACCTGCTCCGCAACGCCGTTCTGGACCCTGGGCAAGGTGTCCACGGGGTCCGGGTCGTCTTTAACTACACCTATCCCGACGGACACATCGACACCTTCGACCAGGTTGCGTACCTCAATGCGGAAGCGACCAAGGTGTACGTTCTCATGATCCACTGCCAGACAATCTGTTACAGCAAAGACCAAAGCGAAATCAACACGGTGATGACATCCTTCACGGTCAGGAGCCCATGATGCTTGAGGCCCCGGCACACCCCCCCGAGGGACTGCCCGCGCCGGGCGAGCGGCCCCGGGACGAGGACCGGCCGACCCGCAAGCCCCTTGCGTTCTGGGATCGGGTGAAGTTCCTGCTCATCCTGGTCCTGATCTGGTTCATCCTGGTCTGGTCCGCGATGGCGAACGACCCGCTGATCGGCTTCGCCGATGCCGCGCGGATCGAGTTCAGAGCCGGCACATGGGTCTTCGTACTGGCGGGTCTTGAGGTTCTCCGCCAGCTGCATTTCTTCATCAGCGAGCATTGGGCCGGCTACCACCGGTTCTGGACGCACAGCCTGTTCGGTGGGTTCGAGCGGCTCACCCACCGGAGGCTGTCCGACTGGACCAGGTTCCGCCTGTGGCGCCTGCTGAAGTGGGTGCTCTGGATTGCCGTGCTCGCGGTGGTCGTCGGCAAGGTGATTCACACCTCGCCCGTCCTCGCGCTGTTGCGTGGCCCGGCCCTGCTGTGGCACTACCTGCCGTTCGTGCTGCAGCTCGTGTTCGGTTTCCTGTTCATCGCCGTCCAGTTCATCGGGATTTTCTGGCTGCTGTCCCGGGGTGGCGTCGACGTGTACTACCCCGACGACATCAAGACGCGGTTCTCCGACGTCTGGGGCCAGGACCATGTCGTGGAGCGGGTGAAAGAGAACATCATCTTCCTGGAGCACCCCGAGCAGGTCGAGGAACGGGGCGGTTACGTGCCAGGCGGCATCCTGCTGTGGGGGCCGCCGGGCACCGGCAAGACGCTGATGGCCGAGGCAGTGGCCGGGGAGACCGGCAGGCCCTATGTGTTCGTCGACCCGGGCGCGTTCATCAACATGTTCATGGGCATCGGCATCCTCAAGGTGAAGTCCCTGTTCCGTAAGCTGCGCCGGCTCGCGCTCCGGTACGGCGGGGTGATCGTCTTCTTCGACGAGGCCGATTCCCTCGGCCGCCGCGGTGCACTGGCCCAGGGCGGCGGCCCGGGCTTCCCCCGGGGCACGGCGACCCCGGCGTTCAGCAAGAACGGCTGTCACGGGTTCTCCTACCTGTCGCCGGACATCCAGTGGCGGCTGATGCGTGACGCCGCATCGCCGGTTCCTGAGGAGACGGAAACCCCGCGCAACAAGCAGATGATGGGCGGGATGATGGGCGGCGGCGGTGGCATGGGCACGCTGGAGGCGCTGCTCACCGAGCTTTCCGGGTTGAAGAAGCCACGCGGCTTCATGAACCGCTACGTGCGCAGGATCTTCGGCCTGCGCCCGAAACCGCCGCCCAAGTACCGGATGCTGGTCATGATGGCGACCAACCTCCCGGAGGCGCTGGATGAGGCGCTGCTGCGGCCCGGCCGCATCGACCGCATCTACAAGGTCGGTTACCCATCCAAGGCCGGCCGGATCCGCACCTACGAGGGGTACTTCGCGAAGGTGCGGCACGAACTCACCCCCGAGAACATGGACAAGCTGGCCACCATCACTCCTTATGCCACCGGCGCGACCATCAAGGACCTGGTCAACGAATCGCTGATCTACGCCATCCGGTCCGGCCGGGACGTGATCACCTGGCAGGACGTGATCAAGGCCAAGCAGCTCAAGGAACTCGGGCCACCCGAGGACGTGGAGTACATCGAGCGCGAGCGGCACGCCGTCGCGGTGCACGAGGCGTGTCATGCGGTGATCGCCTACCGCACCCGCCAGCACATGGAGATCGACATCGCGACGATCGAGAAGGGCAGCGACTACCTCGGCATGGTCGCCAGCATCCCGCCGGAGGACCAGTTCACCCGCTGGCGGAGTGAGTACGAGACGGACATCCTGGTGTCGCTGGCCTCCCTCGCGGGCGAGCGGATGTTCTTCGACAGCGACAGTTCCTCCGGCGTCTCCGGCGACCTGGAGTCGGCGACCGCCGTGGCGTCGTTCATGGAGGGCTTCTGGGGGATGGGCTCTACCGTGTCGTCCTACTCCACCGCCAAGCGCCTGGAAGTCGGATCCCCCGGCGGCGGCGCGAGCGGCCGGTACAAGAAGGGCCACGATGCCGAGGCCGAAGCGCGCCGGGCGCTCGCGGACCGGATCGAGGACAACCTGACCGAACTGCTGCGGCGGGTCGAGGAGATCATCAGAATCAACCGCAGCCACGTGCTGGCCCTTGCGCATGCGCTGGAATCGCACAAGACACTGAGCGGCGAAGATGTGGTCGCCGTCATCGAGCACGGGCAGGGGCCCCTGGTGGACGGTCGGCCGTACGGCGCGCCGGGGTTCCTGGCCGAGCTGGAGGACTACCATCGGGCCGCCACCGAGGCACACCGGGAGCACAGCCAGGCGCCGTTGAGCCTGCCCCCGGTACATGCCCTCGGCGCGCCGCAGGGCGTGACCGCAGTGCTGGACCGCGACCCCCTGCTGAACGACGGTCCCGGGCTGAACGACGGCTCCGGGCTGAACGGCGGCTCCGGGGTGAACGGCGGTCCCGGGCTGAACTACGGCCCCGTGACGGAC
>Ga0265338_10005899_pt1 | contig 15793 bp, 16 predicted proteins | sample 42126metaG_FD_193579 | JGI IMG/M metagenome (GOLD analysis project Ga0265338, IMG submission 193579) | Rhizosphere microbial communities from Carex aquatilis grown in University of Washington, Seatle, WA, United States - 4-21-26 metaG | ecosystem: Host-associated > Plants > Roots > Rhizosphere... | reverse complement strand
GCTTCACATAATTGTCCGCCGCCTCGGCCAGGTCGATGTCCGTCAGGCGGAGAAATACGATGCGCCCGTTGGATTTGACCGGCAGACGCTCGGGATATTTTGAACCGGCCTTTAAATCTTTCAACAAACCGTCCAGTTTTTGCTGGATGTCGCCGCTCTGGTTGCTTTGGATTTGCTGTCTGGCCCGTTGCACGGCCGACCGCAAGCGTTCCAGCCCGCAGGGTTTTACCAGATAATCCATGGCGTGCGCCTCGAACGCCTTCAGCGCAAAATCATCGCGCGCCGTTACAAAGATGACCACCGGCAGTCGCACCGGCTTGATCTGGGCCAGCACTTCAAAACCGTCAATGACCGGCATTTGCACGTCCAGAAACAACAGGTCGGGCACCAGCTCGTTGATGGACTCGATGGCTTGCTGGCCGCCCGACGCGGTCCCGACGATCTCAATATCCGGCTCGGAATGATGGAGCATGTCCCGCAACACGGCCAGTCCGGTTGACTGGTCATCCACAAGCAGAGTCCGAATTTTCATATCGTTATTCGCCGTTACCAAACCCGCGATCTCCACCGCCCCAAAATTTTATATTCCGATACCGCGTTAATGGCATGAAGCTATCAGCAGTTGCCATGCCTTGGTGCGGTGTTTCAAAGGGTAGGTTCCCATTTAAATCCCACCTTTTCAGAACCGTGGAAACCCGCCGAAACCCGGACAATTCCGAAAAAATCCCGGGTTGGAGCGTCACAAAATTTTGTGCGTTGTGCTTCATTTGGACACTTGAGCGCCATCCCGTTGACAGTACCGGCGGTAAATCCCCGGGATCAACAACGTGTCCCGCCAAGCCCTCCACTCACCAGGCCATCCCGACCCCCAAAGCTCTCAGCCGCTCCGCAAATCGTTGCCTCCGTTTTTTCGTCGGAGCTTGACTTTCCCCGGCCGTGGCTCAGTTTTCGGGGCCGGTCGTTTGCGGGGCAACCCGGACCACCCATCATCGTCACCCATGAAATATCGCACCTTCGGCAAGCTCGGCTGGCAGGTTTCTGAAATTGGTTTCGGTGCCTGGGCGCTCGGCGGACAGGCCTGGGGCGGGCAGCGCGATGAAGATTCCGTGGCCGCCTTGAAACAGGCCCTGGACCTCGGCTGCAATTTTATCGACACCGCTCAGGGCTACGGCGACGGACACAGCGAACGGGTCATCGGCACATTCCTGAAGGCGCACAAGGGCGAACGCATTTACGTGGCAACGAAAATCCCACCCAAAAGTCCGGGTGAGTGGCCGCCGACGCCTTACGACGACATCGAAGCACGGTTCCCGGAAAATTATCTGCGTGAGCGCATTGAAATCAGCCTCCGCAACCTGCAGACCGATTGCATTGACCTGCTGCAATTGCACACCTGGACGCGCGCCTGGAACCGCCAACCGGCCGCACTGGCGGTGCTGCGCGAGTTGCGACGCGAAGGCAAGTTGCGTGGCATTGGCATCAGCACGCCGGAACAGGACCAGAATTCGCTCGTGGAGCTGATGCGCCAGGGCTGGCTCGACAGCGTCCAGGTCATCTATAACATTTTTGAACAGGAACCGCAGGCGGAATTGCTGCCGGCCGCTCTCGAACACAACGTTGGTGTCATCGTGCGGGTTGCGTTTGATGAAGGTGCGCTCACCGGCAAATTCACGGAAAAAACCACGTTCGCTCCGGACGAATTCCGCAATAATTATTTCGCGGGCGACCGGCTGGCGCGCACCGTCCGGCGGGTGGGCCAGCTCAAGGCAACCATTGGCGCAGCCGAGCCGGACCTGGCCACGGCGGCCTTGAAATTTGCGCTCAAACCCAGGGCCGTTTCCACCGTCATCCCGGGCATGCGCAATGTCCGGCAAGCCCGATTGAACTGTTCCATCAGCGACCTGCCACCCTTGGCTGACGAACTTGAATTAAAGCTGCGTCAGCACGCCTGGGCACGCGCCAATTGGTACAAGGGTAAGGATTGATCGCCTTGTCCGAACTTGACCGCCCACCAACAACACGTTGCCGTCTGGATTGCGCTTCGCACATCCGCACAATTTCTGCGAAAAAATGGCCAAAGAATGACGAGCTTTCTTCCTTTTCGTCACCGATACTCAGGTCATGACTGACGGCTATCAATCATCGGATGGAGACGTTCAGGAAAACAAGCCGACCTCCAGTGACGGCAGGCCCGGACAGGTTGAATCTGGAAAAATCAGCTACTGGAATGGAATCATCGCAAAGTTTCTCACCACCCTCCGGTCACACGTGCCGCTAGGCTATGAGGACGAAACGGGCTTCCATACCGGCAACATGTCTCCTGAAAAATAAAAGCCCCATCGGGCGACCTCGAAATGGGCCGCCCCGAGGCTGATTATTTCCTGACGAAAACCGCCGGGCAGGGATTTGACTCCCCTGATCGTTTACAGAAATACCTGCTAAAATCACGCTTTCCCGCCGCAGCTGTTTTGTTACTGTGGCCGCATGTTCGAACCAGCCGACCTGTTTGACCTTCGCCAGACGGAACACGCCGCCATCTTTGACGGCGGCAGATTCGCGTGGGACGCCCTGAAAAAAATCGAAGCCTACCTCGTCGCCCATCTGAAACCCAAGCTTTGCAACAAATGCGAAGGCCGGGCGTTCATCAGCGAAAACGTGTTTATCGGTGAAGGCACGGTGGTCGAGGACGGCGCAATGATCAAAGGGCCGGCCATCATCGGCAAAAACTGCAAAATCCGTCACAGCGCTTATATCCGTGAAAATGTCATCATCGGCGACGGTTGCGTCGTCGGCAATTCGTCCGAACTGAAAAATTCGCTGCTGTTCAACGGCGCGCAGGCGCCGCACTACAATTACATCGGCGATTCCATCTTGGGCCACCAGGCGCACCTTGGCGCGGGCGTGAAGATCTCCAACTACAAACTCTTCCCCGGCAACATCGAGGTGGAAGTGGACGGCGTGCCGTTCGACACCGGCCTGCGTAAGTTTGGCGCGCTGCTCGGCGACGGCGTGGAAGTGGGCTGCAATGCCGTATTGAACCCCGGCAGCATCGTCGGGCGCGGCGCGGTCATTTACCCGAACGTCTTCTGGCGCGGCATCCTGCCCGCGAACATGATCGCCAAGAACAAGGCCGAAATCGAAGTCGTCGCCAAGAGGCCGAGGGAAGCCTAATTAACCGCTTCGCAGATTTTCTGCACAATTATTTCCCGCGGTTCCTCCGGCTGCCATTCCATCCATTTCGGTTCAAGCTGACGGTGAAACCAGGTGAATTGCCGCTTGGCAAACTGCCGGGTGCGGATTTTCACCAGTTCAATGGTTTCGGCCAGTGACTGTTCGCCACGCAGATGTTCCACGACCTGCCGGTAACCGATGGCCTGCATCGCCGTTTGGTTTTCCGCCAGACCGCGCCGGAGCAATTCGCGCGTCTCGTCCACCAGACCGCGCGCGAACATGGTGTCCACCCGTGTATTGATACGCGCGTGCAAATCCGCGGACATGCGCGTGACGCAGAAAAAGACGTTGGAACTTGGACTCTGGACCGTGGACTTCCATTCGGCCCGCTGCTGGGAAAACTTTTTACCGGTCAACCGGATCACCTCCACCGCGCGAATGACGCGGCGCGGATTTTGTTTATCAATCTTCTCATAGGCCGTCAGGTCGCGTTCGCGCAATTCCTGCAGCAACGCCTCGAACGGCAGGGCTTCCAGTCGGGCGCGCAGTTCGGGATTGGCGGAAGGCGCCTCGCCGAGTCCGCTCAAGAAGGCCTTGAAGTAAAGTCCCGTCCCGCCGCAGAACACCGGCACGCGGCCCCGCGCCTGAATTTCCTCAACCGCCTTTTGCGCGAGCCGGACGAATTGCGCGGCGTCGAAGGATTCGGCCAGGTCGCAGATGTCAATGAGGTGATGCGGCACCCGGGCGCGGTCGGCGCGCGAAGGCTTGGCCGTGCCAAGGTCGAGTCCGCGATACACCTGCATGGAATCGGCGGAAATGATTTCGCCGCCCAGCCGTTCGGCCAGAAGGAGCGCGATTTCCGATTTTCCCACCGCGGTCGGGCCGGCGATGAAAACGGGTTGAGGGTTGAATGTTTCTGCCATCGACATCCCGTTCGTCGTTACGTTCGTTTTGCCGGCCGGTATTGCGACAGGATGACCCCCAGCGCGAGGCCGGTAATGAAAAAGGGTATGCTGACCAGCATGCCCGGCGTGAGGCCGTAATGCAGGTGATCGGGTGGATAATCGCCGCGGAAATATTCCATGAACGTGCGGGTGACGGCATAGCCGACGAGGTAGGTGGCAAACACCTGGCCGTCGAATTTTTTGTGCCGGAACAGCCACGCCAGCAGGAGGTAAAGCAGCACATTATTCACCGCATCATAAATCTCCGTCGGATGCACCGGCAGGGATGGGTCATCCTTGCCGACCAGACCCTGCTGATATTGCTGGAACCAGGCATAGGATTGGTTCGGGAATTGAACGGCCCACGGCAGTTGGGTCGGATGGCCATAGCAGCAGCCGTTGAGAAAACAACCGACCCGGCCAAAAAAGTTTCCCAGCGCGATGCTCGGCGCCAGCACGTCGGCGACCTTCCACACCGGCAGTTTTTTCCAGCGAATGTAAACGAAGCCGGCCAGGATTGCGCCAATCAGGCCGCCATAATAGACCAGGCCGCCGTGCTGGATCATGAAAATTTCCGAGAGCGGCTGGTTGGCAAATTCATCCTTCCAATACGTCGTCACATAGACGATGCGGGCGCCGAGGATGGCGCCCACCATCAGCCAGAGCACGATGTCGGCGATGCGTTCGGCGGGGATATTTTCGCGCGGGGCGCGGCGGCTGGCCGTCCACAGCCCGACCAGAAACGCGATGGCAACCATGATGCCATACCAATGAATGGCCAGCGACCCCAGGTGAAACGCAATCGGATGCACGATGAGAGGTTAAAGCGTGACCGGGGAAATGGAAAACTGAAATTCGCGCCGGTTCAGTTCGGATTGGTGGTTGCCACCGGACTGAAGTTGGTCGGCGGCGGGGGTGGCGGCGTGATAAAGTCCTGGGGCAACGGCGGCCAGGTCGGCACGTTCACCACGAGGTCACGCCAGGCCTGACGATCGGCAGGCGACATCCGGGACCAGCGTTCGGCGTTCTTCAGGAATTCCTGCTTTTCAGCCGCGCTCAGGCCGGCAAATTTCGCAAAGGCACGCGTGCACTCCTCCCGCTGACCCGGCGGCAATTGGTCGAAGGCTTGGAGGGTTTTTTTCATTTGCCGGCGTTCCGCGTCGGACAAGGTGCCGAGGGCCGCCTGTTTTTCGTCCGGGGTAAGCTCGAAGAATTGATTCACGTCCGCAGTGATTTTTTTCCGCTGATCTTCGGTCATGGCATTCCAGCGGGCCGCCTCGGAATCGGGCGCGGCGTCCTGCGGCAGGGGCGGGCCGTTGCTCGTGTCCACGTTCGCAAAATAACGCAGGGTGCGTTCGTTCTCCAAAAATTCCTCCTGCAACGGCGGCGGCAGAATGCTCCATTGCATGAGCCGGGACCCCACCAGTTCGCGCAGATCCGCCGGGACCTGCGCCAGGCGCGCGGCACGTTGGTCCGGCGGGACCTGCATGAGCGGGAGCAGATACCAGCGCAACTCGGTGGCGCACAGCCGTAATTCGCGCTCGTTGGGATCGAGCGCTTCATATTCTCCGACCTTGACGAGGATGCGTTCGCGCACGGGCGGCGGGCGGTTGGTCAGAAAGGCCTCACGATCATCCGGCGTCATGGCCAGCAATTGGCGGAATAAATCCACCGGCGACCGCGGGCTGGGCACGGCGGGAAGATGGCTGGCTGGCGACGAAAACAGTTTCAGGGGCGGCGAAACGCTGGGGCCGGTTCCGCCGGAAACGGGATGCATCATCCCTTGCCCGGCAACACAAAACACCAGCCACCATCGCACGTGCCACAATCGGTTCATTGCAAGAGCGCAAGCAACTCCTCATCGGCGCGCGGCTGGCCCATGCGCTGGATGGCGTCGAAATTTTTCAAGGCTTCAACACTGGGCAACGGCTGCGCCCGGGCCACCCGCGCCATGTTTTGGGCGAGCTGGGCGCGTTGATTGAATTCGTAACGTTGATAGGTCAGGCCGGCAATGCCGATCACCGCCACCCCGACCGCCAGCCGGGGGACCAGCACGCGCCAGGTCCATTGCCAGCCCGTCGTCCGCGACGGCCTCGCCTCGCGTGCGGCGGCCTGGAGCACACGCGCCGTGAAATTTGACGGCACCGGCGCGTCCGGCAACCGAGCCAGCCCTTCGGTCAACAGCGATTCGAACTCCCAATCCGCCCGTGTTTCCGGCGGGACAGGCAATCCGGCGCGTTCGGCCTCGGTAAGTTTCCGGCGCCAAACCACTTCGAGCAAGGGGTCCTGAAGCGGCTCGTCTTTCATTGTGTCCTTTGGGTTAAAAACCGGCGTGCCGACAAAGTTGCGCCGAAAACTCGCTCGCCGTGACCTCTATTCCAGCCTATGCTAGGGGCGGAAAATGACCGCCATGGCCGCCAATCCAGCCAAATCCGAAGCCCCCGGGCTGACCAATCGCCAGCGCTTTCTCGACGCCTGCCGTTGCCGCGCGGTGGACCGCCCACCGGTCTGGCTCATGCGGCAGGCGGGGCGCGCGCTCCCGGAATACCGCAAACTCAAGAGCCAATACCCCTTTCTGACCCTGGTCCGCACACCGGAACTGGCCGCCGAAGTCACCTTACAGCCCGTCCAGCGGTTTGACTTCGATGCCGCCATTCTGTTCAGCGACATCCTCGTTGTCGCTGAAGGTCTGGGCCAGGGCTATAAATTCCGTGACGGCGGCGGTATCGAAATGAATTTTGCGCTGCGCACGGCCGACGACATCAAGCAACTCGACGTTCCCGCCCTGTCGGAACGCCTCGCCTACATCCCGCGCGCCCTGCAACTCGTCAAATCCTCGCTCGGCGACCGGACCGCGCTCATCGGTTTTGCCGGATCGCCCTGGACGCTCGCCAATTTCATGCTCGAAGGCGGCAGCGCGGATGAATTTACGCAAGCCCGGAAATTATTTTATTCCGAGCCGGAACTCTTTTCGCGGCTGATGACCAAGCTGACCGCCGCTGTCACGCGCCTGTTGCAGATGCAAATCCAGGCGGGTGTGGACGCCGTGCAAATCTTCGATAGCCTCGGTGGGTTGCTGGCCGGGGACGCATTTGCATCCGCTTCGGCCAACTGGATCAAACAAATCGTGGCCGCGCTGAACCACGCCGTGCCGGTCATCGTGTTTTCCAAGGATGTCCACGGTCACTGGCACACGCTGGTGGACACCGGCGCCAACGTGCTGGGAATCGACTGGACGGTCCGGCTGGCGGATGTGCGCGCCCGATTGCCGGAACAGGTTGGCGTGCAAGGCAATCTTGATCCATCTTTGCTCCTGACGAACCCGGAAATCGTTACGGCGGAAACCCGCCGGATTTTGACCGACATGCGCGGCGCCCGCGGTCATATTTTTAATCTGGGCCACGGCGTGCCGCCGGATGCCAAACTGGAAAACATCACCGCCCTGGTCGAGACGGTGAAACATTTCAAATGAGCCAGCTGAACGTCAATCTGGATCTGGTGCAGAAATACAACGTGGCCGGCCCGCGCTACACCAGCTATCCGCCCGCGACGAAATTCACCGAAGCCATCTCGTGGAAACAGCTTTCCGCAAAGATCGAGGAGAACAACCGGACGCCGCGCGACCTCTCGATTTATTTTCACATCCCGTTCTGCGAAACGCTCTGCTGGTTCTGCGGCTGCACGACCGTCATCACGCTCAATCACGACCGGGGCATGGCCTACGTTGAGGCCCTGGGCCGCGAGGTGGCAAAAATGGCGCCCCGGCTGAATCCGAAGCGCCAGGCCGTCCAACTCCATTTCGGCGGCGGCTCGCCGACGTTTCTGAAGCCGGACGAAATCCGACGGCTCGGCGAAATCATCCATCAACACTTCCCCTTTTCGCCGGACATCGAAGCGAGCGTGGAGGTGGATCCCCGCCGGCTCACCCGCGAGCACATGGTGGCCCTGCGGGAAATCGGATTCAACCGCGCCTCGATGGGCGTGCAGGATTTCAATCCGAAGGTGCAGGAGGCGATTCACCGCATCCAGCCGCGCGCCATGACCCAGCAGGCGATGGATTGGATGCGCGAACTCGGTTTCGGCTCCATCAATCTCGACCTGATTTACGGCCTGCCGTTTCAGACACCGCAATCATTCAACGAAACGCTCGACACCGTGCTGACGATGAAGCCCGACCGGCTGGCGGTGTTCAGTTACGCGCACGTGCCGTGGATCAAACCGTCGCAAAAAATTCTCGAACGCGAGGTCCTGCCCACACCGGAAACCAAGTTGCAGGTGCTCAAGCTCGTCATCGAAAAACTCACGGCGGACGGCCAATACGTCTATATCGGCATGGACCACTTTGCGAAGCCGACCGACGAGCTCGCCGTGGCCCAACGCGAGAAGAAACTACAACGGAATTTTCAAGGCTACAGCACCCGCGCCGGCTCGGACATTTACGCGTTTGGCATGTCGAGCATTTCGCAAATCCCCGAGGCCTACTGGCAGAACGAAAAGGAACTGCCAAAATGGCAGGAGGCCGTGGACACCGGAAAAATCCCGCTGCAACGCGCCTATTTCCTGACCGATGAGGACAAAATCCGCCGCGAAACCATCATGCGCGTGATGTGTGACCTGTCCCTCGACTTCGCGGCGATGTCGCAGAAACTGGGAATCAATTTCCAGGAACATTTCGCCCATGAACTCGCCGCGCTCGCACCATTTGCCGCCGACGGTTTGGTGAAACGCTCAGCCGCCGGCCTCGAAGTGACCGATGCCGGGCGGTTGTTCATCCGGAACATCGCCATGTGCTTTGACAACACCCTCGCACCCGCGGGCGAGCGGAAACATTCCAGAACGATTTGAAATCCGTTGCCATCATCGGTGCGGGCATCACCGGATTGACCGCGGCGTTTTACCTTAAACGTAAAGGCATTCCCGTCACGGTCTATGAAGCGGGCGGACGAACGGGCGGGGTGATACAATCCATCCGGCGCGACGGTTTCCTGGCCGAGTGCGGCCCGAACACCCTGCTCGAAACGTCGCCGAAAATTGCCCAACTCGTCGGCGACGCCGGGCTGGCCTCACGCCGGCTGGATTCGGATCCCCAGGCCGGGGCGCGTTACGTCGTCCGTTACCGGCGGCCCATCGCGATGCCGTCGTCGCAACTGGGGATCTTCACGTCGGAATTGTTGAGCGCGAAGGCAAAGTTCGCCTTGTTGCGTGAACCGTTTGTGCCACGCCGCCGGGATGGCCGCGAGGAAAGCATCGCGGAATTTGTCATGCGCCGGCTGAACCGGGAATTTCTCGACCAGATGATTGACGCGCTGGTGGCCGGAATTTACGCAGGCGACCCGCACCGGCTTTCCGTTCAACAGGCGTTCCCGCGGCTGGCGGAACTCGAAGCGCGGCATGGTTCGCTCATCAAAGGCCAGATTTTCGGCGTGCGCGAACGCAAACGCCGCGGCGAAATCGCCAAAGACCGCGCCCCCAAGTTTTCCTTCGACGAAGGCCTGCAGGTGTTGACGGACACGTTGGCGGCCCAACTCGGCAACATGGTGAAGCTCAACACCCCGGTCACCAAACTCACGCAAACGGAAGGTGGATGGCGGGTGTCGACGGCATCCGGTGAAAGGGAGCATGGCGCGGTGATTTATTGCGGCACGGCCCACAAACTGGCGGAATTGCAAATCATTTGTGGTAGGGCTGCGCTGCCGCGCAGCCCTGAAATCGAGGCGGCGCAGCAACGCCGCCCTACCGAAATGTTCTCCGAAATCCGTTATCCGCCGGTGGCGAGCGTGGTTCTGGGTTTCCGGCGCGAGGATGTGGCGCATCCGTGCCAGGGCTACGGCATGTTGATTCCAAAAATCGAAGGCTTCAAAATCCTCGGCACGATCTTCTCGTCGTCGTTGTTCCCGAACCGCGCGCCCGCCGGTCACCTCACGCTTACCAGCTACGTGGGCGGCGAACGGCAGCCGGACCTGGCGTCGCGCCCGGCGGACGAACTGGTCGCGCTGACCTGCGAGGATTTGCGCGTATTACTGGGAGTAAAAGGCCGGCCCGTGTTCGAACATACGATGCTTTACCCAAAGGCGATTCCGCAATACAATGTCGGCTATGGCCGCTACCGCGAATTGATGAATGCCATCGAAAATCAAGCCGCCGGTCTTTTTCTCGCCGGCCATTACCGCGAGGGTGTTTCGTTGGGCGATTCGATTGTCTCGGGCGGCAACGTGGTTGAGCGCGTGGAAACATTTCTGACGACCAAATGAGCAAGGGCGTTTTGCTGGTCAATTTGGGTTCACCGGATTCGCCTTCGGTCGGCGACGTACGGCGTTACCTGAATGAATTCCTGATGGACGCCCGCGTGATTGATACGCCGTGGCCGTTGCGGCGGCTGATTGTCAGCATGATTCTCATCAGCCGGCCCAAAGAGTCCGCCGAGGCCTATCATAAAATCTGGTCGCCGGAAGGTTCGCCGCTCGTGGTCACCAGCCGCCGGGTCCAGGCGAAGTTGCAGGAACGCGTCACGATGCCGGTCGTCCTGGCGATGCGCTATCAGCACCCTTCCATCCCAAACGCGATCCGGGGGCTGGCCGAACAGAAAATCGACGAGGTTATATTGATTCCGCTGTTCCCGCATTACGCCATGTCGAGTTACGAAACCGCCGTCGCCCGCGTCCAGCAGGTGGCGGCCAGACTCGCGCCACAGATGCTGATCAAGGTCCAACCCCCTTATGGTGACTCGCCGGATTACATCGCCGCCCTCACCGCCAGCGCGGCAAATTATCTGGAGGCGGGTTATGACCATTTATTGTTCAGTTTTCACGGCGTGCCGGAGCGGCATCTCAAAAAAACCGATCCCACGGGCCGTCACTGTCTGATGGCCCCCAATTGCTGTGAAGGCGCCAGTCCGGCGCATGCCACGTGTTATCGCGCACAATGTTTCAAGACCGTCTCCGCGTTTGTGAAGCAGGCGGGTGTGCCGGCCGGACAATTTTCCGTGTCGTTCCAATCCCGCTTGGGGAGCGACCCTTGGCTGAAGCCCTACACGGATTTTGAACTGGCCGAACTGCCCAAACGGGGTGTGAAAAATCTCCTGGTCATCTGCCCGGCGTTTGTTTCGGATTGTCTGGAGACCCTCGAGGAAATCGGCATTCGCGGACGGAAAACGTTTTTTTCGGCGGGCGGCAAGGAGTACACGCAAATCCCCTGTTTGAACGAGCACCCACGCTGGATTGCCGCGTTGGAAAAAATGATCGGCCGGTTCTGAAAACCGGGCGGCACCTTAAAATCCATCCGCCTACCGCTTGGACTTTCCGCGCCCGACGGAACTCCTGAACTTGAGTTTGACCGTGTCCTGCAAAAAGCCGAGAAACCCCTTTTTCTTCTTCGCCTGGACGGTCGGGATGGGCTCACACTTATGACTGCACAACGGACAGAGCGAGAGCGGGTCGCCGCCTTTGAGGCGCAGCACATGCACGCAGTCATTGCACATGACTTCTCGGCAGTGGCTGCAACGGTAGGTGGCCTGGGCCTGCGAATGCCGCGGACAGACAATCATGCCATCGGCCATCACCACCGGCGGCTTGGGCCGCGGCCGTTCAAACTGCGGAATCGCGACGTTGATCTCCGTGGATTCGACAAACAACTCCACGTCGCCCAGACTCACCATCTGGCCCGGAAGCAACCAGGCTTCCCGGACCTGGTCGCCGTTGACAAACGTGCCGTTGGTTGAACCGCAATCGCGAATCATCACCCCGTCGTTCGAGAGCACAATTTGACAATGGTTGACGGATACCGTGGGATGATCGATGGAAAAATCGGAATCCGGACTGCGGCCGATTTGGTTGACACCCAGGCGCAGTTCAAGCGTCTGATTTTTTAAACCCTCTGTTTTAATCAACAGCCTGGCCATGGAGCCTCCGCATTTTCAGTCCACCGCCATTCTCCGCTTCAAGGGAGAAAAAGTCGAGAACAAAATAAGCGGAGCTGTTCAACCGCCGGCGGCCTTACCGCAGCGGGTTCCGGGCAAAGGCAAATTCCTCGACAATTTTTCCACCGATTAAGTGTTCCCGGATAATGCGTTCCAATGTTTCCGGGGTGCAGGAATGGTACCAGATACCTTCGGGATAAACGACCGCGACCGGTCCGCGCGCACAAACCCGCAGGCAGTTGACTTTGGTGCGATAGACCAGCGGTTGTGGCCCGGCCAGGTTCAACTCTTTGAGCCGCTGCTTCAAAAACTCCCATGCGGCCAGACCCGCTTCGCGCGGGCAACAGTTCGGCGCGGTCTGGTCCGCGCACAAAAAAATGTGCCGGCGGAATTTTTCAATGCCGTGCGTTTCCACGGCGCTTTGCAACTCCGTTTTCATGAACCTGATCCTAGTCCGGGTGGCCAGCGCGCGCGAGATTAAGTTGCCAAATGGGTCAACGCGAAAACGTCAGGCCGATGACGCCCGCCACAGCCATCAGCGCACCCAGGGTCGAGCGCAAACCGATGCGTTCCCGGTCAACGAGGCGCGTCATCGGCAGCAACAGGATGGGGGTGGTGGCGATCACGGCGGTGACAATACCCGCCGACGTGTTTTCGAGCGCCCATTGCATGCAACTCACACCGACTGTCTGGCCGGCCAGGCTGTTGGCCACCACCCAGGGCCAGAGACGGCGCCATTTAGCCCGGGAAACCTGAATGCTCTTTGGCTCAAGGATGCCGCCGTGCGCATGGGCACTGCGCCATTTCACCGCCAATAAAAGAACGCCCAGCGCGATGGCACCGCCGATGACGCGCTGATAGCCGGTGGTGCCGGGATCCGGATGTTCTCCCGCCGCATGCGCGACGGCGTAGGCTTTGCGACTTAACACCGCACCGAACGCGCCGCCAAGGGCGCCCACCACCGCGCCGGAAATTCCAAGGAACATCTGGCGCGGCGCGATTTTCAGGTGTTCCCGGGGCGCCAGCGCCACGACGACTCCGGCCAAAATAACCGTGATGCAGACCAATGCGGTCGCGTTCAGCTTCGTGCCCAGCCACCACCATTCGATGATCAGCGCGAAGGGCGCGGTGAGGCACTGCATCAACAAAACCGTCCGACGACTGCCCAGCCGGGGCAGGGCCTGAAAATAACCGGTGTCGCCCAGGCCGATCCCGGCCAGGCCGCTTAACACAAAAATGGGAAACGCGACGCCTTCAAAACCGTGGCCGAGCGTGTTTGCCCAAAGGGCGAGAAAAAGGGTGGCCAGACAAGCCCGCCAGAAGTTGGCCTCCACGCCGCCGATCTGTGTGGCGGTGCGATGACCGCAAATCGCGGAGATGGCAAACAACAGGGTGGTTAAAAGCGCGGCAAGCATGGAACCCGCGGGACCAATTACAGTTGATCGTAATACTCATCAGGACCGAGACTGCTGTCGCCACCGGGGCTTTCGGTTTCCGCGCCGCCTTCCTTGGGAATTTTGGCGATGTCCGGTGAACCCGCGGGTTCCTCCTTATCTTTGACCTTTCGAACGGGCTTGATGCGGAATTGTCCGGTGGCATTGGATTCCAGAACGCCGCGTCCCTCCATGCGAAGCAAAATCGGCTTGGCCCAATCCGGTTCCTCGTTGAATCGCCGGCGGCCGCCGGCGCGCCGGCAAATTTCGCGCGCGGCAAGATAATTGGATCCCCATGATTTGAGGAACTGAAAAATATCGCGTTCATCCGCATCCATAACGGCAACCTGCCACAGCCCGGCAACGGAGTCGAGCGATGAGGAGACGCCGGGAACCCGCTAGGTTGCACGGTTTTTGGCGAAAGAAGTCTAAAAACCAGCACGGGGTGCTCAGGTTTGGATCAATCCGTTCGGATTTCGATTCCCTTTGCCTTCATTGAACAGGCTGGAAACTGCCAGGGCCTTGGATGGGCAGGCCTTTTAGGGGCTTTTCCGGGCCAGTTGGCGCAGAAATCGCTTTAATTCCGGCTAAATTATGTTGTGGTGGACATATCAGCAGCTTCGCGTCAGCAATCCAAAGACCCGGCTGGCGACTGTCGAAAAGCTCGCGCATTCCGAGCATTCCGATTCCGTGGAGCCGCTGCTTTTTGCGCTCAAGGACGCGGAGGCCGAAGTCCGCGGTACGGCCGCTCGTGGGCTGGGCCGTTATCGAGACCGGCGGGCCGTCGAACCGCTGATGTTACTGTTGCGCGACCCGGCTCCGTTGGTGCGCGCCGCGGCGGCGGAGGCGTTGGGCCAACTGGGTGATGCACAGGCGGTGAACTGGCTGGTCCGATTGCTCCGGGACATCGAGCCGGCCGTCAGATCGCGCGCCTCCCAAAGTTTGAAGCAACTGGGTTGGCAGCCCGATAGTGACACCGAACGCGCCTTGCACCTCATGGCGACCGGCACGCTGCGCCAGGTCGCCGCCTTGGGCACCGAGGCCATCGAACCGTTGTACGAACTGCTTCGGCATGGGCCGCCGGACAAACAACTCGAGGCGGTCAAGACGCTGGGCGAAATGGACGACCGCAACGTCATCAAACCATTGCTGGAAGCTCTTCGGAAAAACACGTCGGCGCTGCGCATCGCCGGCCTGGAAGCGCTTCAACGTTTTGCCGATCCTTCCACTTTCGAAGCCGTGGAACGTTTGTTAAGGGACCAAAATGCCAGTGTCCGTTCCGTTGCCGTCGAGGCCGTTGCCAAATGCGACAGCAAACGGGCCGTGCCCGGACTGATCCGCGCCCTAAAGGATTCCTCATGGGAAGTGCGCCAGGCGGCGGTCAAGGTGTTGGGTGCCCTCGGCGAACCGTCGGCCGTGGACGGACTTTGCCAGGCGTTGCGCGACAAGGATCGCGATGTGCGCGAGGGCGCGGCCGTGGCCCTGGGCCGGATCCATGATGCACGGGCCATTTCGTTCCTGGTGCGCGCCCTTTTGGATACCGAAAGCAACGTGCGTAACGCCGCGACCAATTCCCTCCAGTTGATTGACCGGCAGTGGTTGAAGACCAAAGAAGCCCGCCAGGCGTTGCCGGATGTCGAGACGGCGTTGAATCACCGGGAATACTGGGTCCGGCACAGCGCCACCAAATTGCTGGAACAACTCAGCAGTATGGTTCCGGACAAAGCGGACATTCCGTCGCCGGCGGTTCCGGCCGGACCCACTCCCGGCCATTCTCAACACGCCGCTTTTGCCATTTTAGCCGATCTGCTCCACGACTGTGACCGCGACCTGCGGCTGGCCGCGGCAGTGGCCTTTGGAAACCTGCGGGAAATAAATGCCAAATCCATCCTGGGGGAAGCCGTCCAGGACGGTGACCCGCTGGTGCAGCGGGCGGCCCAAATCGCCCTGACGGCGTTAAATTGAAAATCATTGAAAACGGGGGTGTTTTATGCCCGGCGGCGGCGGCTTCCGGTACGGGAATTGCGGTGTTATCCCCTGAATTTCCGAGCGAAAAGTGAACGCACCGGCAAAACAATATCAGCTTTTATTCGTGGATGATGATGGTGATTTTCTCGCCATGATCCGGGATTTCTTCGCGTCCCTGGGTGAAAAAATCTGGCAGATCCACTGTGCCACGTCCGCGGACCAGGCGCTGGAGATGCTGAAAGTCACCAAAATCGACCTCGTGGTATCGGATGTCAACATGCCGATGCTGGACGGCATCCAATTCCTTCACATTCTCAACCGACGCCATCCGGATTTGAAAAAAGCGGTGGTGACCTCCGATG
>Ga0265338_10005898_pt1 | contig 15796 bp, 13 predicted proteins | sample 42126metaG_FD_193579 | JGI IMG/M metagenome (GOLD analysis project Ga0265338, IMG submission 193579) | Rhizosphere microbial communities from Carex aquatilis grown in University of Washington, Seatle, WA, United States - 4-21-26 metaG | ecosystem: Host-associated > Plants > Roots > Rhizosphere... | reverse complement strand
CCGGTGTGCCTTTCAGGTCCGGCTGGCCCGAGACCGGATAGACATTGGCATGCACCAGTTTGTCGATGGGGCCGGAAGACGAGAATTGATCGGTCCAATGCATGGGCGCGAAGACATCGCCCGGCCGCACGCCGTCATCCAGGGTGACGCGCATAACCACCGCACCCTGCGCACTTTCGATTTTGGCCAGTCCGCGATCGCAAATCCCGCGCGCGGTGGCATCGCGCGGATGCAGCGCCAGTGTGGGGGCTGCGATATGGGTCATCAGATGCGGCACCCTGCCGGTGCGGGTCATGGTGTGCCACTGGTCGCGCACCCGGCCGGTATTCAAGGTCAGGGGAAATTCCAGGCTTTCCTCATCGGCGCGCGGCGACAGCGGGATCATCCGCGCTTTGCCATCGGGAGTCGGAAAATTGCCGCGGGCAAACAGCCGGGCTCCGGTCGGTCCGCGCCCGGGCTTGGGCAGTGGCCACTGCACCGGCGGCAGATGGTCGTAGGCCGCGTCGTCCAGTTCCGCCAAGGCGCCCAGATTGAACATACGCGCGCCGTCATTCTCGAACGCCGACAAGGCGGCATGTTCGCGGAAGACATCAGCAGGGCCTGCATAGGAAAATGATTCGTTCCAGCCCATGCGGCGGCCCAATTCCGCGAACATCCACCAATCGGGACGCGCCTGGCCGGGCGCGGCGCGGAAGGCGCGCTGGCGCGAGATACGGCGCTCGGAATTGGTCACGGTACCGTCTTTTTCAGCCCATCCGGCGGCGGGCAGCACAATATGGGCCAGTTTGGTCGTATCGGTGGGCCAGGCGTCAGCGCAGATCACAAGCGGGCATTTCGCCAGGGCCTCGCGCACCTTGCCAGCGCGCGGCATGGAGTCGGCCGGATTGGTGGCGGCGATCCACACCGCTTTCACCCTGCCATCGCCGACCGCCTCGAATAGGTCAACCGCCTTAAAACCGGGCTTGGTCGCAATCTGCGGTGCGCTCCAGAAGCGGCCGACCTTTTCGATATCCTGGCGCACAAAACCCATATGGGCGGCCAGTTGATTGGCCAGCCCGCCGACTTCGCGCCCCCCCATGGCATTGGGCTGGCCCGTCAGCGAGAACGGCCCCATGCCGGAACGGCCGATACGGCCCGTCGCCAGATGGCAATTCAGGATGGCATTGACCTTGTCGGTGCCGCTGACCGACTGGTTCACGCCCTGCGAATAGAGCGTCACCACGCGTTCGGTGCGCTCGAACATTTCGTAAAAGGCGCGCAGGTCATCGACTTTGATATGGGTCGCGGCCGCAACAAAGCTCAAGGATGGTGCGGCCCGCCGCGCCGCCTCCACGCTCTCCGCAAAGCCCGTGACATGACGCGCCACCCAGTCCTGGTCGATGCAATTGTTGTTGGCCAGCCAGGCGAGCAGCCCGCTCCACAGCATGACGTCGGAGCCCGGCGCCAGCGCCAGATGCAGATCGGCGGTTTCCGCCGTCGCGGTGCGGCGCGGATCGATATTGACGATTTTGGTGCCACGCTTGTCGCGGGCTGCTATCAGCCGCTGATACAGCACGGGATGGCACCAGGCCATGTTGGAGCCGACCTGAATCACCAGATCGGCTTCCTCCAGGTCGTCGTAACAGCCCGGCACCACATCTTCGCCAAAGGCGCGCACATGGCCGGCGACAGATGAGGACATGCATAGCCGGGAGTTGGTGTCGATATTGCCGGAGCCGATGAAGCCCTTCATCAGCTTGTTGGCGACATAATAATCCTCGGTCAGGAACTGGCCCGAGACATAGAAGGCGATGGCGTCGGGTCCATGCTCGGCGCGGATGCGGGTGAATTCGGCCGCGATATGGTCCAGCGCCGTGTCCCAGCCCACTTCGCGGCCATGCATCACCGGGATGGTCAGCCGATCGGGCAGGGCCAGCGTATCTTTCAGGGCCGCGCCCTTGGAACACAGGCGGCCGAAATTGGCGGGATGATCCGGGTCGCCGCGCGGGATGCCTTCAACAACCGACACACCACAGCCCACCCCGCAATAGGGACAGGTTGTGCGTGTCACGCAGCCGCTCCAACTGCCTCGGGCAGATGGATATAAATGTCGCCGTCAACCAGCCGGACCGACAAAGGTTCGGCTCTGCCTTCGTCCGGCGCCACTGCCTTGCCGTCATCCAGGCCGATTACCCAGTTGTGCAGCGGGCAGGTGACGGTCTTGCTGGAAACAATGCCTTCCGACAACGGACCCTGTTTGTGCGGGCATTCATCCAGCAGCGCGAATATCTCATTCTCGCCGGTACGGAAGACCGCCACGGGCTTGCCGTCATGTTTCAGGCACAGCTGGCGCGCGCCGCGCACGGGAATGTTGGAGAGCGGACCGATATTCTTCCAGTTGTTGGACATGATCATACGGCCTCGATCTCCGGCAGGCCGACGAATTCATGGGCGTCCGCGCCCATCGCCCGCTCGGTCCAGGGATCGATCTGGGCGAAGCGCTGGGAATGGAGGAAGCGCGCATGCAAGGCGGCGCGGCCTTCGGCATCTTCCACCAGCCGTGTCTTCACATAATCGATGCCGACCCGCGCGATCCAGGGCGCGGTGCGCTCCAGATAATGCGCCCCTTCGCGATAGAGCTGCATGAAGGCGCCGGCATATTCCAGCACCTCGGCCTCGGTCGCCACCCGCGCCAGGGGATCGGTGACGCGCACTTCCACGCCACCATTGCCGCCCACCAGAATGTCATAGCCCGCCTCGACGCAGACCACGCCCATGTCCTTGATCGTGGCCTCGGCGCAATTGCGCGGGCAACCCGAGACAGCAAACTTGACCTTGTGCGGCGTCCAGGAACCCCAGCACATCTTCTCCAGCTTGACGCCCAGGCCGGTGGAATCCTGGGTGCCGAAACGGCACCATTCACTGCCGACGCAAGTCTTCACCGTGCGCAGGCCCTTGGCATAGGCATGGCCGGAAACCATGCCGGCCTTGCCCAGATCGTCCCACACGGCAGGCAGGTCTTCCTTCTTCACGCCCAGTAGGTCGATGCGCTGGCCGCCGGTGACCTTGACGGTCGGGATGTTGAATTTATCCGCCACGTTGGCGATGGCGCGTAGTTCGCCGGGGGTGGTGAGCCCGCCCCACATGCGCGGCACCACGCTGTAGGTGCCGTCCTTCTGGATGTTGGCGTGGACCCGCTCATTGACAAAGCGGGAGCGGGAATCATCGCGATATTCGCTGGGCCTGGCGCAGAGCAGATAATAGTTCAGAGCCGGACGGCATTTGTGGCAGCCCTCCGGCTTCTTCCAGCCAAAGGCCTCACGCACCGCATCCATGGTCTTGAGCTTCTGCGCCAGAATCCCCTGGCGGACTTCGTCGTGGCTGGCATCGGTGCAGTCGCAGACGGTTTTCTTGGTCGGCTTGGCCGCATCGCCGGCGGCAAAAGCCAGCAGCGCCTCCACCTGCGGTGTGCACTGGCCGCAGGAGGCCGACGCCTTGGTATGCGCCCGCACTTCGGACAGCGAGGTGAGCTTCTTGGCTTGGATGGTAGAGACAATCGTACCCTTGCAGACGCCATTGCAGCCGCAAATCTGGGTATCGTCCGCCATGGTCGCGAAATCCGGCGCTGACGGCTTGCCGGTAACGGCCTCGGCGAAAACGCGGCCGAATACCAGCCGCTCGCGCAAGGCGCTGACATCTTCCTTGCCGCGCATCAGCTGCAGGTACCATTGGCCGTCGGCGACATCGCCGTACAGCACCGCGCCCACCAGCTTGCCGTCGCGCAGCACGATCTTCTTGTAGAGACCCTTGCTGTCGTCGCGCAGGGTGATCTCGTCGTCGCTTTCGTCCGCCGCCATCAGCGCGCCGGCCGAAAAGACGTCCACCCCGGTGATCTTCAGGCTGGTGGCCAGCGCCTTGGAGACGAACAGAGCCTCCTCGTCACCGGCCAGCCGTGCGGCACAGACCTTGGCCTGGTCCCAGATCGGCGCCACCAGGCCGAAGACATTGCCGCGATGCTCGACGCATTCGCCGACCGCGAAAATGTCGGGATCGGAGGTGCGCATATCATCGGTGACGACGATGCCGCGATTGACCTCGAGCTGCGCTACCTTGGCCAGGTCGATATTGGGCCGGATGCCGATGGCCAGCACCACTAGATCAGCCGGCACGAAGCGGCCGTCGGCAAGCTGCACGCCCTCGGCATGGTCCGTGCCGGTGATTTCCTCGGTCTGGCCGTCGGTGAAGAAGGCGATGCCGCGGCGGTCCAGATCCCGCTGCAACATCTGGCCGGCGGCGGCATCGAGCTGACGCTCCATCAGGGTCGGCATCAGATGCACCAGTGCCACCGACATGCCGCGCTGCTTCAGGCCCCAGGCCGCTTCCAGACCCAGCAATCCGCCGCCGATCACCACCGCACGCTTGTGAGTGCGCGCCGCGGTCAGCATCTTGTCCACGTCTGCGATATCGCGGAAGGCGCAGACGCCGGGCAGGCCCAGGCCGGGAATGGGCGGCGCCAGCGGCCGCGAGCCGGTCGCGATCAACAGCCGATCATAAGGAATGGTAAGTCCGCTGGCCGCGGTGACGGTCTTGTCGCCGCGATCGATGCGTGTGACGGCATCACTTGTGATCAACGTGATGTCGTTTTCCTCGTACCATTCGCGGCTGTTGATGACGATGTCGTCCAGCTCCTTGTCGCCCGCCAGCACACTGGACAGCATGATGCGGTTGTAGTTGACGTGTGGCTCGGCCCCGAACACGGTGATGCGGAAGCGCTGAGCGTTGGGCAGCTTCAGCAATTCCTCCACGGTGCGCATTCCGGCCATGCCGTTGCCGACGACGACCAGATGCTCGCGAGGATCTGTGATCATGTTCATGGCCGGCTCCTAGATGCGCACAAAGGCGAGATCGGAAGCCTCACGCCGCCAGCGCAGCCGCACGGCGTTGATGCCGCCCCAGGCCGCAAGCGCCAAACCGGCAAAGACCACGAAACCAAAGGCGTAGCTGCCGGTGAACTGCTTGGCGTAGCCCAGGCTGGCGGCGAGATAGAAGCCGCCGATGCCGCCGGTCATGCCGACCAGGCCGGTCATCAGCCCCACATCGCGGCCGAACCGCTGCGGCACCAGCTGGAACACCGCGCCGTTGCCCATGCCTAGGGTCGCCATGCCGGCGATCAGCACGACCAGTGCGCCGGTCGGGGGCAGGGCGCCGCGGCTGACCAAGAGCAAGATCACCGCCACGATGGCATAGACCACCGACAGGGCCTTGGTGCCGCCGATGCGGTCGGCCAGATAGCCGCCGAAGGGACGGGCAAACGAACCGGCAAAGACGCAAGCGGCGGTGAAATAGCCGGCCGTCACCGGGGTCAGCTTGTACTGGTCGTGGAAATAGATCGGTAGGAAGGATGACAGGCCGACAAAGCCGCCGAAGCTGACGGCATAGAAAAGCATCAGCCACCAGCTGTCGCTTTGCTTCAAGAGGCGCGCGTAATCCGCAATGCTCTTCTTCGGTGGGCAGTTGGGGCTGTTCTTGGCGGCAAAGACAAACAGCACAAAGACAGCGATCAGCGGCAGGGCCGCCAGGCCGAAGACATTGCGCCAGCCCAGCGCCACCGCCAGCATCGGCGCAAACAGCGAAGCGAAGACCGTGCCGGAATTGCCTGCGCCGGCCAGGCCCAGCGCCGTGCCTTGATGTTCTGGCGGATACCAGTAGGAGACCATGGGCAGCGCGATCGCGAAGCTGGCGCCCGCCACACCCAACACCACGCCCAGCAACAGGATCTGGCTGAAGCTGTGAATGCCGGTGAGCCAGGCGGTCAAAAGACCGGCAATCACCACAAGCTGCATCACAATGCCGGTCAGACGCGGCCGCCATTGGCCGACCAGAATGCCGTTGAGAAAGCGAAGACCCGCGCCCGCCAGCACCGGCACCGCCACCATCAGGCCTTTCTGGCCAGCATCCAGATGCAAGTCGGGCGCGATCAGCACCGCCAACGGGCCCAGCAGCACCCAGACCGCGAAGCTGAGGTCGAAATAGAGGAAGCAGGAAATCAGGGTGGGCAGATGACCTGATTTAAGGAAGGCGCTTTTCATTGGCTATGGCTCGCTGGGCAACCATCGGCTGCCGCATGCGAACCGCCATTGGCCCGCGGGTTGAACCTCGCACCGGCGCGGGTCCGCCATTGAAGCCGCGCCGCCGGTTCAACAAGAACCGGTCGTGTTCATGGCATCGCAGAACCGGTTTATTCGCAAGTGCAAAATACGGATTTGGCCGCTGAAAATGCGAAAATTATGAGGAATTACCGAGACAAAGTGGCACCCGGCAGGTTTTTGCGCACAAAGTTTGTGCAGCGCGCCAATCTAACAGGCGGTCAGGGCCGCCCCGGCTCGAAAAGCTGGCCGTCGCAGAACCGGTCAGGACCCATGGGAATCGCATGTGGGACGGCATCGAGCTGCCAGGGTGCGGCATGGGCGCCTTCCACTTTGGAATCCACCCGGGGTACATCCACCCCCAACGGTGCCAGCGCCGCCCGATAAATGTCGGGCCGATAGACACGCTCCGCCAGTGCCGCGTGATCCGTACTCCCGACCAGATCCCATCGCGCCATCTGCGAGAGAAACCACAGAGCGTGGCTCTTCCAGGGAAAGGTGGCGGCATGGCGCCAGAAACGAGACTGATTGCGTGACGCGATCGCGCCGCCAGGCAGGGACGACAGCACGGCGTGACTGTCCACATCGAGATAGCGCTGCCGCGCCAGCAGCGCGCCGGTATAGGACGCATTCTCCGGCGCATCGCAGAACCGGCCCGCGCGCGCCAGGGCTCGCACGGCGCCTTTCACGCCTTCCGGATTCTCCTCGGCCCAACGCGCCCGCACCGCAAAGGCCTTCTCCGGCGCATCGCGCCAGATGTCGTCGGAACTCGCCACCATGTCGCCGGCACCCTCGCGGGCCGCGACTTCGCCCCAGGGCGCGCCGGCGCAGAATCCTGCGATCTGGCCCGACTTGAGTGCTTCCACGGCGCGGGCGGGCGGCACCACCATCAGCCGCACATCACGACCGGCCTCAAGTCCCGCGGTGGCGAGCCAGTAACGCAGCAGCAGGTTATGCGAGGAATAGGCATGCACGATTCCCAGCGGCAAAGGTTCATCGCGCCCGGCAAGACAATCCGCCAGCGCCTGGGCGCTGGTGCGATCCTGGGCCAGGTGCCGTACTTTCTGCGCCAGATCGCGCGACAGGGTGACGGTGTTGCCGCCGTGCGAAACGCTGCAAGGCACCAGGAGCGGCTGACGGATTCCGCGCAGGCCCAACTCCACGGCAAAGGCCAGCGGCGGCAGGATGATCGCGGCGTCCAGCAGGCCATAAGCCAGCTTGTCGGCGATATTGGCCCAGGACGGCTCCATATGGAGCTCTGTCTCGACCCCTTCCTCCGCAAACCAGCCGAATTCGTGGGCGACGATGGCTGGCGCGGAATCGGTGAGAGGAAGAAGACCCAGGCGCAGCCCGGTTTCGGCGCGGCGGCTGTCCAGAGAGACGATTTCGCTCATGATTTGCTCTCCCGCCGCGGGTCTTCATGCTCGGCCACGAACTCCGCCACGATCTGCGCCAGCCTTCGCGCCTCATTCATGGCTTTCTTCTGCAGCCAGCGATAGGCCTCCGGCTCAGTCATCTTGCGGTCGCGCATGAGGATCGCCTTGGCGCGCTCGATCAGGCGGCGCTCTTCCAAGAGGGCGCGCGCGGCCGCCAACTCGGTCTCCACATGACGGTAGCGCTGGAACAGCGCGACAGCCGACGCCATGATCGGCTTGATATGGGCATAAGCCACGCCGGAAAGGTTATAGGAGCAGACGCCGGCGGCTATGGCCTCACGCGCAAACTCGGGATCGTCGGTTCCGGCAAACATCACCACGGGGCTGGCAGTGGACACCGACCTGATATCTTCCAGGGCATCACGGTCGGGAAGGGCCATGTCCACGATGATCAGGTCGGGCCGTGACTGCTCCACCGCCCGGGCCAGATCGCCGCCTTGCGCATGGGTTACCTGCACAAATCCGGATTCCGACAGTTTTTCCTCCAGTGCTTTCGCGCGTATCTGGTCGGAATCGATCAGGAGAATGGATAGCGTCATGAAACAAGTATGAGTCAGGTCAATTGGTTCATCAATGAAGGATGGCTGGTTGCAAGGCGCAAGCCGATCTGTCTCAATGGTGCGGGCTACAGAATGACGGTCCACCGGCGGCTCACAGGCCGGTCTGGCCGGACGAGGGGGTGCGGTGGAAAAGCGTACCGGTCTTCCCAACATCGATGAAGCCGTTGGAGAGGTCGCGGGCAACGGCCTGCTGCACAGGCGTGCCCTGCTTGGCAAAGGCGCCGTCGCCGCCGGGATATTGGGCACATGCCTTGGCCCCGGTGCCACGGGGGCGGCGGCAGAACCGCTCGCCGAGCCGCCATGGGGTCTTCAGATCGGCGATGACACACCCGCTTACCAGACGCCTTCAAAGTTCGCCAAAAACGTGGTGCGGACCTTGGCCAATCCGAAATTCGAGCCGCGCTCGTCCATATCCCGTACACCGCATCATCTGCTGGAAGGCACGCGCACGCCCAACGGCCTGCATTTTACCATCAATCATACCGGAATTCCGGAGATCGATCCGCTGCAGCATCGGCTGCTGATTCACGGCCTGGTCAAACGGCCGCTGATCTTCACCATCGACGCGCTTCTGCGATATCCGATGATCTCGCGTCCCGCGTTTGTGGAGTGCGGTGGCAACAGCGCGCCGCTGTTCTCGCCCACCCCAATCCAGGCGGATGTTCAAGCCCTGCACGGGCTGGCCTCCTGTGCGGAATGGACCGGCGTGAGTTTGTCGGTCCTGCTGGATGAGTGTGGCATCGATCCCAGGGCAAAATGGTTCATCGCCGAAGGCGCCGATGGGCCGCACCTGATGCGGAGCATTCCGCTGGCTAAGGGCCTGGATGACGCGATGATCGCGCTTTATCAGAACGGCGAACCGCTGATGCCCGGTAATGGCTTTCCCATGCGGCTGCTGCTGCCGGGCTATGAAGGCAACATGAACGTCAAGTTCTTGCGCCGCCTCAAGCTGGTGGCCAGTCCCGCCATGAGCTACTGGGAAACGCAGGTCTATACCGAGCCGATGCCCCGGGGGAAAAGCTACAACTTCGATTTCCTGAACGAGGTCAAATCCTACATCACCCGGCCATCGCCAGGTGTGGACCTGAAGCAGCCCGGTTTTTACGAAATTTCCGGCATCGCCTATTCCGGCAAGGGCAAGATCGCCAGGGTGATGGTCTCCGCCGATGGGGGAAAAAGCTGGGGCGAGGCGGCGCTACAGGGGCCGATTGCAAGCAAGGCTTTCACCCGTTTCCGCATGCCGTGGCGCTGGGATGGGCGGCCCGTTATTCTGCAGAGCCGCGCCTGGGACGACCAGGGGTCATTCCAGCCCACACGCGCGGAATTCGTCGCCGCCCGCGGCCAGCTCGACGCGGAGCCGCTTGTTACGGCCTTCAAGAATCACCATTGCAACACGATCACCAGTTGGGCCGTGAACAGCCATGGAAAGGTGACGCATGCCTACGCTTAGCGGCATCGTCCTTTGTCTGCTGCTGGCAAGTTCGGCTGCTATGGCCGCCGGCACGAATTCAAGTCCCAACCTCGGGCAACCGGCGCATCCTGGCGATGCTGCGCGCTGGGATATCGCGATCCTTGCCGATGGCACCGGATTGCCGCCGGGAAGCGGGACCGCCGCCCAGGGCGCTTCCATCTTTGCCGAGAAATGCTCCGCCTGTCATGGCGATGGCGGCCGCGGTACTGCCTTGTTGCACAGCGGCGCACCGGCCCCGCCCGCGCTTGTTGACGATAAGAAGCTCAAAGGCATGGACGAATCCCGGGTCACGATCGCCAATTACTGGCCCTATGCGTCGCCGATATTCGACTATATCCGCCGGGCGATGCCCTGGAACGAGCCCAGGTCCCTGACGGATCATGAGGTCTATGCCCTTACGGCCTACATCCTGGCCGAGAACAAGTTGATCGACGCCAAGCTGGTCATAGACGCCCGCACGCTGCCAAAAGTCAGAATGCCAAATCGCGATGGTTTTCTGCCACGCTTTCCGGAGCTGATGCCGCGCTAGCGTCAACTGGCGCGAGCCGCCAGCGCTTCCGGCGTATCTATATCCTTGAGCGGGGTATCATCGCCGGCTTCCACCTCACAAACCATATCGGCATGGCGCGTCATCAAAATGCGCCCTCCGGCATCGCCCCGCAGTTCTTCCATCGCGGAGAAAAACTGACGGCCCCATAATACGGGATGCCCGCGCTCTCCGCTTGCTGTCGCCACGCAGATGGCGCGCGCATGTGTGGGATCGAAAGCGGCAACGAGGCGGGCGATCAATTTGGGAGAAATGTCCGGCATGTCTCCCAGAAGGATCATTGCGCCCTCACTGGGTGCCGGCACAACCTTGATACCCGCGCGCAGCGACGTACTTAGGCCCTGGGCGAAATCCGGATTTTGCACATAGGTCACGTTCAAGCCGGCCAGTGCGCCACGAACAACAGCTGGATCGTGGCCGGTGACTACGATGACAGGGTTCAGCGCGGCGGCCAGTGCCGCCTCCACGGTATGGCGCACCAGCGGCTTGCCGTTCAGCGGCAAGGCGAGTTTGTTCGTTCCCATGCGGCTAGAAAGGCCGGCGGCCATTACCACGCCGGCGATCCGCTTTTGTGGCGAGCGGCGGCGCTGGACCAGTTCGGCCAGAATGGCGATGGCGATCTCGGCCGGAGACCGCGCGCCAATGGCCAGGCCGACGGGCCCACGAATTCTGAACAATTGCTCAGCCGAAAATCCTTGCGTCTCCAATCGCGCCAACCGGCGTTCGTGGGTACGCACCGACCCCAGCGCGCCAATATAGAAAGCGGGTGAATTCAGTGCGGCGGCCAATCCTGCATCATCCAGCTTTGGATCATGGGCCAGCGCGATCAGGGCGCTGTGCGCTGTCAGCGGCTGCTGTGCCAAAGCATCGTCCGGCCATTCGCGCTGCAGGACGATCCCAGGAAAGCGTTCTTTGCTGGCATACAGCGCTCTCGGGTCTATCACCCGCACGCGATAGCCGGCAGGCCCGGCCATGGTGGCGAGGGCCTGGGCGATATGCACTGCGCCGATCACAACCAGCTCCCACGGCGTGTTGTAGACGGTCAAGAACCATGTGCGGCCGGCGATGGTCACGCGGCGGTTGACGTCTTCCTGCGTTGCTGCCGCGGCCGCCCTGCCCAGATCGGAGGTATCCGTCGCCGGGTCAATCAGCTTTTCCATACCGCTTTCAATGTCCAGCGCGCGAACCACGACGCGGCCGTCACGCCGCGCCGCTATCAACTGCTCGAGCACTGCGCGTCGCATGTCAGACGACCGGCTCGACCAGGATTTCGATTTTGCCGCCGCACAGCAAACCGGCTTCGAACACCCCCGCGTCGCTGACGCCGAACGACAGGTTGCGATGCTTGCCATCGGCCAGCGCGGCCTGGGCCGCTTCGATCACCGCGCCCTCGACGCAGCCGGCGGAAACCGAACCAGCAAAGGCACCGTCATCGCGAACCACGATATGACTTCCGCCCTGGCGCGGTGCCGAACCGCTGGTCTTCACTACCGTGGCCAGCGCCACGCGATGACCTTCGTCGAGCCAGCGCGCCGCGATGGCCAAAACGTCGGATTCGGTGGCGGGAAATGCCGTCATGCGCTTTGCTCCCCGGGGCCCGGCCAGCCGGGCTTTTTTGTCAATCTAGCCAAAATTTGCTGGCCGGGCACGGCATAAGACATGTGTTGCGGCCTAGGGTTATGGCCTATAGTTGGGCCATGTCGCTGGAATTGGCCGCAAAAGACCGTCTGACAGACACCTTCGGCCGGAAGGTGGAGTATGTGCGCGTCTCGGTCACAGACCGCTGCAATCTGCGCTGCACCTACTGCATGAGCGAAGACATGCGGTTTTTGCCCAAATCGGATGTGCTGACCCTGGAAGAACTGGAGCGGCTGTGCACCGTCTTCGTCGGGCGCGGCGTGCGCCGTCTGAGACTCACCGGCGGCGAGCCGCTGATGCGGCGCAGCATCATGACATTGATACGGCGGCTTTCACGACACCTGGACAGCGGCCTGGAAGAGCTGACGCTGACCACCAATGGCGTGCGTCTTCGGGAATTCGCCAGGCCCTTGGCGGATGCTGGCGTGCGACGGATCAATGTCTCGCTGGACAGTCTGGACCCCGCCACCTTTGCCCGGATCGCGCGGTCCGATTGCCTGCCCCAAGTGCTGGATGGCATCGCTGCCGCACAGGAGGCCGGCCTCAAGGTCAAGATCAATACCGTGGCACTGAAGCGCGATAATGCAGCCGAGTTGCCTCGCATCATCGAGTGGGCGCATGGGCGTGGCATGGACATCACGTTGATAGAGACCATGCCGCTGGGTGTGGTGGACGAGGATAGGACCGATCAATTTCTGTCGCTAAAAGCCGTGCGCCAAGAACTGGAATCCTTCTGGACCCTTGCGGAGAGCGTCGAGCGCAGCGGTGGCCCGGCGCGCTATGTGCGGGTGTCGGAAACGGGCCGCAAGCTCGGTTTCATCACGCCTTTGACCCATAATTTTTGCGACAGCTGCAACCGGGTGCGGCTGACCTGCACCGGCACCTTGTTCATGTGTCTTGGCCAGGATGCATCGGTGGACTTGCGCGACGCTTTGCGAGCGTCGGCCGACGATGCGGCGCTGAACGCGTTGATCGACCAGGCGGTCGCGGCCAAGCCCAAGTCACATGATTTTCTGCTGCCGGTGCGGGGTGACAAGCCCGCTGTTGCCCGCCACATGTCCATGACCGGGGGCTGATGGCTTGAGCGAGGTTTTGCAGATTCCGGGTGGCGGCAAGCTCTCCGATGAGATTGCGTTTCGGCCTTTGCGGGTGGCCGTACTGACCGTGTCGGACACGCGCGACGAGGAGGGTGACACGTCGGGCAAGCTGTTGGCCGACAGGGTAACGCGTGATGGTCATATCCTGGCGGCTCGCACCCTGGTCAGGGACGATATCGGGCAGATTCAAGCGCAACTCAAAAGTTGGATCGCCGATCCGGAGGTGGAAGTTGTTGTCTGCACTGGTGGGACCGGTCTTACTGGCCGTGACGTCACCCCGGAAGCTGCGCGTCCGCTGTTCGACAAGACCATCGAAGGTTTTGAGACGGTCTGGCACATGATCAGCTTCCAGAGCGTAGGCCTTTCCACCATGCAGAGCCGCGCCTGCGCCGGTCTCGCCAAGGGCACATTGATCTTCTGTCTGCCGGGCTCCAATGGCGCCTGCAAGGATGGCTGGGACAAGCTGATCCGCTGGCAGCTCGACAGCCGTCATCGCCCCTGCAATCTGGCGGAGTTGACGCCGCGCTTTCAGGAAACATGATGGCGGACGAGCTTACCCATCGTGATTGAAGGTATCGCGCTGGCGGAAAAACATGGCGGCGCATCCGGCGATTATGTGCGGCCGCACTAGCGGACGCTGAAGCCGGCTTTCTCGAAAATGGCTTTGGCCTCGGCTCCCTCCAGAAAGGCGAGGAAGCTGCGTGCAGCCGGCGACGCGGTTTTGGTCAGCGCCACCGGATAGATGATCGGCGCATGGGTGTTTGCCGGAAACACGCCAGCGACATGCACGCCCGGCGCAACTTTTGCGTCGGTGGCATAGACGATGCCGTAAGGCGCTTCGCCGCGCGCCACATATTCCAGCGCCACCCGGACATTCTCCGCCGGCGCCACCTTGGTTGCGACGCTGTCCCACACGCCAAGCGCGATGAGCGCCGCTTTGCCATACTTGCCAGCCGGTACCGAGGCAGGATCGGCCAGCGCCAGTTTTCTATCGCCCAATGAGCCCGCCAAGTCGAAATGAGGCGCGATGGCGGCCATGGGTTTGGCATCGGAAGCCGCGACCAGCACCAGTTCGTTGCCCAGCAGGTCCTTGCGTGTTCCGTCGGCGATATGGCCGCCCTTCTGCAGATAATCCATCCAGTCGGTGTCGGCCGACATGAAAATGTCCGCCGGTGCGCCCTGCTCGATCTGACGGGCCAGCGTGGAAGAGGCGCCAAAGGACAGCGTGATGGACGTGCCGGTTTTCGCCTTATAGGCGTCGGCGACCGCCTTCAAGCTGTCGGTCAGGGAAGCGGCGGCAAACATCGTGACCGGCTCGGCCGGTTGCGCGAAGGCGGCGGCTGGCGCAAGCAGCAACAGCAGCGACAACAGTGCGATGCGGCGATTGGTGGACAAGAAGGTCTTCCCGGCTTAGCGTTTCAGCAAGCGTTTGATACGGTGGGGAATAACGTGTCACAGGACCGCAAGCCTGCCAAGCCAGGCCTTGCTAGCGTGGCGCAAGCGCGCAGCAGCATGCTGGCCGGCATCGCATCGCTTGCGACCGAGACCGTCGCGCTGGAACAGGTACTGGGCCGGGTTCTGGCGGCGGATGTCCGTGCCGCGCGTGACCAACCGCCCTTTGATGTGTCCGCCATGGACGGCTATGCCTTGCGCAGCGCCGAGACGCCGGGTCTTTTGAAGTTGATCGGCGAATCCGCTGCGGGCCGCGGCTTTACCGGATTTTGCGGGCAGGGATCGACGGTCCGCATTTCGACCGGCGCGGCAATCCCGGACGGCGCCGACAGCGTGGTCATCCAGGAAGATGTACGCGCCAGCCAGTGCGGCATCGAGATGCCGACTTCCCGTCCTGGCCAGCATGTGCGGCTGCGCGGCTGCGATTTCAAGGCCGGCACTGTGCTGCTAGCACGCGGACGGGTTCTGGATGGCGTGAGCGTATCGCTGGCGGCGGCATCGGGCGCGGCCGCATTGCCGGTGGTGCGCCAGCCGCGCATCGCCATTCTGTCCAGTGGCGACGAATTGGCGGCACCCGGAACGACGCCGGGTCCGTGGCAGATCTTCGATTCCGCAACACATGGCATCGCCGCGCTTGTCCGTGGCTGGGGCGGCGGCGCATACCGGCTGGGTGTGGCGCGCGACGATGTAGCGGCGATTGCCCAGGCGGCGGAGCAGGGCCTCCGTGACAGTGATCTTCTGGTCGTGATCGGCGGCGCATCGGTCGGCGATCACGACCACGCCCGGCCGGCTTTGATGCAACTTGGTCTTCAACTGGCCGTGGAGAAAGTCGCGGTCAGGCCAGGCAAGCCGACTTGGTTCGGCAGAACGCCGCTGGGGCCGGTGCTGGGGCTTCCGGGCAATCCCGCTTCGGCGATGGTCTGCGCCGAACTCTTTCTCAGGCCATTGGTGGCGGCGATGCTGGGCCGCGATCCCGAGCCGGTGGTTCGCCGCGCCACGTTGGCACGCGAGCTGCCCGCCAACGGGCCGCGGGAACATTATCTGCGCAGCCTTTTGAGCAGCGATCCCGAGGGCCGGCTGACGGTGCGGGCCTTTGAGGATCAGGATTCCTCTCTTATTTCGGTGTTTGCCGCCGCCAATGCGCTGATCCGCCAGCCGGTGGATGCGCCGGCGATGCCGGCCGGTGCGCTGGTGGATGTGCTGGCACTGGAGACGTGCGGATGCTGAGTGGAGAGGAAACACAAATTCTTGCCACCAGCCTATGGGTGGCGGGCAATGCCGTGTTGTGGTCGTTGCCACTGGCGGTGATGGCAGCCTTCGCCTTGTCACGCCACTTCCCCGGCAAGCTGGCGCTGGAAAGCGTCACCCATCTGCCGATCATTCTGCCACCGGTGCTGGTGGGCTTTGTGCTGCTGATGCTGTTGGGACAGCGCGGTCCGATCGGCGGTGCGCTGGCGGGGGCCGGCATCC
>Ga0265338_10005897_pt1 | contig 15796 bp, 11 predicted proteins | sample 42126metaG_FD_193579 | JGI IMG/M metagenome (GOLD analysis project Ga0265338, IMG submission 193579) | Rhizosphere microbial communities from Carex aquatilis grown in University of Washington, Seatle, WA, United States - 4-21-26 metaG | ecosystem: Host-associated > Plants > Roots > Rhizosphere... | reverse complement strand
GGCGCGGAAACAAAACAGCTTGGGCGCCGGGCCGCAATGATAATTACGGTAGTGTCCAAATTTGGTTGTAGGGCACGACGTAAGGAGTGCTGGCCCAAACGACTCGTCACCTCGTCGCCTACAAATGGGGACACTGCCATAATTACGGTCAAACCGCTTTGAAAATCGGGTTTTCATTTTGACGGGCGGACATGGGATTGGTGGGCCTGCTCGGACTCGAACCGAGAACCAAAGCATTATGAGTGCTCTGCTCTAACCAATTGAGCTACAGGCCCGCCCGGTTATGGTTGCAGAAGCAGCAGCAACTTTCAATAGCAGAGCCGGCAAACGGCCTGCTTATCGGAAAACAACGAATCTTGCCCCGGTCCCTTCAAAACTCCGCCCGGACGGCGGTGCTGGCCAGCCAAAGCCAGCCGGCCAGAAAACTGATTCCTCCAACCGGTGTGATGGCGCCCAGCCAGTGCGCGCCAGTCACTGCCAGCAGATAAAGCGAGCCGGAAAAAATCACGATGCCCGCCAGAAAACACCACCACGGTCCGACTGCCAGCGGCTTTCGCCCCGCCAGCACAAACAGCATGACGGCATGGATGAAATGGTAAAACGCCGCCGTTTGCCAGATGGCCGCCGTTCCATTCTCCGCCAGAGTTTTCTCCAGTCCATGCGCGCCAAATGCGCCGAGCGTCACGGCCAGAAAACCGGCGGCGGCGGCGATGCGGGTGGCCGTTGGGTTGGTCATATCGCAAACGAGAGTGGCAAAAGCATTTCCTCTGCGAAATTCAATAATTGGGGTAGTGTCCTAATTTGCAGGCGACGAGGTGACGAGTCGTTTGGGCCAGCACTCCTTACGTCGTGCCCTGCAACCAAATCAGGACACTATCATAATTGGTGTTCATTCGTATTCTTTCGTGTTTTATTTTGGTCGTGAGAATCATCACCGACGAACGCTGCGCCGGCTACTCCAGCTACGGCCATCCGGAAAATCCCCGGCGGGTCACGGCGACCATCGCGCACCTGAAACAGCAATTGGAATTGCCGCTGACCTGGGCCGCGCCGGGTGAGGTGAGCGACGAACAGATTCTGCGCGCACATTCGCCGGAACTGCTCGCGCGCCTGAAAATTCCCGAGGATTTCGACGGCGACACGCCCTATCACGAAAATATCGCCAACCATGCGCGCGCGTCCGTTGCCGCCGCGCTGGACGCCCTGAAAGCCGCGCGCAACGGTGAAAACGTCTTCAGCCTCATGCGGCCGCCCGGTCATCACGCCACGCGCAATCAGGCGATGGGGTTTTGTTATTTGAACAATGTCGCCATCGCCGCGCTGGAAGCCGTGGCGACCGGCGCCCAACGGGTCGCCGTTTTTGATTTTGACGTGCATCACGGCAACGGCACGGAAGCCATCCTGCTCAATCAACCCCCGGCCGCCTTTTTTTCCGTCCATTTGCATCCCTTTTATCCCGGCACCGGCGGCGCGAACGTTGGCCGGAATTGTTTCAATTATCCCATCACGCCCGACGCGCCGCGCGCGACGTATCGCGCCATCCTGGCCCGCGCGCTGGACGATTTGAAAAATTACCAGCCGGATCTCATCGCCGTGTCCGCCGGGTTCGATGCCTACCTGCGCGACCCGCTCGGCGGCGGCATACTGGAGGTGGAGGATTTTCACTGGCTCGGCCGGTCGTTGCGGGGGTTCGGCGTGCCGATGTTCAGCGTGTTGGAAGGCGGTTACAGCCGCGATTTGCCCGGGCTTATTTTCGCCTACCTCAAGGGCGTGGAGGGCCTGCCGTACCAAAGCGAAGCGGCGGTGGAAAAATAATTTGCCCGGGCAAATGAATGGCAATTCGTCTGGACAAGTGGAATTGAGAATTTAGCCTTCGGTTCATGGCGCCTGCTCCGTATATACCGGCTTTGCTGGGGGGATTGTTTGTCTGGAGCATCTATCGCCGCGTCCGCCGCAACATTGGCCGGCAAAAATTGCAACCCCGCCGCATCATGATTTCCATCGTCATTCTTTGCGCGGTCAGCGTGTTGATTTTAGGCGTGTCCGTGCAAAATCCGCTGCTGTTGCTCGGGTTTGGCGGCGGTTTGTTGTTGGGTGTGCCGCTGGGCCTGATTGGACTGCGGTTCACACGTTTTGAAACGACGGATGAAGGCCATTTTTACACGCCCAACACGCACATCGGCATCGCCCTTTCGGTGTTGTTGGTGGGACGATTGGCCTATCGCTTCTGGGTGCTCCGCGACGCCGGCATGGCCGCCGGCCATCCGCCGCCCATGCAAAGCCCGCTCACCTTCTTTGTTTTCGGCCTGATTGCGGGCTATTACGTGGTCTATCGAATCGGGTTGTTCGTGCATACCCACGATAAAAACGTGATCCCGGCAAAAGAATTTTGAACCGGGTGTTTTCATTCAGCCTCCCCTGCCCGACCATTCTGAAAGGGCTTCAACAGCGCGGGCTTTTTCTGAACCGCTGCGGCCAATGGGTCAAGCAGCCGTGGTCATGCCCGAATCAATCGGCAACAGGACGCGCACGGTGCCGGGCTGGCCGGCCCGCGGCGGGACAATCTCAAGTTTGCCGTGGTGCGTCTCAATGATTTTCCGGCTGACGGTCAGGCCCAGGCCCAGGCCGACATTGCGCGTGGTGTAAAATGGCGAAGGTACCCGCTGCGCGGTTTCGGCGGTGAAACCCGTGCCGTTGTCCTGAACTTCAATCTCCAGCTCGCGCCCGCCGGCGTGGCCGGGACTGGTGTGCAGTTTCACGCCGATTCTGGGTTCCTTGGGATTGGCCTGCAACGCGTTCAGCATGATTTCGGCGAGCGCGTGTTTGAGCGCCGCGCGGTCGCCGTTGATGACGACGGGCTGGCCGCCACTCTCATATTGCAAGTGGGCTTTTTCAGCGGGTTGATGCCGGCGCGCCTCCTGGTAGGCGTCCTCGATGAGTTGTCCGATGGGAAACGCCTGCGGTTCCGGTTCATTTTCCCGCGCCAGAAAGCGCATTTGATTGAGCAGACGGGAGACGCGTTTGACGCCGTCGGCGAGCGCGAAGTCGAGCGATTTGCGGAACTCGGCGTCCCGGAATTTTTCCCCCAGCAACTGCTGGTGGGTGGAGAGCGGCACCATCGCGTTGCCGATTTCGTGCGCGAGCCGGTCGGCCATGGCCTTGATGAGGCGGAGATTGGCGGCCTCGACCTCCAGATGGCGCAACTGTTCGCTCTGCGTGAGGTCTTCCGCCGTGAGCAGGGCGGAAACCGGCACGGCGGAATTTCCCCGCTGAAACGGCACCACGCTGACGCTGTAAACGGTGCCCGGCGAATTTTCCGGTTCATAACGGAACGGCCCCATCGCCGCGCCGGTGTGCAGGACCTGATAAATTTTCGCGCCCAGCGTCTGCGGCAGGTCGCTGAATTCCAGTTCGCCGGTCCGCCGGTTTTTGTGGTCGAAATGGCGGCGGGCGGCCTTGTTGGCGTGGAGCACCCGGAGGTCGCGGCCGACGACCACGCAGGCGCTGCTGAGTTCGCGCAGCACGTCCGTCATCATTTCATGGTTGCCGGCGAGCTGGTCATGCAGCCAGATGTTGCGCAGGGCCAGGCCGACCTGCTCGAGCAGATGGAAGATCAGTTCCAGCTCGGTATTGACCAGCGGTTCGCCGGTGACGCGCCCGTCGAAAACGGCGACGCCCACCATGGTTTCGCGGTAGAACACCGGCACGGCCACCTGGGCGCCCAACAATTCAAATTCCTTCTGCGCCTCGGTGTCGGCGCGGGCCTCGTCGCTGTCCCGCCGGAGGATGCGGCCCAGCCGGACGAGTTGTCCGCCGATGCCGGCGTCCAGCGACAGTTCAAAATGTTCCAGCAAACCGGCGGAGAGCCCGATGGCCGCGGTGGCGCACAAACCGCGGTTCTTGTCCGGGGACACCGTGTCGCTGAGCGGCAGGACCGGGCGGTTCAGGAAAATGGCGGCGCGATTGACGCTGAGGATTTCGCGCAGAAACAGCAGGAATTGTTTGAGCATCGCCTCGGCATTGAGGGAATGCGTGAGGATGGACGAGAAATCGCGCAGGACGCCCAGGGTTTGCGAGGCGTTGACGAAACGGCTGGGAAATGATTCCGGCGCGCGGGAAAAGGCGGCGGGCGTGAGCGGGGGTGCGGGCGCCGCCGGTGGCGCGGTGCGCGTCGGCTGCCGGGGCGCCGCCCACAGGCGTTCCAGCAATGAATTGAGCAGCCGGACGCGAACGGGTTTGGTGAGCACGTGCGTGACGCCGTGCAGAAAAGCTTCCTCCTCCCACTCGGACTGGCTGGCGGCGGTGTAGGCGATGATGGGACATTTGCCGTCGCGCCGGTGGAGCCGTTCGATCACCCAGACCCCCTGAACGCCGATGAGGTCAACATCCAGAATGCACGCGCTGACCAGCCCGTGCATCAACAACGGTTCGGCGTCCTCCACTCCGATGCGGTGAACGATCCGATATTCTTCCGGGTTCAGACCCGCCTGAATCACTTCGGCGAAGTCTGGATGAGGAGACAACACCAAAATGGTTTTCATTGTACTCTGAGCAGTGACGGCAAAGCTCAAATCCAGTCACTGCCCGGGATAATCCCTAAATTGAGCCAAAAGGTCAATCTAATCTTGGCGGGAGCGGAAAAACCTCCCGTCAGGAAGGCAGAAAATCAGGAGGAAGTGAGCAGTTTTTCCCACAAATTCTCATTCAACAGCGCTTTTCTGAGAAATTCCGTGTCGCTGGTCGAGACGGTCACCGGTTCCGGCTGGAGCGGCAAGTGCAGGGTGAAGGTCGTGCCGCGGCCGGGCTGGCTCCGGGCTTCAATCCTGCCGCCATGATGGTGAATGATGAAAAAACAGGCCATCAAATGGATGCCATATTCGGACGGCTTGCGGTCGCGCACCACAAACGGGTCGAAGACCGCGTGCAGTGCCTCCTCCGACAATCCCGGGCCGTTATCGCTGATTTGCACGACAATTTCCGGCTGGGCGCCGTCCCGCATTTCCGCCGTGAACGTGATGCGGCTGCCGGCGGGCAGCATCGCCAGTTCCTCCTTCAGCAACAATTCAAACAGCCGGCTGAATTTCGGCTTGTCCACGTGCAACAGGGGAAGCGTGTCCGGAACCTGGCTTTCCAGTTCAATCCGCCGCGCGGCAAACGGCTCCTGGTATAATTTCACCACGTCGCCGATGATTTGGTGCAGCGCGACCTGGTCGGTGAATGGCGCCGAGGGATTGGACGACGCCGTCCAGAGGTCCTTGAGCAGCGCGTTGATTTTCTCAATCTGCGACTGGACGTTCTGGTGGTAATCCTTCCAGAAGTCGGGATTGCGCAGGCCCTGCAAATCCGTCTTTTCCTCGTTCATTTTCACCGGCGCGAGATCGAGAAAGGTTTTCACCGCCACCAGTGAATTGCGGATGTGATGGCTCAGGCCGGCGGCCAGCAGGCCCAGACTGACGATGCGGTCGGCGATCAGCATGTTGTGCAGCACGGACATTTTTTCGCGGAGCAACTGGTCGCGTTCGGCCTGCACGATGAAAAATTCCAGCCCGCGTTTCAGGGTCTGCTCCAGTTGCGGCGGGTCCCAGGGCTTGGAAATGTATTTATAAATCGCGCCGGTGTTGACGGCGGCAATCGCGGCTTCCATGTCCGCGTAGGCGGTGACCAGCATCCGGATGACGCGCGGGCGGAACTGGCGCGCGCGCTCCAGCAGCCACACGCCTTTTTCGCCGGGCATCCGCTGGTCGGTCATCAGCAGGCCGATTTCATCGGCGTGTTCCTCCAGCAATTTAAGGCCCTCCTGCGCGGTCGTGGCCGTCAGGATGCGAAATTGTCCTCCAAACGCGCGCGCGAAGCTGGTCAATGACTTTTCTTCGTCGTCCACGTAAAGGACCGCGAATTTTTTATAGTCGTACAGGTTCTCCATGTTCCCTTTCCGGTTCGGTGGCTGGTTTGGCCTGGGTGGGGAAGTCCAGGGTAAATTCGCAAAAACGGCCGACCTCGGTCTTTACCAAAATCTGCCCGTCGAATCCCCGCACGATGCGGTGGCAGATGCTTAAACCCAGCCCCATGCCCTCGCCCACTTCCTTGGTGGTAAAAAACGGATCAAAAATCTTGTCCAGATGCTTTTGTTCGATGCCCGGGCCGTTGTCGCGAATGACGACGAGACTCCGGTCGCCTTCCATCCGGCCCTGGATCGAAATCGCCGGCGAATCGTTTTCGAATTTCTTGTGTCGCATCGCGTCGAGTGAATTCTGCAGCAAATTCACCAAAACATGAATCAATTTGTTGCGGTTGGCCAGCACGGTTTGTCCCGGGACGATCTTTTGTTCGACCCGCACCTTGTTCTTCCATTCGCCGGCCAGAAATCGCAGCGACGTGTTCACGGCCTCGGCCACGTCCACCAGCTCGGCCGGTCCGGCTTCCGGGTGCGAGAACATGCGCAGATCGGACACGATGTTGCGCACCCGCTTCATGCCTTCCTCGATGTCGGCCAGGATTTCATCGTACTCGCGGCGTTCCTCCGGCGCCAGTTGTTTGCTTTTGTTGCGCAGGGCAAAAAGGCCGGTCGTCGCAAAATTCAGCGGATTGTTGATTTCATGGATGATGCCCGCGCTCATGCGGCCGAGCGAGGCGAGTTTCTCGGATTGCACCAGTTGCGACTCCGTTTCCTTGAGTTGATCAATGGTGGTGGACAGCGCCTGGTTTTGCTTCGAGAGTTTGAGCTGGAAATCGTGGGATTCGACGAGATTTTTGATGCGCGCGTGCAGTTCGGTGGAGGAAAAGGGTTTGGCCAGGAAATCATTGGCCCCCAATTCCAGCGCATTGAACTTGGTTTCCTCGTCCGCGCGCGCCGTCAGCAAAATGATCGGAATGTTGGCGGTCTCGTCACGTTTGCGCAATTCCCGGCACACGCCCAGACCGTCCATCTCCGGCATCATCATGTCCAGCAAAATGATGTCCGGCAGAAATTGCGTTGCCTTTTCCAGCGCCTGGATGCCGTCCGCCGCCTCCAGCACGTCATAATGCTCATCGAGTTGCGCCCGCAAAAAGCGCCGCATGTCCGGCTCATCGTCGGCCAGAAGCGCCACGGGCCGCCGTCCGCGTTTGCCCAATTCCACCGGCTGGGCCGCGCCGCGCAGGGACATCATGGCCGGGAAAAGTTCCGCGCGCCGGTACAAATTGGCCAGCCATTCCTCCGAGGCCGCCGCGCCGGTTTCCGCCGGTGCGGCCGGTTCGGATTTGGGCGGCAACTCCGCCTTTTGATACGGCAGCCGCACGGTAAACGTCGTGCCCTTGCCCTCCTGGCTTTCCACCGCCACGGTGCCGCTCATCATCTCGGCCAGTTCCTTGACCAGCGCCAGTCCAATACCCACGCCCTGAAATTTGCGTTGCGCCGAGCTGTCCGCCTGCCAGAAACGGTCGAAGACGAACGGCAGGTTTTTTTCGGCGATGCCGATGCCGGTGTCGCTGACGATGAAAACGATTTCCTCGTCCTGTTTTTCCGCGCGCAACTCCACGCGTCCGCCGGCCGGCGTAAATTTCAGCGCGTTGAACAGAAGATTGAGCACGACTTTTTCCAGTTTGTCGGAATCGACGGCCGCCACGCCCAGCCGCAGGTCGGTATAGGTTTCCAGCTTGACGTGTTTGTCCTCGGCCACCTGCCGCGCCGCGCTGGCCAGGCCTTTGATGAAATCCGCGACCTCCAGCGGCGCGCTTTTGATTTCCATCCGGCCGGCTTCGAGGCGGATGAGGTCGAGCAAATCATTGATGAGTTTGAGCAGCCGCATGCCGTTGGCGTGCATGGTGAGGAGCAAATCATGGACGCCGGTGTCCAGCTTGCCGGCAAAGCGCTGGAGCAGCATTTCCAGCGGCGAAAGCAGCAGGGTGAGGGGCGTGCGCAATTCATGGCTGATGTTGGCGAAGAAACGGCTCTTGAGGCGGTCCAGTTCAACCAGCTTCCGGTTGGTTTCCTCGAGTTCATGCCGGTTTTTGTCCAGTTCAAAGCGCAGGGTGAACTCGCGGAGATGGAGGCGGGTGAAGTAGTAATTGCCCACGACCACGATGACGCCGGTCAGGACCAGGAAATAATAATTATTAAAAATGATCGGAAGCTGTTGCCGGGTGCCTTTCAGCAGGCAGGCGGCGAGATACATCAGCTGCACCCCGCCCACGGCCATCAGCGATTCGGTCACGTTCCAACGCACCACGACACTGACGGCCAGCAGGATCAGGTTCAAGCCGGCATAATACGGAGATATGGGGCCTTCGGTGGCGTAAATCATCCAGGCAATGAAAAAGGCCGGCAACAGGGCGATGGGAATGCCGAGCAACCGGTAATGCCGGTACCCGAATTGGGTGGTATGCAGAAACCACAGGCCGCCGGCCAGCGCGCAGCAGGTCAAGCGCAGGGCCAGGAAGAAACCCATGTGACCCTGATAAACAAAAAAATCCAGCACAATTCCCGCCGGCATCAGCAAAACCACCAGCAGACATCCAATTTTGCCCGTGTGCAGCCGTTCCTGCCGTTCTTGAACGGCAAACGCCTCCGCAAATTCGGGGTTGAAAAATGGCGGGTTGTTAACCATGGGCTGGTTTGCGGACTTCGATGAACAAATTCACACCCGTCGCGTCCGTGCGGACGGAAACGTAATCGTCGTCGGCCTGGGCGGGAGACAGCGCGCGCAAATCCGGCTCCCGGCGATAGATCAAATGCCAGTCCAGCAGATGCTCCATGCCGTATCGCAAGGGATTGGAGGGCTCGACATTGGTCGCCAGCAACAGCCCGCCCGGGGCGAGCCATTCATAGAAAACCTCCATCAACTGTTTGCAGGTCGGGTCGGGCAGATAGTCGAAAAGCCCGGCGCAATACACGAAGTCATATTGCGGTTTTTCCCCCGCCGATTTGCCATGCTCCTTGAGCAGCTGATAAACGTTCTTTTTCTGAAAATGAACGGTGGTCCGCAGCCGGAAAAGACTTTTGATCTGGCCGAGCGCCGTGCCGGCGTGTTCCAGGGTCTCGGCGTTGAAATCGGCGAGCGTCAATTCCACTTTTTCGCTGAAGGAGGAGCGGAAAAAATTCTGCACCTCCACCGCCGGGCCGCAGGCAAAGTTGAAAACCCGCGCCGTGCCGCCGCCGCGGGCGACGCGGTAGGCTTCCAGTTCAATCCGCTCGGTGAGATGTTTCAGCCGGTTCCGATGCGCCGCCGCCGGCGGTTGCTGGACAAACCAGTGGTGGACGATCTGGCCGAACAAGGAGTCGCCTTCAAAACCGTTGCGGGCGATCATGTTGACCATTTCGTAATCGCCCGCGTAACCGAGGGGTTTTTCAAAGGTGCGCCGCGCGAACGGTGCGGCCAGAATCAGGGGATGCAGGTGCTGCTGCATGTAGCGGGCATGGGCGTTTTTTTGGTCCTCCGCCAGCCCCCTGGCGATGTCCTCGAATTTTTCAAAGAGCGCGTCCAGCAGCGGCAGCACCACCCCGGCGATTTCCCGGGTGGCTTTCGGCCCGAATTTTTCCCGCTCGGGTTTGGCCATGGCCCGGATCCCCAGTTCCACCTGCTCCAGCCACAACCGCAGGTCATGCAGGAAGGTCTGCATGTCGGCGATGACAATTTTGAATTCCGGCGACACCCGGTAAAATTTCTGCCAATCCTTGAGGAACGATTTGAATTCCTTGACGATCTCGCCTTCCTGCTGCAACGCCAGAATCTGGTTCAGGTCCGTCCATTGCGTTTCATCGAGCGTTGCCTCGCACACGACCCTGGCGCCGGCATCCACCAGGTTGCACACCACCGCCCGCCCGGAGTAGACCGTGCGCCCCTGAAGCACAATCTGAAATTTGGGCAGGGCTTCGGAAAGTTGCGGGACGACGTCCGGACGATAAAATTCGCAGACCACGTGGTGGCGGGTGACCCGCACGGGCGTGCCGCGCAGCTCCAGACCATCGGAGGTTTGAAACGTGACCCGGCTTTCCTTGACCCCGGAGGCCGACCCAACCGCGGCCGGCGGCCCGGCCGGTTTTTGGGGGGGCGGCAACAGACCGTTCGCCTTGTGTCCGTTCCCATTTCCCAGTCCGTTGGAAGCATGGCTCATTCGCGGATAGAATGAACATTTTTTGCGCCAAAACAAATCGATTCTCCGCGGTTGCAACTGGCACCGCCATTGCTTAGGTCAACCCACACTGATCGGACACGAATGTCCTGTCAGGTTTGGATCGGACCAGGCAAAACCGGATGCTTGTCTTGTTACAAGACAGGCATCGTATCGAAATAATGATAACGGGTACCAGCGGGCGGCGGCTTGATGAATGGACGGGAACGCGGAGGAAAGTCCGCGCTTTTACCGTGGCCGGCCCCACCCCGCGCAATCAACCGTTGCGGACATTTTTGGATATGCCTAGCATCACCCGGTCAACTGCGATAAGGACGCTTTGGTTATGATGAGAACAATCGGCTTCGCCCTCAACGCCGCGGCTTTACCCGCCTTTACCGGCTTCGCCGCCGCGTCGAAGGCCAGAACGCTGGCCGACAGCGAATCGCATTCCATCCAGTTCGGCGTCAACAAAATCCACTATGTCACCGTGGGCGACGGCCCGCACACGATTGTTTTCGTCCATTGCTGGGCCGGCAATCTCGGTTTCTGGCGCGAGCAGATCCCCGCGTTCGCGGACCAGGCGCGGCTGGTGCTCATTGACCTTCCCGGCCATGGTCTGAGCGACAAGCGGCCCGCGGCTTATAACATGGATTATTTCGCCGGCGCCGTGCTCGCGGTGATGCGCGACGCCGGGGTGGACCGGGCCACGCTCATCGGCCACAGCATGGGCGGCCCCGTCATCTACCGCGTCCATGAACAGGCGCCCGAGAAGGTCGCCGCGCTGGTCGTGGTGGACGGGTTCCTGCGCCGGCCCCGGGTGGCGCTCGCCGAGGCCGAACAATTCATCGCCCAATTTCGCGCGCCGGAGTATCGCGAATACACCCGCCGGTTTTTCGGCCGGATGTTTCCCATGCCCGGCACCGAGGCCTTGCGCGACCGGGTTTTGTCCGAAATGCTCACCACGCCGCAAAGCGTGATGTTCGGCGCCATGGAGGGAATGTTCGGTCCGGACCAGACGGATTGGGACCTGAAACCGGTGTCCGTGCCCGTGCTCGTCATCAACGCCAACGGCCCGATGTGCAACGCCGACGACGAAAATCACATCCGCTCGCTCTCGCCGCGAACCGATTACCGCCTCATGGACGGCGTGGGCCACTGGCTCATGCTCGAGCAGCCGGCGGAATTCAACGCCCTGCTCACGGAGATGCTCCAGAAGTTTGATCTGATTGCCAGGTAGAACAACTCGCCGTCTCTTTCCGGCGAATCAAAAATGCATTCCCACCGTCACCATCACGGCATGGCTGATGAAATCATATTTGCCGTCGGCGGTCTGACTGGAATTTACTCCAGATAGCGATGATGGTGTGCTGCCAGTAACCGTGTGTGCCGGGCCGTAGCCGAATTGGTAGGCAATGTCGCAATCGAATCGTTTGCCTTGGTATCCGGTGCCAACACTGAAAAAATGCCGGTCCATGTCCGCTGCCAGTGGAGTGTAATAAGCATTCGGTACTGAGTTTTCGTTGAAAACATAACCAGCGCTGACATGCCAGCCGTTGTCGAAATACCGCGTCACTCCAAATTCATAAATCCAGCTCGGCTGCCAATTGAAGGTTACCAGTGGGTTCTGCGTTCCACCGAAAGGAACGCTTCCTTCTTGGTAAATAGTTGTGTTTCCAAAGCTGCTCCAATCCGTGTAGTCAGCGTCGAATTCAAAATTCCATTTTGGTGTGGGCCGGTAGGAGATGCCAAAAACCGCCGTTAATGGGAATGTAAAGTCTGCATGCGCGGGCAGAGTTGTGTCAGGTATTCCCGCCGTCAACTGTTCGAATTCGGTGTGGCCTTTCATGGTGAACTGGGTTTCGCTGCGAAAAGTCGCACCGAAGGATATTTGTTCAATCGGTTGCCAGAGCACACCCAGATTATACCCTACACTCCAGCCGTCGCCTTTGAACCGAAAGAAGTCAGGAAATCGTGTGGAGCTGGAAAGCCCCGATTCCAGATCAATCTTCCCATAATCCACCATCGCGCCGCCGCCGATGGAAAGATTGGACGCCAACTTAAACGCTACCACAGGATTGAATCTGAAGTATTTGAGCGACCCATACGTGGCGACCGCACGAAAGCCGGTATTCTGCGGCCAATTCATGTTTCCGCCGTAAGGCGCATAAATTCCCAGCCCCACGCTGATGGGAAAGTTTTCAAACGAGTGTGTAAAAAAAGTCTGCGGAATGAAATTAAAGTGTTTGCCGATGGTATAGGTTTGGCCTGCATTCGGCTGCGTGTTCGGCGGCTGGAAAGTTGGGTCGACATAAATACTGTAAAGTCCGCTGCGAAGTTGGCTGCCCGCGAGCTGGGTGATGCCGGCGGGATTGTAGTAAATGGCCGACGCGTTATCCGCCGTGGCGGCAAACGCTTCACCCCGGGCGGTCGCAAAGGCATCCTGGCTGGCCAGCCCGAAACCGTTCGCCGAAACATTCAAGGCCGAAATGCCTGAGATGATGATCGCCAGAAATCTCAGAGCGTGTTTGGAATATTCGATCATTGTAGGAGCCGAGGTGACGAGGCTCAAACTTCTTTCGGCAGCCGTCCCGTTTTGACCAGAATAAGCCTCCTTACGTCGGCTCCTACGATTTTTCAGACATGGTTTCAGAATATTGCGTCGGTTCATGTTTGCCGTTTTTTGGTTTAACCGCTGAACGAACACCGTAGGAACGCCTGAGCCAGCAGATTACCTGCCGTTTCGCGTCGCGCTAGCAAATTTCCATTATTCCCGGGAAAGAACCCGCGAGTTCCGCCGTATCCTTCTCTGTCCGCTGATTGCCGTCTTTACTTTGGTCTGGTGTAAAGCTAAACTCATGACGTGTGAAAGGTTTCATTTGGTTCACATTGTGTATTTTGCTGTTTGGACTTGGCGTTCCTCGGGCACAGGCCGCATTCACCTCCCTCTACATTTTTGGCGACGGCGTTTCCACCACCACAAATAATCCTTCGGCTGGCTTATTGCCTTATTACGGTCTGCGTCGTTGTAATGGCCGGGTGTGGGTTGAACTGCTGGCACAGCAACTGGGACTGACCAATAACTATTGGTACTCCAATAATATCGCAAACCAGGTGTCATACACCAACCTGTCCGCTTCTAGCACCAACTGGTTCTACTCCAGCAATAACTGGTCGTTCTTTGGTGATTTCAGTCCTGTTCTGGTGACGAATGTCAGCAATTTTACTGCTCCTGCGAATGCATCAAACGCCTTGTTCATCGTTTGGGTTAATGACGCCGATTTTGTTAATGACGTGGGAACAACAATTTACCCTTTCTACGGTACAAATATAACCCAGTGGACTAATGCCATCAATCAATCGGTCTCAAACCATTTCATAGCCATCACTAATCTTTATGCCAAAGGTGTCCGCACACTGGTCATGCCGAACGCTGTGGATATTACGGAGATTCCGTATTTCAATACTTACCCTGCGGCCAGTAAAATTTTTATCCGCCAAATGGTGATTAATTTCAACACCGCTTTCGGCCCCATCTTGAGCAACGCCATGGTCTCGTGTCCCGGCCTTCAAATTTATGAGCCGGACTTTTTCTCCCTACTCGACAATATTTTGGCGAATCCTGCCTCCTATGGAGTAACTAACGTTCTTTCTGGTGGGCAAAGCATTGATGCACTTGATGATAATTCATTGATGGATCTGTCCTTGAATGGCCCGGGTGCAAATTACATTTTTTGGGATAAGATAGACCCGACTGCGAAGGTTCATGCAATCATGGCTGGTGTTGCCAAGCAGCTCATTGCGCCGGTGCAATTCAGCAAGATTGCATCGCTTGGTGGCAGCAACCGGTTGGACATAACCAACGTGCCGATTGGCTTGGATGGCATCGTAATTGGCAGCACGAATCTTGCGCTGACGAACTGGACGTCCGTGATCAATTTCAGCAGCACCAATACCACGCTATCAGTCTTTGTTCCGGTTTCCGGCCCGTTGCAGTTCTATCGGCTGAGTTTTCCCTTCACCTGGATCTGGCCGTAACCCGGGAATGCAAAAGGCAGAATGAAGAATGAAGAGACAAAAATCATTCTGACTTCTGACTTCTGACTTCTTCATTCTCTTTTAATTTCCCCAACGCTTCGTAGCCCCAGCGGAGCATTCGTTCGGTGGTTTCCCAACCGATGCACGAGTCCGTGAGCGACACGCCGTAACGCAGGTCCTTCAGGTTTTTCGGAATCGGCTGGCTGCCTTCGCTGAGGTTGCTCTCGACCATCAGGCCGATGAGCGGGCGCGTGCCTTCGACGCGCTGCTGGATGACGCTGTGCCACACGTCCTCCTGCTTGGCGAATTGTTTGCTGGAGTTCGCATGGCTGCAATCCACCATCAGCACCGGCGGCAGTTTTTCCGCGTTCAATTTTTCCTCCGCCGCGCGGATGCTCGCGGCGTCATAATTGGTCTTGGCGCGTCCGCCGCGCAACACGGCGTGCACGTGCGGGTTGCCCGTCGTGCGCACGATGGCCGTGACGCCGTCCTGGTCAATGCCCAGAAAACTGTGCGGATGCCGCGTCGCGCCCATGGCGTCAATCGCCGTCTGCAGGCTGCCGTCGGTGCTGTTCTTCAGGCCGATGGGCATCGAAAGGCCGCTGGCCATTTCGCGGTGCGTCTGCGATTCCGTGGTGCGCGCGCCAATCGCGGCCCACGTCACCAGGTCCGCGGTGTATTGCGGCACAATCGGGTCGAGAAATTCCGTCGCCGCCGGCAGTCCCAGGCCGGTGATGTCGAGCAACAGCCGCCGCGCGATTTTCAAACCGGTTTCGATGTCCTGCGAACCGTCGAGGTGCGGATCGTTGATCAATCCCTTCCAGCCGATGGTGGTGCGCGGTTTCTCAAAATAGACGCGCATGACGATTTCCAGGCGGCTGGCAAATTCCTGGCGCAGCGCGTTGAGGCGCGTCGCGTATTCGAGCGCGCCTTTTTCATCATGAATCGAGCACGGCCCGATGACGACGAGCAGGCGCGGGTCTTCCTGCCGCAGGATGCGGACGACCCGCTCGCGGCTGCGCGCCACGGTGGCGTTCGCGGCGTCGGTCGTCGGCAACTGCGCCTTCAATTCGCGCGGCGTCAGCAGCCGGACGATTTCTTTGACGTGCAAATCCTGCGTCCGATACATGCGAACGATTATAGCACCGATTCACGGTGCGGAAAGCCGAAAGCAACCGGTGAAGGATTCGAGGTTTATCCGATACTACGCACCCTCCACGCGCCAGCGGGGAGAGGGTTGGGGCGAGGGGTTTTGATCGCGTTAATCTTGACCCGCTCCTCATTGCAATGAACATAGAAAATGGGTGGTGCCCTGATTGGGTTGTAGGGCACGACGTAAGGAGTGCTGGCCCAAACGACTTGTCACCTCATCGCCGACAAATCAGGACACTGCCGAAACGCGGGTGGTGGTACGTTTTGCAACTTTTGGTGGGGCGAGCGTCCTCGCGAGCCGGCTCGTCAGTAGCCTCGCCCCACCAAACTGTACCACTACCGAAACGCGCTGGCATTTCTGCACGGGATGATTTATTGGTAGTCCGTTATGAAAAATTTGTTTTCCGTCCTGCTTGCTTTAGGTTGCTGCGCCATGACGGTTCGCGCGGCCATCCAGACGAAGACCATTGAATACAAACAAGGTGACACCACGCTCGAAGGCTTAGTTGCCTGGGAC
>Ga0265338_10005895_pt1 | contig 15803 bp, 14 predicted proteins | sample 42126metaG_FD_193579 | JGI IMG/M metagenome (GOLD analysis project Ga0265338, IMG submission 193579) | Rhizosphere microbial communities from Carex aquatilis grown in University of Washington, Seatle, WA, United States - 4-21-26 metaG | ecosystem: Host-associated > Plants > Roots > Rhizosphere... | reverse complement strand
CCGCAATTCCTTGATGATTTCTTCCCGGTCGCGGGCTCCGTAATCGCGAGCGAAGCGCGTGAGTGCTTCCGTCAGAATTTCGTGGTGATGTACCTTCTCAAGACCCGGCTCCCGGGTGATATTCAGCCACAACCTATGAAGCAGGAAGACGTCCTCGTTCTTCATGGTGGGCGTGTGCGGGCCAATGCGGAATGTATCCACTCCGCCGTCCGGGCGCACGATTTGCAGCACGAACTGGCGCTTCGGTTCCGCTACGGCCTCCCAGGCAAGGCCGAGGGCAAAGGCCTGCTCGGGGGGTGTCATCTTGCTCGATAGACCGGCTACGACTGCCGAGGACTCCAGGTTGTTCGCGGTCTGAACGATGGCGGCCCAAACGTCTCCCGCGGGAACCACCAGAAGTGAAACGTGTTTGCCGACGCTCTCCGCGACGGCTACAGCGCGTGTGAACAGAGTCTGCTCGTAATCGCTGAAAATCTGCTCCATGGCGAGGTCGTAGGCGGCCGCACCAAACCGGCTGACGCGGGCCGACATCACGACCACGTCCTGCTCGCGTGTGTCGATCTTTTCCAGAGCCCAGCGCAGGTGGGCGAGGGTATTGTAGTCGCGCACGGGGACCAGGACATTGCCGGGACGGATGTTCAGCGTCTCGCGCTCGACGGTGTCGCGCTGCAGCAACTGGAAGTGATCCTTCATCTGCTGCTTTGCGAGCGCAAACTTGTGACGGTTGGTGTGTTCGGAGACGGTGAAGATCAGGAAAAACACGGCAGCGAACGAAACGCCAGCCACGGTGGCAATGGACTTTGTGAACAGGTTGATAATCGCGGTCGAAAGAAGAACCAGGAAGACCGATGCGAGTCCAATCGGTATTTCGTAGCCCGCAATCGTGAAATTCGGCGGAACCTTCCACCCGCGCTCGCCTTTGTATTTGAAGCGGAGGACGAGCATCGCGAGGCTGTTGAACGTAAAGCTCCAGATCACGCCGAACGCATAGGCTTCGCCGAGCAGGTAGACATCGCCACGGCTGGCGATGATGGTGATGACCTGCAGAATGACGACGAGATTGATAATGCGGGAGCTGGTGCCGTACTTACGATGAGGAAAGCGAAACCAGTCGGAAAGAACGCCGTCTTCAGAGACGCGGTTCAGGACGCCATTGGACCCAATGATGGCAGTATTGACGGCGCCAGAGAGGATCAGGAAGCCGACCACGACCACGAAACCGCGGAAGACCAGGCGGAGCAGCAGCGGTCCCCACATGTACATGGCAAGACCGGCGATGAGGTTGTCTTTATAGAGCGGGACGCGGACTGCGTCGGGGATCAACATCACGGACAGCAGGGCGGACAGTCCGGTGAAGACAAAGCTGTAAATCGCAATGACGATCGCGGCGCGCTTCAGGTTCTTCAGCTTGGGATGTGCGAGCTCGCGATTAACCTGGGCAAGGGATTCTTCGCCGCTCATGGCAAGCACGGAATGGCCGAACGCCACCAGAATTCCGAGGATGCCGAACATGTGGGCGAGGCTCTGTTCAGGGAAACTGTGGCCGAGGAACCCGAGCGACTCTTTGCCGAAGTGCAAGTTGTCCGGGGTCGGCAATGGGACGTGCTGGAACCCGGCTTTGGCAATCGTCAGGGCTGACCACGCCAGCAGGACCACTACCATGACGGTGGTGATCTGCATGACGCGAAGCGCCTTCTCGCTCGATTCCTGGATGCCCTTAGTGTTCTCCCACCAGTAGTAGCCCGTCACGGCCAGGGCAAAGACGACAGATGTCCAGTTCACGTCAACATGCGGAGTGCCATTGAACATGTTGTGAACGGCGCGCGGGATCCAGCCATGCGTGTCAGCGGTTGCGAAAATGTCGTTCATCAAGCCGGCGATGTACTGACCCGCCGACACACCGGAGATTGGCCCCGTGAGGATGTAATCGAACATCAGCGCGGAAACGCTGATCTTGGCGAGGGTCCCGCCGAGGGCTTCCTTGACGACGCGGTAGACACCGCCGCGGACGAACATCGAGCAACTCTCGACGTAGACGGCGCGCACCGTGAACGAGAACAGCATCACCGCGACGATGAACCAGGGAGCGGACTTCCCGACGGCCTGCTCGGCGATGCCGCAGGCGTAGAAAGCGGAGGAGGCAAGATCGTTGAGAACAATGGCGGCCGCTCGCCAATAGGAAATGAACGTCAGCATCACCGAAGTGGCGACGACGATACGAACTCGATTCGATCCGTTAGAAGCGGGCTGTATGGGCGATGACATGGAGGCGCGGGGTTAGATCAGGGGCGGTGTGAGTCCTCCCGGCCAAACAAGGTTTCCAGATCTTCGACCGCGGTGAGCAGGAGGACGATGGTCGAGCCGATCGTGCCGGCTACGAACATTCCCTCCAGTATCCGCACCAGAATCGTGCCCAGCAACAAAAGCATCCACTCATGTTATCCGATAGATGCAGATGTGAACAATGTGCGCGGCCCGCATGGGAGGAAGCCCGGGTTTGTTATGCTTGCGCGGTGAGAAAAATCCACTCCAGCGCATGGCTGCTGACGGTCTCGTCAGCGGGATTGCAGGTGGTGATCTTTCCTCTGCCGGGGTTGTATTGGCTGGCGTGGGTGGCCGTAGCGCCGCTGCTGATTGCATTACTGCGTGCGCGCCCGGCGCGAGAACTGCAGTTGGAGGGGGCCGCAAAGCTGGCGCCCGCGACGCCGTGGCAAGGATTTCTGCTCGGATACCTGTGTGGCATTCTCTGGTTCGCCGGGACTTGCTACTGGATTTACGACACTATGCACCGGTATGGAGGCCTGCCGGCCCCTATGGCAGTGGTTGTGCTGATTCTGTTCTGTATGTACGTCGGCCTCTACCACGGATTATTCGGTTTACTGCTCGCGATGGTTGCCGGGAAGGGAACGTCGATTCGGCGTGCGCTAGTTGTGGCCCCGTTTCTCTGGGTCGCAGTCGAACTGGCGCGCACCCGAATCACGGCCTTTCCCTGGGAACTGCTGGGCTATGCGCAAACGGGCAACTTTGCTCTTACACGCATCGCGACCCTGACTGGAGTGTACGGGCTCTCGTTTGAAATCCTGCTGGTGAACAGTGCTTTCGCAGCGGCGTTCCTGGTAACGAAGGAACGGCGGAAATGGTTGCTGGCGGCTTCATTTGGGGCGGTGATCGTGCTCCAGGCTGGGCAATGGATCGTGCCGCCCCCAGCGGCGGCGGGTCGTACCGCACTCTTGGTGCAGCCGAATGTCCCGATCTTAGAAGGCGTGGGTTGGACGACTACTTATTTTGAGGCGACACTGCGCGATCTCGTACGCGTGAGCTTGCATCCGCCGGAAGGGAAAGAAGGGCAGAGGTTTGATCTGCTTGTGTGGCCGGAATCGCCCGCACCGTTCTATACGAACGACCAGAAATTCCGGCAACCCGTGAGCGAATTGGCGAAGCAGGCGGGATCGTGGGTGATTGCCGGTTCCATCGGCATCAACCCTCCAACCGGCACTGGGGTAGAGGGATCGCAGATTTTCAATTCGGCAGCGCTCGTAAGTCCCCAGGGAGAATGGACGGCACGTTATGACAAAGTGCATCTGGTCCCATTTGGCGAGTATCTACCATTTCCGCAGCTGTTCGGGTTTGCAGGAGGGCTGACGAAGGAGGTCGGCGAATTCCAGCATGGAACATCGCGAAGCTCTTTGCAGGCCGGAGAGCAGCGGCTCGGGACATTTATCTGCTACGAGTCAATTTTCCCGGATGAAGTTCGGCAATTCGCGGCACAGGGCGCCCAGGTACTGGTGAACATTTCGAACGATGGCTGGTACGGGGACAGCGGGGCATGGAAACAGCATCTGCAACAGACTCGAATGCGGGCCATCGAAAACGAGCGGTGGTTGCTGAGCGCGACCAACACGGGGTTGACCGCTACGATTGATCCATCAGGCAGAATTGTCGCGGAGGTTCCTCGCAAGGAGCGCACCGCCTTGATTGCACCGTATGGATTAATCTCGGGTACCACGTTCTACACGCAGCACGGGGATTGGTTCGCATTTCTGTGTGCGATAATTTCCTTGGGCGCGCTGATGGCGCGCTTTGTGCTTTCAGGAAATGAGCGATAAGCAAATGTTGGATGAACTCGAACAGCAATATACCTCTCTAAAGACCAAGGTTCACGACCTGCGGGAGTATCTTTGACGCGGGCAAACTGCGCCAGCAGTTAGTCGAAATCGAAAAGCAGGCCGCCGATCCAGGCCTGTGGTCGAACCCTGCGAGATCTCAGCAAGTAATGCGCGAGCGGAAGCGGTTGGAGGGCGTGCTGTCGCTGGAAAGCGACCTGGCGCGCCGGACCGAGGACATTAACGCCTATTTTGACCTCGGCAAAGAAGGCGAAGATGTGAGCGCCGACTTGCAGCGCGAACTGGATTCACTGCGGGAGTTGGTGGATCGCGTCGAGACGGAGACACTGCTTTCGGGCGAGAACGATGCGCGCAATGCGATCGTGACCATTCATCCCGGAGCAGGCGGCACCGAGTCCCAGGACTGGGCCGACATGCTGCTGCGGATGTACTTGCGATGGGCAGAGCGCCAGGGCTTCAAGACCGAAATGTATGACTACCAGCCGGGAGAAGAAGCCGGTATCAAGTCGGCCACGTTTTCGGTGATTGGCGAGTATGCCTTCGGCTATTTAACTAGCGAAATTGGCGTGCACCGGTTGGTGAGAATTTCTCCATTTGACCAGGCGAAAAGGCGGCACACGTCGTTTGCGAGCGTGTTTGTCTCTCCGGAGATTGATGACAGCATCGAGGTCGTGATCAAGCCGGAAGATATTCGCATCGATACGTACCGCTCGAGCGGCAAGGGCGGCCAGCACGTGAATACGACCGATTCCGCGGTGCGCATCACGCATATCCCAACCGGACTGGTGGCGAGTTGCCAGAATGAGCGGTCGCAGCACAAAAACAAAGAGAAGGCGATGAGCATGCTCCGCTCGAAGCTCTACGAGTTCGAGATGGAAAAGAAGAAGGAAGTAACGAAGCAGATCGAGGATTCGAAGCTGGATATCGATTTCGGATCACAGATCCGCTCGTACGTTTTGCAGCCCTACCGGTTGATCAAGGATCACCGGACGAAATTGGAGATCGGGGATGTGGATCGCGTGATCGATGGCGATTTACGCCCGTTGATGCAGGCGTATTTGCGGATGCGGCGCGGGGAGAAGAAGGCGTGACGAGGCCGCGATCTCAAAAGCAGAAGTTACGCCCCCCGAAGCTGGGTGCGCGGCTGCAGAAGGCGTTCCGCTATGCGGCCGAGAAGCATGAAGGGCAGACGCGCAAAGCCACGGCGGTGCCGTATCTTTCTCACCTGATGGCGGTCACATCGCTTGTCCTAGAGGCTGGTGGCGATGAGGACATGGCGATGGCGGCGCTGCTACATGATGTAGTCGAAGATTGCGGCGGAATGCCCCGGCTGCACGAAGTCCGCAAAATGTTTGGCTCACGAGTCGCGAAGATTGTGGAGGGATGTACGGATTCCTTTGGCGAGCCGAAGCCGGAGTGGATCGAGCGGAAGAAAGATTATCTGCACGAATTGAGGCACGCGGATGATGAGACACGGCTCGTATCCGCGTCCGACAAACTGCACAATGTGCGGACGATTCTGACGGATTACCGGCGAGACGGGGAAAACATCTGGGTGCGGTTTTCTGGAAAGCGAGAGGGCACGCTCTGGTATTACCGTGCCTTGAGCGAGGAGTACGCGCGCAAGCCGAACCGGATCACTCGGGAATTGGCAATTAATGTCGCGGAATTGGAGCGCACGGTTGGGAAGAAGGCAGGCCCACGCGCGAAACGCGCGAAGCCCGGATCTCGGCGAGCAGGCAAGAAAATTCAGGCACGTCAGCGAGGGAAATGAATCATGCCGCAGATGCTTGAGTTGATTCGCAATTCGCAAGTGCCATCGAACCTGATGCAGTCGGCAGCGCGCGGGTCGCTCTCCGTGCCACAAGGGGAGATGATCGAGATTCTCGTCTACTTGGCCCTTCACCACAAAGTGTTCGGCCAGCAGGCCCGGCTGACGCTGGCGGGATGGGATGAAAAGGCCAGCCTGGCGGCGGCCTCCGATCCAGCGACCAGTGCGGAGGTGCTCGGGTATTTCACGGCCCTCGAAAATCTGAGGACGCAGTTGTTGCCGGCACTGGCAGAGAATCCGTCGGTAAGTGAGCCGGCATTGAGCGAACTGGCAACGCAGGGGACCCGTTCGGTAGTGGAAGTTCTCCTGGCGAGTCATCGAGTGACGAAGTCGCAGGTGTTGCTGAAAGCTCTCCAGGCCAACCCGAACCTGCGTCCGAATGAACTGGCTGCGATCGGGACGCGTTTGAGGGCTTTTGAGGCGGAAACGGCGGAGGCTCCCGACCACGAAGAGCACGAGAATGCGGCCGACGCGGCGCTGGAAGAAGCATTAGCCAATTTTCTGAAGGAAAATGCCGCCGAACTGGAGGCAGAAAAGGACAAACCATTTCAGCCTATCGGCGGAATTCACGACGAAGGAGCTGGCGAAGCGCCGGCCGTTCCAGCGAGCGCCGTCCCTGAAGTAAAGAATGATCCAGGCAAAACGGTAGCCGCGGCCCACGCCCGAAAGCCGATTCACGCAGTGCATGCCGATAAACGGGACAGCGTTCTTCAGAAGATCTCGAAGCTCGACGTGAAGGGGCGGATTTCGCTGGCCATGCGTGGCAGCAAGGAAGAACGGACGATCCTGATTCGCGATGGCACGAAACTCGTGGCACTGGCGGTGCTCGATTCTCCGAAAATCTCTGACGGGGAAGTGGAGAAAATCGCGCTCCAGAAAAATGTGCTCGAGTCGGTGCTGCGGGCGATTCCGATGAAGCGACGGTATGCGAAGAACTACAACATCATGCGGAATCTGGTGTGCAACCCGAGGACTCCGATTGATCTGTCCCTTGGTTTGATGAAGGGCCTGTTGGTTCATGATCTGAAAAATCTGTCAGGCAACAAAGAGGTATCAGAGACGATTCGCAAGCTGGCGCTGCGCATGTTCAAGCAGAAGACGGAAAAGAAGGGCTAGCTGTGGGAGCTAGAACTCAGTACTCAGAACCTAGTACCCAGTATCCAGAAATATGGGACAAGCGGATCCAATTTACGAACTGTTGTTGCGTGCAAAGACCATCGCGGTAGTGGGGCTGTCGGATAATCCGATGCGTCCCAGCCACGGCGTCTCGGCGTATATGCAGTCGCAGGGCTACAAGATCATTCCGGTGAACCCGCGGGTTCCGGAGGCACTGGGCGAGAAGTCATACGCGTCTCTGCTCGACGTGCCGGGGAAGGTCGACCTGGTGGACGTTTTCCGGCGACCGGAGTTTGTGGACGAGATTGTGGAGCAATCAATCCAGTTGAAGATTCCGGCGATTTGGCTTCAGGAAGATGTAATCAATGAGCGCGCGGCGGAGAGAGCTCGGCAGGCAGGGATGTTTGTGGTGATGGGCCTGTGCATCCTCAAAGAACATCGAGCCCGGTTCGGGTAGATCGGAACGATTGGCTAGTTCATGGTGTCTGAAGCTATCGTGAAGATTCTCTCTGCCGGAACACTCTTGCTGGGGACGGCTCTGTTGGCGCAATCATCGCCATCCCCTTGTTCCGCGACCGGGACTCCGTCCAAAAGTTCAGCTAGCGACTCGACTCCAGCCGGCCAGAGCCCCTCAAAGACCCAGCGGAAGTCTGAGGACCCCTGTTCCGACTCGACCTCTCAAGCAAAGTCGAGTGTCAGCAGCGAGACTGGCGGATGGGATCCAGCGACCGACTGGGATGGTCCGAACAAACGCGAAATGATCGGATTTTTTACAGCAGGAGTTCTAATCACAGTCCCTGTTTTCGTCGTCTTCAGACGACGGAAGAGCCGAAAGAAGGAGAGAGAAATCGAGACGAAAATTCTCGAGTAGTTGATTGGTTGACAAGCGAGGCTTATTTTAGTTTCCGCGCGCTCCCACCAAAATCACCGTCGCGTCGTCCAGCAACTTCCTTCCATTCACGAAGGTTTTCACGTCTGCGAGCAGGGTTTCCGGCGAAAACTCAGGAGATTGGGCTTGCACTAAAAGCCGTGCCGGTCCGTACTCCTCTCCGGATTCGAGTTCGGCTTCGGTGATGCCGTCGGAATAGAATGCAACTCTCGAGTTCGGGTTCAGGTGGATTTCAGTCTCCGTGTACTTAGACTTCGCGATTCCGAGCGGCAGACCTTGTTCGCTCTGGATCCAGCGATGGCCGGACTGTTCGACGAGCAGCGGGGCCAGGTGGCCCGCGCTCGCAAGTCGGAGCGTGCGACTCTTCGGATCTAGCTCGGCATAGACCATGGTGACGAATCGCCCGTCGGGGAAGTCGTCGAGCAACATGTCATTCAGGCGCGTCAGCACATGGGCAGGCCCAGTTCCAATCGCCGCCAGGGAACGCAGCATCCCGCGTGTCGCGGACATCAGCAGCGCAGCGGCGGTTCCCTTGCCGGAAACGTCGGCAAGAACCAGACCCCAGCGTCCGTCAGGGAGGGGAATGAAGTCATACCAGTCGCCGCCAACGGCGCCGGCCGGCAGCGACAAGCCGGAGACGACGAATCCCGGAATGTATGGAGAGGTGCGCGGCAACAGTGCCTGCTGGATGATGCGCGCTTCCTCGGCATCCCGCGTCATCTTCTCGCGCTGCTTGTGCTCGTCGTGGAAGCGGCGTGCATTCTGAACCGCCACCGCGACGTGCGAGCACAGCCCCTGAAGCAAGCGGAGTTGGGTCGGACAAAAGGCGTCAAGTTCGTGATGGGATGCGGTGAAGACGCCCACCAGTTCGTCATCGACCTGCAGCGGAATGGCGACTTCGGATCGAGTGTCCGGTTCGCACGCGATGTAGTAAGGATCTACCCTCACGTCGGGGGCGTAGTGCATCTTCCGGGTGGCGGCGACGTGTCCGGCCATGCCTTGTTTCCCCACCTTGAGACGGTGCCCCTTGCCATGGACTGTGCAACCGCGCACACCCTCAAGCACGAGTTCGTTGTTCTTGGTGTGATGAAGGAAGAGATTGATTTCGACGCACTCGAGCGAATCAGACACTTCGCTGACGACGCGGTCGATGATCTCGTCGAGATTAAGGGTCGAGGTAATGCGCTGCGCCGACTTCTGCAGGCGGACGAGTTCCGCGATCTTTAGGCTGACCGTCGCATCCGGAGAAAGTTGATTGGAAAGCTCGAATTCTGAGAGGGGCGATGCGGCCACGACAAGCCTCCTGACCTGGCTATGTGCTCTGGTGATCTCCCTCAATAAGATTACAAAGATCAGGACTCAGATTCTCTTTTTGTTCGATGATTCGGAGGAAGTTTTGAGGCGCTTAACCTCTTCCAAACGCTCGCGAATCCGCTTTTCCACACCCTCGTTTGTAGGCCGGTAATAGATGCGGTCGCGCAGGCTGTCGGGGAGGCACTGCATGTCGGCAACCTTCTCTGTGGTGTCATGGGCATACTGGTACCCCTTGCCATAGCCGAGGTCCTTCATCAGGCCGGTCGGGGCATTGCGCAGGTGCAGGGGCACCGGTTCGGCAGCGGTTTGTTCCACATCCTGAAGTACCGCGCCATAGGCGGTGTAGAGCGCGTTCGATTTGGGCGCCGCGCAGAGATAGACAATGGCCTGGGCGAGGGCCAGGTTGCCTTCGGGCATGCCAATGAAGTCGACGGCATCGCGGGCAGCCATGCAGAGAGCGAGCGCGTTCGGTTCGGCGAGTCCGATGTCTTCGACGGCCATCCGGACGACACGGCGGGCGATGTAGAGGGGATCCTCTCCCGCTTCGAGCATGCGCCCCAGCCAGTACAGAGCAGCATCGGGATCGCTGTTGCGGACAGATTTGTGGAGTGCGGAGATGAGGTTGTAATGCTCCTCGCCGCCTTTATCGTAGAGGAGAACCCGCTTCTGGAGTGCTTCCTGAACGATCTCATCGGTGATAACACCGGTGCCGGACGCTAGAGACGCAGCGACCTCCAAAGCGTTGTAGGCGCTGCGTGCGTCGCCGCTGGAGTAGGAGGCGATCTTGCTCAGGGCTTCGTCGGGGGCCTTGAGATGCAGTTGGCCTAGTCCACGTTCGGTGTCGGTTAACGCGCGGTGCATTAGCGAAACGAGTTGTTCTTCGGTGAGTTGCTTGAGCACGTACACGCGACAGCGCGAAAGCAGTGCGCCGTTCAGTTCGAAAGAGGGATTTTCAGTGGTTGCACCAATCAGCCGAATGCTGCCCTTTTCGACATAAGGCAGGAAGGCATCCTGCTGCGCCTTGTTAAAGCGGTGAATTTCGTCGACGAAAACGATGGTGCGCGTGCCGTACTGGCGGGCGCGGTCGGCGTCGGCCATGACCTGTTTGATTTCCTTGATGCCCGAGAGCACGGCGGAAAACTCGATGAACTCAGCTTTTGTGAGGCCGGCGATGATCTTGGCGAGCGTTGTTTTGCCGGTGCCGGGTGGTCCCCAGAAGATCATTGAAGTTGGGTCATCGCGCTCAATTTGGACTCGTAAGGGCTTGCCGGGGCCGACCAGATGTTCCTGACCGACGAACTCTTCGAGCGTTCGTGGACGCATCCTATCGGCAAGCGGACGGGTACCGGGGGTCGAAGGATCCTGGTTCGGGATGGGGGCGAAGAGGCTCAAAGGGATATTTCAGCACTCGCGAAAAATTGCAATTTTGTAATTCTGCAATCGGAAATTTGTGAAAATCTCCACCCGGGATTTCCAATTACCAAATTACCCGATTACCCAGTCACACAATCACGTCCCGCTTTCTTGCTGCTTCATAGAGCACGATGCTCGCTGCCACTCCCGCATTCAGTGATTCAACGGACGCGGCCTGCGGAATAACGATTGTTTCGTCCATCTGATGCAGGATTTCGCGAGGCAGGCCCGCGCCTTCGTTGCCAATAAAAATGGCGAGCGGCAGAGTCCAAGAAACCTCGGGAAGTTGCGTTCCCTTGTGCGACGAGGTCGCCAGCATCCGGACGCCTTGTTTGCGCAGGAGGGCGATCAGTTCGCCCGACGGAATTTGAAGAAACGGGAGGCGGAAAATCGATCCGGCAGACCCGCGCAGAACCTTAGAGTTGTAGGGACTAACGGTTCCTTCCGTGAGGAAAACGCCGGCGGCACCAAAAGCTTCGGCAGAGCGCAGGATGGTGCCGAGGTTCCCTGGGTCCTGGAGTCCGGCGGCAACCACCAACGGGCTGGTTTTTGTGCGCTCCAGCAATTGCGGAGCAGAAAAGGACTGCAGTTTAACCAGGGCCGCGACCCCTTGCGGGCTATCGCTCGGAACGATCGAGTTGAAAAGCGTATTCGGAAGGACCAGTGTTTCCGTACGGTCGCTGATCTGCGGAAGCAGCTTTGCAGCGAGCGGACGGGCTGATTCGCTGAAGAAAACGCTGTCCAGATGGCGGCCGTTGCGCAAGGCCTCTTCCAGTAGTTTGACGCCCTCGATGGCGCACTCGCCCTGAGGTGTCAATTGCGCACGCCGGAAGGCCATTCGCAGGTCTTTGAGGCGGGCATTATGGCGTCCGGCGACGGGGCGCAGAGGGTCTGAGGAACTGCGGGTTCGCGCGGTCTTCGTGTCTTGCTTCATAGACAGGTGTCGGGATCGCTGATGATCAGCATAATACGAGTACCGGGTGCGGGCTTCGGCGCAGGGTCAAGGTATGGTACATTTCACTGTTTAAGCCGACAACCAGGGAAGGACCAGAGTGCGCGCGGAAATCCTTAAAATTCATGCCGAAACGCCGGAGGCTTCGCTCGTCAAGTATGCCGCCGAACAGATCCAGGCCGGCCAAGTGCTCGGTATGCCCACCGACACGTTTTACGGATTGGCGGCTGACCCCTTCAATTTGCGCGCGGTCGAACGCGTGTACGAAATCAAGTCGCGCCTGCGGCACAAGCCGCTCTCGTTGTTGATTGAACATGTGGATCAGGCCGAGGAATTTGCGCGTCCGTTGCCGGACGATTTCCAGTTGTTGGCACGGCGCTTCTGGCCGGGACCGCTCACCATGATCGTTCCGGCAGCCTCGCACCTGCCTTTAAAAGTGACCGCAAATACCGGAAACGTGGCGTTGCGCGTCCCGGCTGCTGAGATTGCGCTGGCCGTCGTGCGCGCAGCGAAAATTCCGATTACGGCAACTTCGGCCAACCTGAGCGGCGCCGTTGAGTGCACGACGGCGGAGCAGGTGCGGGACCAGTTGCAGGACCGCATCTCGCTGATCGTGGATGGTGGGCAGTCGCCGCGAAATATGGCGTCCACGATTGTTTTCTTCAAGGAAGACGGAACCTGGCAGATTCTGCGCGAAGGCGCCATTGCCGCGAAGGATATTGTCGAAGCGCTGTCGTGAGACCGCGATCTGAGATGGCAGAAGATCCCAATCCATCCCATCGAAAAAAACCCTGGTGGTTGCGTCCCATCCCATTGTCTCTGTTGATGGCAGCGGGGGCGCTCGCCATGTTTCTCGGCGTCACGGGGTCGCGCATTCTGCGTGCGGCCGGAGAGGCGCCCGCGCGTAAGGCGGACGTGATCGTCGTATTCGGCGCTGCGCAGTATGCCGGGCATCCCTCGCCCGTGTACCGGGCACGCCTCGATCACGCTTACGAACTTTTCGGGAGAGGTATGGCTCCCGTGGTGATCACCACGGGGGGAGCGGGACAGGATCCAGACTTCAGCGAAGGAGGAGTTGGCCGGGACTACCTGCTCCGGCGCGGCATTCCCGAGCAGGCCTTGATCGCCGAGACGCAGGGCTCCGACACGGCACAGTCCGCCGCGCGAGTATCTAATATCATGCGCGTGAATGGCATGCACCGGTGCATTGCGGTGAGCGACGCGTATCACGAATTCCGCATCCGGGCTTTGCTGGAACGCGAGGGTATTGAGGTGGAAGTCGCGCCTCGTCCGGAATCGCGCCCCCACTCGCTCTGGGAGCGGTTTTGGGCGGTGATGCGGGAAGCGACCAGTTACCTGGTGTGGAAGCTGGGTGCCACGTAGGCCGACCTCAAAACCACAGGTTCCTCCTGTGCGGCCCCTGGTAATTTGACAACCCCGAATGTCGGGCATAGCGTGAGGATGCTCAGCCAAGAACACCCGCGCCTGCCGACAAAAATTCGACTGAACTGGCCCTCCATTTTCTCCCCCGAGAGAGTCACCAGCAGGCATCGAACTAGATGGAGAATAAATCTATGAAACGTTCGGCATTATCCCTTTTTCTTACCCTTTCCTTTCTTGCATTTGTTCTACCGCTAGCCCAGGCCAAACCCAAGAAGAAGACGTACAACAATTCTCCCGAGCAGGTATTTCTGGCGGCAGTCCGAACCGCGCGCGAGCGCCATGTCGTCACCTACGTTGACGAGAAGATGCTGATGTTCACATTCGAGACCGGGCGCTCCTTCACTTCGGAGGGGTTCGTCGCCAACGCATCAGTCGAGCCCGAAGGGAAGGATCAGGCAACGCTCATCATCAATGTGCAGAACAAGAAAGGCATGTCATGGGGAGCCGGGGACCGCATGGCGGACAAGTTCTATGGGCAGGTGGCCGACGAGCTTGCGGGAGATTCCAAACAAGTGGCCGCGCTTAAGCCGACCGAAAATGCCGTTTCCGTGCCCGACCCCAAAGGCGTACCGGCTGCTCCGTCGATCACCAAGCCGGCTGAGAGCGCTCAACCGGCGAAGGAGGAAGGCAAGATCTCCCTTACTTCGGTACCGGATGGCGCGGATGTCTACGTTGACGATGCTTTCGTGGGCAACGCGCCTGCGACCCTCAAGCTTCCCGCCGGCAAACATACTGTCAAGGTCTCTCAGAACGGTTACGGCGCCTGGACGAAAGAGATATCCGTTTTCGCCGGTTCTGAAGTGAATATGAAAGCGACGCTCGAAAAGAATTGATCGTCGCGGTGGCCCGCTTGAGCAACTTCGGCTACCAGCCCTTGCTCTCTTTTAACTTCGTGACGTGCGCCGTGTGGTGGCGTCCGTGCCACGAATAAAGCGCGAGGTTCTTCTCCAACGGCACAGCGCCCAATTCCGGGTGGCGGAAGCTACGTTTCCAATCGGCATCCGTCATGTTCCGCAGCACAAGCATCCACCGCTGATGGAGCAGATCGAGCAGCGCCAGCGACACTTCAATCGGAGCCTGCTTGGACTCCGGCAACTCCGCCCACCGATCTTCCATGTAAGGCTTGATGGTCGGCTCGTCTTCCGTTAACGCCAGCTTGAAGCGGACGTACGCATTCATGTGGCTGTCGGGTACGTGGTGAGCTAGCTGCCGGACCGTCCACCCGCCTTCGCGATAGGGCGTATCCAGCTGGGCATCGGACAGTCCCCGAACCGCCGCGCGGAATCGGGCCGGTGTCTGCTCAATATCGTCCAGGCACTGTTTCTTCTGATCAGCGGTGAGAGGTCCGGTATAGGCGAACTTGCCGATGGGATAACGTGGGTCGCTCATGGATGCGTAGATGAAGATGAGATGGAAGGGGTCGCAAAAAAGGTCACGGTTCGCAGGTCGAAGGGATGAAATCTCTGCTTAGCTGCCGCCACTTAACGAAAACGGCGGACAATTGTGTTATTTGACCATTGCAAGGACGCGGACGGGGGTCTTGCCGGAGCTTTTTCCCTTGGCGGGCGCCACAATGATGAGCGACCCGGTTGGCGGCAACGTTGTCAGGCGAGTCGCCCCTTCGACCACGTAGTTTCCGTGGAGGGCGATTTGGCGGGCCAGCGTGCGGTCGGTGCCGAAATCTGCTGGGTTTTCGATGGCAAAGCCGGTTGTGTAGCGGGCGTCCATAAGGAACTGGGCAGCTCCGGCGGTGATTGGGATTACGTTGGTCTGGCCAGCACTGTGATGGCGGATTGCGACCACCGAGCCTTGCGGCACCGCACCGTGCTTGGTTTCCCAGGCCGCTATGTCGTCGAGAGAAATCTGGTCGCCAGCGGACGGCGCCACGTTCAAATCCATTACAACCAGGGGCGCAATCAGGCGCTCCGGCGGGATTTGACCCGCGGTCCAGGTTCCGGGAATGAGGGCATCCGGGGCGATGATCCGCGTTGCGGAATCAGCCGCTGCGGCCGCGTTCTTCGCCTCTTGTCCAGCGCCATTCTGCCCATTAGTGAGATCGACTACGTGCGAATAGTGATCTTGTTCGGAGGGCTTCGGGCGCCGATCCGCGAACAGCAGGATGGCGAGCACGAGCGCGTAGGCGATGATGAAACTGCGAATTCGCATTCTTGGTGGAGTGCGGAGAACAGAGGACCTGAAAGTAAGTAAGAAGCAAGCCCAGGTTCTATTGTTGCCCGAAGGCGAAAGAACCTCAATTCCCGGTCGGACATGACCCCGCGATTGAGCTGATTGCCAGGGGTCTACAGGATTGGACTGGCAAACTTTCGTTTTCGGTGCATTATTTCCACGACGCCAGAGCGGGTTAGAATACAGTTAACCTTTCAGCGGCAATCCCAGGGGATTCATCGCGAATCGGCGTGTTTCAGGACGCCGGCGCGTTCGGCCTATCTGAGTTGCATCCGCTGGAACTGAGGATTGATGTTCGGCCGCGAAGAAAAAGTTTCGGCTCTTCGGCTCACCGCCGTGCAGTACATCGTACTGTTCATCTTCCTGCTGCTCGCATACGGATTGTGGCGGCTTCAGGTGATGCAGAGCGGGAAGTACGCCTTGCTGGCTGAGCAGAACCGGGTGCGCAACGTGCCCATCCTGGCGCCGCGAGGCAAGATCCTGGACCGCGAAGGCCGGATCATCGTTGACAACTATCCTTCATTTTCCGCGTTG
>Ga0265338_10005894_pt1 | contig 15804 bp, 11 predicted proteins | sample 42126metaG_FD_193579 | JGI IMG/M metagenome (GOLD analysis project Ga0265338, IMG submission 193579) | Rhizosphere microbial communities from Carex aquatilis grown in University of Washington, Seatle, WA, United States - 4-21-26 metaG | ecosystem: Host-associated > Plants > Roots > Rhizosphere... | reverse complement strand
AACGGTTGAATCGTGGATCGAAACCAGCCGGTTGAACGATTCACAATTCACGATTTAACGTTTGCCAAACCAGCCGGAAGGCGCTGGCAAAATCCTCGGGTTTCGCTGCGATCCAGCGGGTGACCTTCTCCGGTGCGAACCATTCGCCGCGCTCGATTTCCTCGGGATTCAACTCAAACGGCCCGTTGCTTTCACAACGATAAACCCAACAGAATTCCCAGCCGGTTTCCGGGCGCGCCTCAATTTTAAAAAGCCGCCCGGGTGTTTTGGCGGTCTCCAGCCTGATTTCCTCACGCAATTCCCGCACGGCACAGGCGTCGTAATCTTCGCCGGAATCCACGTGGCCGGACGACGAGGAATCCCAGAGCCCGGCGGCGGTGTCCTTTTTCATCGAACGCTTTTGGAGGAAAACTTCGCCGCGGGCGTTGAACACCAGCACATGCACGGCGCGATGCCACAAGCCGCGGGCGTGGACTTCGCGCCGCGGTTTGCGGTCAATGACTTCGTCCCGTTCGTTGACAATATCAAAAATTTCTTCACTCATCTTCGTTTGCGAGGGTTTTGGTGAGCGCGACAAATTGTTCCAGGCGAAGCTTTTCGGCGCGTTCCTGCGGCGAGATTTTTAATTCGGCAAATGCCCGGGTCAACTTTTCCGCCGCCCAGTCTTCGCGCAGCAATTTCAGCATCATCTTCCGCCGCTGGGAAAACGCGCGTTTGACGATTTTTACAAAGGTTGCCTGCTGGTTTTCAGGCAAAAGCGGAGCTGGCCGGCGAATTAAAACCACGCAGGCCGAGTCCACGTCCGGGGCCGGAAAAAAACACCCGACCGGAATCTTGAACCAATCGCGCGGTTCGTAATCGAGCTGCACCAGCAGCGTCAACACGCCGTAATCTTCGTCGTCCGTCCCGGCCATGAGCCGTTGGGCGACTTCGAGTTGCAATGTCACTACCATCCGCTCCGGCCTTCGAGGCGATAGCGCCAGTTCCACCAGAATCGGCGAGGCGACGGAATACGGCAGGTTCGCCACGAGCTTCCAATCGTGCCAGTCGCGCGGTTCGCGCTTCAGGAATTCCAGCGCATCGGCGTGGAGCAATTCCAATTGCGGATGGCGGGTTACGGATTGCGGATCAAGAAAACGCTCACGCAGAACTTCCACCAACCGGGCGTCCTTTTCAATGGCCAGAACGTTGCCGGCGGTTTCCAGCAGCAATTCCGTCAGCGGTCCCAGGCCCGGCCCGATTTCGAGAACCCGGCCGGTTTTTTTCAATTCCGCCAGGGCAATGATGCGGCGGAGCTGATTGGCGTCGTGCAGAAAATTCTGGCCGAGGGATTTCGTCAACTGAATCCCGCGCGTGGCCAGAAGTTCCCGCATTTCAGAAAGCTTCACCGGGAAAATTTAGCCACAGATTAACACCGATGCACACAGATAAATCCGATCTCGTCCCTCGGTGTTTATTTATGTCCTTCCGCGGCCAGAATGTCCGCCAGGGTTTTGACTGCTTTCGCCAACTGTGCCTGGGTAACGGTCAGCGGCGGGGTGAAGCTGATGACGTTGGCGTGCTCGCCCTCGGGCAGCAGGATAAAGCCGCGCTGCAACATGGTTTTGACCGCCCGCAGGGCCAGCGCGGTGGCCGGCCGGCCGTCGGCCAGGCGCAATTCGACGCCTACCATCAAGCCCAGGCCGCGGATGGCGACCTGAAATTTCGAGTTGGGGATCTTCGCCTGCAGTTCGCGGAGCAGAAATTCGCCGAGCTGCGCGCTGCGTTCGGGCAATCGCAGTTTATTAATTTCCTCGATTTGCGCCAGCGCCATGGCGCAACCGACGGGATGGCCGAGGAAGGTGCTGGTATGGATGGCTTCGCCGCGCGACGCGGGCCACGCGGTGTCCATGATGTCGGCACGACCCACGCACGCCGAGAGGGGAAAGCCGCCGGCGAGCGCCTTGCCCAGGCAGATCAGGTCCGGCGTGACCTCGCTGTGTTCGCAGGCGAACCATTTCCCGGTGCGGCCGAAGCCGGTGAAAATTTCATCAAGGATCAGAAGCGCACCCTGCTCGTCGCAAATTTTTCGCAGGCCCGGCAAAAATTCCCCCGGGGGGACGTTGCAGCCGCCGCGGCCTTGCACCGGTTCAACGAGGATGGCGCCCAGCCATTCGCGGTGAAAGAGCCGGCGAATGTTCCATTCGATGTTGGCAATGTCGCCGGACCTGACGGGAAACGGCACGAAGTGGCCGAACTGGCGGAGCTGGAAATGGAAGGGCGTGCGGAAGAAATCGCGGTGCGTGGCATTGAGCGCCCCGTAACCAAGTCCATGATAGGCGCCCGTGAACACGATGATGCCATGCTTGCCGGTGGCGAGCACGGCCGTTTTGAGCGCGGCCTCGACGGCTTCAAAACCGGAACTGCCGAAGATGACTTTGCCCGATTTTTTTCCGTTGCTCCAGCGTTCAAAGGTGATCCGGCTCAATTGGCGGGCCAGTTCGGCTTTGCCCGCCGGCGGGTGTACGTCGCCCATGGCATGCAACAGCCGGGCCATCTGTTTTTGCCCGGCTTTGACGACCTGCGGATTTCCATGGCCGGCGGCGGCGACGCCGAAGGCGGCCGTCAGGTCCAAATATTTTTTCCCATTCGCATCCCAGACCCAGGCATCCCGGGCACGTTCCCAGACGATGGGCCACATCCCGTCCGGGTCCCGGAACACAATGTTGCGGGACTCGTAATCGCCCAGGACGTCAAGAATCTGACGGTTTTTATTCACTAAACTCCCCGTTGCTCCGGCGGCCAGATGATTTTGTGCATCTGGACTTGAAATCGCACCGGCAAGGCATCGGCCATGATTCTTTCCGCCAATTCAAGCCGTGAAACCGGAGTCTGTCCCGGCGGGACCTTTTTCAACGATTGATTTTGTTGCCCCGGTGCCAGTGGATGTACCCACGAAAAGAGCAGGGAACATACCACATCCAGCCGGTGTTCGGCGATCTGCCGCCGGGCCCACTCATAATCCTCGACGGTGCCAATGACGAACTTGATTTCGTCGTGGGGGCCCAAATGGCGGAGGTTCTCCCAGCGGTTGCGTTCCGACTCACCGCTGCTGGGACATTTCAAATCCATGATGCGCCGGACCCGCGGATCAACGGGGGAGATGTCATGGGCCCCGCTCGTTTCGAGCAGCAAGGTGAAGCCGTCGTCGCACAGCTGTTTCATCAACGGCAGGGAGTTTTTCTGGAGCAAGGGTTCGCCGCCGGTGAGTTCGACGAGGGGCAGGGTGAAACGCGCCGGATGAAGCGCGGAATTTTTGAAAGGGGCGGCCAGTTCCCGGATTTTTTCCCGGATTTGTTCGAGCGATTGTTTTTTGCCTTCGGTGAAGGCGTAAGCCGTGTCGCAATACGAGCAGCGCAAATCACAGGCGGTGAGCCGGACAAAGACGCAGGGCAGCCCGGCGAAAGTGCTTTCGCCCTGCAAGCTTAGATAAATTTCATTGATGACCAGCGTGTTCGACATCCCAGGCAGTGTAGCGGGCCGGCGCGAAAAAGAAATGGCGATTGCCTCATTGGCGGGAAACAACGAACATGTCGGCCTGATTTTAAATCCATGTTCCGACGCGCATTTTTTATCGCCGGGGCGTTGATCCTGGCTTCCGGTCCGGAACTGGTTTCGGCGAAGGAGGAAACCTTTCCGGTCGCGATCCGGGTGCACGCGGACCGGTCGATGGGCGAATGGAAACCGGTCTGGCGTTTTTTTGGAGCCGATGAACCGAACTATGCCACCCTGCCCGATGGACGAAAGTTGATGGCTGAGCTCGGCCGGCTCCGGACGAATGAGGTTTTCTTCCGCACGCACAATTTGCTGACCAGTGGCGATGGCACGCCGGCGTTAAAGTGGGGTTCAACCGGCGTTTACAGCGAGGACCCGCAGGGAAACCCGGTTTATCACTGGACGATTTTGGACCGGATTTTCGACACCTACCGCGGATGCGGCGTCCGGCCGTATGTGGAAATCGGTTTCATGCCGGAAGCGCTGTCCGTCAAGCCGGAGCCATATCAGCATCATTGGACCCCCGGGGCGAAATACAACGAAATTTACACCGGCTGGGCTTATCCGCCGAAGGATTATGCGAAATGGTCGGAATTGGTTTTTCAATGGGCGAAACATGACGTGGAGCGATACGGGCGGGACGAGGTGGCCGGCTGGTATTGGGAAACGTGGAACGAAGCCAACATCGGCTACTGGCAGGGCCAGCCGGCGGAATTTTTCCGTTTGCATGACTGCGCGGTGGATGCCGTGCGGCGCGCGTTGCCGGAGGCGAAGGTCGGCGGCCCGGATTCGGCGGGCGGCGGCACGAAATTCCTTCGCGAATTTTTGGAACATTGCGTTCGCGGGACCAATTTCGCCACCGGCCGGACCGGCACGCCGGTTGACTTCATCTCGTTTCATGCGAAAGGATCGCCGGTTTTCACCAACGATCATGTGCGGATGGGCATGGCGAACCAGCTGCGCAACCTGGATTCGGCTTTTAAAATCATCACCTCGTTTCCCGAATTTAAAAACAAACCGATCGTCATTGGGGAATCCGATCCGGATGGCTGCGCCGCCTGCCAGGGCGACCAGCTTGGCTACCGCAACGGCCCGATTTACGCCAGCTACACCGCGGCGAGCCTCGCGCGCGAACTGCAACTGGCCAACCGCCACGGCGTGCAGCTCGAGGGTGCATTAACGTGGGCGTTTGAATTTGAAGGCCAGCCGCTGTTTGCCGGTTTTCGTGTGCTGGCCAGCGGCGGTGTGGATTTGCCGGTGCTCAATGTCTTTCGCATGTTGAGCCGAATGGGCGGTCAGCAAGTGGCGGTTGAAAGCGGCGGTGCGGTGCCGTTGGATGACCTGCTCAAGGGCGGGGTGCGCGCGCGGCCCGATGTCTCGGCGCTGGCGAGCCGGGATAAAAACCACCTGTACGTTCTGGTCTGGCATTATCACGACGACGATTTGCCCGGGCCGGAGGCGGAGGTGGAACTGGCTTGCGAAGGTCTACCGCCGAATGTTCGCCAGGCGCGGTTCGAGCAATTCCGCATCGATGACCGGTATAGCAATGCTTTTGCGGCCTGGAAATCCCTGGGTTCGCCGTTGCAGCCGACGGCGGAGCAATTCGCGCAGCTCGAGAAGGCCGGGGAACTGGCGAAGCTGGACTTGCCGGAAAATCCATCGCTCACAAACGGGCGGGCCGTTTTACACCTGCGCCTGCCACGCCAATCCGTGGCGCTGCTGGTGGCCACATGGGAACAGCCACCGTGACTGGCTTTGGCTTGTCCGCCGCGATCTTCTGTTGTGGGCTTGGAATTTGAGCATAAAACCTGCATTATTTGTGAAAGTCTCATGCATCGACTGCGCGGCGCACAATTTGTTCTGATCTTTGTTTTCCTCTGGCAAACAACCGCCCGGGCATCGGATCTGGACGTGATTGGTGTCACGTTGTTGCGAACGGTGACGACCAATTTGAATGGTACGAACATCCGCGTGGGGCAGGCCGAGGCGGGCGCGCCGAACTGGGAGGTCAATCCGGGCGTCGTGGGGCAACCGACCAACCGGTTTACTTATTTTTACGGCACATCACCTTACTCTTCGGTGAGCTTGGCAACTGCGTTTACAAACTCGCTGGGGCTGGAGTCGAGTCACGCGGACATGGTGGCCGGAAATTGTTATGGGCTCTCCGGCGGCGTGGCCACCAATGTGGTGCGTGTGGACAATTACGAGGCGAACACGGTCATCAACTATTACGTCAACCAGGGGCATTTGATTTCCGGGCGGGTGATGAATCAGAGTTTCGCTTCCGACACCTACAACCCCACTTTGGACCAGATTTATGACAATTATGCTGCCAGCAACGGCGTGCTGTTTGTCACCGGGGCCCAGTTCAATGGCGCGCCCATTGCTTCGCCGGCAACTTGTTACAACGGCATCGGGGTCGGGGTTTCCGATGCCCCCAGTCCGCCGCCGCCTTATGGACCGACCCCCGATGGGCGGAGCAAGCCGGACATTGCGGCGCCCGGCCAATTCGCAAGCTATACCACGGCTTACGTTTCGGGAGCGGCAGTGTTGCTGATCCAGGCGGGATTGCGTGGCGATGGCGGCGGCGGCGGCGCCACGAATGCCGCCGTTGATCTGCGCACGGTGAAAGCGCTGCTGCTCAATGGGGCCATCAAGCCGGCCGATTGGACCAACAGCACCTTCGCGCCGCTCGACATATTTTATGGCGCAGGCGTGTTGAACGTTTTCAATTCCTACAAGCAGCTGGCCGGCGGCCGGCATGGTTTCATCGTTTCCACCGGCGGCTTAACCAACAGTCCGCATCCGCCGACCGGCGCCACTGGCACGGTGAGCGGGTTGAGCGGCTGGGATTTCAACACCAATTCCACCAGCGCCCGGTCGAACGTGGTGAACCACTACTACTTCAACGTCACGAATGGCGTCAGCAATGCCACGTTCACCGCCACCATCACGCTCGTTTGGAACCGTCATCGGACCAACAGCCTGATCAACAACCTCGATCTTTTTTTGTATGACGCACGTTCGAGCAATCTCGTCACCTGCAGCACGAGCCGGGTGGACAACGTGGAGCACATCTTTGTGCCGCATCTGCCGCCGGGTCGTTATGATCTGCAGGTTTTCAAGAGCGGCGGAGCAACCGTCACCACCAACGAACCTTACGCGCTGGCTTATGAATTTTTCTCGATGGGCTTGAACGTTGCCCGATCCGGCACCAACGCTGTCCTGAAATGGCCGATTTATCCAGCCGGTTTCATCCTCGAATCCACAGCCAATTTGATTCCTCCCGTTGTCTGGAGCGCCAGCAACCCGGCACCCGGCGTAACGAACAATCAAAACATCGCGGTTTTGAATGCGGCCGGCCCCAACCGGTTCTTTCGATTGCGTCGGCCGTGAAGGTCTGCGTGGCTTCAGGCGAAATGTCCGAGCGCGAAGTGTTTTCCGATGCGATAACTCCGCGCGATGGCGGCGGTCACGTGGTTTTTGCCGATTTCCACCGCCTGCGGCAAATCCCGACCCAGGGCCAGCGCCGCGGTAATGGCGGCGGAATAGGTGCAGCCGGTACCATGAGTCGAAACGCCCTTGATGAACGGCGCGCCCAGCAGCAGTTCCGTCCGTCCGTCGAAGAAGATGTCCATCGCTTCGGGCTGATCGCGCAAATGACCGCCTTTGACCAGGGCGGCGCGGCCGAAACGCGCGTGGATTTCCCGCGCCGCCACCCGCAAGTCTGCCACCGAGGCCAGCTTGCGTCCGGTCAAAATTTCCGCTTCGTCCAGGTTCGGGGTGATGAGGGTTGCCAGCGGCAGCAATTGTTCCTGCAAAATTTTTATCGCCCCCGGCTGCAGCAAGACCGCGCCGCTGGTTGAAACCATGACCGGATCGACCACGAGCAGCGAACCTTTTTCCTTTTTGAAGAAATTCGCGACGGTGCGGATGATTTCCGCCGAGAACAGCATTCCGGTTTTCACCGCCCGCGGCGGCAATTCTTCAAATACGGCTTCGATTTGTTGCCGCACCATTTTGGGCGGACACGGTTCAACGGCGAGAACGCGCCGGGGATTTTGCGCGGTCAGGCAGGTGATGACGCTGGTGCCATGAACTCCGAGGGCGGCGAAGGTTTTTAAATCGGCCTGGACGCCGGCGCCGCCACCGCTGTCGGAACCCGCAATGGCAAGCGCCACGGGCCATTTCACGATCCGAGACATGGGGTTGAACTTACCGGCCCTGGCCCAAATCCGCACGGAAAAAGACCGGCCTGTGGGAATCCCGGTTGCCGGCACCGCTTCAAGCGCGGCGTTTGGTCGGGGTGGTAACCCGGAGCAGCAGGTCGTTCAATTCCTGCATGTGCGGCGGTTTGCCGACTACGGCATCCACTTCCGGTGCCGTTTCTCCGTCATCCCTCATGATCGTACCCCAGCCGGTCATCATGATGATCGGCGTATTGGGGGACTCCGCCTTGATCGTCCGGGCCACATGATGGCCGTCGATATCCGGCATGCCCAGATCAGTGATGACCACTTCGTAGGGCTGATTTTCCAGCAGGGCGGTGCGGAACAATTCCATCCCGTGTTTGCCGCCGGCGGCAACCTTCACCCGATGATTAAAATGCGTGAGGCAATCCGTCAGGAGTTGCCGGACCTGGGCGTCGTCATCGATACAGAGGATATGCAGGGAACGTTTTTTTTTGGCCTGGGGAGGGGTGCTCCGGCCGGCTGTTGAAGCTTTTTCCCGAATGGGGAAGGTAAGCCGGATGCAGGTGCCACAGCCGGGGGCGCTGTCGATCTCAATGGTGCCGTCGTGGCGTTGCGTCATGCCATAGACCATGGCCAGACCGAGCCCGGTGCCGCCGCGCTGGGCCTTGGTGGAGAAGAACGGCTCCAGACAGCGTTGCCGGGTTTTTTCATCCATGCCAACACCGTTGTCCCGCACTTCGACCTGAAGCTGCCGCTCCGGGCTTCCATTTTCTTCGGTCACGGGTCGGCTGAGGGAACGGGTGACCAGGGTGATGGTGCCGCCTTGCGGCAAGGCGTCCACGGCGTTGAAGACCAGGTTGATCAGCGCTTCCCGGAGCTCGGCCGGGTCGCTCAACAATGATGGCACCTGGGGTTCCAACTCGCGCTGAATCTGTATGGAGATCCCTTCGCGCTGGGGCAGGTCGCGCCAGCGTGGCCGGGTAAGTTCGATCACTTCTTCAATGGTCTGATTGATGTTCACCTCGGTCAATTGCTCCATGTCCGAGCGGCGGCGGTAGAACTCCCGCATGCGGGCAACAATTTGGGCTATGTCGCCCCCGGCTTGATTGATCGTTTGCAGGTAATGCCGGGAAACCTCCGGCAAATCCGGCAGCGTGCTGAGCAACAATTCCGAATACGCGATTACGGGAGACAGGGCGTTGTTGACATCATGGGCGACGCCACTGGCCATCTGACCCAGAGCCCGGAGGCGCTCCTGCTGCACCACCACCTGCTGGGTGCGGCGCAGTTCTTCATAGGCTTTTTGCAGTCCTTCGGTAAGGCGCACTTGATCATACAGGTTGCGGCATTGTTCCTCGGTGGTGATGACTTTGACCTGCAGGGCTTCCTTCTCCGAGCGGACGGCGGTAATTTCGGCAAGCACCTGTTCGTTTTTGTACCGGACTTCCTCCAGGACGAGCACAATCATGCTGACGGCAATAAAAAGCTGGAGCACGGCGGCCACAAAAAAGCCGGCGCTGTAAAGGTGGTCATCCTGCTGGGATAGCGGGTAACTCGCCAGATAAACGCCCCAGAGCAGGAAGCCCAGCGACAACATGCCTGCCCCCACGAACGGCATCTTTTTTCGCAGCCGGAAGAAGCAAACCCCGGCAAACACGCTGCCCAGGCCGAGCAGCATGAACACCGGGAGTTGCATTTGCAGCATTCGGACCTTGGGATCCAGCGCTTTGGGCATGACATACGGGCTGGCGAAGGTCCAGATCAGCAGAAACAGCATGAAGAGACCAAATAATCTTTGCGGGACCGGGATGGTGAGGAAACGCAAACTGCCCCACAAGAGAAACACCGCTGAAATAGCCACACAGCATTCCTTGAGTTTGAAAATGATGCTCTCGGGCTGGGCTTCCTGGCTGTTGAGGCCCAGCGTCAGCCATAGCGCGTAAAACAACCAGGCGGCGGTCCAAACAGTGAAATACTCCCGCTTGGTATAGTGATTGAGGTAATAAAAAAGTCCCACCAGCAACCACACGCTCAACAGCGACACCATTACCGCTGCCCGCAGGTATTGCTGCGAGAAATCCGAAAAATTCATGCACAAAAAACTCATTTTTCCATTTCCGGTTACACTTCAGTTAATATGAAAGACGGGCCATCCTCTCGTTCAGCTTCAAACCATTGCATGAACTTTCCCGATCAAATTTGATACAGCTAATCGCATAAACAGGCCCTGTCAAACTTTCTGACGCGTTATGCAAGAAAGCATTTTTCGGGCCCGGATTGGTTTCCAACTTACTTACTTTCTCTTTTGAACTTAGTCGAACCTGTTTATATTCAGCCCCATGGATAAAGAGCAGGTGGCGCTGGTCTTGGCCGAAATCGGGACATTGCTGGAATTGAAGGGTGAAAATCCTTTCAAGACGCGTGCCTACACGAACGCTGCGCGGACTTTGGAGAACCTGGGTGAGCCCCTGGAAAAAATCGTCGCCGAAAAACGGCTGGGCGAAGTCAAAGGAATCGGCGAGGCCCTGGAGCGGAAAATAACCGAACTCGTTGAGACCGGCAAACTGGCCTATTACAGCGAACTGAAAGCTTCGATTCCACCGGGCATGATCGAACTGCTCGAAATTCCCGGCCTGGGGCCCAGGAAAATCCAGGCCCTCAACCAAAAACTGGCGGTGGATTCGGTGGAGAAACTTGAAGCCGCTTGCCGGAGCGGCAAAGTGGCTGAACTCGACGGCTTCGGCGAAAAAACGCAGACGAACCTGCTCGAAGGCATTGAACGCCGGCGAACGTATGCCTCAAAGCATCTGCTCAGCGACGCATTGGGCGCCGCCGAACTGTTGCTCGACGGGTTACGCGCCCATCCGGATGTGATTCGCTGCAGTGCCGCCGGCAGTTTGCGGCGTTTCAAGGAAGTCATTGGCGACATTGATCTGCTCGCGTCCTCAAAAAAACCGGCGGAGGTGATCGCCGGCTTTGTCGTGCAACCGGGCATTGTCAAAGTTACGGCCCAGGGGGAAACGAAGGCCAGTGTGATTCTGGACGGAGGCATCCAGTGTGATTTGCGTGTGGTCAGCGACAAGGAATTTCCCTTCGCCCTCGCGTATTTCACCGGCGGCAAGGAGCACAACATCGTCATGCGCCAGCGCGCGATCCAGCGCGGTCTGCGACTCAACGAGTACGGCCTGTTCCGGTCGAAGGTGGAAACGCGCGATCCGAAGCTGCTCGTGCCGTGTCAGGACGAGGCGGACATTTTTGCCCGACTGGATTTGCCGTTGATTCCGCCCGAATTGCGCGAAGACCACGGCGAATTTGCGGCGGGTGAGAAGAGCGCTTTGCCCCGGCTCATCGAATGGACGGATTTGAAAGGTTCCCTGCACAACCACTCAACCTGGAGTGATGGCCACGATCAGCTTGAAGAAATCGCCGAATATATGGACGACCTCGGCCTGGAATACTGGGCCATCACCGACCATTCGAAGTCGTCAGTTCAGGCGAACGGGCTTGATGCAAAACGCGTTGGCAAACAGATCAAGGAAATCAAAAAGGTCAACGACCAGCTGGCCGGGCGCGGCAGTGGTTTTCGCCTGCTGGCCGGAATCGAAGTGGACATTTTAAGAGACCGGTTGGATTTCGGTGACGAGTTGCTCGCGGAACTGGACGTGGTGGTGGCGAGCTTGCACGTTCCGGCCGGCAACGAAGCGGAAAACACAAAGCGCCTGATCCGGGCGGCAGAAAATAAATTCGTCCACATCATCGCCCACCCAACCGGCCGGCTGCTTTTGGAACGCGAGCCCTATCCGGTGAATATCCAGGCGGTGATTGATGCGTGTGTCGCAACGGGGACCTGGATCGAGTTGAACTGCAATCCGCACCGGTTTGATTTGGACTGGCGCCTGTGGCCTCAGGCAAAAAACCATGGCGTGAAGTGTGTCATCAACCCGGATGCCCATCGAAAGGAACAGGCTGGCTTTCTCAGATTGGGCGCGGGCATTGCGCGCAAGGGCTGGTTGGAACAAAACGACGTGATCAATACTCTAACTTTAAAGTCATTGCGGAAGGAACTGGCAGCCAAGCGACTGGAGAGGTGAAACAGGCCGTATTTTAAGGGTTTTTGCCGCAGAAAAAGGCAAAAAAAATGCTTTGACTGCATTTGTCCTTCATTGGTAGCATCCTGTCAATAACTTGAAGTGTTGGCTGTTAACCAAATTAAAAATTTGAATGTTAACGGACGGGAACGGTCAAAGTGACAGTCGGGTGCGATAGCGATATGAAGAAGATATTTGTCTCTGTGGGACTGATTGCCGCCGGAACGGCAAGCCTTCAAGCTGCGTACGCCCCTGACATGGGTAATTCCATGGCAGCCTCCAAGATTTGGAGTGTTGCGGGCACGTTGCGGGGGTTTTATGATGACAACTACACCACGGCGTCATCCGGCCCCAACCGCGGCAGTTTCGGTTACGAGGTTTCACCCCAAATCGATTTGAATACGGCGCTCCAGCAGACCGAGTTGGGCGCGCGTTTTATCTACGGGGCGTATTTTTATCAGGAACGCAAGAACTTGGGCCAGAATCCATGGGATCAAACTTTTCAATCCGATTTGTGGGTGGATCACGCATTCACCGAACGTTGGCAGGGCAGGGTGCAGGATTCATTTGTTGTAGGACAGGAGCCGGAATTGCTTGATCCCAATACTTCCGTGCCGACCCGCACGGATGGAAACAACCTTCGTAACACGGGTACGGTCAGTTTGAACACGATTTGGACCCGTTTGTTCAGCACCCAGCTGGCCTATGAAAATACCTTTTACGATTATCAGAACAGTGGAACCACTGTTGGCTCGTTTCCTACCGTAGGTGCAAGTCTGGCGGGTGAATTGAACCGGATTGAACAAACGATTTCACTGGATCTGCAGTGGGCCGTCGCGCCGGAAACCGTGGCTTTTGTTGGCGGTGCGCTTGGCTTGGTAGATTATACGGGGAACGAGCCGATTGCTCAAATTGGGCCAACGACCTTTCTTTTCAGCGATGACCGCAACAGCCGTTCGTACTTTGGATATGTCGGCGCTTCGCACAGCATGCTCGCGAATTTGAGCTTTGTCGGCAAGGTAGGGGTTCAATACACTGACAATTACAATTCATCCAGTGGGACCTCGCTCAATCCCTATGCGGATCTTTCGTTGATTTACACCTACCTGCCGGGCAGTTACGCGCAAGTTGGTTTCACCGAAACCCAGAATGCCACCGATCAGGTTAATCCAGCCAGTAATGGCTCGATCGCTTTGTTTACGCAAAGCTCCACCGTTTATGCTTCGCTTAACCACCAATTGACACCCAAGTTGTTGGGTACGGTCATTGGGCGCTGGCAACACTCGGTATATAACGGGGGCGCTTTTGATAATCAAGCGGATGACTATTATAGTCTGGGCGTGAATCTGTCGTATGCCTTCACCCAGCATTTGTCTGCTGAAGCCGGCTATAATCTTGATAATCTTCAGTCCGATATTCCAGGGAATAATTACACGCGCAACCGGGTTTATTTGGGGGTTTCTGCTGCCTATTAGCTGGCCGTGTTAAATCAAATACTTTGAACGTTTAAACGGAAGCCGGGTCACATTTCTGGCTTCCATTTTTTTTTGACATATGGACTTATCGCAAACTCAGCCACAACAGGAGAACCGGCTGCATTTCCTGGACTATTGGCGCATCATCCGCATCCGCAAGGCCATTATCATTACGGTTTTTCTGATTACCGCCATTGTCGCCACCGCCGTAACGTTCCTTTTGCCCGAATCCTACGCCAGCACAGCCCGAATCAGAATTGAGCCCAACAACATTTCAGATATTCCGGGCTTTACCGGCCAGACCACAATGACTACGTATGATCCGTATTTCATTCAGACGGAATTCGAAATCATCCAGGATCGTGTAGTATTGGGAAAGGTCATCGAAACCCTTAACCTGAATTTCGAGTGGGGCAAAAAACTTAATGGCGGCGAAACGTTCAAAACGCCGGAAACCATGGAGTTTCTCAAACACCGAATGAGCCTGGCGCCCGTGCGCAACACGAAGCTCATCGAAATCACCGTCTATAGCGAAGACAAAAACGAGGCCGCCCGCCTGGCCAACGCCATCGCCGAGGCATATAAGGCTTACCGGCTTAACCAGCGCAATCAACTCACTCTCAATGGCATTAATGTTTTGGAAGATCAGTTCAAATTGGAAGAGAGACAAATCCACGCGGTCCAAACCAACGTGGATAACTTGCGCCGGGAATTGAGCATCAACGACAATGAGCCCAATTCTGTTAACCCCAGCGCCACCCTCACGCAGGAGCAATTGCGCAACTACAATGCCATGCGGCTGGATGGCGAGACCCGCTACATGAAGCAGGAAAAGCAATTGAGCCAGCTGCAGGCCCTAAGCCCGGATAAATTGAGAGACGTTCTGCCCACCGTGAGCCCGGACCCCGCGTTATCGGATTTGCTGAACAAGCTGCATGAATCGCAGCAGACATATGCCACTTTGACCAACGACTATGCCCCGGCGGATCTGCACATCACCCGCGTCCAATCCATGATGGACGAGTTAAATCGAGAGGTTGACGCCCGCGTTTCCGGGATCATGGCCGGCCTGGAAAACCAGGTTCAGTCGGAAAAGGCCGCGCTCGATGCCCTCACTGCCATGGTCGACACGGCCAAGGAAAAAGACATGGAAGATTTTACCAGGGGCCAACCTTACTGGGAGGCGAAACGCGAGTTGGAAAGCAAAATTGAATTTCACAAACTGCTGGCTGCCAGAATCGAAGCGACCAAGCTGGACCTGAGAATCCCTACCAGTTCGTTCGTGGAAATTACCGGTCCGGCCGAACCGGGTGATAGCCCGGTCAAACCCAACAAGACCTTAAACATTATCCTTGGGGTGATCATCGGTTTGATCATGGGTGTTGGTCTGGCCTTTTTCATTGAGTATCTCGATACCAGCGTCAAAACGATTGACGAGGTCGAACGCGCATTCCAGGCGCCGGTGTTGGGCGTGATCCCGCAGAACGTCGGCTATCTGGTGGATGAAGGGCCCGAAAGCCCGCATGCCGAGGCCTACCGTGTGCTGCGCACCAACATCCTCTTCTCACGCAAGGACGAAAAGCTCAACACCGTTGTTGTCGTCAGCGCCGGCGCCGGCGAAGGTAAATCCATCACGACCGTGAATCTGGCCACCGTGTTTGCCCAGGCCGGCCAGCGCGTGCTGGTGGTGGATTCCGACCTGCGTCGTCCGACCTTGCACAAGGCGCTGCATGTCAGCAACAATCTCGGCCTGACCAATTATCTGTTGAAGCAAAACAAACTGGAAGAAATCATCCAGCCCACCGGTGTGGCGATGCTTGATTTCATGGCCAGCGGCAAGCTGCCCAGCACGTCGATGAGCATTCTCGGTTCGGCGCAAATGAAGGAAATGGTGGCCGAATTGAAACAACGATACGATTTCATCTTCTTTGATTCACCGCCGGTTCTCGGGGTGAGCGACGCCTCGGTTTTGGCCAGTGAAGTGGACATGGTGATTCAGGTGATTCAGTACCGCCGTTATCCACAGCCCATGAGCATCCGCGCCAAGCAGTTGATCGAAAAGGTCGGCGGCAATCTCATTGGCATCCTCCTTAACAACATCAATATGTCACAGGACGAAAGTTATTATTACTACACCGGATACTACCACGGTGGTTATTACTACTCGCGCAACGAAGACGCGACGGAACCCGCTGCCAAGCCGAAAGATCCCGATGATGCCGATGCGGTCGGTATCAAACAAAAGTATTGATTCTACGCGCCGTTTCGCAAGGATAAGGGAAATGAAATTTGTTCTGAAAACGCTGAGTTGGGGATTGTTTGCCTGTGCCCTGCTGTTCGCCGGCATCTTTTTTACCGGATGTTACTCGTCGCCGATTGATCCGGTTTTTTCCGACAATCCCATGCCGTCGCTGTCGAACGGTTCGCCGACCCAGGATAATATCGCCTCGGACGTTGCCCACTTTCATGTTGGCGATACGGTGGTTGTGACCTTGTCGGGCCCAATCAATGAGA
>Ga0265338_10005893_pt1 | contig 15808 bp, 18 predicted proteins | sample 42126metaG_FD_193579 | JGI IMG/M metagenome (GOLD analysis project Ga0265338, IMG submission 193579) | Rhizosphere microbial communities from Carex aquatilis grown in University of Washington, Seatle, WA, United States - 4-21-26 metaG | ecosystem: Host-associated > Plants > Roots > Rhizosphere... | reverse complement strand
CTCTGATACCATGAATCACGACGGGTGTGTCCATGATAAAGAAGAATCCCAAATGCTCAAAGCGAATAGAGTTTCCAATGATACCATTTGGAAAAACTCGCTCCTTTTCCAAGTCATAGTATCGAAGCATTTCAGAGTAAAAGCCATTGTACTGCGCGTCGAGAGCCGACTTGTCAAGGCGCAGTGTTCCAATATGGGCAAACACTTTGAGCGCATTAATCGGCTTTTCGGTAGAGCGAAACACATCGGAAGAAGAACACAATTGACACAAACGGCGCGAAAGGTCACTGCTGTTAATAATGATGGATTCCAAGCAGTGTTCATCGTCTTCAATGACTAGATAATGCTTTGGCATCAATACCAAATGAATGTGCTTGGTCGAGTCAACCGAATCAATAGATGTATGCGCAACAGAGGGGAGGCACTTTGCACCAACGTGACCAACATGAACGCTTTTCACAATGTGCGTATTTTGCAGCTTTGACGCGGCAAACGCTTCGTCTACTGCTTCTTGCAATACCTTTTTGCCTGATCGATCGATGGAAATGGTTTGTCCATTGACTTTGAAAATTAAGAGACCCTCCATCTGTGAATTTTTGGAACAAAAATTCACCCAATATACCTCTTTATTGTTTCTTCGTTCCAAACGTTTCCAATCACTCTCGGCTCGCGAAATTTCAACAGTTGCAAGCACTGGAAAATCATTTGGCTCTTGTTTGGATAGCTACAACGCTTACCATTGTTTTCATAGAACACTATCCTCCCATTCTGGTATTTATATTTTCAATATCCTCACTCGACGCATTTTCGCATAAATAAATCATAAGTATTTGTGACCAACACATTATTTGTTGCAACAAAGGATAGTTTCAACGTATTGTCCTCAATTAACATTTTAAGCTTTGTATCCCACTCATTTTTATCATTCCATACGTCTTCTTGAAACAACCGAATGACGCGAAAATTATTTTGAAGCGCCATCTTCATCTTATAAATGTCACGTTCTTGTCTTTCGCCAACGTTGCTTTTCCAATAATTTACATCTTTAAAGTGGTGGCCACCATCCAATTCGCAAAGAATGCGCCCATCTATACAAAAATCAAACGGTAAAAATTTACCAGTCTTTTCGTTTTTACACCATTCATATGTTACATTTCTTGTCACTGATAATAATGATATTAAAAATTTGAAAAGTTTAGCTTCAGTCTGCTTTTTTCTACACCCACACCAATGCCCAGCTGAAATGCAGTACACCTGTGATTCATATTCTAATCCACAATACGGACAATCAAATATGACTTTCACAGCACTACTTCTTGATAACATCCACACATTAGGATCATTTTTCGACGATAAATATTTTGACATTTCAAGAGATAGAATAGAGTGGCATTTGCAGATTTGGCATAGTTTATCACCACAATGTTTTCCATTTCCACAAAATTGGCAACTCACGGCATTAACAGCAGATGCACCGGCAACAAACGTATCGTGGTTACATTTTTTACACTTAAAATGATATTTTTTCATACCTCTAAAAGCCATATGCGGTAAAATATCACCATTTTTTGTTGGATGCCACATTAAACCAACCATATTTGCTGATGCTAATGATCGTTTAAAACAACTATCACAATCAATGTTTCCACATAAATGATGATTGGTTTTTGAACAATATGGACAACCACACTTATTTTTTCCTCCAGTGATTTCCCATGGTGTCTTTTCAAATGAATGTTTGCATGATTCGTGATAAAAATAATACTTTTTTTTCGAGCCTTTAGCCACCATAAATGGTTTTATTGGTAAATTAAAAGTTGGGTGCCAAATAAAGTATTGTAACACAACTGATGCAAATGATCGGTCGAAACATTTTTGACACAATGGATCACCACAAAATCTTGAATCCATGCAATATGGACAATAAGGATTTTCTTTGATACAGTAAGGAGCTGATTCGTAATCATGTCCGCATTCATCGTGGTGAAAAAAAAAATTTGTATTTGAAGATCGTGCCACATTAGCAGGTATAATGTTTCCGTTTTTCGTGGGGTGCCACCATAACGCCATTGGATGTACGTCAAAATAAATTGCACCTGCTTTTCTTTTAAAGGGTCGCTCCATGTTTTTTTTTCTCTATTCGATATATCTCTTTATGGTTTCTTCGTTCCAAATCGTTCCTAAAACTCGTGGTTCTCTAAATTTCAATAGTTGTAAAAATTGAAAAATCATCTGACTTTTGGACGCGTACGCATACTGTTTACCGTTATTTTCATAAAAAATAATTTTTCCACAATCATTGTATCCAATATTTTGAAGATTGCCAATGCTGTCAAGACCAAAAGAGTTGCTCTTAAACTTGGCCAATGCCATAATGAGGGCATACTGCAGCTTCTCCTTGCAGTAAGTGGGTACTGTGGGCGATCGCTTAAACGATTCACCCAAGAGAGTAAATCCCTCGACTAGGTGCGTCACAATTAGCCACGCATTGTCAATCGTTGTAAAAATCACTGGTACAATGCCGTACTCTTGGTGTGCTTCGTAAAAGACAATAGTCTCCAAGTATTCTGCTTCTGTTTTGCAAAACTTGTACACTAGTCTATCTTTTCGTAGAACACGTGTCTTCCCATTGAAATCCTGTTCAAACTTGTAGCGGTAGTAGATGTTCCACTGCGTATCATTGATACGATCGAGGTATGCCTTTGTTGGCTTACATCCATGATTGTTGAGGCGTGCAAGCTGGCACTCTCGGCTACAGTAGTCTGCCACGTGGCACTGCTCGCAAATGTGGATGGTGCCGTATTTCCCACAATTTAGACACCCACTAGTGAGATTCATTTTTATCGATGAGGGGTCCAATCGATATATCCATTTAAACGAATGAAAAGCAACTGCCGCGGTTGTGGCAGAAACCTCCATGTACCATTTATCGTGGGTCTTTGTTGTCGATACACTTAAAGGAGGCGGAATAGGAAGCGATATAATGGTGTGACCCACCGTCTGCAACGGTGACTGTGTTATCAATGATAAAAATGGAAACACTCTTCATTTTTTTTTGAAAAATCATTGAACCGTATCTCTTTTACTCAAAAACAGTCCATGCGTCTGCATCGTGCGCACTCCGTCCCCAGTCCATGCATTCACGTTCACTTGCTTCTCATGTTGCATAATGCGCATTGCCTCGTCAATAGACCCCTCCATGTATAGCTTGCGCACAATGACTTCCTTGGTTTGGCCAATTCGGTCAATTCGCTGAGCAGCCTGTTCATCCAATGCCATATTGAAATGTGGGTCTGCAATGATACATCTATTTGCATCAAACTGCATATTCAAACCTTCACTACCAGCAGATTTGACAATCAGCATGACCTTGATGGACTGATTCTTTCGAAAATCATCTAGTACACGCTGTTGCTTTGGGCGCGATCCACCACAAAAGAGGACAGATTGAATTCCAATCTGATCCAACCATGGGGTCATGACGCGCTCTAGAAATACTTTAAATGTTGAAAATACAATCATCTTATCGGTTGGTTCCATCATTTGCATTTGCCGATAAATGTAAATCATTTTTGGAGACGGTTGAATCATTTGAGATTCTTCTGCCATGAACGTTGTCACTATGCGCCTACGCATAGATTGATAGAGAAGTAAATTTAAACGACGCAGCACGAGTAGAAGAGAAAAGATTTGATCGCGATTCCAACGAGAAAAGCTACGATGAATGGCAGAATTCCACACTGCCACAGTCTGCGGTGGAAACACTTGATGTTTCATAAGATAGGGCAACTCTTTGCATAGACAAATTTGGCGCAACATTTGCATCTTGCTCATAAATGTCTGCTGCATTGATAGGCGGCGGCGTTGAAAATCTTGGCCACTTTCAAATGGATCCTTTTTCATAGCTTCAACTTGCGCCAATACATGGATTGAATCATTCTTGATTGAAATGTAGAGTGCCTTTTGAGCTTCATCTGCCCAAGGAATCATTGTTTCCTCATTTTCCTTTTTTCGCACTGGCAAAATCATGGCAAGCTCTGGGATATTGGCCTTTTTACGTCCCATTGATATGGTATCAATGATGCGCTTGCAGTATTCCCCATCGGGGTCATTAGCAATCTTGATCCAATCCAAATCAAATAGATTGAGCGCAAACTTCCAAATGGTTAGCAACTCTGATCCATTGTTCATCATGGGAGTACCCGAAAGCGCCAATCGATATTGCGCATCGATAAATCCAATGGCTTTGGTCGTATTGCTAGCAGTATTGCGAGTCTTGTGCACTTCATCAAATATAACAAGTCCCCAGCGTTGCTTCATAAACGCAGGGCATACTAGATGATTCTTCCCCGGCTTTTGCTTAATTTGACGTGAAATGTCGAGAAGCTCTCGACGTAGCGCATCCTCTTGCAAAAATTTGGTACGCTCAATCGATTTACCGTGCACCCGACAGTAGCGAATCAACTCATCGTTGGATAGTCCGCCATGGTCAATCTGTGCACTAATGTAATACTTGTAAGCGTTGCGAAGCGTATCGTAAGAGGTTATAATGATTGTCCGATTGGTCAGCTTTAACATTGTTGCCGTAGAGACGCCTTGGGGGGTTAAAAGCAAAGCGACTATTTTCCACTATCTTACCTTCTTTAAGGAATATCCTTACATCAAAATCCTGCGAATAATACTCATTCTTTGACCAAATGTGAATGCAAGAAGAGGGAACCACAATGAGCACTGGTAGCGATCCATTATGACCTTGCTTGATGAGCTCTGTTAACGTTTCAAACGCCTGTATCGTTTTGCCCAATCCCATCTCATCATGCAGTAGGAAACAGTGACCCTTTCGATAGGATCCACCAACAGTCTCAATCTGCTCAGATACCAATGCCTTTACCGCTCGCTGCGTTCCCTCAATCTGAAAGTTGTATAGTTTGGGTTTTTTGCTCATAAGTGAGACCCTTTTTTTCTAAAAAAAAATTAATGAATGGGGGAATTGTAGATTGCTTAAAGATGGGACATTTACCCATTGTTGATGTGTACTGTAGAGAATATCAAATAAATTTTATTGCGCCGATGCAAGTTGTAGGATGGTGCCTAGACGACGACACGGTAGTGGTAGTGTACAACGAAAAGACACTTAAAACTTCATTTGGTACGATTGACACGTTCCATTGCATAATTTGTCACTCGTAGTAGAGAGCAATAAATGACAGAGCAACCATACATGTAATGATTGAGTAGTAGTAGAGTTCAACCTCCATCAATGAGAGACCCTATCAATCACCCCATTGCATAATAATAAAACACACCCTTGAACCTTCCCCAATTCCACACTCTTGTAGTGTTTGGTGATCTTGGCAACGTGTACCATCAAAGGCTAGCCTAAAGCTGTCCACAGTCACATTTGCTGCCGCACTGTGAGCGCGTTTCACTTGCGCAATCGTAGTGTATGACGGCGCATAGACAGAGTAGGTTGCACCGCCACCCGGGTTTTCAATGTAAAAGGTGAACCAATGCGTGCACGGCAACGTGTGCTTTCGACAAAATAGACACTCTTGTTTCTTCATTTGTGTCCCGCTTTACGCGCTTCAGAGTATGCAATTGCTACCGCCTGCTTTGGGTTGGTCACGATTGGTCCATTCTTTGAGCCTGAATGCAATTTTCTCTTGTGAAACTCTTTCATCACTTTGGCACGCTTTGCCGCCTGCTTGCTGCGAGACGCACGTTTCCCAATGCACTCTGCCTCGTGATGCACAAAGTGTTCCGATTGACAGCTACCGTTGCAGTAGACGGCATCCAAGCATGCGTCGCAAATGAGCGATGCTGGAGCGGTGCAATTGTGACAGGGTTCCGTATAGTCGTCAGACATGAGTTTTGGTGTAAATTACTCCTCATATACTAATACTTTCTCTTTATTGTTTCCTTCTCTACTTTCTTGGCAATGTAAATACGCAAATCTTTCATTACATTTAACCTACGCATCCTTTAAAAACGGGACACCCTTTTGTTTAATCATTTAAAAATGGAAGAGGGTGATGAAATCGTTGTATTTAATGATTTTGTATACATTTCCTCCCCTGTCAACGTAGATACTTTATGTGAACACCAGTATGCTTCTTGGGGTGGGCGCACGCATATATGTAATAGACGTGCAACTATATGCGTCGAAAACGTTACTCGCGATACTAAGCGATATGTATGTATTGTGCACTTTAAAGAAATGTTGTTCGAAGGCATCAATCCATTTTTACACAAGGAAGAAGTACGCAAACTGAAAGCGTGTCCAAAGCAGGTGATTTACCGTATTGGCGAAAAAATTTTACAGTTGAAATATAGTATACACGACGGTGAATGGTTTCGATTTTATCATCGGCGAGTAGATAAGTACGTCAATCGGTGCATTTGTTTACTTTGGAAAATACCCCTACTATATCGAGATTTGCGAATATTGATTGCTAAGCTACTATGGAAAGATAGAATAGAGTGGGTTAAACTTGTGGATTTGCCATAGAGAAAAAATATATATGACGCCACAGACAAAAAATGTTTTACTCATTGTTGCCATATCCGTACTGCTGGCGGGTGGGATTTTGATGATTATTATACCGTGCATATTGGTTAGCAATTGGTGAGTGTAAAAAAAGTGTGTAGTCGCTTCGCTCCTCACACTTTTTTTACCGCAGGTGGCCACTCTTATCCATTTTTGTCTTTGCAACCAGCTTCATCTTTCCAATCCTAACCAACACATGTACCCTATCAACCGATGGTGGTTATCTCTACGATGATCCCAGTCACCAAGAAGTGGGAGCAATGATTGCATGGTTAACAGTGGGAATATTGATTACTATTGGATACTCGATCCCGTTTGAACTGTTTCGACTATCCTCAATGCCACTCGTTGAGATGCTGCTCACAATGGGTGGTGGGACAATTATATTGACTTCGATTTTATTGTTTCAATTTGTGGTGATTAAGCGGGGATCAAGCGAGTATGAGTACTAATTCAATTTGTATACGACCACCTTGGCGTTGATTCGCTAGGCAAAATATTGTGCCCAATCTCCGCCTGCCAAACCACATGACGCCACAGACAAAAAATGTTTTACTCATTGTTGTTGTAGGGAAAAGCAACTACGTCAGTGTCGCGGATGACCTTTTCAATCTCGGCAAGACATTGTTTAAACCATTGAAGACGCATTTCATATGTATCATTGTGAAACCACTTTCCTGGATAATACTGCGCAAACATGTTAATAATGTTTCCACGTACATTTATTGTTCCGGGTTTTGAGGGTGGTATGCGTGAGAATATCACCACAAATAATTTCAACGGGTGACCCTTTTTGCATTTATTCATTAAAATCTGTTCGTAGCGGATCAATACGCAGAGTATCTAGATTCAGCCAAGCTCCGTCGCTCCATGAATCGGTCGACTCTTTGACATGGTACAATTCAGCACCTTTTGAATGCTTCATTGCCTTTTCTCGTGTTGTGAAGAGTGCAACGTAAGGTGTCATTGGTATTGCGGCATACACGTATCCACCCCATCGCGCTTCTTTGATTGATTGAATCACCCAAACGGTAGGATACACTGCTTTTAGCTCTTGTACAATTTTTTGCTCCGTCTCTTGCTTCTCTCGGTCCAATTCAATCTGCCGATTGTGCAAAGTACATAGAAACGCCTGAAGTAGAGCAACCCTTTCGAGACTCATTGGAACTTTTGCAATATAAATAAACAATCGCCTCCTTTTTCAAAAAAAATGTTTTCCCAACGCTTTAAACTGACATGGGATGAGTCGGTAGCTCAATTTGCAGAAGAACTTCCCTGGCAGCTCATCGCATTTGCCATTGGTGTTGGCAGTTGTCTAGCAATTTGGATCATCCTCTACGTCAGTGATTGTTGCTTCAATTCCAAATCGCACAATGATCCCTATTATCGACGTACTCGGCGATGCGGTAAATCGGCAGGGCGCCTATTTATCCTCTTTTTTGCCATTTTGGTTGGTACAATTGGTTTTTGGATTGCTTGCAATACAGCTGGTGTGAGCTTTTGGAATATCCTTTTTGCCTATGGTATCGCTACTCTCATTGTTAGCGTTGCTTTCAGTGCTGGCTTGGCAAATGTGGGTGCCTACATTATGATTTCCATGGCAAATTTGTTCACTGAGGAAATGTACATTGTGTTTCGTTTAATGCCAATCGAGGGAAGAGTTATTGAAATTGGGTTTCTATCTGTCAAGTTGGAATACTTTGACACGGTAACGCAAAAGTACAAAGTGTGCAACGTGCAGCCTATTAATTTTGTGTCTTCTCAACCGTGGGATCGTGATACGGAAAAGGAGGAAGGTGGAGGATCACTGCCTGCGGCAGCGGCGGCGGCGTCAGCGACAGCGGTTCCACTGCAGTTTCGGGTTGGGTTAAAGAGTCGTGTAATAAAGTAAAGGCTTTCTGCCGGCCGTGCCACCCTTGAAAAGATACCGGAAAATGCAAGAAAAGTGCTCACATCAAAGAATCCTTTGCCTGATATGATGTGGAATGCACTTGCAGCCGCTATTCCGCATGGAAAGATAATTATCGACTATGAAAACGCGATTGATGGTTTATTTGTCGACATTTACTTGCTACGTTGCGTATCTCGCAAACTGCGGCAGATTGTCAATGCTTACAATGCTCGCATTGGTTTCATTTTTAACATTGGAGAGGTTCCAATCAGTGGTGGGTATTATACACCAGAGACGTATTGGAATAGTGTTCACAATGGTGGATGTTCAAGGCACTGCGTCTGCCGACGGGAGACAAGATATTCTTTATTCAAAATTCAAGCTTCCCATTAAATATTTTACAAATTGAATATAAACTTGAAAGGGCAGGTTTTTTCGCAAATGTGGATTCCCAAATGTATACAACAATATATCCAAGAGCGGCTAATTTTGCCAATTTTTCCTCAGTCTTGTTAAACAACAGTTTCAGTGGAACACCATAATGATTTTCGGTTTCCGGGTCTACCTTCCATAAACGAGGATGTCCATGAAAATAATCACCCAAAAATTCGACTGCAATCATTTGGCCATTCGTATCAGTATAAAATCCATCGATTGGTTTTTTAGGCCATTTGAGTGGACGATGTTCAGTCCCTACAACTGTTTTAGCATTAAAATCATAATGTACATGCTGAATTGTTACTTTGAGTTCTTTTTCCAAACAATCTAAAAATGAACAAGCTATTTTAGATGACCCAACTTTTGTATCAATATAATCGGGATGACAACGTATACAATACCCTTCTTTTTGTTTTAAATGTTCACCACATGCACATATTTCGCTTCCACCGCATTCTTTACATCGAGATCGTCGTAACTTGTGTTGACATATTGAACCACTTTCACAATCCACACAATGATCTTTTCGCCTATCATGTTCACATATTGAGCTACCACCACATTCTCTACATCGATTTCTTTTCGTACCATGGTCACAAAACGATCCACCACCACAATCTCTACATACACTTCTTATTCGGTTATGTTCACAAACAGATCCACCTTTACATTCTTTACAGTAACTTCTTATTCGATTGTGATCACAAATTGAATTACCTTTACATTGTTTACATATACTCCGAACAGTATTATGTTCGCATATCGTTCCACCGCCACATTCTTTACATGAACTTCGTATGCGATCATGTTCGCATATACCACTACCACCACATTCTTTGCACATGCTTTTTAGACGTTTATGTTCGCATGTAGAAGATCCTCCGCATTCTATACATTGATGTCTTTTTCTTTTATGTATACATAACCCTGGTCCATCACATAATTTACAATTATACGGATTTTTTCCATGCTCACATATTTGTCTCCATTTTCCAGTTCGTTGCTGTTCTAATACAAATTTTGATCGCGTACTTATGCGATATTTTTTTGTTGGGTTCTTTTTTCTCAATTCATCCATAATAACATCAAGTTTTTTTACCATTCTGCCCCTTTCCTCAAATTTTTTTCTATATTTAGTATCGGGATTGAAATGTTGTTTATTCTTAATAGCCCGAATTGACATAGTCAATCACTTCTTTGAACTGGTCCAATGCACCGTTGCGAATGCTACGGCATCCGGCATACGTTGCATTTCCCTCCCAGTGCCCACGGTTGAGAGAAATCTTGGAGTAGCTACGAGTTCCATTTGACCAATTCTGCTGGTGCCCAGGATACATGACACGGTTCAAGTGGTTGCGTCCGGGAGCCATGGATGCCACATCAGTTCCCACCTTGTTTCCCTTGAGAAAGTTGTACATGGCATTGTATCGAGCAGCCGTAGAGTAGTGCAGACGCTCTGAATGCATTCTAGCAATGGCACCAGTGCCAAAATCGGTATAGAAGCGACCGCTCAGATCCATCGGGCAAGGGAAAATGGTCTCAGTAATGGGCACAGCAATGCAAATCAGCGAGTTGACCAGATTGTCATTGTTCATCGCATTGTACGAATCAGGATCGTAGAATCTGCATCCTGCTCCACCCTCTACCTCCTGACAGTACACATCGGGCTGCACGTAAAGGTTCTTGGGATACAAAATAACCTAGTAAACATTGTTAGCATAAAAGAATAAAAAAGTGATTACTTACGCAGCGAAAATGCGTCGTGTAGTGAAACTTGGTCAGCTTCACTCCAACATCATGTCCAATGACAAAGTTCGAGTGACCAATGGGCGTAATTCCCGTCTTTCCATTCATGGCGCACTTGATAATACCACGCGTCGCATACTGCATATGCGGTCTGGCAAGCAAAAAGTTCATGGGCACCACCACATTGTGATCAGCCAGCGACATCATATTCTGCTTGGTAATACGCGTCATAAGGAATGCACGCGCAAAGAATCGAGTCACGTCGGAAACATTTGCGCGCGACAATTGCTCATTGTGCACAATAAACGTTTGCAGTCGGTTCTCGTTGAATCCGGCATTAGCATCGCGGCGACTCTGGTAGCTAGAGGCAGCAAACTGACCAATGCCAGCAAATCCGAGACCTTCGCCAGTAGGATGCAGCTGGGAACGCTGCACAGATGCGGCAGCGCCTGATCCTGCGGCTGCCTCACAGCGCGCAACGTGCACTGGGAGCAAGGCATCAATGGAATCAGTGGCAGCACGAGCAGATTCGGCATACTTGTAGCAATACGGGGTACCCTCCAGGTTCAGCCCGCGGGGCAAATAGCCAGCAATGGAAGCATTGCCCCCGCGAGAACCAGCAGCAGCAACTTCTTCCTGCTTCTTCTGACGATAGGTAGCAGTATGACGATTGTACCAATCATGAACAGCATCGTGATCCTTGTGCTTCAATCCAGGCACCTTGCTGCTAACGTACTCGAGAATCTTGTCGCGAATCTGATTTGTCTTTTCCAATGTAGATCCAGGACCCTCGATAATGGGCTGCACCTCATGCTTTTTGGTAGCAGGCACAAAGTGCGCAAGCAGCTGAACGAATCCGCTGTCCACCTTGGAACCAATGGAAACACCGGGGTTCTGGTCAAAATCGGCAACGTTGAGAACGGGGGCCAGATCATTTCCAAAAAGAATCTGAATAGTGTTGTCGCCGCCAGCAGTAAACAAATCAGGTCCCAGAATATTGCGAAAGGGTGTAGAAAATGGAACAAGCAAGTCAACATCAAATGGTTCCAACACACCGTTTGCCACATTGGTGAGAAAAGTGGCAATACGATCATAGATGTTGCGATACTTGCTAGCAACTGCGCGCTGCAGCGTCTCTCCTCCGGCAATCACCTTGCGAATGCTGAGATACTCCTTGGCAATGTCAAAAAGGTACTCGCAAGGAGCGCTGCGCGTTCTTCCTCCCTCAGTAGGTGACAGAAAGGTCAAGAAATCGTCATCCAAATCACGACGGCTCAATCCAGATGAGGCATCATAGTCGAGGGGCTTTAGCTGTCCAGCCGTATCCCACAGACCGCACGTCTCAATGCAATCCTGAATGGTAATGCGCGTCATCTTGTCAATCTCCTGATTGTACATGAGAATGGATCGCTGATCAGTCGTGTAGTCGGAATAATCCGTGGTCTCGTCGAGAAGGGTGACGTATTCACCAATTTGGCGAACGCGGCGCAGCGCCTGACTGTCCTGCATCGAGACATTTTCGACCTTCTTGTTGTTGATCACAAAGGCGGGCGTGTTGCGCACCATGTGCATGGGTGCCAACCGATCCAATCCTCCCATACGTCCATCCTTGGCCATAATCTTGTTGGCGGGCGCATTGTTGACAATATCGGGTCCCGCCTGACCGGCCAGACGGTAATCAGTGACTTCATCGCGAGCAATGGCAGCAAAGATTGCAAGCGGCTCTGGAATCAACCACGCGTACTCTGCATCTTCGTCGGCGCCATAGGCAGACATTTCGCTGCTAATCAGCATATCCAGCTTGGGCAATCCATTCTTGGTCTTTTGCGCCATGGCAAATCGAAGACGATCCTGCTCCAGGTAGTACTTGAGCAGATCCTCTGCGGGACGACCAGTCTCGCGCAGAAACTGCTGCTGGTAGCGATGTCCAGCTCCCAGAGTGCGATATCCCTCCTGATTGACAGTCTCCTGAACCGACTTGGCAACCTGTCCGAGCGCAGCCAGGAAGGAGACACGTCCCATGGCCGTACGGAGGAAATCCGCCTCGAATTCACCAATGATACCGTGGCGAATCAACTGCGCGCGCCGAACGCTGCGCTTTTGCGTCATGGAATGACTGGTCGTTTGGTAGGGCTATCGGAAAAACGTGAGGAGCAAAGCGACGAAACGTTTTTCTGAGCAATCAACGTTTCCATTGGTGACATTGGTTGCATTGATAGAATCATTACAACCAATGTCGCCATTGGAAACAGTGCTCGAACAAAAGTTACACTCACCGTTATGTCCATCAAATGGGCATTGGCCTCAAACAGCTCCCATTGCAGGTTAACCTGATCCGTAGGAAACCACGGCAGGATGAACTTGGTGAGAAACTTTTGATTTGCCGTAAATGTCAACTCTTCGACAGTCTCACGCAGCGTCAGATTCTGTCCCTTGTAGTTTTCCGGCATATCCCAAATGGCAACATTGCGATGCTCATAGGAATCGGTGCGCTGCAGCGTGGGCATAGGGCCCAGCCATGGTTCAAATGCCTTACCGGCACCAGTGAATTGCCCCTGAAAGAGGGGATCCAATTGCGAAATGGGCAGATTAGTGTCCATCGAGAAAGAAATTTGTCTCTTGCAAGTGAAAAAACGGTGCAAAATATATATAGTTTAATTTTGGAGAAAAGAAAATCTTCTAAAAATCTACTAGATCGCCAGTGTAAATTCCAGGGCCAACGTCTGGATTTGTTGGATACGTTTCCGTAATTATACGCATACTTTCCTGAATTGGCCGAGTCAAAACATACGCTGGAAGCCACGGAAGTCGTTTTAAATCGGCAATAAGGTAATCGCTCAAAGTCCGCCGTCCTTGATTTCTAATAAACGTAATCAAGTCATTTACGCGTGTTGCATCTCCCAACATGCGATAAAAGGAAAATATTATTCTTCCATAAAACATCATATCAATAACAGGACCAACAGATAGATACAATTGATACTGTACATCTGCCGTAAAATTTTTAAACATTTCCGCAGCATGGAATAGGCTAAAAGTCAAAAACATGTCACCAATAAATTCATCCGTTCCCCTGGCCGATACTACAAGATGAAATGGGGATGCGGCTTGTGTATTTTCGGGCACTTTATATTGAATCATTGCATTTAAGAGTTTGATTTCAGTATTCGGGTTACTTTCAATGATACCTGTAAGTTGCTTTGCTCGCTCTTTTAAAATTAGTCGGCAAAGTAACCATAGCCACATGAATGAATGACGACTACTTTGTTGGTATCCAAAACCTTTTCGTTGTACAGTGTTGATAAATTCTTCAATTTCGTCGACTGTTTTCTCACTAAAATGTTCTTCCAAGTTGCTCAAAATTCGGAGATTCTCCTCTTGGCTACGAAATATAGGTGGTCGCAAAAAGGATTTAAATAAATCAAGGTATCTTATCCACAAGTATGTTCCATCACTTGTTGTATCGGTAGATAGCGCTGTAGCCAATCTTTTCACACCGCGAAACGTTTCCATTGCTAAAAATGGATTCATTCGTGGCAATATCTTGTATAGCCATACTTCATCAGTTTCCTTTTTCTTTAACCATAGATTTCTATCGACAATGAGCCGCTTTTGATCGGGTTGATCAGTGGGCTCCTCTTCTTCAGTGGGTCTAGATTGCTTCATTGGGGGATTTTCGGAACCACCACTTTAATAATTTTTGATTACTAATGTGGTAGCGCATCAAATTGGCAAAAGATGAAGCGAACTGAAGAAGAGCCCGATGAGCGCCCACTGAAAATTACCAAGCTAGATCTTCTCTTTAATCAATATGCTTCTCCAGAAGAATATGCTGAATTTGCCCGGTTAACTGGAGAACTTGCAGATGCCGATCGAATTCAACAGTACAAAAAGCGTGTCCTATTGTCGGCATTTGAAAAGTTGGCCCTCATTTCAAGCGGTGGACTATTGGCAAAGATTCTCCACAAGCTCCCATTGCAAGATGTGCGAGCAATGTGCCAAGTATCTAGCGTCGTGAATAGCGTATGCAAAAAGTACCAACTAATTGAACGCTTTTATCACGGCAAAATGTACATTTTTGGAGAAGATAATCATGGAGCAGTCATTACAAAGACTATACCGATACCGCAGAATGTAAAAATGGTGTCTGGAAGCGGATATTTTGTTTTATTATTAACATTTGAAGGTAGAGGATATGCTTTTGGAGATGGCACAGGTGGTGTATTATGCGATGGCGATACAAATCCTCATTTTGTAGATGCACCACAACCCATTCTGTTTGATGAAGAATCAATTACGTGGGTATCTGGAGGGTATTCACATGGAGGGTTTGTGGTGAGGTCAGGCAAAGCATATACTTTTGGAGAAGGTACTGCTGGGGAACTTGGAGATGGTATTGATGATGATGGTCACGAAGTTGCCCTTCCAACGCTGTTTTTATTTGATATGGAACCCATTGCTACTATTACATGTGGTAACCTGTGTTCGGCTATTATTACTACAACTGGAAAATTATTTCTTGTTGGGCTTTTATATGGAGAGAATGGCAATAATAACGAGTATAAACATCGTAAACCTCATCAAGTTCAACATGACGAACCATTCAAACAAGTATCATTTGGCGATGAACATATAGGATGTATAACACAATCAAATAAGCTTTATTTATTTGGAAATGGATCAGATGGTGTTTTGGGGGATGGTAGTGTGGAAGATCATGTATCGGATAATGTACATGAATATTGGAATAATATAAAGGTGGTTACTTGTACAGGTCGTTCTACCCTGTTTCTTGATGTTTCTGGTAGAGTATATGTATGTGGACATAGTCAATTTGGCAAACTGGGCGATGGAATTGAAAAGACACACACAATACCAAGACCAATTGGTCTACTAGATCAAAATATTCCGATAGATACCATATTATCAAATAGAATGGGATGGGAATCTGCATTCATTTCTCGCGATGGCAACGTATACATGTGCGGCAAAAAAGTTAGAGATTTATTTTATTTTCAAAATCGAATCAAGAAGATGCTCTTCAATGGTGGCGTACCAGTTTCATGTGGAGCCGTTACTGGGAATTTTTCAGTATTTATTATCAACAAGATTGAAACGCTTTTACCAATTGCGTCCCCATGCATTAACTGCAACGCTGCGGAAGCACAATTTTATGTATCCGATTA
>Ga0265338_10005892_pt1 | contig 15808 bp, 13 predicted proteins | sample 42126metaG_FD_193579 | JGI IMG/M metagenome (GOLD analysis project Ga0265338, IMG submission 193579) | Rhizosphere microbial communities from Carex aquatilis grown in University of Washington, Seatle, WA, United States - 4-21-26 metaG | ecosystem: Host-associated > Plants > Roots > Rhizosphere... | reverse complement strand
TGATTGATATATATAAAGATAGAATTAAGCCAGAACGAGATTTTATTAATTATGCTCTTTTTGTTAGCTTTTTCCCGTTATTGGTAGCTGGACCAATTGAGCGTGCTACACACTTATTACCTCAAATAGATAAAAAGCGTAAGTTTAGCTATACGAGTGCTGTCGATGGTATGCGCCAGATTCTCTGGGGGTTGTTCAAAAAGATTGTAGTGGCAGACAATTGTGCTGTTGTAGTTAATCAGATTTTCGATCATTATCAAGATCAAAACGGTGCCAAACTATTGATTGGTGCCATATTCTTTGCATTCCAGATTTATGGAGATTTCTCTGGATATTCTGATATTGCAATCGGTACAGCTAAGTTGTTTGGAATTTCTTTGTTAAGAAATTTTTCTTATCCATATTTTTCGAGAGATATTGCAGAGTTTTGGCGTAAGTGGCATATTTCCTTGACTACATGGTTTAGAGATTATATCTATATCCCATTAGGAGGAAGTAGAGGTTCAAAATGGATGGTGATCCGTAACACATTTATAATCTTTTTGGTAAGTGGTTTCTGGCATGGTGCCAATTGGACATTTGTAGTTTGGGGAGCAATTCATGCACTACTGTTTCTACCATTGATTTTATTGGGTAAAAATCGTAAAAACACGGATGTTATTGCACCCAATAAATTGTTGCCATCTTGGAAAGAATTGGGACAAATGTTAGGGACCTTTTATATTGTAGTGTTTGCTTGGATTTTCTTTAGAGCCCCAACTATATCTGTTGCACTTGAATACATCAAAGGAATGTTCCATATAGTTACATTCGAAGCTTTTATAAGAATATTTAATTATCGGGAGTTTGGTTTTATAATTATTTTATTGGCGGTTGAGTGGTTGCAAAGAACAAAACAGCATGGCTTGGACATAGAATCTATTAAACAATCTTGGTTATGAAAACTAATATACCTGTCAATTGTTTATATGCTTGTTTGGTTTATGGGGAAAAATGAGTCTTTCATATATTTTCAATTTTAATCTGATAAAGAAACTATATGAAAAAATTCACGATAAGATTTATATTATTGATTCTCTTGTTTAACGCCGGGGTATTATATTATGTGCACGAAATAAGGAATAAGGTTACTGGCGACTTAGGTCTTATAGCTCAGATTCCTTTTGGTACCGATTATTATGATAATGCATATCCAAACAGGAAAAATAACGAAACAAATGTTGTCCATTTTGATGAAAACACTAAGCCAATTTATGATGTTGTAACTATAGGAGATTCTTATGGGAAATTAGGCACAGACGGATTTCAGAAATATGTAGGCATTGCTTTAAATGATACGGTTTTAGATTTAGATGTAGATATATCTTCTGACCAAAAAGATGGCCCAGAACAGATAGCAACTAAATTACTAAACAATGGATTTTTCGAGAGGATGAATGTAAAGTGTGTTGTTGTTGAGTCTGTCGAAAGGGCATTTCTCAAAAGATTGATAAAAATCAACCTTAATAGAGTAGATTCAAATGACAGTATCTTAGATTTATATAAGTTTAAAGAATTTTCTAAAAAAAGGCTGCAAGCTTATAATGGTAATGTAGGAATTAGTAAAAGACCCTTGCTGGAAGATTTTGCTTCATGGTTGAGATTAATTTGTAATTTTGAAAATCCAGTTAAGCATGTAAAACTAAAGAAAGAATATTTTACACATCAGACCCTAGGTAAAGATTTATACTTTGTTAATTCTGACCTCGATTTTACAAATTATTCAAATAGTGAGAGTCGTGTATTGTTGTTAAAAGCAATGGAGAATTTACATAGAATTAAAAGTATGTTTGATGCTAAACATATAAAATTTGTATATGTCATTCCTTGTGATAAATATCATGCATACCAAGATTATATTGTTGACAATCCGTTTCCAAAGAATAATGTTATATATAAGTTTACTCCGTTTTTTAAAGAAGATTATTTTTTGTATACAAGACCTATTGTTGATTCATTAATAAGAACTGGAGTTAAGGATGTTTACAAAATAAATGACACGCATTGGTCATATAAAGCAAGTGAATTGACCGCGAAAGAAATTGCAAGAAGAATAGAAAGAATAAAATAAAATGGCAGATAATACAATACTAGAAAAATTAGAAGGTTTACAGCATAAGTTTGAGGAAATCTCTACGCTGATTACAGACCCATCAGTACTGGGAGACCAGAAGCGTTTTGTGAAATTGAACAAGGAATACCGTGAGTTAGAGCGAATTTTGGATGCTCAAAAAGAATACAAAGCCATGCTTCGCAATATCGAAGAGGCTAAGGAAATATTGGATACGGAAACCGACCCCGAAATGCGCGAAATGGCGAAAGCCGAATTGGATGAATTAACACCTCGCATTCCTCAATTTGAAGAAGAAATTAAATTGCTTTTAGTTCCTGCTGACCCCGAAGATGGAAAGAATGCCATCGTGGAAATTCGAGGAGGAACGGGCGGGGATGAGGCGGCTATCTTTGCTGGTGATCTATATCGTATGTATGTAAAATACTGCGAAAATCGTGGCTGGAAAGTACAAACCACCAGCTTTAGTGAAGGAACTTCGGGTGGATACAAAGAAGTTGTAATGGAAGTGTCGGGTGAAAATGTGTATGGCATCCTGAAATATGAATCTGGGGTACATCGTGTACAACGAGTACCACAAACAGAAACACAAGGGCGTGTGCATACTTCGGCATCAACAGTGGCTGTGTTACCAGAAGCAGATGAATTTGATATTGATGTAAAAGATTCAGATATTCGTGTGGATACTTTTTGTTCGTCTGGTGCTGGTGGACAGTCTGTAAATACAACATATTCAGCTATTCGCTTGGTGCATATTCCAACCGGAATTACGGTGCAATGTCAGGATGAAAAATCGCAACACAAAAATAAGGCGAAAGCTATGATTGAACTTCGTTCCCGTATCTACGCTATTGAGCATCAAAAATACTTGGACGAAATTGCCGGTAAGCGTAAAACCATGGTTTCTACCGGAGACCGTTCGGCAAAGATTCGTACTTACAATTACCCACAAGGGCGCGTTACAGATCACCGCATAGGTTTTACCATGTATAATCTTTCCGCTTTTATGGATGGCGATATTCAACAAGTGATAGACCAATTGATTATTGCAGAAAATGCTGAGCGATTGAAGGATAGTGAATTGTAAATATACGTAAAGAGACTAAATTTAAATACTATGAAAAAAATACTAATTATTATCAGCTTTGCTTTAGTAGGTATTGGTTTAACTTTCGGTCAAACAAAAGCATTTGTTCAACCTCCAAGAATTTCTCTATTATCAGATGTTTCAATTGTGCCATCATGGACAGATTCTGTTAAAACGGATACTTTGTATTCTTTTCAGTTAGTTGGTCATGCAGGTAAAATAGCTAATATAAAAGTAACAATTGTTTCCGGCACTTTGGAGAAAATGATGGATGCCAAATATCGTGTAAAGATTAACTCAAATGATAAAGCAATGGATTTGACCTTTACAAAGCTTGATCCAATGACTAAGGAGAATACTGTGTTGAAACATATTGTAATTCCGGCTAAGAGGAAGTAGCTACGAGTTAATAGCTACGAGCTACAAGTAGAATATCATTAATGAGCATGGAAAAAGTAATTAAAACACATAAGGATTTGATAGTTTGGCAAAAAAGCGTTGACTTTGTCGTTGATGTTTATGAGTTGACCAAGAATTTCCCTCAAAGCGAATTGTTTGCTTTAACAAGTCAAATAAGAAGAAGTGCTACATCCATCCCTGCAAATATTGCTGAAGGATCAGGTCGTAAAGGAAACAAAGAATTTATTCAGTTTTTACATATTTCGTTAGGTTCAGCAACTGAACTTGAAACTCATCTTATTATTTCAGAACGATTATCATATATAAATAAAGGACAATTTGAGAAGCTAAATGCATCACTTACAGAAATAATTAAAATGCTAAGCGGATTAATAAAATCAATTAATAATTTATAGAAGCAACAGAAAGAGCAAATACTTGTAGCTCATTTCTCGTAGCTTGTAGCTAAATAAAACTATATGACAGCAAACGAACTTTTCGAAAATATCAAACGCAAGAAATCTTTCTTATGCGTAGGATTAGATACTGATGTAACTAAAATCCCGGAACATCTTTTTGAGGAAGATGATGCCATGTTTCAATTCAATAAAGCTATTATTGATGCTACGGCTGATCTTTGTGTGGCGTACAAACCAAACTTGGCGTTCTATGAAAGTCTTGGTATAGAAGGTTGGGATGTGTTAGAACGCACAGTGGATTATATTCGCACCAATTACCCCGACCAATTTATTATTGCTGATGCTAAACGAGGTGATATTGGCAATACTTCCGCCATGTATGCACGCACTTTCTTAGGTAATATGAATTTTGATTCGGTGACAGTAGCACCTTATATGGGCGAAGATTCCGTAACGCCATTCTTTGCTTACGAAAACAAATGGGTGATTCTCCTTGCTTTGACATCCAATAAAGGAGCATTTGATTTCCAATTTACCAAAGATGCTGAAACGGGAGACCGTCTTTTCGAAACCGTATTAAAAACCTCACAAAAATGGGGAACTACCGATAATATGATGTATGTAGTGGGAGCAACTAAAGCCGAAATGCTAGGCGATATCCGTAATATTATTCCTGACCATTTCTTATTAGTACCCGGTGTTGGTGCACAAGGCGGTAGCTTGGAAGAAGTGTCTAAATACGGTATGAATAGTCAATGTGGTTTGTTGGTAAACTCGTCCCGTCAAATAATCTATGCTGACGATACCGAGAATTTTGCGATTGCAGCCAAAGAAGAAGCTCTAAAAGTACAAACTGAAATGGCGACACACTTAGTTGCTAAAGGGTTGATTTAATAATTATCTTAATTTTATAATATATGTCTCAAAACAAATATTGCCAAAGTTGTGGTGTGCCTTTAAAGGACGACCCTGAAAGAAGAGGAACCGAAGCTAATGGTTCCAGAAATGACTTATATTGCTGTTACTGTTATCAAAAAGGGAAATTTACCTATCCAAATTTTACGGTAAAAGAAATGCAGGATTTCTGTGTGACAAAGCTCGTAGAAATGAAGTTTCCCAAATGGGTAGCTCGTATAATGGTGAGAAATATACCAAAACTGGAACGATGGAAGAATAACTAATTATTATTCCATTGTATAGTTACTTTTAGCCCACGAATTTTTTCGTGGGCTATTTTTTTTAGCAGAACTGATTATTGAATAGTTCATTCATCGACAAAAAAATATCATTCATCGGGAATTTTGTTTGCTGCATAGAATTTCTTTTTGCTGACTAATTGTTTTATCTCATTTTTGCATTGTAAAATTGTAAAATCTAATACTTGGAAACTAGGAAAATGTTTTAGTTTCCATGAAACAACCTGAAATAAGTAATTCGTATATTGAAATATAAATTTAACATTAAATTAATATTGAAAAGTAGTACTTGTTTAAAAGTAACTTATATTTTTGTCATTCTATTTTTCAAAAGCAATTAAATGAATAAACAAAAAAAAGATATTTTAAAAACCGCTTCTGGTCTCTTTTCCAAATATGGACTTAAAAGTGTGAGTATTGACGATATCTGTTCCGGCTTAGGTATTTCGAAAAAGACATTTTACAATTATTTTAAACAAAAGAGTGATTTGGTCTTGGAAGTCTTGCAAAGTATGCACGAACAAAGAGAGGAAATGGCTAAGGAAACCGCAAAGTTAGAGAATGATGAGACAAAGAATGCGATTGATCGAATAATGGCAATCAGATATTATTTTAAGGCGAATCAAACAAAGAGCAATCATTCATTCTTCTACGATTTGACAAAATATTACCCTAAAATTCATGAAGAATTCTCAAAACAAAGACAAGAGGAAACAATCATTTTTATAAAAAAAGAAATTGAGAAAGGTATTGCTGAAGGCATTTTCAGAAAAGAATTAGATCTGGATCTGACGGCTTATTTTCTTACGATACAGTTTCAAAATATTGTAAACACACTAAAAAAGAATACAAAATTCCAAACGGTTTTTGATTTTATGGTGGATGTATATATCCGTTTAGTAGCCAATGAAAAGGGCTTGAAATATTATGAAGAAAATTATTTGAAAACTCAAACTACAAAACAAGATTAATATGATGAAACTTAAAACAATTACAATCTCAATTGCTCTATTCACCTTGGGATTGATTAATGTACAGGCACAACAAGGGAATTTAAATTTGTCACTTGATAGCGCAAAAATATATGCGCTTAGGTATAATAAAACCTTATTGAAATCAGGCTTGTCTATTACTGAGTCACAATCGGAGTTGTGGGATGCAATATCAAACGGACTACCACAAGTAAAAGCTATTTATGGTTATCAAAATTTTTTAGGAGCCGATTTGAAATTAGATTTAGGTATACCCGGAATGTCTACTTTTTTAATACCGATGAACCCAACTAGCAACTTGCAGGTACAAGTTAGTCAATTGATATTTAGCGGAAGTTATTGGGTGGGTATTGAAATGTCCAAACTGGCAGAGCAAATAAATAAAACCAGCTATAATAAAACCGAGTTGGATGTTTGTAAGCAAGTAACAGAATCTTATTACGCTATCTTGGTCGCTCAAGAGACGAAGCGAATAGTAGAAGGTAATATTGAAAATTTGCGTGAAATGAAGAAAAAAACTGAAGCCATGGCTGCGGTTGGTGTTACAGAGCAAACAAATGCAGACCAAATTTCTATTCAGGTAGCATCTATGGAAAATAGCTTAAAGCAAATGGACAGACAAATAGAATTAGCTTATAATATGTTACGTCTACAATTGGGTGTGAAAGCTTCATTGCAGCTTACTCTTACCGAACCTCTTGAAGGTTTTGTGAACGAAATAACTATTGCCGATTTAATTGAAGAGCCTTTTCAAGTAAACCAAAACAACAATGTAATATTGATGGATCAAAGTGTAGAAATGGCTAAAAAACAGCTTAAGATGGCGTATACCAATTTTATGCCTACGGTAGCTGCGTTTTACGATTATACATATAAAATACAAAAATCTGATTTTGATACTCAACCCGTAAATGTGATTGGGATAAATGCAAGTATGCCGCTTTTCACAGGTGGTGGTAACTGTTCTAAAGTGAAACAGGCAAAAATAAAATTAGAACAAGCTGAATTAGATAGACAAAATGTGATTGATCAAATGTTAGTTCAAGAAAAGCAATTGCGATTTAATCTTAAAAATGCACTAGAATCTTATGAAATACAAAAGAAGAATATTAATGTTTCAAACCGGGTTTATAAAAGTGTTTCTCAGAAATATGAGCAGGGAGTTTCTTCAAGTTTAGACCTTACAACGGCTAGTAGTAACTTGTTAACAGCTCAAAATAATTACATTTCATCATTGTATCAGTTATTAAGCGCACAAACAGAATTACAAAATTTATTAGGTAAAAAATAAAAATAACATAAAACGAATAATCATGAAGACAGTAAAACGATTTCTTATTGCAGGTTTTTTCATTGCTCTGGCAGTTAACTTGAGCAGTTGCGGTAAAAAAGATGCCAACCATTCAAAAGGTGTGGATTCAACAATTACAGAAGCACAAAATGTAGAAGTAATGAGCATTCAATCTAAAACCATTAACCGGAAAACAGATTTCGCAACTACCCTTGAGCCTATTCAAGAAGTTAATCTTGTGCCCACCGTTCCCGGAAAAATTCTAAAGATCAATGTGGAAGTTGGTTCGCGAGTAAGTAAAGGTCAGCCTTTAGTGGAAATGGATCAAACCATGTTGTATCAATCTCGTGTGCAACTGGCCAATTTGAATACGGAATTTAACCGTATGAAAATACTTATTCAATCGGGAAGTATTTCACAGCAAGCTTATGACCAAGTTAAAGCACAATATGATGTGGCAGAAGCAAATGTGGAGAATTTGGAAAGAAACACCAATATCCGTGCACCATTTAATGGGATCATTTCAGGCAAATATTATGAAGCAGGCGAGATGTACTCAGGTGCACCTAACACGCCAACAGGTAAAGCGGCAATTGTTTCCTTAGTTCAAATAAGTACATTAAAAGCAACGGTAAATATTCCTGAGTCATATTCTCCAAGCATCAAGTTAGGGAAAGAAGTAGTCTTTACAAATGAGTTATATCCAAACAAAGATATCATTGGTAAAATTAACCGCATATATCCAACTATTGATGTAGCGTCTCATACCTTACAAGTTGAAATTAATATACCTAACACAAAGGAAGAGTTGAAACCGGGTATGTATTGTACAGCAACGCTCGATTTAGGAAAAGTAGAAGCGGTATTAATCCCTTCGCAAGCGGTATTGAAAACCCAAGGAACGAATGAACGCTATCTGTTTATTAACGATAACGGGAAAGCAAAACGTGTAAGAGTAGTTTTAGGCCAACGAATTAACGATCAGGTAGAAGTAATTTCCGACGAAGTGAAAGTAGGCGACCAATTGGTGGTGGAAGGCCAAGGCCGCTTAGTTAATGGCAATATTCTAAAAGTTGTCAAATAGTTTTTGTATTGTAATTATGCATTATTAATTATTCATTATTAATTATAAAGAAAATGAGTATATATAAAAGTTCTGTAAATAACCCGATTACTACAGCATTGATATTTGTTGCTGTTATCATATTTGGGTTTTATTCCTACAGCAAGCTTTCCATCGATTTGTATCCGGAGATGGAAATGCCTACCATCACGGTGTTAACCACCTATACAGGAGCCAACTCGGCAGATATAGAAACCAATGTTACCAAGTTAATAGAAACCCAGCTGAGCGCTATTCCAAATGTAAAGAAAACAAGCTCAGTATCTCAGGACAATATGTCTATCGTTACGTTAGAATTTACCTGGGGAGAAAACCTGGACGAAGCCACTAACAATGTGCGTGACCGTATTGACCGACTCATACAATATTTGCCCGATGGCTGCGATCGTCCTACCGTGTTTAAGTTTAACACCAATCAGATGCCGATCCTGTTCTATTCTATTACGGCGGATGCAAGTTATAGCGGTATTGAAAAGATACTTGACGACCAGGTTATCAATTCCCTTAATCGTATAAAAGGGATTGGTTCGGTTGCCTATACAGGTGGTCCTAAGCGCGTGGTTTATGTGGAAGCATCACCTGATAAATTGGATGCCTATCACATGAGCATCGAACAGATTGGAAATGCCATTCGTATGGAAAATCTAAATCTACCTGCCGGAAGTATACGTATGGGTAAAGAAGATTACCAACTTCGTGTAGAGGGTGAATTTAAAGAAAGTGCCTATATGAATGATATCGTGGTGGGCAACTATAACGGTAAATCGGTATTCTTAAAAGACATTGCCACAGTACGCGATACCCTCAAAGATGTGATGATGGAAACCCGTGTAAACGGTCAACGAAGTATGATGCTTTATGTAACCAAACAATCAGGAGCCAACGCGGTAGAAGTTGCGGATAATGTAAAAGCGGAATTGGCAAAGTTGAAAGTAACCCTGCCTGATGATGTGAAGTTTAATGAAATATTTGATTCATCAACCTTCATTAAAAATTCAATCGGTGGATTATCCGAAGCCTTATTTTATGCTTTAGTTTTCGTAATATTAATCATCCTATTTTTCTTAGGCAGATGGCGGGCCACCTTCATTATCGCCCTCACCATTCCGGTATCCTTGGTAGTAGCCTTTATTTATTTACATGTGACGGGAGGTTCCATAAACATTATCTCGCTCTCCTCCTTATCCATTGTAATCGGGATGGTGGTGGATGATGCCATTGTGGTGTTGGAAAACATCACCAAACACATAGAAAGAGGCAGTAGTCCGCGAGATGCGGCAACCTATGGTACCAATGAAGTGTGGTTGTCGGTTATAGCCAGTACCTTAGTAATTATAGCCGTATTCTTCCCACTCACTATGATTGGTGGCATGTATGGTATCATGTTTAAACAACTTGGGTATATTGTATCTCTAACCATCACTGTTTCGATGGCTGCAGCTATCACGCTTACACCAATGCTTGCCGCCCGTCTCTTGAAACTAAGAGATAAAGATCTTGATCATACCAAACAAGGATGGCATAAAAAACACATAGAAAGTAGATTAAACAAACTGGATAACTTCTATGTAAGAGCTCTCCGTTGGGCGTTAACACACAAGAAAATAGTTATTTTCACTGCTATTGGAATCTTTGCAGGTTCTGTAATATTAATGGCCACCATCGGTATGGGTAATATGCCTCAAGCCGATCAGGGAAGTATGACAGCCATGGTTGAAATTCAACGCGGAACCCGTGTAGAAGAAACAGCTAAATTTGCACGCAAGGTAGAAGCAGACATAAAGAAAACATTTGGCGATAAAGTTGAATATATTTCTACTTCGGCCGGAGCAAGTGATGTGGGTGGATTTGAATCCCTGTTTAATACTACGGGTACTAATATTATTAACTTCAACATAAAGTTTGTAAGCAAAACCAAGCGGAAAGAAGGCGTGGAAGAAATGGGTCAAACCTTGCGTGGGATGTTGAAAAAATACCCCGAAACTGTAAACTTTGATGTAACGCCAAATGGTGGCATGATGAGTATGCAACAAGGTAATTCGGTAGATGTGGAAATATTCGGATACGATTTTAATACCACAAACCGTATAGCGCAAGAAGTGAAAAAACGGGTTTCAACCATCGAGGGAGCTAAGGAAATTCAGATAAGCAGAAAAGATGATAAAGCGCAATTAGAGATTGACTTTAATCGTGAGAAGTTAGCACAGTTGGGAATGAACAGTTCGATGGCATCAAACTTTGTTAGAAATAGAGTCGAAGGTTTAACTGCAAGTAAATTACGTGAAGAAGGCGATGAGTTTGATATTATCGTTCGTTACAAAGAAAGTGGCCGGAATTCCATTTCAGATATTGAAAACATTACCTTGGTAGGACCTACCGGTAAACAAGTAAAACTGAAAGAAGTAGGCGAAGTAAAAGAAATCTGGTTGCCACCTAATATCGGACACAAAAGTAAAGAAAGAGTAGTGGTTGTATCTGTAAAATACAACGGAAATGACTTAAATAAATTGGCCGGTGAGATTAAAGCAAAAATTAAAGGCATAGACAAACCACAAGGAATATTGATTAATGTAGGAGGTGCCTATGAAGATTTCCAGGAAACATTATCCGATATGATGTTATTGATGCTTATATCCTTGCTGTTGGTTTACATCGTAATGGCATCGCAATTTGAATCCTTTACCAAACCGTTTGTAATCATGTTATCCATTCCATTCGCCTTGTCGGGAGTGCTTATTGCATTAACAGTCTTCGGATTCGGTATGGATACGATAGGAATGCTTGGAGCCATCATGTTGATAGGTATCGTGGTGAAGAATGGTATTGTGCTTGTTGACTTTATTAACTTAACCAGAGATAGGGGAGTAGAATTGAATGAAGCCATAGCCATAGCCGGTAGATCTCGTTTGCGTCCGGTACTGATGACTACGGGAGCCACCATTCTGGGAATGCTTCCAATGGCACTAAGTATGAGTGAAGGAGCGGAGATATGGAAACCAATGGCTACGGCAATTATTGGCGGTCTTACCTTTTCCACCATAGTAACCCTTATCATTGTGCCAACGGTATATGCGTTGATAACCAGACATGGAGATAGAGACAAGCAAAATAAAATTAGAGAGCAATTTAAATTCCTTAATTAATAATTCCAAATGTGGTTTCGACTGCGCTCAACCACCCACGGTCGGTGCCTGAGCGCAGTTGAAGGCACAGTAATAAACATAAACCATAATAATATGAAATCAGTATTTATAGTTTTCAATCAAGCCAATTCAGAACGAATGGAGTATATTCTGGATCTGTTAAGTATAAGAGGATTTACCATGTGGGAAAATGTACAGGGGCGTGGTACAGTAGATGGACGGCCCAGACAAGGCACGCACACCTGGCCGGAGTTAAACTCTGCCGTAATGACAATTATCCCCGACGAGCAAGTAGCCCAATTACTTGAGAAAGTAAAAATCTTAGATGCGCAAAATCTTGAGATTGGAATAAGAGCCTTTGTTTGGAATATAGAACAATCCGTTTAGCATTTTTTTTTAGGTTAATATAAATGTTTTTTGAAAAGAGAATGGTTGTCCCGCTTAATGGGGCAGCCATTTTTTATTTAATACTGCCGATAAGCAGGATATGATTCCTTTTCTTTATTTAAATACGACAGAATGACCTAAAATTACCTTAAAATAAGATATATTCACTCTCAGGATTGCTTGTCTCACTCATCTGGATGCTCGTCTCATACTTTAGGATGCTCGAACAATACTTTAGGACTCTTGTCTCATACTTTAGGGTGCAATAATCATACTCTAGGTTGCTCTATCCATACTTTGGGTTGCAATAATCATACTTTAGGTTGCTCTATCCATACTTTAGGATGCTCTAATCATACTTTGGATTGCTCTATCCATACTTTAGGATGCTCTAATCATACTTTAGACTACTCTATCCACACTTTAGATTGCTTGTCTCATACTTTAGACTACTCTATCCATACTCTAGGATGCTCTAATCATACTCTAGGATGCTCTATCCATACTTTGGGTTGCAATAATCACACTTTAGATTGCTCTATCCATACTTTGGGTTGCAATAATCATACTCTAGGTTACTCTATCCATACTCTAGGATGCAATAATCATACTCTAGGTTGCTCTATCCATACTTTGGGATGCTCTATTCATACTCTAGGTTGCTCTAATCATACTTTAGATTGCTCTATCCATACTTTGGGTTGCTCTATCCATACTTTAGGATGCTCCACTCCAACTCTAGGATGCAAGAATCTAACTTTAGGATGCATGTTTCCAATGTTAGGATGACTGTTTCATACTCTAGGATGCTTGATTCATACTTCGGGATGACTGTTTCATTCTTTGGGACTATTCAATAAAACTTTGTGGCTATTCAGGGCTCTATTCAGAAAACGGTATGTAAATGGATTATTGTTAAAAAAATCCCTACGAATTGATTAATATAATTTAAAATGTTTTATTTTTGGATTTGGAAAATCGAATTCTATACACATCGGATTAAAATAAACGATTAATAATTTTATGAGATTAATAAAATAGCATACAATGAAAGCAAGCAAAATAACACATAAGGGTGAATATAGAATCGAAATAGAATTTCCCTACAACCAAGAAATTGTGCAACAAATAAAGCAGCTACCTGATGCCCGATGGAGCAAAACGCTTTCTGCATGGCATATCCCCTACAGCAAAGAAGCATTTATTCAGCTAAAAGAGCAGTTCCCCGATGTGGAATATGAACCGCAAACGAAAATAGAAGCTCTTAAACCAAACTTGATATTAAAGAAACCTGTAAGCCCTATTACCGAACCAATAAAAACACCGAAGCAAACTGCCGAAATACAAATAACGGTAACAGAGAAACAAATCAACATCCAGTTACCAAAAAACGAAACAGACATACAATTTATTCGCTCGTTTACCTATGCACGATGGAACAAAAATTCATATTATTGGACAATACCCAACTATCGTAATAATCTTGATAAACTAAAAGACTATTTCAGCAATAGGAATGTTGAAATAAGCGAACAGGCAGCAGAAACAGTTCTTACGAACAATGAACAGCCCGTGTATGCTAAAACCGAATTGTTGGTTATTAACCATTCCTGCCGAAAGCTGAAAATTTATTTCAGCTACAATAAAGATATTGCTTTGCAAATAAAAAAAATACCCTACAGCCATTGGAATAACGATGACAAATGCTGGGAAATAAGCTATGCCGAAAAGTTTCTCTCTGAAATAAAAGAAATAGCGCAACAACATTCGCTCGAATTTAAGTTCCTTGAAGTAGATAAACCGAAGGTAAAACCTCGAAAATCTCGACTTGACATTACAAATTATAGAGAATGCCCTAGCAGCTATGTGGAAAAACTAAAAGAACTCCGATACAGTCGGCATACTATAGATTCATATACAAACTTGTTTGAAGAGTTTATCAATCATTTTGAAGAAGATCATATTAATGATATAAGCGAAGAAATGATTATTGACTTCCTTCGCTACTTAGTGAACGAGCGCAAAATATCTACCTCTTACCAAAACCAGTCTATTAATGCAATTAAATTCTATTATGAGCGCGTATTGGGTGGTACACGCAAGGTATATCTAATAGACCGCCCTCGCGAAGAAAAGTTCTTGCCCGAAGTGCTAAGCGAACAAGAAATAACCGCCATACTCAATGCCACCGAAAACCTGAAACACAAAGCCATACTAATGACCATCTATTCTGCCGGATTGCGCATAAGCGAAGCTATAAACCTAAAAATTAAGGACATTGACAGCCAACGCATGCAAATACGGGTGGTGCAGGGTAAAGGCAAAAAAGACCGCTACACCCTACTAGGCAACAAAACCTTGGAAATATTACGCTCCTACTTTGTGCAGTACAAACCCAAGGAATGGATATTTGAGGGCAGCAAAGGAGAACAATATTCAGATAGAAGTATCCAACAAATTCTTAAAAAGGCAGTGATAAAAACTGGGATAAAAAAACGCATCACAGTACACACGCTGCGCCATAGTTTTGCTACCCATTTACTAGAGGCCGGTACAGACTTACGCTACATACAAAGCCTGCTAGGACATGAAAATAGTAAAACCACAGAAATATATACCCATATTACCACCAAAGGTTTCGATCAAATAAAAAGTCCGTTAGACAATTTGAATGTTTAATTTAATTTTTATCTTTACAAGAAATAATAAATACACATATCTCTATACATAAATTAACAAATCCTGTATGCGCAACTATTCAATAATACACACTTTGACTATTGCATTGATAATCAATGTAATAAAAAACGCACATATGAGATGTATGCGAAACAGAGTTTCGTATACAGAAATGAGTTTCGTATAGGGAGATGTTATGCACAATTTTAGAACGACATTGCGACTATGAACTTTAAACAACAACTAGCAAAATATGTAACTGGTAATTTAACTACAGACCAACTTCCTGAAGTTGGTCTAAAGGGACTTGAAGAAGGGCTTGACACACCATCTTTATGTATACTTGCAGGTTTAAGTAAGAATGAAAGTCCTTTTCAAATAGACCATTATTTTATGCTGACGCTTGAAGAACTAAAAATTAAACTCCCGGACAAAAGACAAGCTGCAATTGAATATGCATTTGGAATAGTTGACGAAATTCTCGAAGGTAAAAAGGATGTAATTGATGGAACAAGAGAAATTCGGTATAGAGCAATTGATAGTTACGATTTCTTTTCGGAAAGTAAACAATATTGCTATGACAGTATTGGATTTGAATCTGCATATGGACTATTTGACACATATGATGAATTATCTAATGCGGATAGACCTTGGCAGACAATAAAAACAAATAAACAGTTAATGGAAGAAACAAAAGCTGAATTATTTGAAGAACTTAAAAAGTGGAAAAACAAATAAAAAACTGTGCATAACAACCGCTCATGGCACATGCGCCACAGCCTTTTGGCCAGTGCGCTGCGCATTGTGTTGGCGTGGGACACCTTCGGTGTCGGCACCGAGCGACATCGAACCTCACGGCTGATGTCACACGATGCCATAGCGGCAAGCGTTAGGGGCAAGTTTAAAAAATGAAACAATACAAGATTTACATATTAACAATTTTATCAATTTTCTGCACTTTGACAGTATTTGCAGAGAATAA
>Ga0265338_10005890_pt1 | contig 15810 bp, 14 predicted proteins | sample 42126metaG_FD_193579 | JGI IMG/M metagenome (GOLD analysis project Ga0265338, IMG submission 193579) | Rhizosphere microbial communities from Carex aquatilis grown in University of Washington, Seatle, WA, United States - 4-21-26 metaG | ecosystem: Host-associated > Plants > Roots > Rhizosphere... | reverse complement strand
TCGCCGCCACCGGAACACTCGTGACCGAAAACTCGAGGCGTTGCCAGCGCTGCGCGGCGGTCAACTGCGTCAAGCCCACTTGCGCCACTGCGGAAATCGAGAAGACGCACCCAATCCAAAAGGCGCAAACCATCCTATGCATCAGCCCATTATGCGTTGATCGGCGCATAACGTCAGCACAAATCCTCCTTTGGGGTCACATCTTGATATTTGACATTCGGCGGCCCACCGCCCCAGTTCAAATCCGGGGTCACATCTTGATATTTGACATTTGGCGCCCCGCCTCGCCAACGCCTCGCCCCAACCCTTGCGTGCCGACGCGCGGTTGGCGGCGAGCGGAAACCGGCGGAGAAATGAGGGGAAAAACCGCGATGATTTGTCAAATATCAAGATGTGACCCCAAGGGGGAAGGGCTTGCGCGGGGGCGGGCATATCAACACAATGATTGAATGCGGACAGCAGCCGAACAGTTCGTGGCGCGGCAGGTGCGCGATATTCCCAGGTCGGGAATTCGCGATTTTTTTGACATTGTCCAGGGCATGAAGGACGTGATTTCGCTGGGCGTCGGCGAGCCGGATTTCGTCACGCCCTGGCATATTCGCGAAGCGGCCATTTACGCGCTGGAAAAGGGCCGCACCTCCTACACGGCCAACCTGGGCCTTCTGAAATTGCGCGAAGCCGTCGCTCTAAGCGTCAAAAAGAATTTCGGCGTCGCTTACGAGGCGAAGAACGAAATCCTGATCACGGTCGGGGTGAGCGAGGCGATGGACCTGGCGTTTCGCGCGTTGATCGATCCCGGCGACGAAGTGATTTACCACGAGCCGTGCTACGTGAGTTATTCGCCTGGAATTGCGATGGCGTACGGCAAACCCGTGGCGGTGGCCTGCCGGGCGGAAGACGGGTTCTCGGTGAAGGCCGAGGCAATCGAGCGTGCGCTGACGCCAAAGAGCAAAATGCTGGTGTTGAATTTTCCGACCAACCCGACCGGCGGCACGATGGAGCGGTCGGAACTGGAGAAGATCGCCGACTTGGCGCGGCGGCGGAACCTTGTGGTGGTGACTGACGAGATTTACTCGGAGCTGACGTTTGAAGGGGACCACACGAGCATCGCGTCGCTGCCCGGGATGAAGGAGCGCACGGTGTTTTTGCACGGATTTTCCAAGGCTTACGCGATGACGGGCTTTCGCATCGGGTACGCCTGCGGGCCGGCGGAGATCATCGAGGCGATGATGAAGATTCACCAGTATTCAATGCTTTGCGCGAGCATCGTGAGCCAGGAAGCGGCGCTGGAGGCTATCCAGTATGGCGAACCGGACACGATCGAAATGCGCGAACAATACCGGCGCCGGCGCAATTTTATCGTCAATGCGTTCAACGAAATGGGGCTGCCATGCCATCTGCCGCGCGGGTCGTTCTACGCCTTCCCGTGCATTCGTTCCACAGGCTTCAGCTCAAAGGAATTCGCCGTGCAACTGCTGGAGGCTGAGAAGGTCGCATGCGTTCCTGGCGGCGCGTTTGGGCCGAGCGGCGAAGGTTATTTGAGGTGCTGTTTCGCAACCGCGTTTGACCGCATCGAGGAGGCCATGCGCCGCATGCAGCGGTTTGTCAAAACGCATCGGCCGGGAGTCAAATGATCGCGGCTTTTCTGTTGGCTGCCGGCGCGCGGCGGCGTATCTTGACGGCGTGAGCGCAACCGCCGATGCCGGGCGAAAGATTTGGAGCGAGGCTGACCTGATGAGTCTGCCCGAGGATGGCTACATTCACGAACTGGTCGACGGTGAATTGGTTGTGAGCCCCAAAAACAACTGGTTCCACGGCACGATTTCCGTTCGGTTGTCAACCGCGATTGGCACTTATGCGCGAGAGCATCGGCTTGGCGCTGTGCTGGATTCGAGCACGGGTTTTTGGATGTTTAACCGCAATTGCCGCGCTCCGGATGTGTCGTTTGTCCCCAAAGAGCGCTTGAAGGAATTGAACTTCAGCCCGATTGAGAAGCAGTTCTTTCCCGGCGCGCCGGATTTGGCCGTGGAAATCCTGGCGCCATCGAACACGAGGGCCGAAATGGATGCGCGTTTGCGGGACTTTTTCGGGAGCGGGACGCAGATCGCGTGGATCGTCGACCCGGAAACCGAAATGGTGGAAGTCTGCCATTCGTTGACAAAGCGGCAGTTGCTTGGTTCGGGCGGTTTTCTTGACGGCGAGCATTTGCTGCCCGGCTTCCGCTATCCGATCGCCAATTTGTTCAAGGAGTGGGATTGGGACTGAACTGGCGCCTGTTGAACGCCACCGCGTCTTCGTACTTGACACCGCTGCCGCCGAAAATATCGAGCGCGGAGCCGATTGTCAGGTCGATCCGGCCTTGCCCAAGGCGCGTGACTTCTTCGAGATCGCGAATGGAGCTGGCGCCGCCGGCGTAGGTCGTCGGAATGGGGGCGCCGTTGGCCAGTCGTTCCACCAACTCGAAGTCGACGCCCTGGCAGAGGCCTTCCACGTCCGCGGCATGCACGAGAAATTCATCGCACCACTCGGCCAAACGTCTCAACGTCGACTCGCTGATGGCCAGCTCCGTGAATTTCTGCCAGTGATCGGTCACAACATAGTATTCAGAGGCGCGTTTGCGGCAGCTTAGGTCGAGGACCAGGCGATTTTTACCGACGGCTTTTATGAGCGCGCCAAGGCGTTCCAGGTCGATTTGGCCTTCACGAAAAACCCAGGAGGTGACGATCACGTGCGAGGCGCCGGCGTCGAGAATGGCAGACGCGTTGGAAGCGTTGATGCCGCCGCCGACTTGCAAGCCGCCGGGGTAGGCTTGCATGGCGTCACGCGCGGCAGCTTCGTTGCCGACCCCAAGCATGATGACGTGGCCGCCGCGCAAGCCGTCGCGCCGGTAAAGATCGGCGAACCAGCGGGCCGGACGCTCGGAGACAAAATTCGTGCGCAACGCGGCGGCGTCACCGGTCAAGGAGCCGCCGACGATTTGTTTGACTTTGCCCTCGTGCAGGTCAATGCAGGGTCGAAACACGCTTGAGCTTACCACGCCGGCTACGTTCGGAACAGCACCGTTTCCCGCTTGAAGGCGGCGACGGCCGCGAAGATGGCGATGGCGGCGTAGACGCACATGGACGCGAAGACGAGGACCATGTAATGCAGATGGTAGGTGCCCGAGAGGACTTCCTTGCTGAGGAGGCTGACGTTCAAGACGGGAATCAACGCGAAGCGGGTGTTCAGCTCGACGCCCGGCAGGGCCGCCGCCATCGCCGGCACGACGGTCAGGATCAGCATCGGCTGAAGATAGGATTGCGCTTCCTTTGAACTGCGCGAATAAAGGCCAATGGCGACCATCAGGGCGGCAAAGAAAACCGCCAGCGGAACCATCAGGACGGCGACCGCAAGGAGCGATGACGGCTCGACGGAAAACATCAGCGGCGAGTGTTTGCTCGAAGCGAACAGGGTCCGGTTCATGATGGAAATGGCGACGCCGTTGGAAGCGAGGGAAACCAGCGCCGTAAAGAGGGACATCGTCATGACGATGAGGCATTTTCCCAAAACCAGGTGCGTGCGGTTGGCCGGGCTGGTCAGGAGCGTTTCGATCGTGCCGCGCTCTTTTTCGCCGGCTGTCAAATCAATGGACGGATAAATGGAGCCTGTCATGCACATGATGATGACAAGATAGGGGAGGATCATGCCGACGATATTGCCGCTGACTTTTTGCGGCGGAGCGACGTTGGCGCGGGAAATGTCGAAGGGGTTGAGCGTGGAGGTGGGCAGGCGCGCGGCGGCGAGACGGTTGGAGACGACCGCGTCCTTGCGATTGCGGAAGAACTGCTCAATGGCTTCGGCGGCGAACATCGACTTCATTTCGCCTTCGTAAATGTAGATGCGGACTTTGGGCGGCCGCTCCAGGCGCACGTCCTGCTCGAAGCCGGAAGGGATCTCGACGGCGGCGCGAATTTTCTTGTCAGAAATCAGGTTGGTGTAATCGGCGGAGGCGGGGACGAGTTGGAGGGTTTTCAGGGATTCGAGTCCATGGAGGGTATCCGGGGAATCCTTGCCGCCGATGACCATAACCTTGGGGATTTCCTGGCGGGCCTGGCCGACGCTCCGTGCGCTAATCGTGGCGACCGAGATCATGATCGCGGGCATCAGAATGATCGGCACGACGACCATTGAAATGATGGTGCGCCTGTCGCGAAGCAGGTCGAGGAGTTCCTTGGCGTAGACAATTCGGATGTTGCGCAAGTTCATGGTTTGCCTTCGACGATTTGGACAAAGATGTCCTCCAGATCGCGCAAGCCGGAGCGCTGGCGCAATTCCTCCAATGAGCCTTCGGCGAGGATTTTGCCGCCGTGAATGATCGCGATGGCGTCGCAGAGCTTTTCGACTTCGCTCATCACGTGCGTGGAGTAAATGACCGTTTTGCCGCGCGCTTTGCAGTCCCGGATGAAATGAATGACGGTGCGGGCGGTCAGCACGTCCAGGCCGATGGTCGGTTCATCGAAGATCATCACCGCCGGATCGTGGATGAGAGTGCGCGCGATGGAAACCTTTTGCTTCATTCCGGTGGAGAGCTTGTCGCAGCGGCGGTCGCGAAATTCGTTCATGCCCAAGGTGTCAAACAAACTGTCAAGGCGCTGGCGGAGCAGGGCGCCGTCCATGCCGTGCAATTTGCCGAAGTAGGAGACCATTTCGGCGGCGGTCAGGCGGCCATAGAGCGCGGTGGCTGTGGACAGAAATCCGATGTGCGCGCGGACTTTCTCGGGCTCGGCGACGATGTCAAAACCGGCGACTTTTGCCGTGCCGCCGGTGGGTTGGAGCAGGGTGGCAAGGAGCCGGAGGCAGGTTGTTTTGCCGGCGCCGTTGACGCCGAGCAGGCCGAAGATTTTGCCGGGCTCGCACCGGAAACTGACCTGGTCGAGCGCGCGCACGGGCCCTCGCTTTTTGTCGGGGAAGATTTTGGTCAGGGCCAGTGTTTCAATCATGGCGAGATCGGCAGTATCAGGGCGAGGGCGTGATTTGTCACGTTCAGAGAAGGCGGGGCCGGCGCAAGAGCAAACTAAGAAGCCTGGGCCGGAAGGAAGCGGGAGGCCGGGTCGCGGCCCCCCGCGCTGAAGAAAGGAACTACGATGCGGAGTCTTTTTTCTTCGAGGGCTTGGTCTTGGCGGCGAGTTTGTAAGTGAGGGTCTGGTTGCGGCGGACCGAGCCGGAATATTTGCGGGCCCATTCACGGTTGGCGATGGCGTGCTTCAGGCAATGCCATGCGGTCACCTTGGGCTGGCCGCAAATGACGCAACGGCCCTCCTTGGCGCGGCGGAGCTGCCATTTCTGCTGGCGCGAGATGGGGAGCTCTGTGAACTCGTCAACAATCTTTTTGCGGGTGTATGTCTTTGGGGCTTTAGCTTGCTTTTTTTTCATAGTGTCATTCTGTCAACTCGGGCCGCGGCGTTTGGCCGCGGCGCCTCAAATCCAGCCAGCCGTGTCAAAATCCCGGCCAGCCGCCTGAAGCGTAGAGAATAATTATCTATACACGCACAGACTGCCGCCATTGCCGCCAATCAGTCAACATATTTTTTTTGGCCCCGCCAAAAACGCCCTTTTCGCCCATTTTCCGGCCTCTTAAAAAAACCTGTTCAACGGCAGGAAAGCTGCTACGGTCAATTCTGCTATGTGCATTCTGGCCCAAGCTTTCACAAAAAACCTGGCGTTCAGCTACTTTGACGTATTCGTGGTCTTGTGGCTCCTGCTGGGATTGTTCATGGGCCGCAAACATGGGATGTCGCAGGAGCTTCTTCCGACGCTGCAATGGGTGTGCATCGTCATCGTGGCGGGCCTGTTTTATCAGCCCATCGCTGCGTTTATCCGGCAGAACACGGCGTTTGACATGCTCTTCGCGAGCATTTTTGCCTACGTGTTTTTGGGCTTTGCGGTGCATTTCGTTTTTCTTTGGATCAAAAAGGCCCTGGGCGACAAGCTGGTGGGCAGCGATATGTTTGGGCGGGGCGAGTATTACCTTGGCATGGCGGCGGGGACGGTGCGCTTCGCGTGCATGGTGGTGTGCCTCATCGCGCTGCTCAACGCGCGCGTCTACAGCCAGCAGGAGCTCGCGCAAATCGACAAGTTCCAGAAGCAGAATTTCGAGGATGTGCGGCTGCCGGATTATCCGCACGTGCAGCATAATATTTTGTTTGACTCGATTTCGGGGCGGACGATCAAAGGCAGCCTTGGGAATTTCCTGATCGCCTCGGTGGGACCCCAGTCGGCGGCGCCCAAGGCCGATTCGCTTGCCAAAAAACAGGAGCAGCAAATCAACGAAATCCTCAACGGCAAGAAATGAACGGAACGTTTGCCGATGGGCGGTTTCTTTGATCCAGCCACGCTCGAGCAGATTCGCGCCGCGAGCGACATCGTTGACATCATCGGCGCCGCCGTCCCGCTGAAACGCGCCGGCGCGAATTTCGTCGCGCTTTGCCCGTTCCACAAGGAAAAGACTCCCAGTTTCAACGTCAACCCGCACAAGCAGATTTTCCATTGCTTCGGATGCCACAAAGGCGGGGACGTCTTCACCTTCGTCAAGGAATACGAGAACATCGATTTTCCCGACGCCGTGCGGCGGCTGGCCGAACGGGCGCGCATCCCGCTGGAATTGGAGAAGCAGCCCGGCGGCGCCCAGAACCGGCACGTCAAGGACCAGCTTCTGCAAGTCCACGAGCAGATCACGCAACGCTGGCAGGCCGCCCTGGCCAATGACGCCGCGGGGCAGATCGCGCGCGATTACCTGGCCAAACGCGGCGTCAGCGCCGAGGCCGTCACGCTGTTCCGGCTCGGATACGCGCCGGACGCCTGGGACGACACCGTCAACTGGGCCAAATCGAAGCATTTCGAGCTGCCGCTGGCCGAGCAGGCGGGGCTGATCCTGCGCAAGGAGCAAAGCGACCATTATTACGACCGATTTCGCGGGCGTTTGATTTTTCCGATCTGCGACGAGCAGGGCCGGGTGATCGGATTCAGCGGGCGCGTGTTGTCCGGCGACGAGAAGACGGCCAAATATGTCAACTCGCCGGAGAGCCCGATCTTCACGAAAGGCAAGGTGATGTTTGGGCTGGACAAATCGAAGCGCGCTTTGCTTGACAGCAAGGCGGCCTTGATATGCGAAGGCCAGCTTGATCTGATTGCCTGCTTTATGGCGGGCGTCCAAAACGTCGTCGCCCCGCAAGGCACCGCCCTGACCGCCGACCATACGCGCATCCTCAAGCGCTACGTCGAAGAGGTCATCCTTTGCTTTGATTCCGACAACGCCGGCCAAAACGCCGCCGTGCGCTCGCTGGACAGCCTGCTGGCGTCGGGGTTGGCCATCCGCGTGGCCAGCGTGCCGGCGCCGCACGATCCCGACAGCTACATCAAGGAATTTGGGGGCGCTGCGTTTGGGGAATTAATCGGGAAGGCGCGCGGTTTTTTTGATTATTTCCTGGAACGGCTGTGCGTGACGAACAACCCGGAAACCGACCGCGGACGGCAGGCGATTGTGGAGGAAATGGGCGAGGCGCTGCACAAAACGGCCAGCGACGTCTTGCTTGACACCTATGCCCAAAAGACGGCGATGCGCCTCGGAGTCGCCGCCGACGCGGTCAGGGCCGCGTTTCGCAAATCCGCGCGGGCGCAACCGGCGCGCGTCGACGACGCGGCGCCGCCGCCCGATCAGGAAACTGCGCCGCGTCCGCCTGACAACGAGCGATGGCTGCTTCGACTCACGCTCGAAACGGACGATTTTATTGACTGGCTCGGCGCCCATTTGGATTTGGAATGGCTGACGCATGCCGGCGTGCGCGAGATTATTTCCCATCGCCTGCAATCCCACGACGCCTCCTCCTGGAAAGGGGTCGCCGCATGGCTTTCCGAAACGGACGACGCCGCGCTGAAGAGCCTTGTGACCGAGATTCTGGCCGAAGGCCGCCCGATCGCCGATCCGGGCGCCGTCCTCCAAGGAACCGGCGGGCGCGAGGGCCTCGTGAGAATTCTTCGCGACAAATATTTCGACCGCGAAATCGCCGCCGCGAATCTCCGGCTTTCTGATCCTGCGCTTCCGGCGGCAGATCAGATTGCGCTCGTCCAACGGGTGCGACTCTTGCGGCAGGCGAAGCGTCAACCGCTGGCGGCGAAGTCGGACAATTGAACCCTTGTTTGCTCTCGCACAACGGATAACTCAGTTCCGAATCCGCCAGCGATTGAACCCCCTCCAGATCCGATTCCGCGAAGAAGATCCAGTCGGCGGGGTTATTGGAATCAGTCTTCCGTGGCAAGCAGGACGCCCTCCTCGAGCACGGTTTGGAAAAAGTGATCGCCACAAGCCTTCTTTTCGGCCAGGCGCGCCGGCGAGATCGGAACAAGAGTCAGCGCCGGCCGCGGCCACACATCCCAGATTCCACGCCGGAAATCGCGCGCGGCCGCGGACTGCGACTCGGTTCCGTCCGCGACGATACACAGGTCAACGTCGCTGTCGCGGCGAGCCTGACCACGGGCATGAGACCCAAACAGATAAACAGCGCGCACGTGCCGGGTGCGGTTGAACGCCTCCAAACAGCGCGCCAGCGGCTCGCGTTGTGGCGCCAACGCTACGGGCAAGCTTTCCATCACGAGCCTCATGCACGAATAGTGTAGCACGCCGGAATTCTCTGACAAGCGGCGTCCACCGCCAAGCGAGGCCTGACCGGTGGAGGCATGCCCGGAATAGAATCTCAAGTCACAGTCGCCTAAGCCGGAACTGCATCCCGCATGGGACGAGTGCTCGGTTCCGGGAGGCTCGCGCCCGAATGGCTCAATTCTTCAATCTCGTCCCGCACGATACGGCAAAGTTCGCCGTAGGCCTCCTCTTCTGTTGCGGCGTGGCAAACGCCGCCCCAGGGAAACAAATCGGGACAGTATCCAACGTAGAGGTTATCCGGTTGGCTCCATCGAACGAATCTCAAATAATTGTCTTCGGGTTTCATTTATTTGTGTCAACTACTTCGGGTCGTGCCCCGCGAGCTTCCTTGCCTGCGCAAACGCCGCTGCCACCGCCTCGCCGCCTTGCAACGCGTAGGCGGGACGTGGATGCGAGTCGGTGAAGACGCGCAGCGAATTGGTGTCAACTATCGCGTCGGTTTCGTCGGCGCTGGCGGCGTTCAAGTTCCAATGCTCCGCGACAAACCGATACATCGCCTGGCGCTTGGACGGGCCGTAATCGTGGCCTTCGTCGGCGAAATGCGCGTTTTCGACTTGACTTGCCGCGCCCATGACTTTGTAAACGCTGAGGATGTAGGGAAACTCGACCTTGGGAACGTTCTTTGTCCAGTCCTTGCCGTCGGAAATGACGCATTGCGGACGGGGCGCGAACAACGCGGCGATCTCGGCATTGTCGGTGTCGTGCGTGGCGGAATGATGGATTGGCAGGCCGCTCTCGCAAACGCAGCCGCCAAAGAAATGCGCGGAGACCTGCACGACCGGCACGCTGAGCGTCAGGCGATCATCCACCGCGGCAAGCAAAAAAGTCTGCGTGCCGCCGCCCGATTCGCCGGTGCAGCCGAGCCGGTGGGTGTCCACTTCCGGCAGGCTTGTCAGGAAATCAAGCGAACGAACGCTGTCCCAAAGTTGAAACGTCAGCGCGTTCGGGTCCTTGTGGATTGTCTGGGTGGAATCGCCGTAGCCGGCCATGTCATAGGCGAAGACAACGACGCCCATGCGCGCGAGCGCGGCGCAACGAAGCTGCACCGCATCGCTCACGCGCGGCGCGACTTTGCCGTGGCCGTGCGCGCACAACATCGCGGGCAATGGCGGCGTGGCGTTCGCCGGCCAATACAGGTTGCCGGTCACGAAGAATCCCGGGACGCTCTCGAAGGCGACATTTTCCACGCTGTAACCGCGGCGGTCTTGGCGGCCCCAACGAATCGGTTTGAGCGGGCATCGTGCGGAAAGCGGATCGAGGTTCGCGCCCGCGAGAATTCCCTTGCGGATGGCGACGGCGCGCGCTTCCCATTCGGCGCGGTCATGCCACGTCGCAGCAAAGGACGCCAATTGCGCGCGGGCTTGGTCCTCGGTCAGCCGCGGTTCCTTCATGGGAAGGGATTGAGCGGCGGCGACAAAATTCGCGAGACAGAGCAGGCTGGCAATGAAGCGCGCGGTGGTCATGGGACATTGTTTGCTTGAATTGTCCGCCTTGTTCAAGTCCAGCCGACTGTTTAAAGTGCGTTCCTCGTGAGCATCGTCACAAAGACAGGCGACAAAGGGACAACCGGGCTGATGTATAATCGGCGCGCCTCGAAATGTCATCCGCGCGTCGAGGCCTATGGGACCGTGGACGAGTTGAACGCGGCCATCGGGCTGGCGCGCGCCTCCGCGCAAAAGGAATACCTGCGCGAACGGCTTGTCGGCATCCAAAAAGATCTGGTGACGCTGATGGGGGAATTGGCGACGCTCACCGAAGACCTGCCGCGTTATGTCAAAGACGGTTATTCCGTCGTCACGCCAGCCATGACGGCGACGCTCGACGGCATCGCACGGGACTTGGAAGCGCAGAATATTTCATTCAAAGGCTGGGCCACGCCGGGCGCGAACCTCCCCGCGGCGGGGCTGGATTTGGCGCGGACGGTGTGCCGGCGTGCGGAACGGCACGCGTGCGCGCTGCAGGATGACAAGGCGTTGAACAATGCTGAGATCATCGTTTTTCTCAATCGCCTGTCCGATGTGCTGTGGCTCCTGGCGCGCTGGGCGGAGACGAACGAGCAAGGCGTCAAGTAAATGGCCGGCGCCGGCGCCCAGTATCTGAACGCGGGGGACTGGACGGTTATTCTTCTTTACTTTGCCGGGATCGTCGCGCTGGGGAGCTGGTTCGGCCGCGGGCAGCACAACACGCGCGACTATTTCCTGGGCGGCAAAGACATCCCCTGGTGGGCCGTCGGCTTTTCCATCGTTGCGGCGGAAACGAGCGCGTTGACCATCATCGGCGTGCCGGCGATGGCGTACGGCGAGGGCGGCGATCTGACGTTTATCCAGTTGATCATCGGCTACGTCATCGCGCGCGTGATTTTGGCGGTGGTGATGGTCCCGCGCTATTTGAAGGGGGAAATCTATTCGCCGTACCAGCTTTTTTCCGACGCCTTTGGCGAAAGCGCGCGGCAAACCGCCGGCGGCTTTTTTCTGTTGAGCGAGACGCTTGCCGCGGGCGTGCGGGTGTATGTCGCGGCGATTCCGCTGAAGCTGCTGTTGGGGACGTCGTTTCTTGGCGGGTTTGCGGGGCTGGATCCGATCTTCGGCGCCATTGTGTTGTTTATCATCGTCTCGCTGGTTTACACGTACATCGGCGGCGTAAAGGCGGTGATCTGGACGGATGCCGCCCAGTTTGCGCTGTTTCTTTTGGGGGGCGTGTTCACGCTCTTTTACATTCCGCATCTCATCGGCGGCGGCTGGGGCGAAGCGATGAGGCAGGCCGGCGCCGAGGGGAAGCTGCGTTGGCTCAACGTCGCCGTGACCGCGAGAGGCCTTTGGGAGAATCCGATGAATATCTGGATGGGCGTCATCGGCGGGACGTTCATGGTGATGTCATCGCATGGCGCCGAGCAACTGATTGTGCAGCGCGTGCTGGCGTGCCGGAGCGTCGCTGACGGCCGCCGCGCATTGATATTAAGCGCGGTCGCGGTCCTTCCGTTGTTCCTGATTTTTCTGCTGGTGGGGGTCCTGCTGTGGGCGTTCTACCAGGGGCATCCGCTGCGGCTGCCGATTCCGCTGGTCAAACCGAACAGCGGCATTCACGCCAATGACTTTATTTTTCCAATTTTCATCTTGACCGAAACGCCGCATTTCCTGCGCGGGTTGCTCATTGTGGCGATTCTGGCCGCGGCGATGTCGTCGGTCAGCTCCGCGCTGACCGCGCTGGCCTCGGTGTCCACGATGGATTTTGTCAAGAAGATGATGCCCGCGCGGACGGAGGCGTTCTTTCTTCGGTTGAGCAAGGCGGCGACGATCTTCTGGGCGGGCGCCCTCGTGCTGGTGGCTTATGCCAGCCGGCATGTTCCGTTTGTGTTGACAACGGCGTTCACCTTGCGCGGGCTGACCAGCGGCGCGCTGCTCGGAGGGCTGCTCCTGGCGGTCTTTTGGAAAGGCGGCACGGCGCGCGCGGTGGTCTCGGGCATGGTCGTTTCGCTGGCCCTGATGATTCTGATCGCGTGGCGGATTCCGGCTATTTCCTTTGCCTGGTTCACCATGATAGGATGCGCGGTGACGGTGGCCGTGGCTTTCGGGTTGAACGGTCTATTGCGCAAGCCGCGGTTCTAAGATGGCTTTCACGCCCAAACAATTGGAGCAGATGCAGACCCGCCTGGCCCGGCCCAGGCGCGCCGCGCAGCCTGTGTTTGACAGCAACCCGCGCGCCGTGGCGCGGCATGCAATCATCATTGGCGTGGACCCTTCGTTGCGCGGCACCGGCTACGGCGTCATTCGCGTCGGCAAATCCGGGCCGACGGCGCTGGCGCACGGGACCATTTCCTGTCCTCCAAGCTGGGAGCGGTCGCGCTGCCTTCTCCGAATCCTTCAAACGTTGCGCGAGATTGTGGCGCAGCATCGCCCCGGGGCGTGCGCGATCGAAGGGCTGTTTTACGCGCAAAACCTCCAGACGACCCTCATCATGGGCGAGGCTCGCGGCGCGGCGCTCGCGGCGATGGCCGAGGCGGGTTTGGAGATTTACGAAATCGCGCCGCGGAAGGTCAAACAGGCGATTGTCGGTTACGGCGCCGCCCAAAAAATGGCCGTCGCAAAAATGGTGCAGCGCCTTCTGCGCCTTTCCGAACCTCCTGCCCCTGATGCCGCCGACGCGCTCGCGATTGCGCTGACGTACGCGCAGGAAAACGGACGCTTCGGGCTGACGATGCTCAAGCGGATTTGAACGTGGCATTCGTGGTTGAGTAGGTCGGCTAGGTAGGGCGACGCTCCTGCGGAGCCGCTCTTTCTAACGACAAATGATCTTGAAATTGAATCCATGACACTTGACCTGGCCAGGTTGTCTCCGATTTGGCTGTGCTTTGCGCTCAGCTTTGCCGTGCTGCTGGGGCTGGCGAAGCGGGGCCGGGCGCGGCGCGATTTTGCCGTTTTGTGGATGCTCGCCTCGGTGTTTGTGGGCGCGATGTTCATGTTGATCGCCGAGTTGGCGAGCGCATTCAGCGCGCTGAACCGAACATTCGTGTTGACGGCCTGGCTTCTCGTCGATGTCGCGCTCTTTATTGCGCTTGCGCGGATGGGATCGGTCCGGGCGCTGTTTGCCGGAGAAGCGGCGCGATGGCTGGGCGCTCTCAAGGCGCGCAGCGCGGCGGGCAAATGCCTGTTGGCGCTGATCGCCGCGTTCGCCGCGTTGATTGGGTGGTTTGCGTTCCGCACGCCCACAACGATATGGGACTGTCAAACCTACCACCTGCCGCGGATCATGCATTGGATTCAGCAGGGCAGCTTGCGCCATTACCCGACCAATATTGAGCGCCAATTGGAATCCGCGCCCGGTTCGGAAATCCAGATGGCCGAGGTGATGCTGCTTGCGGGCGACGATCAGGCGATCAACCTGCCGGAGTGGTGGGGATGGCTGACCGGAGCGATCTCCGCGGGTTATTTGACGCGGCTTCTTCTGGAGGGGGCGCAACGCAGGAAACCGCCCGCCGACGCGCAGGCCGCCGAACTGGCGCCGGAATTCGCGATGGTCGTGGCGCTGGCGATGCCCGCCGCGGTAACCGAAGCCGTCACGCCGCAGAACAACGTGCTTGTGGCCATGTGGATGGGAGTTGCGGTGGCGCTCGGCTGGCTGTTTGTCCGCGATGAGCGCAATCCCATCTATCTTTTGGGGGCCGCCGCTGCGCTGGCCTTGGGGATCTCTGTCAAACACACCATGTTCCTGTATGCGGCGCCGTTCGCCGCGCTGCTTGCAGTGTTTCTTTTCTGGCGCAGACGTTGGGCGGCGCCCGTGCGATTTGGGCTGGCATCGCTTCTTCTGATCGCCGTGATCGACGGGCCGTGGATGGCGCGCAACGCGCGGCTGTTCGGCAACCCACTTGGCCCGAAACGGACGTATGCCATGCAGCGCATCGCGCACAACAGCCCGGCCAGAGTCGCGGCGAACATGCTGCGGAACCTGACTTTTTACACGCGAAGTCCGTCCGACATCGCAACCAGTCTGGCCGGTTTTTCGCTGGAATGGATGACCCTTCAAATCGGCGAGCCCGTTGACGACCCCGACGCTCTTTTTCCAAAAACGGGCTTTTATCCGATCAAGAAAGCTGATATCAAACAAGGGCAGGGGCTGGGCGATTGTTACACCGTGTCGTTGCTGGCGCTGGCGGTGATCGTGTGCCCGTTCCGCTTCAAGCTGAAATCGCCGCTGACCGCGCATATTGTCGCTGTCGCCGCCGGTTTTGTGCTCTTTTGCGGCTACCTGCGCTATCAGCCATGGCATCCGCGGCTGCATTTGGCGTATTTTTTGTTGGCGTCGCCCTTTATTGCGGCGGTGTTGTGCGGTTGGGTGGATCGCTGGATCGCTTTGCTGACGTCATCGTTTTTGATTTTCAACGCGGTTTTGTGCGTGGTGGTCAATCCACTCCTGCCCGTCCTCAGCCGCGAGCCGCGCGAGAATCTCTACTTTGTTGCGTGGGATGGCCTCCGCAAGCCTACGCAGGCAGTCGCAGACCTGATCGTCAAATCGGGCTGCGCCAACGTTCTCTTAAAGATCGGCGACGACACCTGGGAATATCCGTTGTGGATCACGTTGAGGGATCGCGGCTTTGCCGGGACGATCCAGCATGTCGGCGTGACGAATCAATCGGCGGCATGCGCGGTCGCGAGTCCGCCAGCGGGGGCCGGCGCTGTTTTATTATTTACCGTCGACCCTGGCGCGATGGCCCAGGAGTATCCGCGCCGGGTGACGTTCGGGCTGTGGACGGCATGTTTCAAGACGCCTTGACGTGTGTCATTGACAATTAGAGAACCTGCTTTATAGATAGATTAGTAATCAGGGAGGCTGCTTAACAATTCTTGCGCGGCTTTTCGCAAAATTCGGTTAGTCTCCAGCCGAAGCCGCTTTTACGTTCATTTCGGTATATATGAAACCTGTTCTGTTCAATAACACTGTCCTGCGGGACGGCCACCAATCGATGGCCGCCACGCGGATGACCCTCCCTCAAATGCTGCCCGCCGCGCCGATCCTCGACGGCATGGGCTTCCATGGCCTCGAAACCTGGGGAGGCGCGACGATTGATTCATGCCTGCGCTTCCTTGACGAGAACCCGTTTGATCGGCTGCGCGCACTCAAAAAGGCCGCCCCCAAAACGCCGCAGCTCATGCTCCTGCGCGGCCAGAACATCGTCCAATACGCCAGCTTCCCGGACGACGTTGTCGAGGCGTTTGTTCGCTGCATGTGCGATAACGGGATGGACATTATCCGGATTTTTGACGCGCTCAACGACCTGCGCAACCTCCAGACCGCCATCAAGGCCGTCAAGAAATGCGGCAAGCACGCCCGCGGCGAACTGTGTTACACCATCAGCCCGGTTCACACCGTGGAGAATTTCGTCAAGCTCGGCGTCGAGTTGGAGAAAATGGGTTGCGATTCCCTTGGGATCAAAGACATGTCGGGGATCATTCAGCCGCAGATCACATACAACATGGTCAAGGAGCTGAAAAGCAAGGTGGGCATTCCCATCACGCTGCACACGCATGACACGGCGGGTCTTGGCGCGTCGAGTTACCTTTCGGCCATCGACGCCGGAGTTGACTGCGTGGAAGTTTCCATTAGCCCGTTCGCCAACGGCA
>Ga0265338_10005889_pt1 | contig 15812 bp, 15 predicted proteins | sample 42126metaG_FD_193579 | JGI IMG/M metagenome (GOLD analysis project Ga0265338, IMG submission 193579) | Rhizosphere microbial communities from Carex aquatilis grown in University of Washington, Seatle, WA, United States - 4-21-26 metaG | ecosystem: Host-associated > Plants > Roots > Rhizosphere... | reverse complement strand
GCGCGACCGCCGACTGCGGGGCCTGCACCTCGTGGCTGATCCACGACGGCGCCCAGGCCGAGAAGGGCGGCGTGCCGCAGGTCACCATCGTCGCCCGCGGCTTCGAGCACGACACGGTAAGCAGCTCCAAGGTGTTCGGCGTACCGGACCTGCGCTACGTGGTGGTGCCGCGCGTCTTCACCGCGCTGACCGCCGAAGCGGCGATCGAGCAGGCACTGCCCGCCGTTCCCGAGATCATCCGGCTGCTGACCATCGGCGGGGAAGACGCGGAGCTGGTCGAGGCCGACACCGAGCTGGACGACACCGACAAGGAGGAGACCTATACGTTCAGCGGCCTGAACGCGGTCGAGGCGATCGAGGCCTTCAACTCCTACTTCCTTGAGCATGACTTCAGCGACGGGTACCCGGTGCACCCGCCGACCCGGGAGCGGGTGGACGAGATCGTCAAGGCCCTCGGCCTGCCGGCCGACGAGCTGATCCTGACCGTGCCGCCGGCCCACGGGCACGGCACTCCTGCCAAGATCGCGGCCAGCGCGGCGATGGCCGGCTGCAAGCCAGAGGAAGTGCCGGTGGTCATCGCCGCGCTCAAGGCGATCGCCGCCTGCCCGCCGCCGATGAACCTCTCCACCTTGATGTCGACCGGCGCGTTCGCCCCGGTGCTGCTGGTGGGCGGCCCGATCGCGGCCCGGCTGGGCATCAACTCGGGCCGCTGCCCGCTTGGCCCCGGTCAGAACAACCAGGTGGGGCTGCGCATCGGCCGGGCGGTCGGCCTGGCGCTGCGCAACCTAGGCCTGTGGATCCCCGGCAAGATGGACCTGGACACGATCGGTACCGTGCGCAAGTTCATCCAGGTCTTCGGTGAGAACACCGAGGAGAGCCCGTGGGAGCCCTACCACGTGACCGAGGGCTTCCGCACCGAGGACAGCACCGTCACCGTCTTCCACACCACCGGCGAGTGGGACCTGGGGTCGAACCACGGCAACTCCGACGTCAGCATCCGCGGGCTGGCCGCCCGCACCCCGATCGCGCTGCAGGTCGGCTACATGACCACCACCCTCGGCGGGCTCGACAAGGAGCAGGACGGGCTGTGCTACCTGCTGCCGCCGGAGAGCGCCAAGCGGTTCGCGGCGGCGGGCCTGTCCAAGGCCGCCGTGCAGCGGTTCCTGCTGCACAACATCCGCCCGCGGATCAGCGACGTGGTCGCCCCGTTCATCGACTTCCGCGCGCGCGGCCTGATCAAGCCCGAGTGGGAGTGGCTGTTCCAGCTGACCCCGGAGGAGCAGCGCTCGCAGACCATCCAGGCGTTCCTCGACCCGGAGTCGATCAAGGTGGTGGTGGCCGGGCACGGCACCACCAAGGACTTCGTGTTCGGCACGATGACGGCCAAGATCACCGAGAAGATCACCCCGCTGGCGGCCAAGCACTGACCGCCCGGCCAGCTCGCCTTGGCCGCCGTCCTCCGGTTACCGGGTGGCGGCGGCCACGTCGCTGATCGCCTGGTCGATCGCCCGGCCGGTCATCACCCCGGCGTACAGCCCGGCGTGCAGCGCGACCTCGCGCAGGGCGGTCACGTCGAGGTCGCCGGAGTCAACCGCCGCCGCCAGGTGCGCCCGCAGCTCGGCCGGGTAGCCCTGCTTAGCGAGCACGGTGATGGTGATCAGCCGCCGGTCGGCCCGGGGGAGCTGCGGCCGTGCCCACACCTGCCCGTACTCGAAGCCGCCTGCCAGCAGCTCGGACACCGGGGTACCGTGCGGGGCCGGGTCGCCGGCCGGGCCGAGCACGGCCGCCCGGATGTCGGCGCCGGGAGCGGCCAGCTCTTCCAGCGGCGCCTGTGCCAGTCGGTCGAACGCGGGGCCGGGCGCGGTGCCCGGCGCCTCGCCCCGCTCGGCCGCGATCCGCATCTGGGCCTCCCGGAAGGTGGCGTCGAGCGGGTTAGCCTGCGGCCAGCCCGCGTAGCAGGCGAAGTGCAGCAGGAACTCGCCCATCTCCGCGACTGAGATGTCCCCGCTGTTGAGGGCGCCGTACACGTGGACCGAAATGCCGACCTCGGTGCCCGCCATGCCCGCGGCGCTCAGCGACACCCACCGGCGCTGCCTGCGACTGAGTCCCGGCCTGGTCCACACCTGGCCGAAGATCACGTCGATGGCGGCCTGGCGGAACACGTTGGGCGGCGCCGCGGGCGGGTAGGTGTTGACATTCTCGAAGCTCGCGAGCGCGGTCTGGTCTGGCACGTGATCGCCGGTCCTCTCTAGTCCTTTGGCAGGCCCTCTTATCCGGCCGTGTTACCCGGTTGGGTGGCCACTGGTAACGCAGCGGCGGCCGAGCTCGGCGGGGGAGCCCACCCCCAGCATGTACATCGTGTTCACCAGCTCCTTGCGTAGCTGCTCGAGCACGACGGTGGCACCGTGCTGGCCCCCCGCGGCCAGGCCCATGACCGCCGGACGGCCGACGAACACCGCCCGCGCGCCCAGGGCGAGCGCGATGGCCACGTCGGTCCCCCGGCGGAACCCGCCGTCCACGTACACCTCGGCCGCGGCCCCAACGGTGTCGACGATCTCGCGCAGCACGCTGATCGTCGCGGGCGCGCGGTCGAGCTGGCGCGCCCCGTGGTTGGACACCCATACCGCGGCCGCGCCAGCCTGGACCGCCTTGGCCGCGTCATCGGCGGCCAGGATGCCCTTCACGATCACTGGGATGTCCGCCGCCGCGATCAGGCGCCGGATATCGGGCCAGGTCACCCGGGTGCGGGCCATGTTCGCGGACAAGTCGGCGCCCGGGTGGGTGTAGGTCCAGGTGCCGCGGTACAGCGGGTGGCCGGGGTCGGCTCGCTGGCCGCGGAACTCACGGTCCCGGTGGCCCGCCACCGGCACGTCGGCGGTCAGCACCAGCGCCTTGTAGCCGAGTTCGGCTGCCCGGCCGATCCCGGCCGCGCCGCTGGCCGGGTAGCACTGGTACCACCAGGCGTCGCCCGCGGCCGCCGCGATCTCCTCGACCGGGCGCGACGAGGAGGATGACGCGCAGTACATCGCCCGCGCTGACCGGGCCGCGCCGGCCGTCGCCAGCTCGCCCTCGGGACAGGCCAGGGCGTGGGCGGCGCTCGGGGCGATGCCGACCGGCATGGACACCTCGGTGCCCAGCAGCGTGGTCGCGGTCGAAACCAGGCCGCCCTCGCTGATCCGCGGCAGCAGCCGGTACCGGTCGAAGGCGGCGCGGTTCTCCCGCAAGGTGTGCTCGTCGCCGGCCCCGCCGAGGTAGTAGGCGAGCACAGCGGCGCTCAGCCGCTGCTCCGCCAGGGCCTCGACGTCGCTCAGGCTGACGATCTCGTCCAGGCTGAGCAACGGGCCGTCGGCCCCGCTGCCCGTGGTCCGCCCCAGTTCCGTGGTCATGCGCTGGCGTCAGCTTTCCGGTGACGTCAGCTTCGCGGTGATCGGCGCGTAGACGGCCGAGGTCGATCCGATGCGGCCCGGTGACGGCGACGGGCTCAGCTTGCCCGCGTCGCGGACCGCGTGCAGCGCGCTGATCGCCGCCGCCGGGTCGCCCGCGATCTCGTAGACCGCCAGGTAAGGCCGGAGTTCGGTCGGCTTGGCGCCCACCTGCACCGAGGACAGCTGGAAGATCTGCCCGGAGACGACACCGGGCACGTTGGCCACCACTTCCGGAATGTGCACCGTCTGCCACCACTGGCTGAAGCCCTCGTCGTGCTCGCTGTTGACGAGGAACAGGTGACGCTCGCCGCTCAGGTCGGACATCGTCTCATCGCTCCCTCTTCGCGCACCGGCCCGACCGCACCTCATCGAGCTAGGTTAAATGAGTTACCTATATTGGATCTTCCCAGATCCCGCGGGCGGGGGGAAGTCCCTGCGCAACGCCAGTTTGCGACATCCTGGCGTTACCGTAACGTGCCATCTCGCATCGTTGACATCGGTTTAAATAGTAATCTAATCTACCGTGAACAACGGCAATAGCCTGGAGGAAACATGCGCCGACTGATGGTGGCCCTGGCGGCGAGCGGCCTGGCCGCGGTCGCCGTGACCGCGTGCAGTTCGTCGGGCGGATCCGCGAACGCCGGCGGCGGCAGCAGCGGCGGCGGCGACTACGTGATCGGCTACGTGAACGGGATGTCCGGCCCGGTGGCGGTCTACGGCCAGTACTCGCTCGCCTACCTGCAGGCGGCAGTGAAGGACGCCAACGCCAGCGGCGGCGTGAACGGCAAGAAGATCGTCATCGACGTGCTCGACTCGGCCGCCAGCGGTTCGAACGCGGTGGCGGCGACCGAGCAGATGATCACCAGCAAGCACCCCGACGTCATCTACGGCATGACGCTGAGCGCGGACTGCACCGCGGTCGGCCCGGTCGTCAAGCGGTACAAGACGCCGCTGGTGTGCGCGTCGACCTCGGACGGCTCGGTCAACCCGGTGCAGCCCTACGTCTTCGCCAGCCAGGCGCTTGAGGGCGCGCTCGCCGCCCCCGCCGTCAACTTCGCGCTGCAGAACCTCAAGCTGCCCAAGGGCTCGACCTACGAGACGATCATCAACCCGGCCCAGGGCGGCGAGGACTTCGCCAGCGGCGTAGACGCCGCCGCCCAGGCGGCCGGCCTGACCAAGGCCGGCAGCGAGTCGATCGCCTACACCGCGGTCAACCCGGCTACCCAGGTCTCACAGGCAGTCTCCAAGAAGCCGGCCGTGGTCTTCATGGACGCCATCGGCCCGGACATCCAGGCGACCGCGCAGGGCTTCACCGCGGCCGGCTTGACCACCCCGATCGTCGCCATCTTCTCCTCGCTCGGCTACGACGGCTTCACCAAGCTGGCCGACCCCAACCTGTACGAGGTCATGCAGACCAACTACGTGACCCCGGCGCTGGCCGCGCAGTCGGCTGGGGTCGCCCAGGTGCAGAAGATCCTGGAGGCGGACGGCATGAGCACCCCCTCGGTGCAGGACCAGCAGCTAGGGCCGCAGGCGCTGCTGCCCGGTCTCGCCATCGTGCAGGGGCTCAAGGCCTGCGGGGCGTCCTGCACCCCGGAGAAGATGGCCACCGCGCTTGAGTCGGCCACCGTCAACCTGGACGGCTTCGCCAAGAACTTCACCTGGAGCGCGTCCGACCACGTGCCGGTGCACTTCGTCGACGTGGTGGGCTACGACGCGGCCGCCAAGTCGGTCAAGACCGTCGCCACCGACCTGTCGGTCACCTCCGGCAGCTAACCAAGAAAACGCCACGCCGCCCTCAACCTCCCTGTGGGGGCGGCGTGGCGTTATCGCTGGCCCGGCGGATGAGGCGCCAGTTCCGGTTGGCGGAGTTCGAGCTGACCGCCGCCGTTCAGGAAGACGCCGAACGTGATCAGGCTGGCGTCCGCCGGGATCTGGGCGGTGACCGCATAGCGGGTCCACCCGCCGGTCCCGGTGGCCGAGGCGACGTGGTCGGCCGGGTCTTCCCGGAGATCTGGGCTGGCTGCCCGGGGTGGCGCGGACCGGCCTGGGCTGGAGGCGCGGAGTACCAGCCCGGCCCGGCCGTCCGCCCCGGCGGTGCGCAGTTCGGCGCGGAAGGTGACAGTGCGGCCGCGGTAGTCGTCGGGTTCGATTTCCTGGGCGAGGAAGGCGAACCCGGCCGGCTCGGGGCGGGCCGCGGCCAGCACCGCCCGCCCGTCCTCGGTGGTCGCGGAGTAGTCGAGCCCGGTGCCCTGGCGCAGGAAGGTGCCGCCGAGCTGCCAGTGGTCCAGGCCGTCAGTGAACGCCATGTTGCGGGGCTCGAACCGCCGGGGCAGCGGCCGGGGGGATGTTTCCTCGCTGCGGAACTGGCTGAGCGGGTCGGGGCCGGTGACCAGTCGGGCGAGCCGGTCCATGACCGGGTCGTCGGCGGCCAGCGGCGCGCCGGTGATGACGGCGAGGGTCAGGCCGTCGGCCAGGCTGGCGGTGACCGGCTGGGTTCCGCCCGGCCCGGTGACGTCTACCCGGGTGGCGGTCACTCCCGGGCCCAGGTCGGTGACGGTCACGCCCGCCAGGCTGACCCCGGCCGCCTGCAGCAGCCGGCCGGTCATCTCCTCGGCATGATCGTCGTCGAGTTCGTCACGGTGGTCTCCGGAGCGGCTGAGAAGGCGCCAGAGCTTGACGTCATGGCGGCGGAGCCGGACCGGCAGCGCCCGGTGGCCAGCGTCGTCGGCGAGTACCACGAGCACGCTCTCCGGGCGGGTCAGCCAAAATACGGGGTCGGCGTGCGCGATGCGGACAGCGGTCATGGGGACTCTCCGGGAGACGGCGGGGATGAGGTCGGGGCGGTGCGCGGTGATGTACTCGCGCAGCCGGCGGCGGGCCTTGTGCAGGCTGGCCTTGGCCGCGCCGGGAGTGGCGGCTGCCTGCCCGGCGGGCTGGTCGGCGTAGTAGAACGCGGTGACTGCCTGCCGCTGCCCGGGGGGCAGTCCGGCGACCGCGCGGCCAAGCACGTCGGCGCGGTCCAGGTCCTCGGCCGACGGCAGGCTGTCGGCCGAGGCCGGGTGCAGGTTCTCGGGCCAGTCGCCGAGCAGGGTAAGCGGCGGGCGGCGCCGCTGGGCACGGCAGACGTTGGCCACGATGCCGCCCAGCCAGCCGGCGAACCGGTCGGGGTCGCGCAGCCGGTCCAGCGCGAGGAACGCCTGCAGGAACGCGTCCTGCACGGCGTCGTCGGCGTCTTCCGGCTGCGGGCACAGCCGGGCCGCGCGGGCGCGCGCCATCGGCTGGTGCCGTTCGACCAGCAGCCGGAACGCGGCCGGGTCGCCGTCGCGGGCGAGCCGGACCAGGTCGCCGTCGGGGATGTGCATGCCCGGCCTCTACTCCCGGGTTCCCGGCCGCGCCGGGGTGAGTTCCGCGCCGCGCAGCTCAAGGCGGCCGCGGCCAGCCAGGCAGATCCCGAACCGGATGACGGTGGCCTCGGCCGGGACGGGCACCGTGACCTCATGCCAGGCCCAGTCGCCGCCGCCGGAGGCGGTCAGGCTGCTGCCGTGGTCGAGCAGGGGGCGGCTTACCGGCCCGTCCGGCGGCCCGCTCACCGCCAGGTGCAGCCCGGCCTGGCCGGCCATGCCGGTGGCGCGGAGCTGCCCGCGGAAGGTGACCTCGGCGCCGCGGTAGTCATCGGCGTAGATGGCCTGGACGAGGACGGCGGAGCCGGCCGGTTCCGGGACCGTGGCGGCCAGGACCGCGGACTGGCCCGGGGCGGCGCAGGAGTAGTCCTGCCCGGCCGGCTGGCCGTCACCGGAGAAGCTGCCAGCCAGTTCCCAGTAGTCCAGGCCGCCGGTAAACGCCATGTTCCGTGGCTCGAAACGCCGTGGATGCCCGGGACCTCCCGGCGCCCGGACGTCCGCCAGCGGCAGGAACGGCACCAGCATGTCCTCGCCCGGCACCGGAACCGCGAGCCGGTCCATTACCTTGTCGGCCACCCGGACCGGCGCCCCGGCCACGGCGGCCAGCGCCAGGCCGTACTCGGCGCTGACCGTGACCGGCCGGGTTCCGGTGGCCGTGGCCAGCCCGACGCGGGCCGTGACCGTGTCCCAGCGCAGCTCGGCCACGTCGTCGCTGTCCGGCTCGATGTCCACGGCGCTCACGGCCGTCCCGGCCGCCCGCAGCAGCCGGACCGCTGTCTCCAGCAGGCCACTGGCCACCTCGGCGTCCGCGGCGGGCCGGTCCGGCTGACTCAGCCGGGCCACCCGGCCAAGCAGTCCCTTGTGGCCGAAAACGCGCAGCCACAGCGGTACCGCCCGGTGGCCCCCGTCTTTGGTCGGCACGGCGTCGGCCAGCACGATGAGGTGCTGGTGCAGCCGCCAGTCGGGCAGGTCACTCCCGTCCGGGGCCCGTGCGGCCCGGAGGCTTTGCGGTGCGAAAACGATACGGACAGTCGTCACGGCGGTCCTCCAGCAGACGGCGAGGCAGCGACTCGGCTCACACTTATTAGTGTCCGGCCGCCCGCTACCGGTTACCCGCCCGCCGCCGCGTCCGGCCAGGAATACGAACTGCCGGTGACGCAACCCCGCATCGAAAAAAGATCCTGCATTGACCCGTTGCAGTCTATCTATCGAACTGATACTCTATTCACAGACCTTGGATAGTTAGCAGCCGGTTCCGGCATAGGCGCGCGTAGCGCGGTGTCCGCTCAGCGGAAATTGATGCGCAGGACAGCGGCAACCATTTCAAGGAGGTGAGCCGCCATGTGCACCGCCGATGCCGTGCCAGCCCGCGGCGACATGGGCGAAATTCAGGGGAAACTGACCGCCGCCCACGCCACCACCCTGCGCCGTTTCGATGCCGCCAATGCGCATGACGCCGACGGGTACGGCTCGTCGTCGGCCTGGCTGGCCGCGAAGGCGGGCATGCCTAAGAAGGCGGCCCGGGCCGCGGTCCGGCAGATGCGCCAGCTCGGTGAGCACCCGCGGCTGGACAGCGCCCTGGCGGCCGGTGACATCAGCGGCTCCCTCGCCTTCACCATCGCCGACTGGACCCGCAAGCTCCCCGCTGCGATGCGCACCGAGACCGACCGCATCCTGCTGGACGCAGCCGCCGCCGGCGCCTCCCAGGATGACCTGGCCACCATCGCCGGCTGCGCGGTCGAGCGGTGGCGCCAGCAGCAGCCCGACCCCGACGACCCCGACGACGGCTTCGAAGATCGCTTCGTCCAGCACGGCACCACCTTCGGCGGCGCCGCCGTCATCCGCGGTGACCTCACCCCGGAGTGCGCGACCGCGGTCCGGGCCGTGCTGGAGTCCCTGGGGAAGAAGGCCGGGCCCGAGGACGACCGCACCGAGAAGCAGCGCTTCCACGACGCGCTGCAGCTCGCGTGCGCATCACAGCCCCGCGTCAGCGGCTTGAACTGGTGAGATGCTCACGAGCAGCAGTATCTGGACGCCTGCGGCGTAGACTTTGTGAGGATGGCTGAGGGGAGGTGGGGCAGTGAGCCTGGACGAGATCAAGGCGCTTAGCGCGCGCCTCGCTGAGCTCTGCCGGAAATACGGCATCGCCGAGCTGGCAGTCTTCGGCTCGGTCGCGCGGGGTGACGCCGGGCCGGACAGTGATGTCGACCTGCTTTACGTTCGGGTGCCCGGAAATGATCTGGGCATGGCGTACTTCGACCTGCAAGACGACTTGGAGCGCCTCTTCGGCCGTCAGGTCGACCTGGTGGCGAAGGACGGGCTGCACCGGGTGATCCGGGACCAGGTACTGGCCGACGCGCAGGTCCTGTATGCGGCGTGAGGAACTGTACCTCGCTGACCTGATCGACAACGCGCGGGCGGTCCGCGGGTACCTGGACGGGGTGACCCGGGAGCGCTGGGACGCCGAGGACATCCTGCGTGACGCGGTGCTGTACCGGATGCTGCTGCTCGGCGAGATCGCCAGCGCGCTTCCGGACGACCTCCGGGACCGCTACCCGGAAGTGGCATGGCGGCAGGTCCGTGCGTTCCGCAACCTGGCGGTCCACAAGTACTTCGGGGTCGACTGGGCGGTGGTCTGGAAGATCGCGCAGGAAGAGCCGCATCTTCTGGAACAACAGGTGATGGCGATTATCCGCGCGGAGTATCCCGCCCTGGCCAAGGACTACGAGCCGGAGCCAGGGCCGACTCCAGATGCCCCGCAAGATCCTTTCCTGAGGAGAGATAGCTAGAACGGCTCAACCCCCGGGCCGGAAACTCACGACGCAAAAGTGGAACCAGCCCTGCGAGCTGCTGCTGCGGGCCCGGCTGGTCCCCGACCGGGCCGGGGCCGACACCCAGGCGGTCGTGCGCATCCCGCTGTCCCAGCTGCGGCAGCTACCCGGGGCCGACGAGCTGGAAGACTCCTGGCTGCGGGCCCGCGCGGGCGAGGACGGCTAACACCCCCAGCCTCCCGCTCGACATCGGCTACAGCCGCACGATCCCGGGCCGCATCCGCCGCGCCGTCTAGCTCCGCGACCGCCATTGCGCCTGGCCGAAGTGTGACCGGCCCGCCGTCTACTGCGACGTCCACCACCTACGGCATCTCGCCGACGGAGGCGAGACCTCGGTCGCCAACTGCGCCCTCGTCTGCCAGTTCCACCACGACGTCTGCATCCACCGCCGCGGCTGGCAGCTCACCCTGCACCCCGACGGCACCACCGAAGCCCGCAGCCCCGACGGGCGGCAGATCTTGAGATCCCGTCCGCCCCCCAACCGGCTCACCGCCTGAGGCGGGCTGGCGGGCGCGTCGCCGCCGACCGCCAGCCCGTCCGGACGACGGTCACCCAGCCAGCGCCTCGTGGTTCACCCACGCCACGCGGTACGGGTGCTCCCGCTGCCAGGTGTCGATGACCTCCTCGATACCCGGCGCCGCGAACAGCGCACCCAGCGCCGCGACGTCAGCGACACCGAACTGCAGCACGGCCGTTGCGATGAAGGCCGGGATCGCCTCCTCGCCGGGGACCGCGATGTGGCGGCGCACCGCGAATGACTCGACCAGGCCGGTCGCCCGCATCGGCTTCTCGATGTCCGCGGTGAACCGGGCCAGGTCGTCATCCGAAATCGGGCTGGCGAAGGCGACAAGCATCGTGTGATTGATCATGAGACCATCACATCCCAGTGGCCGCCGCCCCGTCCAAGACCCGTTCGACCTCGAACGATAACCTGGCGGAATGGATCTGCTTGAGACGCGTGAGCTGCGGTACTTCGTCGCCGTGGCCGAGGAACTGCACTTCGGCCGGGCCGCCGCGCGCCTGCGCATCGCCCAGCCGGCGCTATCGAAGGCGGTCCGCGGCATCGAGAGCCGGCTCGGGGTGCAGCTCTTCATCCGCACCAGCCGCGCGGTGGCGCTCACCCCGGCCGGCCAGGCGCTCCTCGAGCACGGGCGGCTCGCGCTCGACGCCGTGGCGGTGGCCGGGCAGAGCGCCAGGAGCGCCGGCGGCCAGGATCACCTCCGGCTCGTCATCAAGCCCGGCGGTGAGGCGAACCTGCTGTCCGGGATCCTCGCCGCCTACGCCGCCCGCCCCGGTGCCATCCCAGTCGACATCCTCTTCAGCGGCAGCACCGACCGCACCGACTACCTGCTCGACGGCCGGGCCGACGCCGGCTTGCTCTACGTCCCGTTCGACGACCTGACCGGGCTAGCGGCTGAGACACTCCAGGTGGAAAGCCGCGTCGCGGTGCTCCCGGCAGGCCACCCGCTGGCCGCCCGCGAGTACGTCCGGACCGAGGACCTGGCCGGCGAGACGCTCCCGCACTGGCGCGGCGTCGACGACGGCGTGGACGGGCCAGCGGTCGCCGACCTGGCCGAGTTGATTCCGCTGGTGCGGATCGGCCGGGTCGTCGCCGTCCTGCCCCGGTCGCTGATCACCCCGGCGCCACCCGGCACCGCCTGCGTCGAGGTAGCCGACGCTGAGCCCAGCCGCCTCGTCATCGCCCGCAGGCAGGACGACCACCGGGACGCCGTCACCACCCTCATCGCCGCCGCGGTGGCGTCAGCCCGGGTACAGCACCCCGAGACCACCGTAAGCCCCGCCTAGGGGGACGCGAAGCGTTGTGGTCAGAGCTGCCCGTGGTTCGGCGGCAGTGCGTGGTTGAGCAGGAAGTTGCCGACATGGTGGTACTTCCAGTCGACCGGGTCGTGACTGGCGTGCGTGCGGGCATTTCGCCAGTGCCGGGACAAGCCGTGCCGCTCGTCGGCCGCACTCGCCCCGGCCAGCGCGAACAGCCTCAGGCCACCCCGCTCAGTAACCGGGCGCAGCCGGGTCTTCAAGTCCTGGGCGTGCTGGCCGCCCCGTTCGGCCAGGCCGTTGCCCAACCGCGCGCCGGCCAGCACGTCCGCGAACAGCCGCGCCTGCTGCCCGGCACTGCCGTGCACCGCGAGCACGTCTACGAACAGGAAGTGGGCCTGCGGTACCTGGGCGATAGCCGGGTCCACGGCGGCGATGGTGCGGATCACCTCCGCCACCACCACCGGGGACAGGTCCGGGCCGCCGTGGGCGGCCGGGACTGTGATCCCGAGCAGGCCGCTGGCGTCCAGGGCAGCCAGCTCGGCGTACGGCACCGTGCCCGCCCGGTCGCGCTCGATCACGCCGCCGGCGATCGACGCGGCGTAGGCCCGGGCGGCGGCGAGCGCCTCCGCGGGCGAAGAAAGAACTTCAGCCCGCCGAACGGAGGCGGCGACACTCACGGCGCGCCCGCGAGGACCGGGTCGGCGGCCGACAGCCCGGCGGCCGGGTCGGGGACCGCGGCCGGGTCGAGGCCGGCCTGCACCTCAAGCGCGCGCACGATCGGCAGGACGTCCCGGCCGAACCGCTCCACTTCCTCGTGGTAGTGCAGGAACCCGGTCAGGATGAGGTCCACCCCGAGCTTGCGGTACTCGACGATCCGGGTGGCGACCTGCTCAGGGGTGCCGATCAGCTGGGTGCGGAAGCCGTCGTTGTACTGAACCAGGTCCTCGAACGAGGAGTCGGCCCACATCCCCTTCTTGTCCTGGGTGGACGCTCCGGCCTGCTGGACAGCGGCCCCGAACCCCTCGACCGCCTCGACGTGGGCCTTGGCGATGATCTCGCGCAGGGTCTCCCGGGCTTCCCGCTCGGTATCGCGGACGATCACGAACCCGTTCAGGCCGAACCGCGGCCCGTCGCTGCGCCCGGCCGCGTCCGCGGTCCGGCTCAGGTCGGAGAGCTGCTCCTGGACCCCGGCGAAGTCCTTGCCATTCGAGAAGTACCAGTCCGACAGCTGCCCGCCGTTGCGCCGGGCGGCCGAGGAGTTACCGCCCTGGAATATCTCCGGATGCGGCCGGCCCGGCCAGGACAGGGGCTTGGGCTTGAGGCTGAAGTCGCGGATCCGGTAGAAGTCGCCCGCCAGGTTAGCCTCGTCTTCCGTCCAGATCCGCTTGAGCGCGAGGATGAACTCAGCGGTGCGCCGGTACCGCTCATCGTGCTCCAGCCACGGCTCGCCGAGCTGGCGGAACTCATCGGCGAACCAGCCCGACACGACGTTCACCGCGACCCGCCCGCCGGACAGGTGGTCGGCCGTGGCGACCCACTTGGCCAGCACCCCGGGATGCCACAGCCCGGGGTGGACCGCGGCGATCACCTTGAGCCGCTCGGTGGCCAGCAGCAGCGCCAGGCTGAAGCTGGTGGACTCATGCTGGTACTCGGCACCGTAGCTGGCGGTGTAGCGGACCTGGCTCAGCGCGTACTCGAAGCCGGCCCGCTCGGCCAGCCGGGCGAGCTTGCGGTTGTAATCGAACGACCAGTCCGTGCGCTGCTCGATCGTGCTGGTCACCAGGCCGCCGCTGACGTTGGGCACCCAGTAGGCGAAGCGCAGCGGCTCGGTGGCCGGGTCGGTGGTCGGGTTGGTCGTCATGGCACAGCCTCCAGGGGCTAGTCGTCTGATTCGGGTGATGCCATCAGGCCGCGGCGGCGCAGGACGGGGATCAGGCCCTCGCCAACCTGGTAGGCCTCTTCCAGGTGCGGGTAGCCGGACAGGATGAACTCGTCGATGCCGAGTGCGTAGTACTCGGCCACCCGTTCGGCTACCTCGTCGTGGCTGCCGACCAGCGCGGTGCCCGCGCCGCCGCGGACCAGCCCCACCCCGGCCCACAGGTTGGGCGACACCTCCAGGTGGTCGGTGCGCCCGCCGTGCAGCGCCGCCATCCGGCGCTGGCCCTCGGACTGCGAGGCCCGCTGGATGGCCTGCGCCCGCTCGATCGCGGCCGGGTCGAGGCCGTCGAGCAGCCGCCGGGCCTGCGCCCAGGCCTCGGCCGCGGTGTCCCGGGTGATCACGTGCAGCCTGATGCCGAAGCGCAGCTCCCGGCCGGCCGCCTTGGCCCTGGTCCGCACCGCGTCCAGCTTCTCGGCCACCGCCTGCGGCGGCTCGCCCCAGGTCAGGTACACGTCGGCGTACCTAGCGGCTATCTCGAGGGCAGGCTCCGAGGACCCCCCCAGGTAGATATCCGGCCAGGCCGGGGACGGTACGATCTGCCCGCCGCGGATGTCGTAGTGCCGGCCGGCGAAGGTCACCGGGTCGCCGCACCACAGCTCGCGGACGACGTGCAGGAACTCGCCCGCCCGCTCGTACCTGGCCTCCTTGCCCAGGTGATCGCCGAACCGCTGCTGCTCGACGTCGTCACCGCCGGTCACCACGTTGAGCAGCAGGCGCCCGCCGGAGATCCGCTGGTAGGTGGCGGCCATCTGCGCCGCCACGGTGGGCGACACCAGGCCCGGGCGGAACGCGACCAGGAACTTGAACCGCTCGGTGAGCTGGGTGAGCCCGGCGGTCATGATCCACGCGTCCTCGCACCAGGAGCTGGTCGGGGTCAGCGCGCCGGTGAAGCCGAGCTGCTCGGCCGACCGGGCGATCTGCCCCAGGTAGCCGAGGGTCGGCGCGCGCTCAGTACCCCCCTCGGTGACCCGGCTGCCAGCCGCGCCGACCGCGTTGCCCAGGCTCAGGTCGGTCCGGGAGTCACCGTTGGTGGGCAGGAACCAGTGCAGCACGACGCCCATCGGCCCTCCTAGCGGTACAGGGAGAACTCAGGGGCGCGCCGGTTCAGCACCCAGTCGCCGACCTCGCGCGCCTTGTAGGCCACCGGGTCGTGCACGGTGTGCGTGCGCAGGTTGCGCCAGTGCCGGTCGAAGCCGTAGGCGGCGGTCGTCGCGCGGGATCCCTGGATCTCGAACAGCCGGCTGACCGCGTCCAGCCCGACCTTGGTCGTGACCACCTTGGCCTCGTAGATGGCCACGGCCGCCTCGGCCCGCTGCTCGGCGGAAAGGCCGGGTCCGAAGTCCAGCGCGGCCTGGAGGGCGTCGCCCGCGCGGTCGGCCAGCAGGGCCGCCGCCCGTACCTCGCTGACGATCTCCCCGACCCGCTCCAGGATGTAGGCGTCGTCGGTGGCGCGGTCTACCCCGGAGGTCTCCCACGGGGCCGCGTAGGCCCGGGTCCAGTCCAGCGCCTCTTCGACGGCACCCTCGGCGGTGCCGATGTAGAAGTTGACGAAGGCCAGCTGCCAGTGCGGCGTCACCAGGGTCTGGTAGGCCGTCAGCTGGTGGCCGCCGATCGGGTCTGGACCGAGGATCTCGGACCGCTCGATCCTGACGTCGCGGAATTCCACGCCGCCGGAGTCGGTGAGCCGCTGGCCCATGTTGTCCCAGTTGTCCAGCGCGGTGAACCCTTTACGGCCGCCCGGGATCGACACGAACGCCAGGTTCCCGTCGTAGACCGCGGTGATGGAGAGCTGGTCGCCCAGGCTGGCCCCGCTGGCGAACGTGCGCTGCCCGTTCAGCCGGAACCCGTCACCGTCCCGGGTCAGTTCCAGGCCGGAGGCGCCGCGCGGGTTCTGCACGCCGCCCCAGAACAGCCGCTGCTCACCGTTCCGGCGGGACTGCGCGTCGGCCTGCTCCGGCGTGCCGAACAGCCGGGCGATCCGGGTCTGCGCGTAGTGGTAACCGATCAGGTGCGCGATGGAAGTATCGCCGCGGGCGATCCGCCGGGTGATCTGGGCGGCCTGGGCGTAGCTGAGGCCGGCCCCGCCGTACTCGGGCGGCTCTTGCACCTGGAGCAGGTCGTTCTCCCGCAGCAGCTCGATCTCGGCCCGCGGGGCCTGGTTGGCCCGGTCCCGCTCGGCCGCCGTCGAGCGCAGCCGTCGCGCGACGTCGTCGGCCCTCTCCAGGAGTGCGGGGTACTGATTGGTAGCGGGAGTGCTCAGCGTTGAAGCGGTCATCAGGTGTCCTTCCGGCCGATCTCTCAGCCAATCCTATGTTGTTGATCGATTTTATAGGAGATATGGGTCGATGGCTAGCTCGCACACTTAGCTCGCCCGCGCGGCACCCCAGCCGACCGGAAGCGGAATTAGCTTCAGCATGCGCCCGGTCGGGTCGCT
>Ga0265338_10005888_pt1 | contig 15812 bp, 15 predicted proteins | sample 42126metaG_FD_193579 | JGI IMG/M metagenome (GOLD analysis project Ga0265338, IMG submission 193579) | Rhizosphere microbial communities from Carex aquatilis grown in University of Washington, Seatle, WA, United States - 4-21-26 metaG | ecosystem: Host-associated > Plants > Roots > Rhizosphere... | reverse complement strand
CATTGATCGTGCGGCGGGCTTCCTGTCCGAAGGTGGAAAGCGCGCGGGCAACGGCCTCGACATGGGCCATGCCATCCGCGATGGTGAGCGGATACTCTTCCAGTTGCGAACGTGACGCGGCCACGCGCGCCGTGCCCTCGGCGATGCCGCCCAGCTGCACGATGCGTTCGGCGATCATGTCCACGTACGACTCCACGGCCTCGTCCACCTTGTCAAAAAGTTCGTGCAAGCCGATGAAGCTGGGGCCTTTGACATTCCAATGCGCCTGCTTCATCTGCGTCTGCAGATCCACGGCGGATGCCAGCCGCTGGTTCATGAGCGCGTTCAGTTCCGACCGGTGCTTAAGTGCGATGTCGTTTTCGGTTTCATACATCTTGGGGGCTTCCGCGACGGTGCTGTTCAAAGTCTTCATAATATTACAATGCTTTCGTTTTTCGTCTGGTGGTTGGTTTTGGTTAACGTCTGGTGGTGCGACCCGAGCGCCCGGGTGAGTTTGCGTTCCGCAAGCCATTGCGCCTCGGCTTCCAACCAATGCCTGACCTCATGCCCGGGCGGTGGACCCGGGTTCACATGGCTGGAGCTGGCTTTTCGGGCCACTTCATCCGGTGGTGGCGCGAAACCAATTTCGCTTTGGCTTAAGCCCCTCGCCATGGCTCGTCTAGCGGCGCCAACCGGCTTTTGGGCTGGGGATATTCTTTTATGCCTCACACGGTAGCATAGGCCAGGCAACGTGATATCCGCCATGGGGTCTTCACCCCATTTCGGGTTGGCGCCTGGCGGAAACAACTTCCAGGCCCGAAGAAAATTCTTGCACGTGGTTCGACTTCCCGGGTTTAAAACCATGGGGCACAACCCCTCCCGACAAAGAATCACCCGAAGGCAGCCACCCCGGTTTTACGGTTGGGGCGATGGGTTGCACCAGCCGACAGGTTCTGGGCGATGCCAACCATTTATAGACACATGGCCGGTTCCAGGATTGGTGGCAAATTACCCACGCCATTTACCCGGCCGGAAAGATTGACCGAAGCGCCGCCTTGTTTCAGTGATTCGGAGGATGCCTCCAGGAGCCGGACCAGTTCGAGACCCTTTTTGCCATCGGTCAAGGGGGTTGTCCCCTGGTTGATGCAATCCAGAAAATGCTGACATTCGGTTTTTAACGGCTCCTCGTGTTTGAGATAAGGAACGTGGACATCCCCATAATGATAGGCATAATTAAATTCTGCAAAGGTGTCATTGTGCGGTGGTCTTTCAACCCGCATGTCGAAGACCCGGATTTTCTCAAGCGGCGATACGTCGTCATAGAAAATCATTTTTTTGCTGCCGACAATGGTCATTTCACGGACTTTTCTCGGGTCAAGCCAGCTGCTGTGAATGATGGCCGAGCGTTTTCCCGAAAAATTGAGCCACATGGCCGTCACATCCTCCACTCCGGGCGTGATATGCGCGCTGCCTGCGCAATTGATGGTGACCACCTCTGTTTCCATGATGTGCAAAATAATGGCAATATCATGGGGTGCCAGATCCCAGGCAACGTTGATGTCTTTCTGGAAAAGCCCCAGATTCAGCCGCCGGGCGCAAATGTAGCGGATTTCTCCGATGTCGCCGCGCTGCACGATTTCCCTGATTTTCTTGACGGCCGGCGAATACAGGAACGTATGCCCCACCATCAGGACCAATCCCTTTTCCCCGGCTATATCAATCAACTCCTCACATTCCGCGGATGAGGCCGCCATTGGTTTTTCGATGAAGGTGTGCTTGCCGGACAGGAGACTCGCCTTGGCCATCGGGAAGTGCGATTTAACCGACGTGGCGATGATGACCGCGTCGAGGCCGACGCCGTTAAGCATATGATTGTAATTCAGCTCGCCTTCGACCTCCGGGTACAGCGCTTTAAGATGCCCCAACCTGTTTTCGCTGACGTCACACATCGTTTGCATGCTGCAATCGGGAAGTGACCTGAAATTGCGAACCAGGTTGGGTCCCCAATAGCCGCATCCGACAACCCCCACTTTGATTTGTTTTGCCATGTTAAAAATTCAATTTTGATTCTTTTCTTCGCCAGACGTTTTTGCCATCTCTGGCCTGAACCACGCCCACCAGCGCCGCCTTCGCAAAGAAAAGCGACCGGGCGGCACCATGGGAATAACTGGTACTCCGGCGGATGGGGCGGGAGGATGCTGGCCTGGTCTGACGCGCCTCCCGCATTTGAATGATCAAGGCGGGTATGGTCATCAGGATGATTTTCAAATCCCAACCGAGGGTTTTGCTTCTCGCATATTTGATGTCCAAACGAATCATTTCCATGAAGGTGGTCTGGTTTTTCCCGCTCACCTGCCAGAGCCCGGTCAAACCCGGCACGGTTCCAAACCGTTCCTTCTGCCATGGCAGATAGTTGTCGTATTCGTAAGGCAGGCAGGGACGCGGCCCTACCAGGCTCATTTCACCCCGTAGCACGTTGATCAATTGAGGCAGCTCATCCAGACCCGACGCCCGGAGCAACAAGCCAAACGGAATGATGCGGGGATCCCCGCGTGAGTCCATTTTCATCATGGGGGTATTTGAATTCATCAGTTGATGCAGGTGTCCCTGATGCGTGGTCGTGCTGGCATTCACAAACATGGTTCGAAACTTGAAACACGTGAAACGCCTCCCTTGATAACCAACGCGTTCCTGCCGGAACAAAACCGGCCCGCGGGAACCGCCGCGAATCAACAGGGCCACCAGCAGTGCCAGCGGAATCAGAAAAGGCCATGCCAGCAGGATGAGACCGGCGTCGAGTGTCCGCTTCCAGTACAGGATCTGAACTGGATTGGGTGATGGAGAACGTGGCAATTGATCCAATTCATATGGGAAATCCATGTTCTTGGTTTCCACGGTTGATAGATTTTTATCGGGTTCATCCATGCTCGGTTAATACCTTGTTTGTTCGAGATGACTTCGTTCAATTTGGGACGAGTCTTCCTTTTCCAATGGCCTGAGCATAAGTCAGGCGACCGTGCGGGTGCCATGGGGTGTTACCCTACCAGCAATTCAAGGCGTTCCTTGGCCGACGCTGAACTGGAGTTTCAGATATCCGTGTGCCTCCGTGGCTGAACCGTGTTTTCCAGGTTCAACTCGTGGGGACTTGATCACTGGAGGTGGGCGGAGCGGTTTTGTGCAGCGTAATGCCGGTCCATCAAGGTGCGTAAGCTGGACGCCAGCTTGTTCACGACCGGGGTGTGTAGAATGGCGTCATGATCGGTATCCAGCCAGTGAACGTGCACGGGCCGCGCCGCCAGGCGGCTCCATCCGGAATCCGGTTGGTAATCCGTCAACGATGGATCCAACGGATGCATGGAGACGCGGTCAGGCGAATGGCCTTCACGGAAGAGATGAACGTCAAGAGGCGTTTCCCGCGCCGGATGATAACGCTGTTTAAGGGCGACGAGGTGCCGGGCAATGGGTGAAGCGGCCCATTTCTCGTTTGGAATGGGGAGGGCGATTTCAGCCGGGTCCTTGACCAGGAAACGGAGCAACCGCCGTAACATTTGGGCGGGAGTGCGTTGCCGGCCCTGTTTGGTTTTCAGCATGAACCAGGCAGGGAGCCAGCGGAAGAAATGCCACACGCGGTAAAAGATCGTGGTCCGCCGGCACGGCCCGACTGCGCTAATCATCGCCACGAGCGGGGCAGCGCCCCCGTCGCGCAACCATTGTCGCGCAACTTCAAACGCCAGCACGCCGCTCCACGAGTAACCTACAAGGACTGGCGCACAGCTCGGGTGCCGCTCCCGAATCGAACGCAGGGCGTTCGCCCCCGCTTCCTCGATGGATTTTGGCAGCTGGTTCAGATCGTCCAGTGCATCACAGCGTACGCCGAAAACAGGCTGGTCTGGCCCAAGCGCCTTGGACAGTTCCAGGTAGTGGTAAACGTCCCCATAGATGCCGTACAGGCAGAATACGGGGGGCCGCTGGCCCGCCGGTTGGAACGCAATCAACTGTTTCCCCTTTTCCGGCTGACCGTTCTCAACCAGTCGCAACAGACCCGGTAGCGTTGGGTCCACCATGAAATCGGAAACCAGGATCCGGCGTCCGCTGATTTTTTCCACGCCCAGGAGCAGATTCACCGCATGCAAAGAATCACCACCCAGCTGGTCAAAACTTGCGTGGATTTCCGCCTGGGCGGCCAGCGGCAGCAGTTGAAACCACAGATGCGCGATGGCGCGTTTCGGACTGCCTTCGGGAAGGCTTGACTCGAAATGCGTCACTTTGATCGGCATGGCGGCGCGCAAGGCCACCCGATCCACCTTCCCACGCTCGGTGAGCGGCAGGCGCTCGTGAAAGATGAACCCCTTGGGCACCATGTAGGCGGGCAGGCACCCGGCCAGATGGGTGCGAAGGATGTCGCCAAGTTTCAATTGGGACTGATTCGCCACCACGTGAGCCACCACCCCCGTCACCGTTTTTCCCTCCAGCACCGGTTCGCAGGAAGCCTGGCAGACGGACGGGTGACGGTGCAGTGCCTGCTCAATCTCACCCAGTTCCACGCGCCGCCCGCGGATTTGCACCTGACGATCGCGGCGTCCGATGAAATCCAGTTCCCCGTCGGGTCGTTGGCGGACCCAATCGCCCGTGCGATACATGCGCGCGCCCGGCGTTGCCGCGAAACAATCGGGCAGAAATCGTTCGCGGGTCAGCTCGGGCCGGTTCAAGTAACCGCGCGCGACCTGTTCACCGCCCAGGTACAATTCGCCTTCTTCGCCCGCCGGGACGGGCTGGCCGGCCTCATCGAGGATATAAATCTTTACGTTGGCCAAGGGACGGCCGATGGGGGGTTGCTTCCCGTCCGTTCCCGGCGCGAGCACGGACCAGGTGCTGATGACGGTGCTCTCGGCCGGCCCGTAGGCGTTGATGACCTGGAAGGGCAGGCCAGGGGGCGGTTGCACGTGCAAGGTGTCGCCGCCCGTGCAGAGAAATCGAAGGGCCATTTCCCGGGGCCACGGACGCGTGAGCAACAGTTCAATCAGCGCGGTGGGAATGAACGAATAGGTCACCCGTTCCGCGGCGAGCCAGTGGATCAAACCCTCGAGATCAACTTCCAACTCCTTCGGCGCAATCAGGATGTTGCCCCCCGCGCACAAAACCGGCCAGAGATCGACGACTGACACATCAAAAGCTACATTGACGAGCACCGTTCCGCGGTCGGCCGGGGTCAGGCCGAGCCACGCGTGATAGACGCATACGAGGTTCGTCAACGAGTGATGCTCCACCTCGACGCCCTTCGGCCGGCCCGTCGATCCGGATGTGTAAATTACGTAAGCGCGCCGGCCAGGATCGGAAGGGACGTTGGGTGGTTCGGTGGATTCGCCGGCCAGCGCCAGCGCATCTTCATCCAGGCCAAACCGTTTACCCTCCCAGCCTTCGAGCCGTCCGAGCCACTCCGGGGCGGTCACGGCAAACGTTGCGCCGCTGTCCGCCAGATATAGCCGCAACCGCTCGCCGGGCGTGTGAACATCAATCGGCAGATAGGCACCGCCGGCTTTAAGCACCCCCAAGGCGGCAATGACATAGGCGCACGAACGCTCCATCGGCAGTGCGACAATGTCCTCCATTTTCAAGCCATCGCGCAGCAACCGGTTGGCCATGCGATTGGTCAACTGGTCCAAGGTGCCGAAATCCAGGTTGCGGACGCCATCCGATAACGCCAATGCGTCTGGTTGACATCGCGCGTGGTCGCGGAAAAAATCCACCACCGAACGCTCGCGTGGAAACGGCATTCCCGTCCGGCCCCAGTCGTCCAGCAACTGGTCCAGGTCCGCTTTCGGTCGAACCGGCGACCTGGCTCCAGGCGCAAATCCACGAGATGAATCAACGCCGGCGGTTCCCGCTGTGGGCCTTGGTATTTGCTCGCTTGTACTCATCGTTGTTTCAAACTGGAAACGCAATTCAACCCCGGATTGACACCGATGGACCTGATGCGACTGGGGCCTCAACCATGCGAGCCTTCGGCTTTGTCGGAGACTGCAGGCTGGAGATTATTATAAACTGATTCTACTTCTGGTGATGGCCTTTGAATTAGTTTTGCTTTAGTGGCATTAATCTACCATCGCGCCGACCGGAGTCAAATGGTGCTGGGGGCTCTGTTCGACCACCTCCTTGGGCAAATGGACAAATACCTTGGATTCATCCCAACTGATCCGGTCAACCGCGCTGGCCGGTATCTGCACTTCCTTTCCAGAAAACCGGTGCCCGATTTTGATGACCAACTCGGAAATCGCCCAGCTCCGGGTGTCCATCATAAAATCACAGATATGGCCGATCGTTCCATCGCTCGCCTGCAGGTGGTAGCCATTCACGGCTTGCGTGCTTCTGAGATGAGCATCGGCACGTTTGGGTTGCGGGCCATTCACCGTGGCGGGTACGGTCGGGAGAGGCTTTGGCGGCAGTTCCAAAATCGGAAATCCGCCCATGCCCCACAACCCGCCACCCTGCCAGTAATAGGGCCAGCCGTAATAGCGGTGATACTCCTCTTCGTATTGCCGTGATACCGGCTTGTGTGACTCGATCGGCGGGCTGTTCTCGATCTGTTTCCGGGTCAGATTCACGGCAAGGACTTTTGCGGATTGATGAAGATTAACAAAGGCATGGGGGGAGATGAGCACCTGTCGCTCCGGCAACCAGGAACCCGTATCCGCGACCACATAACGAATCGCCCAGTTCTGATCATCAAAAAAGAAGTCCTTCACGTGGCCGATGTCACCATCGGAGGCGCCGAGTTTGTTTCCGTACAACGGTTTGATGCCTTGTAACATAAATGTGCCTTTCGCATAATTTGCTTTGGACCACCGCCTCAAACGATGACTTGCCGGGCGTTCGATTCTGCAACGGCCATCCCCGGTGCCAGTGGGAGCACCGCCCGTCCGGTTCAAATTCTACCCAACAAAATCAGGACCACCAGAATGGCCAAAAGCAAACCCAGTCCGCCGCTCGGGTAATAACCCCAACTCCGGCTGTGTGGCCACGTGGGGAGTGCGCCGAGCAGCATCAGAATGAGTACAATCAATAGAATGGTTCCTAACATAATGTTCCTTTCAATGTGCGAACGGGGTTCGCTGGTTATCTCCCGTGATTGTCCCCGCCATGGTCATGCCCGTCTCCCTTCCGATTATCTTTCTGGTCCTGATGTGAGCCGGACGGCGCCCGATTTCCAGGATACTTCTGTACCACTTCCGAGTGGTGATGTGCCGGGGAATCGTGAAAATCCATCCTCACTGACGGTGAGGAACGCAGCACGTTCACGGATACCTCGCGCGGTTCCGGGCGCGCCACCCACGAAGAGCCTTCCCGATCATACCATCGGTGTGAACGGCTGCCGTAATACATCTGATAGTCGGGGTAATATACGTAATCGTCCTGTTCAATAAACCCGGCGTTCACCTGCACTGCCGGTTCCACATAAACCCCGGCGCGCGGCCCCTCCACATAACCCACGCATCCCGTGAGCGTCAGCAGGAACACGGCACCCAACACGCATCCGGCCTGGTCGGTGGTGAGGAAAAGTTTTTTGTTACTCATGAAATGAGAATAATCCAAATGCACGCGGGTGCCATGGGGTGTTACCCTACCCGCGGATTATATGAATCAGTTTCCATCCGGATCACGGTCCGGTGAGCGGAACGCCTGCCAGACGGTGGAGAGCAGTCCCGCGCCTTTGAGAAGGGTTTGCGGCCAGGAAGGTTTTTCAGCAGCGGCCGCAGACTTCTGGCGCCGGAAGGACGCAAAGCCGGCAACCAATGAAGCGGCGATGGCAGCGACGGAACCGAGGGTTCTGGCCCGGTCGGCGACAGCGTGAATCCCGTCCGCCACCGCCTGCCCGTCCTGAACCAGTTGGGCCCGATTGAGCTCGCTTTCGGCGATCAACAATTGCTTCCGCGATGCCAGCGGATTCAAGCGAGGTTTTTTTCCAGACATGCGCGGTCCTTTTGGAGTTGGTCGAGTGAGGCGGAAAGCATCTGCCAGTCACGCAACAATCCGGCGAGTCGCCGGTAAAGAAAAATTCCGGCGGCGGCATAGAGGCCGGTCAAGGCCAGGAGGACAGCCATCGGTGAATGGGCCCAGAACCCAACCACGATGGCTGCCGTGAGCGTAAGGCCCGCGAGCAGACCAAACGCCGCCACGCCGAGGGCCAAAAGGAAGGCGTGCCGGAGACGCTCGCGCTCCTCCTGCACTTCCACCATCAACAATTCGAGCCGGTTTTCCCCGATGATCAACAGTCGTCGCGCAAAACGCTTCGATGTCTCGACAAGTTCCCCGACATTGTTGGCGGCTGGTTCCATAACGTTATTAATCGCCGTTGCGCGAGCACCGGCGGGAGAGGAGATAGCCAGCGATGGCACCGACCCCGAAGGCGATCGCCAGGGCTTGATAGGGATGTTCCCGCACGGCTTCATCTGTGGCTTTGGCGCCCTCGACCGCCTTGTCCTTGACCCGGCCCAGGATCTGTTTGCCGCTTTCCAGCGCGGCGGCAAGACGTTTGCGCGCTTCACTGACTTTTTCCCCGGCCACGTCCGCGGTGGCCGCCATCAAGGCGCGCGCGTCTTCGGCGAGCGTGCCCATGTCACTGCTGGTTGCATGTGTTTGTTTGTCCATATGATTCGGTTCTTTCTATTTTCTATTGGTTTGTGTTTTTCAGTGGTGAATGTTCAGCGTCGGCAAGATGGGTTGCTCCCGGCGAGCTGGCCACCGTCAGAACCGAGTTTCTCCCGCCGAATGGGTTGGGCACAGATTCTCTGGCCAGCGGATCGGGCATCCATCGGCCGTCCACAATGAAGCAGTATTCGTAGGTGCCGGGCGCCAGGGATGTTTCCTTCCACCATTGGCCGACGCCGGAGGAATGGAGCGTCTTGGCTTCGGGCCGCCATTGATTGAAGGTTCCCGCGACGCAAACGGTGGTGGCCGTGGGATCAGTGAATTCAAAGCGGACGGGTTGCAGTTGCAATCCGGGGCTGGGGACGTTGTCGTGATTGTGATTGTGTTTCATAGGGGGTGATTCAGTGGGAAGGCTGACCTTCGCTTTCGGGAAAATGCTCCATTGCACATAACCGTAGTTTAAGGCGATTTTTTGCCGGTGCTATGGGGTGTTACCCTACCGCCGGTTTTTGAACTACCTTCCATCCCGACCGCGCCCGTTTGCGGCGGGGTCTCCTGCGCGACCCGCCTGATCAAGCCCGTCAACGATCCCGGTTTCATACTTCCAAACCGAAGCCAAGGGTTTTCCCAGCGGCGGCAAGGAACACCCTAGTCGCGGTCGCACTCGATGGGACGTAACGATACTTATGCGAACTATCTCAAAACAAAAGGTGAGCCACGCCGGCGTGGCCTTGAGCTGGTCTTTACGAACCATGGGGGTTTCAAGGGTTCTTGGAGGAATCTTGTTCTCTTTCGCGCTCTTGTCCGCCAATGCCGCCACCTGGTACGTGGACAGTTCGGTGGGGGCGTCGGGCAATGGCACGGCTTGGGGCACGGCCTGGCAAGCGCTATCGAACGTTACCGGCGTCAAAGCCGGTGATACCGTTTATATTTCCGGTGGGGCCAGCGGCAGTTCCCAAACCTATTCGGTTTCCAGTTGGAAACCGGCCGGCGGCGCCGTGGGCAATCCGATCACCTACCAGATCGGGCAGGATCCGGCGCACAATGGGACGGCCATCTTCAGCGGCAGCGGCACCTGGTTCGGCGGGGCCAGCTACGTGATTGTCAGCGGCAATGCCGGTGACGGTGCAATGCACTTTTCCTGCACCGGTTACGGGACGGCCGCAAGCATCAACGGGGATTCGAATTTGAGAATTTCATACGTAAACCTGGGGAGTAATTTGAGCGACGGAATGGACGGCCAGAACGTGGGCAGCTTTGAATTGGATCATTGTTACGCCTACATCTCGGATGTCAGCGCGGACCATTTCTTTTCGGTTGGATTCAACGGCACGGCCTGGGACCAGAACTTGATTCATGACAACACTATCTATTGTCCGCATTTAAGTTCCAACGCCAACGGCGCCGACTTTTTTCAGATTGGCGGAAGCGGGTATACGCTCTACAACAATCTGTTGGTGGGGTACAACACGAGTTATACCGCCGGCCAACATCAGGACGGGTTGCAGACATTGAACGGCAGCTTCATCAAGGTTTACGGGAACACCTTCCTGAACATCCAGAATTTTTGTGTGTTCGGGGATGCCTACTACGGCGGTTTTTCATCGGTTCACGTTTACGACAACCTGTTTATCAGCGAGAGCGGGGCAGTGTTTGGAACCGACGGCGGTTATCAAGGGTCTTTGCCTTGTACTTTCAATGACATTGTCATTGCCAACAACACGTTTGACTGCCCTGACAACGGCGGCCAACCCATCGCGCTAAACAACGTAAGCGGCTTTGCGACGACCTTTGTGAGTTGCGTCGTGGCCAACAACGTCATTGTCAACGGCGGAGGAATCCAGTCGCAGGGCGACACGACGTCGACGTTTGTGGACAATGTGTCGCTGACGGCTGCCCAGGGCAAAACTGATTTTGTGGGCTATACCTCGGGCTCGGGCACGAACAACAACTATCATTTGTTGGCGGCGGCCAGTTCACTCATTGGCCAAGGCGCGAATGAATCAGGCTATTTTGTGACTGACAAGGATGGCAACGCCAGACCGGCAACGGGGAATTGGGACATTGGGGCATACCAATATTCACTGGTTACGACCCCGGTGATCCTGGTGACGCCGGGAAATACGTCATACGGAACGGTATTGGCGGGGACGAGCGTGACGAACGGTTTCACGGTGAAAAATATTGGTGTGGGGACGTTGAGCGGCACGGCCAGTGTGGGAGTGCCATTCAGCATCGCGTCGGGCGGGAATTACAGTTTGGGCGCAGGCCAGACGCAGGCGGTGATGGTGGTGTTCAGCCCGGTGGTGGCGAGCAATTACAGTCAGACGGTAACGCTCACGGGTGGCGGGGGAACGAATGCAATCGTGTCCGGAAGTGTAGCGTCGGCGCTTGCCAAGGTGCAGTTCCAAATCACGCCGGCGAAGCAGTTCATTCTGACGATCGCCGGCCAGAACGGCCATATGTATGACATTCAGGCAACACAGGATTTCATCACCTGGACAGTCATCGGCACTGTGACGATGGGCGCCAGTGGTACGTTGGATTTCACCGACACAAACGCGGCGAGTTTTTCAAAGCGTTTTTATCGCATACGAGAATGACCCTGGAGTGATTTCCAGGTCAGGGAGCCGGGTGGCGCGGTCGCGGGAAAAGATTACGAAGCCGCTCCGGCTGTCTCCGGTCAGGTATGAAAGGAAGTTAAATATATGTCACTTTATCTCAGCCAAAGATGTTGGGGCCGATCCTGCCTGCACTTGGCGGCGGCGGTGCGTGCCGGCCACTGGCGCTGGCATTTCACCGGCATTGGCCGGGAGATTCATTTCCCGAGGCCACTGATCCGCAAGGCCACGGTCGGCGGTATGTAAAAACGGAAACTAAAATCATGAAACTCAAGGTACAGTCTGTCCCGGAAATCCTTTTTGACCAGCCAATCCGTCGCACAACCGGAACCCCGGTTGCCGTGGTTGCCAGCTATCCGGGGTTCGTCGCGGACAGCGGCCATCGCCGGACGGTCGAAGCCAATCAAGCCCGAATTGAACTGTGGAAATTTTTGGAGGATTCTAGCCGATAGCCAGCTTTTCCTGCGGAAGCAATCCGACTCGCAAGGCAAAACGCACCAGACCCGGAATGTCATGCACGTTCAGGCAACCCATCAATTTCATGCGGTGGTATTCGACGGTCTTGGGGCTGACTTTCAGAACTTCGGCAATGCCTTTCGTGTTCTGGCCTTCGGCGATAAGCTGCAGGATTTCGCGCTGCCGGCCCGTCAATTGTTCGAGCGGGCTTTTCCGTTTGGCGATCCCATCCAGAAGGAAATTCTTGGGCAGCTGGGTGGAGATTTCCTGGCTGAGATAGACCTCTCCGTGCGTCACATGTTGCAGGGCGGTGGCTAACTCGGTCGTCGCCGCTTTTTTGAGCAGATAGCCGGCCGCTCCCGCCTTGAGCGCCCGCCAGACGTATTCTTCATTGTCGTGCATGGAAAGGATAATGACCCGCACATCCGGAAATTCCCTGGCGAGGCGCGCCGCCGCTTCCAGGCCATTCAGACCCGGCATGGCGATATCCATCAAAACCACATCCGGCCGGTGCAGCTTGACCAGTTTCAGCACCTCACGGCCATCGTCGGCTTCACCCACCACTTCCACTCCCGGCAACTTTTCCAGCAGCGCGCGAATGCCCGCGCGGACCAGCGTGTGGTCATCGGCCAGCATGACGCGAATGGATGGGATGGGCTTGTTCATGGGGTTTCTGTTTCGGGCGGTGGGGTCTGCCACTTCAACGGAAACCACGCGTGGACTTCAGTGCCTCGCCCCGGAACGGAGTTGAATTCCAACCGGCCACCCGCCAACACCGCACGTTCCTCCATGCTCAACAGACCAAGACTTGCGCCGCGCACGGCTTTTTCCCGGATGACCACCACGTCAAACCCGATCCCATCGTCGCACACGCACAGGTGGAGTTGGCCGTCTTCCTGTCGCAATTCCACCGTCACTGCTTTCGCTTGGGCGTGGCGCACCACATTGGTCAAGGCTTCCTGCGCCACGCGGAAACACTCGGTTTCAATCACCGGATCCAGGCGCTGTTCCAGCCGGTCGGCGTGGAACCCGACTTTCAACTCGACCAGGGCCGCCTGCCGGTCCGTGTACCATCGCAAGGCCGGCTCCAATCCCAGATCGTCCAGAATGGATGGGCGCAAATCCAACGAGATGTCCTGCACCTGTTCGAGCACGCGCTCGACCACTTTGAGGCTCTCGTTCAAACGCGGCGCGAGCGCCTGGGCGTCCGGTGCTTGTAACATCACCTGCAGGTTCAATTGAATGACGGTGAGGGCCTGGCCGATTTCGTCGTGAAGTTCGCGCGCGATGTTCCGGCGTTCGGTCTCCTGTGCCCCCACCAGCCGGCGGGAAAGCACCTGAAGTTTGCGGCTGTATTCCTTGCGTTTGGCCTCGGCCTGTTTGCGTTTCGTAATGTCACGAACGTTGCATTGAATGACCTTGCTGCCGTTGACCTGATAGACGTTGCTGACAAACTCCACATTGATGGACTTGCCGGTGCTGGTTTCCACCGGCAAGTCTTCGTAACGGACATAGGTTTCACGCTGCAGCTTTCTGAACTCCTCCTGGGAAGCCTTGGTGTCCTTGAACGGGCCAATCTCCCAGAGTTTGTTTCCCAGCAGCTGCTCGCGGGTGTAGCCCAACATATTGGTCAGGAATGGGTTGACATCATCAATCTGCCCGGTGTCCGCGTTGAGAATCAGTATCCCATCCTGGGCGGATTCAAACAGCCGGCGATAGCGCACTTCGGAGGTTCTGAGCGCGTAATCCGCCGACTGGCGTTCCGCGTCGCGATGTTCCAGGGCCTGGGCCATCTGATCGAAGGTGCGGGTAAGCTGGCCCAATTCGTCTCCCCGGTGGGGCAGTCCCGTACGCGTACTCAGATCGCCCGTGGCCAGTCGTGCGCTGGATTTCACCAGGGTCCGAACCGGGCGCAGGACGAGCAGATAGCTTCCGATCCAGGCGAGCACGAAGGCAAAACCAGCGGCCATCCCCAGCCCGGCCAGATTGTCGGTCAGCCGGTGGTCCGCTTCGGCAAAGAGAACCTTTTTGGGGATGCTGCTGAGAATGGTGACGACCTTGTCGGGAACCAGCTGGCTGTGCATGGCGGCGAACGCATGATAACCGGAAATTCCGTTCGAAGATATCGTCTGCACCACGCCGTGGTCCTCGCCGAAGACGGTTTTCAAAAGTGCGGGATCCGGGAAAGACTGGCCAATCCATTTTTCCGATGAGGGATAACAAGCCAGGATTTTACCGTTGCGGTCCACCTCGGCCCATGTCGCGCCTTTGGGCAATTGCGCCGGCAGCGCGGATTCGAAATGGCTGACCCAGTCCAAATCCAGCGTGGCCAGGACCACCGCCTGGACCTGCCCGGTGGCATCGAAAACCGGATAACCGAAATCGATGGTGAACTGGTTGGCCGCCTTCCCGTCCGCGAAATCGCCCATCGCGAGGGCGCGCGTGGCGAGCACGCGACGGAAAAATGGACGGTTCGATTGGTTGGCCGGTTCCATCATCGGGTAGGCGCTGGCCAGGACGGTTCCATTGGTTCCGATGACTCCCAAATTGGCGTAGCGCGGGTAGCTGCCGAGCAGTTCATCCAGCAACTTCTGGCAGTCCCGCCGGTTGCCCGAGCGCACCTGTGAGGACTCCGCCAGGGCGAGCAGCAGTTGGTGGGTCTGGCCGATTACCCGGCCTTCTTCCCGCGTGGCCAATTCCATCATGTCCTGCGAACGCTGATTCCAGTCCTGCACCAGTCGTTGACGCTCTTCCGACGCCGTGTACAACGTCAATCCCACCAGGGGAGTGCACGCCAGCAACACCAGCAACAGCAGGCGTAAACGCAAACCGGAAAATAATTGACGAATAATGTTTCGCATACCATCTGGCCGGCGCTCGCCGGCGACTTGCCGGAGGGCAGCTTATGGAGAATGACCCCGAATATTTTTGCCTTCATGGTTTTGCGCCTGTCCAAAGTGCAACCCTCCGCGGCCGACACTTCGGACGCAGGTTTGATCCCGGGTTGGAATGTTCATGTTCGTCCACCACGAAAACGGGACATAGCGGATTCGCCCGGTGTCGGGCTGGCGTGATTTGTCATCGGCAGCTTCAACGGATGTGTTCATAACCTTGACGGGTCCCGGCCGCTGGCGGACTAACCGACACGCGGGACTGTGATGTCACCTGAATGATGCAGAATGCCGAAGGCAAACAAGAGCCACACGACAACACAAATCACCACCACGGCATTGAGAATGCTTTTAATCTTCCCGTCCATCGGGATGTAGCTATTCACCAGCCAGAGCAGTACGCCGATGACGATCAGGGTGACCGCGAGAGAAATCAGTGACATGGATTACCTCCAGCCTGGATGAGTGTTTTATTTTTCATGCCATAAAGCTAAACCCGGAGAGCGAGTGGGTGCTATGGGGTGTTACCCTACCGACCCGCCGACTTTTCCCCGGCTCCGGTGTCGAAGGAACCATCCCTGTGCGACTGTCCGCCGCGAAAGTTGGAAATGGTTCTTGGTGAAGGCTTCGGCCTGGCGCACCCTATGGATTGTCAGCGCAGAAAGGTTTTCCTGTGCGACCACCAACAATACATGCCACCCGCCTCAGCCATCCGCAAGGTCGCGTTTCTCGGCGATTATCTGCCGAGGAAATGTGGCATTGCCACGTTTACCACGGACTTGCGCTGCGCGGTGGCGGCCGAATTTACCAAGATTCAATGCCTGGTCGTGCCGGTCAATGATGTCGCGGAGGGATACGATTATCCGGCCGAGGTGCGCTTCGAGATTTCGGAACAGGACCTGCCGTCCTACCTGCGCGCGGCGGATTTCCTCAACATTACGGACGTGGACGTGGTTTGCGTGGAGCACGAGTTTGGGATTTTCGGCGGGCCGGCCGGCAGTCATGTGCTGGCATTGCTGCGCGAACTGCAGATGCCCATCGTCACCACGTTGCACACGGTGCTGCGCGAGCCCAACCCGGAACAGCGGCGCGTGATGCGCAACCTGATCCGGCTTTCGACGCGGCTGGTGGTCATGAGCGAACGGGGCCAGCAGTTTCTGCGCGAAGTGTATCAGGTGCCGGAGGCCAAAATTGACCTCATCCCCCACGGCATTCCCGA
>Ga0265338_10005887_pt1 | contig 15813 bp, 14 predicted proteins | sample 42126metaG_FD_193579 | JGI IMG/M metagenome (GOLD analysis project Ga0265338, IMG submission 193579) | Rhizosphere microbial communities from Carex aquatilis grown in University of Washington, Seatle, WA, United States - 4-21-26 metaG | ecosystem: Host-associated > Plants > Roots > Rhizosphere... | reverse complement strand
CCGGTCGGCGACGCCGAGGTACTCCGCATCGGCGCGGAGCTCGCGCTCGTACGCGCCGTCCGACTCGAGGTCGCAGCCCACGAGGACGACGCTCGCGTCGACGCGAGCGAGCGCGGCGAGCAGCGTCTTCTGCCCCTTCACGCGGGCAAGGCGGGCGACCTCGAGGACCGTCGGCCCGTCGGCGAGCCTCGTCGGAGCGGCGACCGCCGTCGGCTCGATCCCGTTGCGGATCGTCACGAGCCGGTCCGGCGGATAGCCCTGCTGCACGAGGGCGGCGCGGGTCGCATCGGAAACGGCGACGAGCGCGAAGCAGAGGCGCGCGGTCGCGTTGTCGAGCTTCACCTGCGCCGCACCACCGGCACCGCCTCGGAAGACGTTCTCGATATGCATGTGCGATAGCACGCGCGCTCCCGCGAAACGGCCTGCGATGCGCGCGACGACGTTCACGGAGAAATGCCCGTGCGTGTGCACGACCCCGATGCCGTTCGCGCGCACACGGCGCGTGAGGCTCGCGACCGCTCTTGCGTCGAGCCCACCGCGCATGGGAACGACCCACGCGTCGAACCCGGCCGCCCGGACGAGCTCGAGGAACGGGCCGTCCGTCGGCGAGACGAACGAGACATCGTGCCCGGCGTCGCGTGCCGCCTTCGCGAGCCGGAGCGCCACCATCTGCCCGCCCGCGACCTCGCCGCCGATGACGACGTGCGCGATCTTCACGCGCGCGGGCCGGTGCAGACGGCGTAGAGGACGTCGGCGCGGTCGGCGTCTTCGTGGTCGATCACGAGATCGTCGAGCGTGAGGTGCTCGGTGGCCGGAGTGCCGGTGAGCGCCGAGGCGCGCCGCAGCAGCGCCGAGCGTCGTCGCAGGCCGAGCACGTCGAGCCGCTGCAGCAGGCGGTGCACACGCGTCTGGAGCCGGCGCTCGCCGTACATGTCGACGGCTGCGAAATGCGTTTGCAGGACGCGCTCGAAGTCGGCGCGTGCGTACTCGACGCGATGATGCGGGTTGTCCGGCGCATGCGTCGTCTCGTCGGACCGCGGAGTCGAGACGAGCAGCGTCCCTGTCGGACGAAGCACGCGCGCGGCCTCGCGCACGAGCGCCTCGGGCTCGCCGACATGCTCGATGGTCTCGAACGAGCAGACGGTGTCGAACGAGCCGTCGTCGAACGGCATCGCAGTCGCGTCGAGCACGTGGAACTCCACATTGGGGAGCGCGTATCGCTCTCGCGCGTACGCGATCGTCGCCTCGTCGACGTCGCCGGCGACCACGCGGCGGGCGGAGGCCGCCAGGACGGCGGTCCCGTAGCCGACGCCGCAACCGGCGTCGAGGACGTCGCGTCCCTCGCACCACGGGAGCGCGAACGCATACCGCTTCACGTGGAGCGCGACGACTCCCGGCTCGGTCTCGTCCGGGACGATGCGCTCAGGATGGCTCAAGACGGCGACTATCCTTGCACGCGCCTTGCAGACATCCGCCCGCCAGCGTGCGCTCGACCGGATCATTCCCCTTCTCGTAGGCGCCACGGTCCTCGGATTCGCGGCCGGGTCGAGTTCGGTTCCCGACGTCACGCGGGTCGGGCATCCGCTCCGATGGGCGCTCCTCGCCGCGCTGCTCGTCGCGGCCGCCTTCGAGGTCCTGCCCCGTCTCTCGGTCCCCGTGCCGGCGACGGTCGCTGCTGCGGCGTTCGCTGCGCTCGCGGCGCTCTCGACCGCCTGGTCCGTCGCGCCGCGGACGACGTTCGAGCGCTCGGTGTCGATCGGGCTGCTCTTCTGCACGTGCCTGCTGCTCGCAGCCGGCGCGCGGGGCCGGCCCGGCCGCGCGGCAGCGATCGCCACCGGCGTGCTCGGCGGGGCCGCCGCCGTCGGCGTCCTGGGCCTCCTGCTGCTCGGCGTCGCGCACCACCGGGCCGTCCAGTCGGCGACGTACGAGGCGCCGGCGCGGTTCAACGGCTTCGGCCAGGACCCGAACACCGTCGCGCTGCTCTTCGCCGTCGTCACGCCGCTCGCCGTGTGGGCGCTCCTGTCGACGAGGCGCCGCCTCTTCGCGGCGGTGGCCCTCGCGGTGTTCGCCGGCACGATCGTCGCGTCCGGGTCGCGCGGCGCTCTCCTCGCAGCGGGCGTCGGCGCTCTCGTCTTCGCCGCCGCCGCGCTCAGGCGCCCGCGGGCCGCGCTCGCCGGCGTCGCCGCGGTCGCGGTCGTCGTCGGCGCGGGCCTGGCCGTCCAGTCGCTGCCGAAGCCGGCGGCGAGCAGCACGCCGGTCGCCGCCGCGCCCGGGCCGACGCCGAAGCCGGGATACCTCGACGCGGAGGCGCGCTATCCGCTCGCCGCGGACATCGGCCAGTCGTTGCCGGGCGGCGGGCAGCCGCCCGTGCGACGGAGCTTCTTCGGAGGCAGCGGCCGGCTCGACGCGTGGCGCGGAGCGCTCCACGAGGTGGCGCGCAGGCCGGTCGTGGGCCACGGCTTCGGAACCGAGCAGGACGTGTTCGTCGACCGCTACTACCGCTTCGTCGGCGGGCTGCCCGAGAATTCGTACATCGGCCTCGCGCTCCAACTCGGCGTTGCCGGCCTGCTCGCACTGGGGGCGCTCGTCGGCGTCCTCGCCGGGGCGGGGATCCGCGCGCTCGCCGGCCCGAGGCGCTCGCTCGCCGCAGCCGGGCTCGGCGTGCTCGCCGCCGGGCTCGCGGCGGCCCTGGTCCAGTCCTACGTGTACTCCGTGGGGAACATCGCCACCGCGGCGCTCTGGATCCCGGCCTTCCTCCTCGCGGGGGTGGCGGCGGATGCCTAGGACGCGCTCCGGGCGGCCGCGCCTGCTCGTGCTCAACCAGTACTACGCGCCGGGCTTCGAGGCGACCGCCTACCTCCTCTCGCAGCTCTGCTCGGCGCTCGCCGCCGACTTCGATGTGACGGTGATCACCGGCAAGCTCGCCGCTCCGCGCGCGGACCCCGGGCGCGTGACCGTCGACGGGGTGGAGGTCGTGCGCGTGCACTCGACGGCGTTCGACCGCAGCAACCTGCCGCTGCGCGCACTCAACTACGTGACGTACCTCGCCGCATCGCTCTGGTCGGCCGTCATCGCGAAGAAGCCCGACGTCGTGCTGTGCATGACCGATCCGCCCGTCATCGCCGATGTCGCGCTCATCGTCGCCCGCCGCTTCCGCGCGCGGCTCGTCGTCGTCAGCCAGGACGTGTTCCCCGAGATCGCGGTCGAGCTGAAGCGGCTCGAGAGCAAGCCGCTCGTCGGGCTGTTGCGCGCGCTCATCGGCTTCTACCTCCGCCGCGCGGATCGCGTCGTCGCGATCGGTGAGACGATGCGCCGGCGGCTCGAGCAGAAAGGTGCACCGCCGGAGCGCATCACGGTGATCCCGAACTGGGTCGACACCGAGGCGATCCGGCCGGCCGCGAAGGACAACGACTGGTCGCAGCAGCAAGACCTCGCGAACGCGTTCGTCGTCATGCACTCGGGGAACGTCGGTCACGCGCAGGACCTCGACTCGCTCGTGCGCGCGACGACGTTCCTGCGCGATCTCGAAGACCTCGTGGTCGCCGTCATCGGTGGAGGGGCACGCCACGCGGCCCTCGAAGACCTCGTCGAGCGCCTCGAGGCCGATCAGGTGCGCTTCCTCGGCTATCAGCCCCGCGAGCTGCTGTCGCTGTCGCTCTCGGCAGCGGACGTCCACGTCGTCGGACTGGCGCGCGGGCTGTCGGGCTACGTCGTGCCGAGCCGGCTCTACGGCGTCCTCGCGGCGGGCCGCCCGGTCATCGTCGCGGCCGACGCCGAGAGCGAGACGGCGCGCGTCGTCCTCGAGGAGGGCTGCGGTGTGGTCGTCCCGCCGGGCCGGCCCGAGCTGTTGGCGCAGGCGATCCGCGCCGCCTACGACGGCGAGCTGGACCTCGCCGAGATGGGCGCGCGTGGACGCGCATACGTCGTACGCGAGGCGGATCGCAGCGTCGCGTTCGCCCGCTACCGGACGATGCTCGATGAGCTGGCGCACGCGTAGCATCGTGGCCGTCGTGGCCGCGGTCGTCGTCGCGGCCGCGCTCGTCGCGGTCGGGCGGTGGGAGGGCCGGCGCGAAGCGCAGCGGGAGGTCCGCGGCTTCCACGTCGTGCAACGCCTCGTCGGCCCGCTCGACTCGCCGACGCTCTCGGGGTTCCGCGTTCTTCCCGGCTTCGACTGTCTCACGTACCGGCGCGGGACGAACGAATTCGCGCTCGAGCTGTGCATCGATCCTGCCGGGCGCGTCGTCGAGGCGATCGACCGGCGCTCGTACGACCGGCGCATCTGGTCGCTCCGGTTCGATCCGGCCGCGTCGACGGACCGCGTCGACCGGGCGGAGGTGGACCGTCTGCTGCGAAAGATGGGCGCGCTATGACGGGTCCCGCCGCGCTTGCACGTGCGCTCGTCGACCGCGTCGCAGGCGACGAGGTCCGCGTCGTCAGGGTGCTCACCGGTGTCGCTCGTGGCCGCCGGCTGGCCCTCGACCTGACGAAGGAGAAGGCGTACTGGATCGGCAGCTACGAGCGCGTCTTGCAGCGGTTCCTCGGTGAGAACGTCGGCGCGGACGACGTCTTCTACGACGTCGGTGCACACATCGGGTTCTTCAGCGTCTGTGCTGCGAGCCTCGGCGCGCGGGTCGTCGCCGTCGAGCCCGATCCGGCGAACGCGTCCCGCCTGCGCATGAATGCATCGCTGAACGGGCTCGCCATCGAGGTCGTCGAGGCTGCGGCGTGGCATGAGACCGGTCGAGCCGCGCTCGTTCCGGGCGGCTCCGCGAAGGAATTCCGCGTGGAGCAGGGCGAGGGTGTGGCGAGCGTCGCCCTCGACGATCTCGCGCGCAGGTACGGCGCGCCCACGGTCGTCAAGCTCGACGTCGAGGGAGCCGAGGCGCGCGTCCTCGCGGGAGCGCGCCACATTCTCGCCGAGTCCATGCCGGTCGTCGTCTGCGAGCTACACGGCGTGGAGCAGGCGGCGGAGGTGCCCGTACTGCTCCACGGATACCGCGTGACGGAGCTCGGCTCTCCGGACCGGATCGTCGCCCGCCGGGGAGTAAGGTCGGCGCGGTGACGGCACTGGTCGCGGTCTTCTGGGCGTCGCTCGGCGCTCTCGTCTGGTCGCACGTCGCGTATCCGCTCGCGGCACGCGCACTCGCCCGCGTTCGCACGCGCCCCGTGCGCACGGGCGTCGGCCTGCCGACGGTGACGCTCATCGTTGCCGCCCACAACGAGGAGACCGTGATCGAGCGCCGGATCGAGAACCTGCGCGCGCTCGACTATCCGCCGGACCGGCTCACGGTCGTCGTCACGTCCGACGCGTCGACCGACGCGACCGAGGAGATCGCGGAACGCGCGGGCGCCCGCGTCGTCCGCAACCCGCGGGGGGGCAAGGTGGCGGCGCAGGATAACGCTGTTCGCGAGGCGTCGAGCGACGTCGTCGCTTTCACGGACGCGAACTCGACATGGGCTCCCGATGCGCTGCGCATGCTCGTGCGAGCGTTCGCCGATCCGGACGTCGCGTACGTCTGCGGCCGGCTCAACGTGCAGGCCGACGACGGGCGGAACAAGGAGGGCCTCTACTGGCGCTACGAGCTCGGCGTGCGCGCGGCGGAGTCGCGGATCGATTCGGTCACGGGAGGCAACGGTTCGATCTACGCGGTTCGCCGATCCGAGTACGTCGAGGTCGATCCGCGCTTCGGGCACGATCTCTCGCTGCCGTACCTGATGGTGCAGCGCGGGCGCCGAGCCGTCTACGAGCCGGACGCGAACGCGTACGAGAAGGCGACTCCGACGACGGAGGACGAGTACCGCCGCAAAGTGCGGATGTTCGAGCACTGCTGGGCGATCGTCGTCGAGGGCAAGATGCTCCGCCGCTTGCGGCCGCTCTACCTCATCGAGATCGTGTCGCACCGGCACCTTCGCTATGCCAGCGGCCTGCTCCATCTCGTCCTGCTCGGGACGTCGATCGCGCTCGTCGGGCACGGCATCGTCTACGCGATCGCCCTCGGCCTGCAGCTCGGCCTGCTCGCCGCGGCGCTCTTCGGCGTCGGCATCGCGCGCTACTACGTCCTCGTCACGTGGGCGACGGTGGAGTCGCTCTTCAACTACGTGCGGCACGGCGTGCCGGCGACGTGGGAGATCGCCGAGGGCACGCGGTGAACCGGGCGGCGGACGTCGCGGTCGCCGGCACCGCACTCGTGCTCGCGTCGCCCCTGCTCGCGCTCGCGGCGCTCACCGTCAAGTTGACGAGCCGTGGGCCGGCCCTGTACCGGCAGGTGCGCGTCGGCCGCGACGGCGTCGACTTCGAGCTGTTCAAGCTGCGCACGATGGTGCAGGGGGCGGAGACGCACGGCGCCGGCTTCGCGGTCGACCGCGGCGACTCGCGCATCACGCGGGCGGGGCGGATCCTGCGGCGCCTCTCGCTCGACGAGCTGCCGCAGCTCTGGAACGTCGTCCGCGGCGACATGAGCGTCATCGGGCCGCGGCCGACGCTGCGCTACCAGGTCGAGCGCTACACGCCGAGGCAGATGCGCCGGCTCGAGGTGAAGCCAGGCATCACCGGCTGGGCACAGGTGCACGGCCGCGCGACCCTGCCGTGGGACGAGCGCATCGAGCTCGACGTCTGGTACGTCGAGCACCGCTCGCCGCGCCTCGATCTGAAGATCCTCGCGAAGACCCCGCTCGCGCTCTTCGGCGGGACCTACAAGGGCGCAACCGGCGGCTGGCGGGCCTAGCAGCCGCGCTCGTAGACCGTCTGCACGGCGAGCTTCGCCGTCTCCGACGCCCACTCGTCCGGCAGCCAGTACCACGACGAGCTCGTGCCGACGGTCCAGAGCTGTCCGCGGAAGCATCGCCGAAAGAGCATCCGGGCGCGCGTGACATGGTACGTCGACGTGACCACCACGAGGCGGTGCCAGCCGTACCGACGGGCGAGCCGGCTCACGGTCTCCGCCTCGCCCCGCGTGCTGTACGGCGTCGCCTCGAAGCAGACGACGCGGAAGCGCAGAGGCCCGTCCTGCCCGCGGCAGAGGCGGTGCGCCTTCGTCCACTTCTGGTCGCGCATCGCGCTGGAGATGGCGAGCACCGGCGCGACTCCGCGCCGGACGAGCCGCAGCGCCGGGTCGAGGCGCGAGTTCTCTCCGCCGGAGAGGACGACGACCGCATCGGCGTGCGCAGGCGGCCTCTGGTTCGCGGGCGGCCACACGAAGAGCACTCCCACGGCGACGAGCCAGAGGGCGACGAGCATGCCGAGGGCGACGAGCAGGCGGCGGAGCACGGCACGACGGTACCCTCTCGCCCCGTGACCGGTCTCGGGGTCCTCTTCACCTGCGCGGGCCAGCGCGTGGACATCGTGACCTCGTTCCGGCGGGCCGGAGCCCGGACGGTCGCGGTCGACGTGAACCCGCTCGCCCCGGCGCTCTACCACGCCGACGTCCACGCATTCGCGCCGCGCGTCGACGATCCGAGCTACGTCGACGCGCTCGCCGCGCTCGTCGCCGCGCACGACGTCTCGCTCGTCGTGCCGCTCACCGATCTCGACCACAGCGTCCTCTCGCGGGCACGCGAGAGGATCGGCGCGCTCGTGCTCCTGCCCTCTTCCGAGGTCGTCGACGCGCTCGCCGACAAGTGGCTCGCGCACTTGCTCTTCGTCGAGCGCGGACTCGGCTCGCCGTCGACGTGGCTGCCGGACGGCGTCCCCGCCGACGTCGAGTTCCCGGTGCTCGTGAAGGCGCGGCAGGGCTTCGGCTCGCGCAACATCTTCCGCTGCGACGACCGCCGCGAGCTCGACTTCTTCCTCGGCTACACGCGCGTCGACTCGATGGTGCAGGCGTGCTGCCGCGGAGAGGAGTTCTCCGTCGACGTCTTCTGCGATCTCGAGGGCCGGTGCCTGAACGCGGTGCCGCGCACGATGATCGAGTCGAAGGGCGGCGAGTCCATCAAGGGGATGACGATCGCCGACGATGACCTCGTCGAGGTCGGCCGCCACGTCTCGGAGACGCTTGGCCTCGTCGGCCCCGCGAACATCCAGTGCTTCCGCGAGCCGGACGGAACGCACCGCATCACCGATATCAATCCGCGCTTCGGCGGCGGCTTCCCGCTGCCGACCGCCGCCGGCAGCCGCTATCCGGAGCTCGCGCTGGCGCTCGCGGCCGGCGAGCGGCCCGAGCCGCGGCTCGGAGACTTCCGCGCCGGGCTGTACATGACGCGCTTCTTCTCGGAGCTGGTGCTGACCGCCGGGAACGGGGATAGCCTGGAACCGTTCGCGGAAGAGCTCCCAGAGCCTGTCGTGGAGCCTTAGGGGTTTCGCTCGTCGTCGTTCTCGTCGCCTGCGGCGGGAGCGCTCGGCATGCAGCGACGCCGACGACGACCGTCCGTCACGTCGCGCCGGCGCGCGTGCCCGCGCACCGCGCGCGGCCGGCGGAGCTCGTCGTCACGGTGGTGGACGGCGATCTCAACGTCCGCGTGCCCGGCGCGCTCGTTCACCTCTGGTACCGGAGCGCGCACACGAACCGTCGCGGCGAGGCGACGATCCGCGTGCCCGACCGCCGCGACATGGCCGTCACGGTGCGCGCGGCCGGCTTCGCCGAGCGCACGTTGTGGGAGCCGTTCGGGAGGTTCCGGCGCATCACCGTGCACCTCTATCGGCCGAGTCTTCAGTGGCCGATGTACGGCGCGACGCCGAGCCGGTCGCAGTCGCAGTCGCACATCCGCCTGCGCCCGCCGTTCAGGACGGTCTGGGCCATCCCGCTCGGCGGCCTGCTCGAGTTCCCTGCGGTCGTCGACAGCGGCGTCGCGTACATCGGCAACCGCAGCGGTACCGTCTTCGCGATCTCGATGCGCCTCGGCCACGTGCTCTGGCACCGGTCGACGCCGCACGGCGAGATGGCGTCGTCGCCCGCTGTCTTCGGCCCCTACCTCGTCGTCCACTCGATGAACGGTGCCGTCTACCTGCTCGACCGTGCGAATGGCCGGGTGCGATGGAGCTATTCCGTCGGCTCGCCGATCGAGTCGTCGCCGGTCGTGCGCGCCGGCGTCGACTACTTCGGCACGTGGGACGGACGTGTCGTCGCGCTCGACCTGCGCCGGCACCGGGTGCGGTGGACGCGGAGTCTCGGGGCGAAGATCACCTCGAGCGCTGCGATCGCCGGCGGCAGCCTCTTCATCGGCGACTACGCCGGCCGCCTCTGGGCGGTCTCGCCGCGCACGGGCGCGACCCGGTGGGTGGGGAGCGTCAACGGCCGCATCTATGGGACGCCGGCCGTGCTGGGCGGGCGCGTGTTCGTCCCGTCGTCCACCGGGAACTCGTTGACGGCGTTCTCGACGACGGGCAGCTATCTCTGGCGGGTCTACACCGGCGGGTACGTGTACTCGTCGCCCGCGGCGTGGGACGGCCGCGTGTTCTTCGGCTCGTACAACGGCGTGTTCTACGGCGTCTCGGCTGCGAACGGTCGCGTGCTCTGGCGTGTCGGCACCGGCGGCCCGATCTCCGGCGCGGCCGTCGTCGTGTCGGGCATCGCGTACGCGGGGAGCTTCGCGGGCCGCATCGTCGGCGTCGAGGCGGGCAGCGGGCGCGTTCTCGTCAACTTCAAGCACGGTCACTACGTCCCAGTGAGTGGGAACGGAATGCGCTTGCTCTTCCACGGATACTCCGAGCTCTACGCCGTCCGGCCGGTCCGCGCCCTGCGATGAGGCGGGCGTCCATAGCAGCGGCCGTGGGGGCGGCCGCGCTCTTCGTCACCCCTCTCGCCTCCGCGGCGACGGCGCGGACGGTCACGCTCGCGCGCAGCGGCATCTCGCATGCGCTCGCGCAGCACTGGATCAAGGCGCAGGATGCACGCCGGTATCGCACCGACGTGTACGTCGCGCTCCGCGACGTGAACCATCTGCCGAAGCTCCGTGCGCGCATCATCGCGTCGCAGCTCGCGCAGGTGACGACGATGTGGGACTCGTACACGTCGCCGCGCGCACTCGCGCTCTTCACGCAGCTCGAGGAGAACACCGCCTATCTCGAGCATCACCGCATTCCGGTGGGGACGGGACAGCTCGACGTGAGCGGCGACGACGGCGTCGTCTATCGCTGGTTCCCGGGCCTCGGGCTCGAGTTTCACCCGCTCGCGAGCTTCGGCGCGCTCAACAGCCGCGTCGCCGCGCAGGACGTCGAGGCAACGCGCACGCTCGCCGACGCGCTGCTCGCGCGGGCGATCCCGCGCGGCGGGCGGCTCATCTGGGAGTACTCGTTCTCGTTCGGCGGCGGCCGGCCGCCGTGGGCGTCGGGCATGGCGGAGGCGGTGGCGGCGCAGGCGCTCGCGCGCACCGGCTCGCTCCTCGGCGATCCGCAGTACACATCGGACGCGGCGCGCGCGTACGCGGCCGTCCCGCCGCTCGTCATGCCGACGAGGTGGGGGCAGTGGATCCGCCTGTACGGCTTCTCGCGGCTCGTCGTGCTGAACGCGCAGCTGCAGGCGATCCTCTCGCTCTCCGACTACGGCTCGACGACGGGGAACGGCGCGGCGACGGCGCTGGCGCAGAAGCTCGACGTGGCCGCGCAGGCGCTCTTCCCGCGCTTCGACACCGGGGACTGGTCGCTCTACGACCTCGGCGGGGCGTATGCGCCGCTCGACTACGAGCAGTTCGTCACGCAGGAGCTCGCCCAGCTCGCGTCGAGCACGCAGGAGCCGTTCTGGGCCGACGCCTCGCAGCGCTTCAAGGCCTACCTCGGCCCGCCCCAGGTGACGGAGGGGCCGCCGCCGCCGACGCTGTACCCGCAGCCGGCCGACGGGTTCCTCGACAGCGCGTCGATCCCGATCACGCTCTCGCAGCGCTCGTCCGTCATCGTCTCGATCGGGAGCAAGGTCCTCACGTACCGGTTCGCGCGCGGCACGCACGTGCTCACGTGGACGCCCGACCCGACGCTCGCACCGGGGACATATCCCGTCACGGTGTCCGCTGTGAGCCATTCCGGTGTCCGCTCGACGGTGCAGCTCGCACCCGTGACGATCGCCTGGGACACGGCCCCGCCGAGCTTCCCGCAGCCGCCGGCGCTCTCCGGGACGACGCTCACGTGGCAGTCCGACGACGCCGGGACGCCGTGGCTCGATCTCGTAGTCACGTTCACGGATCCGGCCGGCGTCAACCCGCCGCAGATCGTCGACCTCGGCGAGGTGCCTACCGCCGGAACGGCGGGCGTCGCCGTCCCGACGGGGACGTGGCAGGCGCAGCTCCAGGCGACGAACTCAGCCGGCCAGACGGCGACCTTCGACCTCGGCACCGTCACCGCCTGAGAGGGCGGCGACGCCGAAGACGAGCCACGTGAGCGCGTCGAGCGGGATTCCCGCGTAGAAGCCCTGGGCCGCCCAGAGCCAGACGAGCAGGCCCACGCCCGCGAGCGCATACAGGCCGGTGGCCGAGCCGGCGCGGGCGCGCCGGACGGCGAGCCACGCCGCCGCGCCGAACATCGACGCCCAGAGCGCGAGCCCGACGACGCCGAGGTCTGCGGCGGCCTCGATCCACGCGTCCTGGATGCCGTACCGGCGGGACGCCGACGGGAACGCGAGCGGGACCTCGTTCGGGAAGCGGCGATGCGCCGCCGGCAGATACGGGTCGAAGACCGCCGGCTCGGTGGTGCCCTCCCAGCCGGCGCCGAGGAGCGGGTGGCCCTTCCAGATCTCGTAGCCGAGCCAGGAGAGCAGCGTGCGATGCGCATACGACGGCGTGCGATTCGAGCTCGCCTGCGTGCTCGCCGGCGCCGAGTTCACGAACCGGCGGAACGCGTTCAGGTCGTTGCCGCGGATCGCGATCGTCCCCGCGAGCACGACGAGAGCAGCGGCCGCGACGGCGGCGACGCGGCGAGGCGCCAGCTCTCCCCGCACGAGCAGCACGATCCCGAGCAGGGCGAGTGCCGTGGCCAGTCCGATCACCGACGCGAGCGCCCCCGCGATGATCATCCCGACGACGCCGCCCACGGTCGCGACCGTCGTGAGTGCGCGGCCGAGGCGGAGCCGCGGGAGGGCGAGGCCGAGGATGCCGACGAGCAGCACGCCTGCCGCGAGCGCGGCCCAGTCCGAGGAGCCGATGAACGACGACTGGCGAACTCCGCCGCGGCCATCCGCCATGAAGATCGCCGCGCCGAAGAACTCGGCGATGCCGACGGCAGCGGCGAGCGCGTTCCAGAGCACGAGCGACCACGCGGCGACCGCGAGGTCGACCGCGTCGCGGACGACGAGCGGGACGGCGGGCGCGAGCAAGGCGTACTCGGCGAACTTCGCGCCCGTCACCGCGTGCGCGTGCCAGTCGTAGCCGGCGCCGGAGACGTGCCGTCCCCACGCGATCTCGAACAGGACCCACGCGAAGAAGAGCACGCCGGCGACCCAGAGGAGCCATGCGCCGCGCACCGGAGCCCACCCGCCGGCCACGCCGGACGCGATCGCGGTGGCGACTACGGCGAGCACCGCGAAGTCGGACAGGTAGGCGTGCACGCTCGTCGAGCCGACGTGGAACGAGACACCCGGCTCGTAGTGCACGTGCAGGAACAACAGCGGGATCGCGGCCGCGAGCACGAGCGAGCGCACGGAGAGCCCCCGCATGCTCATCGCCACCTCGCGCGCACGCGGGGGACGATCGCGAGCAACGCGACCGCCGCGAGCAGGTCGAGCAGGAAGTCCCACGGCACGCGGTAGCGCGTCACGCCGACGAAGATCATCGCCACCACCGACTGGTAGGCGAGCAGCAGCACGGCGAGCGCAGCGAGGGCGCGCGGAACGAGGAAGAGGCCGACGAGCGCGAGGACGTAGACCGCGATGATGTACACGGGCTCGGCGGTCGACCGGAGCGTGCCGACCCACGACCCGGCGCCGGGGCTCGACGCCGTCTCGACCACCGTCGGCTGCCACAGCCACTGCAGGTCGACCGGGACGAGCTTTGCCTTCGCGCCCGGGTGATGGAGCCAGAACTGCGTGACCTTGTGCTCGTAGCTCGTCATTTGCGCGCACTCGCTGTACGGGATGACGACGCCGGTCTTCTGCCAGTGGAAGTAGATGTCCTGCGGGTCGAGCGGGAACGACTTCGGGATCGGCACGTTGTCGATCCACCCGCCGCGCTCGAGCGTCGCGTACGTGCCGAGGTTGTTCGCCTTCCACAGCGCGCGCGCGTCGGTCGTCACCGTCCAGCAGCCGACGTCCGTGCGGTTGCGGACGACCCACGGCGCGACGACGACCGCGGCGGCGGCGAGGAGCGCGACGCACGAGAGCACGGTGCGGCGGGACACGCGGCTCCGCCAGAGGAGGTACGCGCCGATCGCGAGCGGCAGCGCGGCGAGGCGGACGTTGCCGAGGATCGCGAGCCCGAGAACCGCGCCGAGCGGCGCGGCGCGTCTCCACGAGAAGCGCTCCGCCGCGTGGAGCGTGAGGTACGTGAGCGCGGCCGCGAGCAGCTGGTCGAGGATCTCGCGGTTCATGTGGATGTCGTGCCAGATGAGATACGGGTGGAGCGCGACTGCGAGGCCTGCGAGCAGTCCGGCGCCGGGCGACAGCCAGCGGCGGCCGATGAGCCACACGACGAGGACGGTGCAGACCGCGACGCAGATCTGCGCGACGCCGACCGTCTCCCAGCTGCGGCCGAAGATCCAGTAGAGCGGGATGAGGAACCAGCCGTAGAGCGGCTGCGTGTACGCCGACGGGTGGCCCGGGATGAAGCCGTAGGTCCCGGTGGCGAGATACGTCTGCGCGAAGGTGTCGCCCTTGTCGACGTTGTCGACGAGGATCGAGCCGCGTTCGTGCAGGAGGGCGACCAGCCGCGGGAGGGACGTCGCGAGAACGAGCAGCAGCACCGCTCGGCGGGTACGCACGGGCCTGCACGCTACCGGACGGTCCCGGCGGCACGGCTAAGCTGCGGCGCGCATGCGGCGTCTGCTCATCGCCCTCGCCGCAGCGGCCGTGCTCGTCGCCGGCGCGCTCGCGGCCTACATCGTCCATCGCTTGCACCAGGGCGCGGACATCCGCGGCTCGACCGCGAGCGAGTTCGTCACGACGCAGGCCGCGCCCGCCCCGCCGCCGCCGCGGGTGCCGTGGCCGACGTACGGCTTCTCCGCCGACCGGACCCGCTCGGCGCAGCTCGGCCTGCGGCCCCCGTTCCGGACGGTCTGGAAGTACCAGGCGGGCAGCCTCGTCGAGTTCCCGCCGGCGATCGGCTACGGCCGTCTCTTCTTCTCGACGAACGCGGGCACGTTCACGGCGATCAGCGAGAAGACCGGGAAGTACGCGTGGAAGTACCGCTCGCACCGCTGCGTGGCCGCGTCGCCCGCGATCGGCCCGCACGCGCACGGCACGGTCTACGAGACGTTCCTCAACCGGCCGCCGTGCAACGCGCAGAACGGCGGGCACGGCGCGGACGGCGAGGTGATCGCGTTCGGAGTCGGCCTCGGGAAGATCCACTGGCGGCACACGATCGGCCCGTCGGAGAGCTCGCCGCTGCTCGTCGGCGACCGGCTGTACGTCGGCGACTGGAACGGCGACGTCTGGGCCTTCGACGCGAACCACGGCGACGTCGTCTGGCACCGGCACATCGCGCAGGGCGCGATCAAGGACGCGCTCGCGTACGCGGGCGGCCGGCTGTACGTCGCCGCGTACGACGGCCACGTGTACTGCCTGTCGCTCGGCGGCTCGGTCGTCTGGCGCGGCTCGGCACAGCCCCGGATCTTCGGGGCGGCGAGGTTCTACTCGACGCCCGCGATCGCGTACGGCCGCGTGTACATCGGGTCGACCGACGGAAAGGTGTACGCGTTCGGCGCCGCGACGGGGCACCGGCTGTGGTCGCACTCGACCGGCGGCTACGTGTACGCATCGCCGGCGGTGTGGCAGCAGCTCGTCCTCGTCGGCTCGTACGGCGGGCGGTTCCTCGCGCTCGACGCGGGCACCGGCGAGCCGCGCTGGAGCTTCGACGCCCACGGGCCCATCTCCGGGTCGGCGACCGTGATCGACGGCGTCGTCTACTTCTCCACGCTGACGCAGAAGGGGCTCAAGAACGGGCGGACGTACGCGCTCGACGCGCGCACCGGCATGCTGCTGTGGGCGTTCCCGGACGGGAAGTACACGCCGGCGGTCGCCGCGCGCGGGACGCTGTTCCTCATCGGCTACGGGGTCGTCTATGGGATGGTCCCGAAGCCTTGAAGTACGTGGTCACAGGCGCGGCGGGCTTCATCGGCTCGCACCTCTCCGAGGCGCTGCTCGCGCGCGGCGACGAGGTCGTCGGCGTCGATTGCTTCACCGACTACTACGACCCGGCGCTGAAGGAGGAGAACGCGCGCGGGATCGACGTGCGCCGGGTCGACCTCGCCGAGGACAGCCTCGACCTCGACGGCGTCGACGGCGTCTTCCACCTCGCCGGCCAGCCGGGCGTGCGCAGCTTCGGCGAGGCGTTCCCGCTCTACCTGCGGCGCAACGTGCTCGCGACGCAGCGCGTCTTCCAGTCGGCGGCCGGCGCCGGCGTGCGCGTCGTGTTCGCGTCGTCGTCGTCGATCTACGGAGAGGCCGAGCGCTACCCGACGCCGGAGGAGACGACGCCACGTCCGATCTCCCCGTACGGCGTCACGAAGCTCGCGTGCGAGCACCTCGCCGCCGCGTACGCAACCGCCTTCGGCCTCGACGCCGTCGTCCTCCGCTACTTCACCGTGTACGGGCCGCGGCAACGCCCGGACATGTTCTTCCGCCGGGTGTGCGACGCGCTCCTCACGGGCGGGACGTTCGAGATCTACGGCAGCGGCGAGCAGTCGCGGAGCTTCACCGAGGTCGGCGACACCGTCGCTGCGACGATCGCCGCGATGGACGG
>Ga0265338_10005886_pt1 | contig 15814 bp, 15 predicted proteins | sample 42126metaG_FD_193579 | JGI IMG/M metagenome (GOLD analysis project Ga0265338, IMG submission 193579) | Rhizosphere microbial communities from Carex aquatilis grown in University of Washington, Seatle, WA, United States - 4-21-26 metaG | ecosystem: Host-associated > Plants > Roots > Rhizosphere... | reverse complement strand
CGCGATGTAGGCCTTCGGCGTGACGATCGACTCCTTGATGAACGCCTCGAGCGAGCCGCGGTTCGCCTGCTTGGCGAGCTGGGCCAGGTTGTCGAGGTCGGGCCCGACCTTGCCCGTCGCGTTCGCGGGCTTGAAGGTGTGACAGCCGGCGCAGCCGGCGCCGCTGAAGACGGCGAGCCCGGGCGCGCCGGTGCTGGCCGAGGCGCTCTGCTTGACCCACGCCGCGTAGCGCGCAGGCGAGACGACGTCGACGTGGCTGCGCATCAGGGCGTGACCGAGGCCGCAGAGCTCGGTGCAGATCACGGGGTACGTCCCCTTGCGGGTCGGCGTGATCACGAGCGAGTTGTGCTGCCCGGGCACGGCATCCTGCTTCTGCGAGAGCTGCGGCACCCAGAACGAGTGGATGACGTCCTCGGAGGTGATGTCGAGCTTGACGTGGCGGCCCGCCGGCAGCGTCAGGTAGCCGACGCTCTTGCCGTTCGGATACGTGAAGTTCCAGGCGAACTGGCGCGCGTCGACCTTGACGATCAGCGGGTTCGTCCCGGCATGGCCGTTCTGTGCGAGCACGATCGCGCTGACGATCGAGATCGCCGTGACGAGCACGGCCGGGATCGCCGTCCAGACGATCTCGAGCTGCGTGTTCCCGTGGGTCGGCGGCCCGTCCGAGTCGTCGTCAGGGCCGGCGCGGAACTTCCAGACCGAATAGACGAGCACCGCGACGACGACCGAAAAGACGCAGATGCAGATGACCGTCACGAACCAGTAGACGAAGTGGATCCGGTGCGCCTCCTCGCCGGCGGACACCGGTAGCCACGGGATCGCCAGCGCAACCGCGGTGCAAATCGCACCTGCGACCAGCCCGATCGCGGTGAGCTGAATGATCGATCCCCTGCGCACCCGCGCGAAAGCCTAGTCAAACGAGCACCGCAATGAGGCGTAACCGATTTGCCCGGTCGTACGTTCCACCGCCGTGAACCCAACTGACGTCGAAAACACCACGAAGGAGGTCCTGCCATGGGCATCGGAGTCAGCCTGATCCTGATCGCCGTAGGCGCCATCCTCACCTGGGCGGTCAACGCGACCGTCTCCGGTCTGGACATCAACACCGTCGGCGTCATCCTCATGATCGTCGGCGCGGCCGGTCTCGTCCTGTCTCTCCTGTTCTGGTCGAGCTGGGGCGGAGTGGCGGGCACGCGCCGCCGCACGACGACCTACGTCGAGGACGCGCCGCCGCCGGGGGCCTAGGAGCGGCTCGTGACGATTCGCGCGAACGGCGGCCCCGGGGCCGCCGTTCGCGCTAGTAGGACGTGGCGGCGGGCAGCTCGACGTTGAAGCTCGCGCCGCGGCCGAGGCCCGCCGACTCGACCCAGATGCGGCCGTCCATCCGGCGCACGAGCTCGCGGCAGATGTAGAGCCCGAGGCCGGTGCCGCCGACGCCGCGGGTCATGTTCGGATCGAGGCGATAGAACTTCTCGAAGATGCGCCGCTGCTCCGACGGCGGGATCCCGATCCCGTGGTCGGTGACGGTGAAGCGCACCTGCGCGCCGGCCGCGCGCACGCTGACCTCGACGCGGCCGCCGTCCGGTGAGTACTTGACGCCGTTGTCGACGAGGTTGATCAGGATGCGGCCGACCTTGTCGGGATCGCCGGAGACGTGCGGCAGCCCCTCCTCGGCGGTCAGGACAAGCTCGTGGCCACCGTCGAGGTGCGCGAGCTGTGCCTGGACGACGTCTCCCGCGAGCGCTGCCGGATCGCAGTCCTGAAGCGTCACGTGGAGCGAGTCCGCGTCGAGCCTGCTCGCCCAGAGAATGTCGTTGACCGTGCGCGCGAGCCGGTCGGCCTCGCCCGAGACGACGTCGAGCAAGATCGCCCGTTGCTTCTCGTCCAGCACGACGTCGCTGCGCCGCAGGGTCATTGCGGCGCCGTAGATCGCGGCGAGCGGTGTGCGCAGCTCGTGCGACACCGTGGAGACGAACTCGGTCCGCATCGTCTCGAGCGCGCGCTCCTCAGTGAGGTCGCGGAACGCATAGACGACACCGTCCGGCACGACGACGCCGTGCAGCGAGAGCCAGAGCTCGCTGTCGCCGAGATCGAGCGGCAGCGACTCCGCGCGCGGCGGGCCGCTGCCGGCCGCAACGATCGGGATCCGTGACGCGATCGCAGTCCAGCCCGGGATCGCCTCGGCCGCGGGCCGGTCGATCACGTCGTCCGCCTGCAGGCCCGTCGCGGCAGCAGCGGCGTGGTTCCACGTGCGCACGTTCCCGTGACGGTCGATGAGAAAGATGCCGTCGCCGACCGATGCGAGCACGCGTGCGGCCTGTGCGCGCTCCTCGGCCGCGCGGTAGAGCTGCGCGTTGTCGACGGCGACGGCGGCACGGCCGGCGATGTCGAGCGCGAACTCGAGATCGCGCTCGCCGAACCGCGCATCGGTCTCCGCCCAGACGAGGGTCATCGTCCCGAACGTGCGCCCGCGCGCCTGCAACGGGACGACCAGGCGCGAGTGGATACCGTCCTCGACGTCGTGCAGCAGTTCGGGGCTGCCCGAGCGGATCACGTGGGCGACCACAGCAGCGTCCTCCGGCTCGCCGGGCTCGGACGTGAGCTGGAACGCGCACCGGTCGGCGAACCGCCCGGCCACGAGCGCGCTCAGCTCCGCGAGCGTCCGGTCGACGTCGAGCGACGACCCGAGGATTGCGCTCGCCTCGGCGAGAAACTGCAGCCGCCCCTGCGCGGCGCGCTCCGCTTCGTAGAGCGACGACTGGTTGATCGCGAGCGCGATGCGGTCTGCGATCAGCTCGAGGAGGCGCGCGTCCTCTTCGACGAACTGCGCGAACGCCTCCGACCCCGCGTGCACGACGCCGATCACGCGATCCTCGACGATCAGGGGGATTGCGACGATCGAGTTGATCCCACGCTCGCGCAGGACCGGGCTGAACAGCTCGACCTCCGAGAGGTCGGGGATGAGCATCGGCAGGCGTTCCGCGGCGACACGGCCCGCCATCCCCGCTCCGAGCGGGATGGGAATCGCGCGCACGATCTCCTGCTCGAGCCCGACGGTCGCGCGGACGTGGAGCTTCTCGTCGTCGCTGACGAGCAGGATCGCAGCGGTGTCCGCCTGCAGCACCTCGATGATCCGCTCGAGCAGCGCGTTCAGCAGGTCGCGGAGCGAGAGATGCTCGAGCGCCGCCTCCGAGACGCGCTCGAGCTTGCGCAGCGTCGCTGCGGCTCCTTCCGCGTCCGTGCGCGCCTGCCGCTCCCGCTGGAGCAGCTGACCGCGCTCTTCTTCTGCGCGCTTGCGCCGCACGAACTGCCCGAGCTGCGCCCCGATCGCACTGAGCGTGCGCTCGAGCTCCGGCTCGCGCGGACGACTCGACGTGCTGAAGGCTTCGATCGCTCCGACCACCTCGTCCTCGATCAGCACCGCGAAGGCGACGCCGGAGCGCAGGCCCTCGGCCGCCGCCACAGTCGCGCGGGCGAAGCGCTCCGGGTCGAGCTCCGCGAGCCACTCCGGCCGGCCGGAGTCGGCGACACGGCCCGGCAGCAGCGCGGGCGAGAGCGTCGAGCGCTCCGTCATGGCGACGAAACCGTCGAGGTGCAGGCCGGGACGCACCGCGATCACGCGCGGCTCCTCGGGCTCGGTCGACCAGAAGCATGCGACGTCCCAGCCGAGGACGCCGACGATTGCGGCGAGCACGCGCGGCACGGCTTCCTCGACCGTCTCGACCTCGCCGAGGATCCCGGTGACCGTGTTCTGCAGCTCGGTCCGCTGCTCGGCGCGCCGCCGGTCGGTGATCTCCTCGACGACGCAGCCGACGCCGATCGCCTCGCCGTCCGGGCCCAGCACCGGGTAGTAGCTCGCGAGCCAGTGACGTTCCTCGTCGGGACGGCCGGGCGTGCCCGACGTGTGCTCCAGCCCGACCACGGCCTCGCGCTTCTCGAGCACGCGCCGCGCCACCGGCTCGATCACGTGCGCGACCTGCGGCACGACCTCCGCGAACGTCTTCCCGACGTGCGCCTCGGGAGCAAGCTCGTTGATCGCCGCGAGCGCGTCGTTGACGCGGACGTAGCGCAGCTCGCGGTCCCAGAACCCGAGGCCGACCGGGGCGCTGCCGTAGAGCGCGTCGAGCAGCGCGGTTGTCCGCTGCGCTTCTTCGTAGAGCGACTTCTGCTGCTCGACGAGCTCGCGCTCGGCTGTCACCTCGCGGAAGAACGAGATCACGTGCTGCAGTGCGCCCTGGTCGTCGCGGACCGCGACCGCCGACACCTGGGAGGTCCGCGCGGCACCGTCGGGCAGCCGGCGAAACCTGACGATCGCCGGCAGCGGCTCCTCGCCCGCAGCGGCCCGCTGCCCCGGGAGCAGGGCGGCGTCGAGCGGAGCGCCGTCCTCGTCGAAGAGCTCGAACCTGGCGCGCGGCTCGTTGCCCGGCGCTGCGAGCAGCTCCTCGACCGACGCGTACCCGGTCAGCCGGGCCGCCTGCTCGTTCGCGAAGACGCGCTCGCCGGCGGCGTTCGAGACGATCACCCCGTCGCGCAGGTGCGCGAGGACCGTCTCGACGATGCCGGGGGGAATCCCGAGGATGGCTGCCGACTGCTCCACGGTTTCGCTCACGAGCCCCCTTCGCCGGACGTGCTCGTCAGGGTACTCGCCGGCTTGAAACCTGGCTTGGTTTACTTAGACTGCGAATTGCTGCTTGACAGCTGTCGCTTTTGATGTCATAGTGACATCATCATGAATCTGACCATTGTGCTCGAAGGGCTCCAGCAGGACCTCCAGAATCTCGGCGAGCTCGGCGACGAGCGGTCTGCGCAGGTGGCGCAGCGCCTCGGCGAGGCTCTCGGTTCGAATCTGCGGCTGAAGCTGCTCGACCTGTTCTCGCAGGCGGCAGTGGAGCTTTCTTCGAAGCTGCCCTCCGGCCACATCGAGGTTCGCCTCGCCGGCCAGGAGCCCGAGCTCGTGTTCGTCGACGCCACCGGCGAGAGCGCCGGCATGGCCGGCGAGGAGCTCTCGGCGCGGATCAGCCTGCGCCTCCCCGAGTCCCTGAAGACGGCCGTCGAGCAGGCGGCCGACCGCGAAGGCGTCTCGACCAACGCATGGCTCGTGCGTGCGATCGCACGGGCCGCCGAATCGCGCCCCGTGAAGGTCAGCGGCAAGCGCCTGTCCGGCTACGGCCAAAGCTAGGAGGACCAGAGATGGAGCAGTCATTCGAGGTCGCAGGCCCGGCCGAGCTGGAGATCCGGCTCGCCTCCGGCGACATCACGATCGACCCCACGCTCGACGGACGGGTCGAGGTCGAGCTGACCGCGACCGACGAAGAGTCGCAGCGGCTGGTCGACGAGGCGACGATCGAGCTGCGCGAGAGCCACGGCCGGCCGCTCATCGTGATCGAGGTCCAGAAGAAGGCGGGGTTCAACCTCGGAAGCCTGTTCGGCCGCCAGGGGATCACCTGCCGCGTTCGCTGCCCGGAGGGCTCGGGCGTCAGCGCGAAGACGAAGTCCGCCGACCTCTTGGCGCACGGCGTCCTCGGCGGCCTCAACGTGCAGACCGCGTCCGGCGACGTCGAGGCCGACCGCGTCACAGGCGGCGTCAACGTCAAGAGCGCGAGCGGCGACGTCTCCGTCCGCGAAGTCGGAGCAGGCGTGAACGTGCAGTGCGCGTCCGGCGACGTCGACATCGAAGTCGTCCGCGGCTCGATCAACGTCAACTCCGCCTCGGGCGACGTGACGATCGGCGAGGCCTACGACAACGTCAATGTCAACACCGTCAGCGGCGACCAGGACCACGGCGCCGTGCTGCGGGGCACCGTCTCGGCGCACTCGGTCTCGGGCGACGTCTCGATCGGCGTCCGCCGCGGGTCGAAGGTCTTCCTCGACTGCTCGACCGTGAACGGCGACACGAACTCGGAGCTCGAGTTGTCGGGCGACGTGCCGGAAGGCGACGGCCCGCTCGTCGAGATCCGTGCAAAGACCGTCAGTGGCGACATCAGGATCACGAGGGCCCCGGCGCCCTCGGACAACACACAGGGGGTACACGCATGAACCGTCTCTCGTGGGACACGACCGCACCGCGGCGCGTGACCGGCAAGCGAACGGCAGCGGAGCGGCCGGCCGACCTCGGGCTGATCGAGGCGGAAGCGGAGCTGATCCGCGTCGCCTGGGACAAGCCTCACCGGGTCAACGGTTTCTAGCGGTCTCGTGCAACAGGGGCACGACCCCTGTGAACCCGGCGCGGAGAACGCCGACGAGCGACGGTGGTGTGACCACCGTCGTTCGCGCGTTCCGGGGTCGCGCCACGCGATCGGTGTAGCCGGCGGGCGTCCAGCGCAGCAGCTCGTCACCGAGGACGAGCCAGGGCTCACCGTCGCGCAAGACGAACGTCGCGTCGGGGAGTTCGTCGAGCGGCGCTTCGAGGTACGGGGCGAGCCGCTCGGCGTGCAGGCGCTCGTCGATCGCGTCGGCCCGCGTCTCGCCGACGAGCTGCAGGAAACGGTTGTAGTCGTCGCGACGGCAGAGCGCGCACGGGAGGTGGCCGGCCGCGAATGCGGTCGCCTCATCGAGGAAGAACAGCTCCGTGAACTTCCCCGGCTGCAGCATCGGTCCGCGCTGCCAGCCTTTGAACTCGAGCCGGCAGGCGATCCAGCGCTTGACCTGAAAGCGCCGCCGAATCACCCCGTGCGCGTCGTGCAGGCAGCCGCGGTTGCCGTACACGGTCCCGCGCGCGGGATCGGCGATCAGCTCGCTTAAGGGCGTGACCCGGTTCTGGAGCGGCATGACCATAGGATTGTCACCGATGGTTGCGCGCGGTTGGATCGTCTTTGTGCTCGCACTCGCAGTCTTGCTCTCGGCCGGAGCGGCACAGGCGAAGCGGTCACCGCGGTTCGCAGAGCGCGAGGCGATCACCGCAGCGCTGCCGGCCTACTTCCGCAGCGAGCCCGTGGGTTGCGTCTGGCTCGACATCAGCGTCTCGAACAACGGCAAGTACGCAATCGCCAACCCGGTCTATCTCAACGCAGTCCACGGGCTGTGCGTGCGCTACGCCGCGAACGGGTTCTGGATCCTGAAGAAGACCACGCGCTGGAAGATCGTCTACACCGGCTCCGAGCGGCCAAAGTGCTCGCTCGGCATCCCGCGCGACCTCACGCCCTGCTTGCGCTGAGCCGCCTAGCGGCGCGTCATCTGCCGGAAGCGGCGAGCCGTTTCCGTGAGAGCGAGTCGACCAGGACGGCGGCGAGCAGGATCAGGCCGGTGACGAGCTCCTGGACGCCGGCGGAGTAGCCGATCAGGCCCATCCCGTTGGCGAGGCTCGCGATCACGAGGCCGCCGAAGAGCGCGTTCTTCGGATGCCCACGCCCGCCGAAGAGGCTCGTGCCGCCGATCACCGCGGTCGCGATCGAGTCGAGGAGCAGCGTGCTGCCGCCCGCCTCGGTATCGACCGACTGGAGCCGCGAGGCCAGGATCACGCCGCCGAGGGCGGCCATCGTCGAGCCGATCATGAACCCGGCGATCCGGATCCGGTCGACGTTGATCCCCGCGCGGAGCGCCGCCTCCGCGTTGCCGCCCACCGCATAGATGTGGCGGCCGAAGCGCGTGCTCGTCGCGACGTACGAGAGCACCGCGATCACGATGCCGAGCAGCAGCGTCACGTACGGCAGCCCGCGCGGGATCGCGCCGGGCCGGTAGGCGTAGTGCTCGACGAACCAGCAGACGAGCGCCACGGCCGCGATCTTGGCCAGCACGAACGGCAAGGCGCCGCTGTCGAGGCCTGCGCGCCGCCGGCTGACGTACTTGAGGTACTGCGAGGCGCCGTAGGCGAGCACGCCGGCTGCGATCAGCGCGGCGCCCGCTCGATGCGAGAAGAAGTCGTTCGCGATGCCGTTGATGTACTTGTCCTGGATCGGGATGGTGCCGCCGAGCCCGATCAGGATCAGCACGACGCCCGCCCACGCGAGATAGCCGGCGAGGGTGACGACGAACGACGGCACGCCGAACTTGACGATGATCGTCCCCTGCAGGAGGCCGATCGCGAGGCCGCACGCAAGGGCGACAGCGATCGCGACCAGGCCGGGAACGTGGATCGGCCAGCTGGACGCCGTCCCGGGCGGCTCGGTCAGCTTGGCGGCGACCACGCCGCACACGCCGCTGACGTAACCGGCCGAGAGGTCGATCTCGCCCAGGAGCAGGACGAAGACGACGCCGAGGCCGATCATCGTGAAACCGGCCATCTGGATCATCAGGTTGACGATGTTCCCCGGGTCGTCGAAGTGGCTGTTCTTCGACTGGAAGAAGACCGCGATCGCGAGCAGGGCGAGGATGATCGGCAGGCTGCCGACGTCGCCCGCGCGAATCCCGTCCCAGCGGGAACGCAGGGCGGCGCCGAACCCGTCGGCGTCAACCGCAACGGGCTCGTGCGGATTCGTCGCGGTGGTCATGCCGTCGCCTCCTCGCCGCTCTTCGGGATCCCGGCGGTGATCGCCTCGACGATCTCCTGTTGATTCGTGTTCCGTGTGACGTACTCGCCGACGTTGCGCCCGAGCCGCAGCACGGTGATCCGGTCGGACGCCGTAAACACGTCCATCAGGTTGTGCGAGATGAGGATCACGGTCAGCCCCTGGTGGGCGAGCCGCTTCACGAGCTCGAGCACCTGGTGGGTCTGCGCGACGCCGAGCGCGGCTGTCGGCTCGTCGAGGATGACGAGCTTGGAGTTCCACATCACGGCTTTCGCGACGGCGACCGACTGCCGCTGGCCGCCGGAGAGCCCGGCGACGTTCTGACGAACCGACTGGATCGTCGTCACGGCGAGGCCCCGGAGCGTCTCGCCCGTGCGTCCCTCCATCACGGTCTCGTCGAGCTTGCCGAAGCGGTTCACGAGCTCGCGGCCGAGGTACATGTTCTGGACGATGTCGAGGTTGTCGCAGAGCGCGAGGTCCTGGTAGACGACCTCGATCCCAAGGGCGGCCGAATCTTTTGTGTTGCTGATCGTGACGGGCCGCCCTTCGAAGATGAACTCGCCTTCGTCTGCGTGGTAGACGCCGGCCACGGTCTTGATCAGCGTCGACTTGCCGGCGCCGTTGTCGCCGACCAGCGCCATCACCTCACCAGGGAGCGCGCGGAAGTCGACGTCCAGCAGAGCCTGGACGGGCCCGAAGCTCTTCGAGACGCCGCGGAGCTCGATCGTGGGTGTGGTGGCGGATGTGCTCATGGCCGGGTGCGCAGGAGGGGCGCCCGAAGGCGCCCCTCTGCGATGCGTCTTACTTGCAGTACTTCGCGTACTCGCCGTTGCAGACGTCTGCCTTCTTGAGGTAGCCGTCCTTGATCGGCTTCTGCCAGTTCGCCTTCGTGATCATGATCGGGGTCTCGAGGGCCGACGGAACCATGCGGGTGCCGTCACTGACCTTGCCGTTGATGCCGACGGGCTTGCCGCCCTTGATCAGCGAGATCGCGAGCTTCGCCGCGGCTGCTGCTTCCAGAGGAACCGGCTTGTACGTGTCTTCGCACTGCCAGCCGGAGATGATGTTCTGGATGCCCTGAGCCGTCGCATCCTGGCCACTGACCGGGATCGGGTTCAGGTGCCGGGTCTTCAGCGCCGAGATGACCGCGCCTGCGAGGCCATCGTTGGCGGCGTCAACCGCGTTGATCTTGTTGCCGGTGCTCTGCAGCATCTGCTCGAAGATCGTGAGCGCCTTCTGGTTGTCCCAGGCGGGAACCCACTGGTCCGGGCCCTTCTTGAAGGTGCCCTTCGCGTACAGCGGCTTCAGCACGGAGTCGTAGCCCTGCTTGAACAGCGTCGCGTTGTTGTCGGTGGGCGAGCCGTTCAGCTCGGCAACGAGCGGAGTCTTGCTGTACTCGCCGCTCGCCTTGAGGCAGCCGACGATCCCCTGGCCCTGGAAGCGGCCGACCTTGACGTTGTCGAACGACACGTAGTAGGTCGCCGCGCCCTTGAGGGTCAGGCGGTCGTAGTCGATCACCTTCACGCCGTGCGCCTTCGCGTTCTTCTCGATCGCGGCTCCGGAACCGGAGTCGAGGTCGACCAGCAGAATGACCTTGGCGCCGTTGGTGATCGCCTGCTCGGCCTGGGTCTGCTGCGTCTGCGCGCTGCCTTGCGCGTTGACGATGCTTGCCGACAGGCCTGCCTTCTTGAACGCCGCAGACAGGAACGGACGGTCAGCGGTCTCCCATCTCACCGAGGACTGCGTGTCCGGGAGAAGCACGGCGACCTGAATGCCCGCCTTCTTCGTCGTGTTGCCTCCGAGCGCCGTTGCTGCGAAGACCGCCACACCGACCACGATCGCAATCAACGCCGCGATCGTCCCGCGTGAAAACCTGCTCACGTTTCCTCCTTCGTTTGGTTCACCGTGGCGCCGAAACGACGCCGCACACACAACCCACGGGACGCCGGCCGGCGAACTGCCGAGCGCGCCCGTGTTCCTTCTGTTGACCACTTGCAGTGCTCACGCGCGCGCGACCGCCCGAGCGTCGGCGGTGGGAAGCGAGATCAGCCCCAGCGCCTTCAGACGAGCGGTGTCGCCCGCGACGAGCGCGAGCGCACCGAGCAGCTCCGCGCGCTCGCCGAGCACGCCCTCCTTCAGCTCGACCGACGCGGCCGCCGCAGGAAGGGCGTACCGGTCGATCGATTCGCGAATCCCGTTCAGGAGCGGATCCCCGGCAGCGGCCAGCTTGCCGCCGACGACGATCACGCCCGGATTCAGGTGGTTGCAGAGATCTGCAACGACGCGGCCGACCGCGCGCCCGGCGTCGGCGACGACGCGCACGGCACCCGGGTCGCCCGCGTGAACGAGGTCGAGCAGCTCGTCGACCGTGAGAGCCGACCCGCGTGACGCCTCCATCTCCGTGAGCAGCGCGCTGACGGACGCGACTGTCTCGAGGCAGCCGCGATTCCCGCAACGGCAGAGGATGCCGTCGGGAACGAACGGGACGTGCCCGAGCTCGCCCGCATAGCCGGCCGTGCCGTAATGCAGCCGGCCGCCGAGGACGATCGCGCCGCCGATCCCCTCTCGCAGCTGGATGTAGACGAAATCCGACAGGCCGCGGCCCGCTCCGAACGCGTGCTCGGCGCGTGCGCCGAGGTTCGCGTCGTTGTCGAGCTCGACGTGCAGCCCGAGCCGCTCAGCGAGCTCGGCCGCAGGTTGCATCCCCGCCCAGCTGGGGAGGATCTTCGCCGACCGGATCGTCCCCGTCCGCCGGTCGATCGGCGCCGGCACACCCATGCCTGCGCCGACCACGCGACTGCGGTCGACGCCGGCCTCGGCAAGCACCTGGTCGACAAGCTCCGCCGCGGTTGCGAGCGACGCGCCGGCGTCGTGGTCGACGTCGAGCTCTACGACCTCCTCTGCGAGCACCGTCGACGAAAGGTCGGAGACGGCGACGCGAACGTGGCTGTGCCCGAGGTCGACGCCCACCGCAGCGCCGACCGACGAGTCGATCGCGAGGACCGCCGCCGGGCGTCCTCGGCCCACGGCGGCTGTCGCACGCCCGGGCGGGCGCTCGACGACGAGCCCCTTCTCCTGGAACTCGGCCACGAGCGCCGCAACCGTGCTGCGAGAGAGGCCGGTCTCCCGGGCGAGCTCGCTGCGGGTCGCCGTCCCCTTGCGCTGGAGCGCGTCGACCACCTGGAGACGGTTGTGCTCGCGCAGTGTCTCCTGCGATCCGCGAATGGCGTTGTCGGCGGACATTCGGCCGCGACTATCTGCCTCGCTTTTATTTTTGTCAATCCTCGGACATATTACCGCCAGATTTCTCCGATATTATGCTTACGCTCGGTGGAATTCTGGTGATAAACGTTACGAAACGCGCGTCAGCGCACGGCAAACGCCGCGCGCAGGCCCCTCACAGTGCGGCTCGGGTCAGTTGCTGCGGCGGCGCGAGCGGTGCTTGTCCGCGTGCGAGTGCGGCCGCGCAGCGAGCAGCGCGAGCAACGCGACGGAGACGAAATTGCGGAACGTCGGCTCGGGCCAGCGCACCTGGGCGGTGCCGTGGAACCACGACGGATCGACGAGGAAGACGATGCCGGTGATCACGACCTTGCCCGCCCAGCTGGAGACGAGGAAGAGCGTCGCGAGCAGGATCCCCCAGAAGCCGAGCTCCGGCAGGCCGACGGCCCCCGCGAAGTTGAGCACGTTCCACGCCAGCCAGAAGACGAGCGGGCCGAGCAGGATCACGGCGACGATCGCCGCGACGGCCACGGCGAGCCCGCCGGCGACGAGCGCGCCGATCCCGAGGATCTTCAGCAGGATGCGAACGGGCGCAGACACAGGGCGAGTCTATGACGCACGTGCCCGTCAAGCGCAACCATCGAAATTCGCCGCAGGCCCACAGCCCGAGCACCTCGGAGGCCGCGACCGACATGGCGGGCGCGGCGCACGAACGCTGTCCGCAGGAGAGAATTCAAGCGAGTCGTCATGCCCCGCGCGCAGCGCGGGGCGGACTCGCTTGAATGATGGGCCGTGTAGGGATCGAACCTACGACCTTGGGATTAAGAGTCCCCTGCTCTACCAGCTGAGCTAACGGCCCCGAAGCGCCGCGTATCGTAGCGGCCTGTGCGTGTTCTCTCCGTCGTCGGCAATCGGCCCCAGTTCATCAAGTCTGCACCGCTCTCCGTTGCCTTGCGTGACAAGGGGATCGACGAGGTCGTCCTGCACACCGGGCAGCACTGGGACCCGGAGATGTCGCAGATCTTCTTCGACGAGCTCGGCATCCCGGAGCCGGCCCACCGGCTCGACCTGCGCACCTCCGACGCGGGGGCGATGACACCGCCGATCCGGGAGGTGATCGAGGCGGAGCGGCCCGACTGGGTGCTCGTCTTCGGCGACACCAACTCGACGCTCGCCGGCGCACATGCGGCGGGCGAAGAGGTCCCCGTCGCGCACGTCGAGGCCGGGCTGCGCAGCTTCGACCTGTCGATGCCGGAAGAGCGGAACCGCATCGAGGTCGACCGGCTGTCTGCGCTCCTCTTCTGTCCCGACGAGCGTTCGGCGGCGCAGCTCGAACGCGAGGGCGTTACGGGACGGCGCCTCGTCGTCGGCGACGTGATGGCGGACGCGACGCGCATCTTCGAACCGGTCGCGCAGCGGCTCGAACTGCCGTACACGCAGCCGTACACGGTGCTGACGATCCACCGGCAGTCGAACACCGAGCCCGAGCGGCTGCTCGCGATCGTCGACGCGGTCAACACAATCGACCGTCACTTCGTCTTTCCGGTGCACCCGCGGACACGGCACGCGCTCGAGGCGAACGGATTGCTTCTCGGCGCGAACGTCGAAGCGGTCGAGCCGCTCGGCTACCTCGAGATGCTCGCGCTCGTCACGCACGCGGAGACCGTCGTCACCGACTCCGGCGGCCTGCAGAAGGAGGCGTACTGGCTGCGCGTACCCTGCGTCACCCTGCGGAAGAACACCGAGTGGGTCGATACCGTGACAGCCGGCGCCAACCAACTCGTCGAGCCGGGAAACCTCGTAGACGCTCTGCGGAGTACCCGTTTCCCGGCTGATGCACCTCCGCTATATGGCGAGGGGTTCTCCGCCGAACAGATCGCAGAAGCCCTGTACCCTTGACCGCGCTGTGGCCGATCCGAACCTCTACGACGTCGCCGTCATCGGCGCGGGCTATGTCGGTTTGCCACTCGCAGTCACGTTTGCCGAAGCGGGCGGTCGTGTGCTCGTCATCGACGTGCAGCCGCGCGTCGTCGACGCGCTGAACGGCGGCAAGAGCCACATCGAGGACATCGCCTCCGACCGGCTCGAGGCGCTCGTCGACAAGGGGCTGATCGTCGCGAGCACCGACTACGAGCAGTGCAAGCACGCACATGCCGTGCTGATCGCGCTGCCGACGCCGCTCTCACGCCAGCGCGAACCGGACCTTTCGTACATCGAGCGCGCAGCACAGAGCCTCGCACCGACACTCCAGCGAGGCCAAGTCGTCGTCCTCGAGTCGACGACGTGGCCCGGCACGACCCGCGAGATCCTGCAGCCGATCCTCGAGCAGGGCTCGGGGCTGACGGCCGGTACCGACTTCCACCTCGCGATGTCGCCGGAGCGCGTCGACCCGGGCCGCGAGGACTGGACGACCAAGACGACCCCGAAGGTCGTCGGCGGGATCACGCCGGAGTCGACGAAGGCGGCGGCGGACGTGTACCGCGCCGCGCTCGACACGGTGCACGAGGTCTCCACGCCCGACGCGGCCGAGCTGACCAAGCTGCTCGAGAACATCTACCGCGCCGTGAACATCGCGCTCGTCAACGAGCTCGCACAGCTGTGCGACCGGATGGAGATCGACGTGTGGGAGGTGATCGACGCCGCCGCGACGAAGCCGTTCGGCTTCGCGTCGTTCAAGCCGGGCCCCGGCCTCGGCGGCCACTGCATCCCGATCGACCCCTTCTACCTGACGTGGAAGGCGCGCGAATACGACTTCTCGACGCGCTTCATCGAGCTGGCGGGCGAGGTCAACAACAACATGCCGTATTTCTGCCGCTCGCTGATCTCGCAGGCGCTGAACCACGGCGCGAACAAGTCCGTCAGCGGCTCGAAGATCCTGATCATCGGCGTTGCGTACAAGCCGGACATCGGCGACTACCGCGAGACGCCGGCCGAGAAGCTGATCCACCTGCTGCAGAGCGCCGGCGCCGACGTCAGCTACCACGATCCGTTCGTGCCCGAGTTCGACGGCCTGACGTCCGTCCCGCTCGAGCCCGAGGCATACGACTGCGTCGCGATCGTGACCAACCACTCGCAGATCGACTACGCCGACCTCGTACGCCGCGGCAAGGTGATCGTCGACTTCCGGAACGCCACCAAGGGCGCGGAGATCGACGGCAAGGTCTGGAAGCTGTGACCAGGGTCGCGGTGGCCGGCCTCGGCTACTGGGGCCCGAACCTCGTTCGGAACTTCGACGACCTCACCGAGCTGGCCTGGCTCGTCGATCTCGACCCCGAGCTGCGCGAGCGTTTCGCAGCCCGCTATCCGAACGCGAAGGTCACGGGCGACCTCGAGGACGTGCTCGCCGACGACACCGTCGACGCCGTCGTCGTCGCGACGCCGGTCCCGACGCACTACGAGCTCGCGAAGCGCGCGCTGGAAGCCGGCAAGCACGTGATGGTCGAGAAGCCGCCCGCGATGCACGCCACCGAGATGGACGAGCTCGTGTCGCTCGCGGCCGAGCGCGACCTCGTGCTGATGCCCGGCCACCTCCTGCTCTACCACCCCGGTGTGCTCAAGCTCAAGGAGCTGATCGACGCGGGCGAGCTCGGCGAGGTGCTCTGCGTCTACGGCAACCGTCAGAACCTCGGGATCGTGCGCACGAACGAGAACGCGCTCTGGTCGCTCGGCGTGCACGACCTCAGCGTGATCCTCTACCTGCTCGACGAGGATCCCGAAGTCGCGACTGCGAACGGCCGCGACTTCCTGACGCCCGGTGTCGAAGACGTCGTCTTCTGTTACCTGCGCTTCCCGAGCGGCAAGATCGCGCACATGCACCTCTCGTGGCTCGACCCGCACAAGATGCGGAGAATGACCGTCGTCGGCCGCGAGAAGATGGTCGTCTTCGACGACATGGAGCTCGAGCGCAAGGTGACGATCTACGAGAAGTCGCCGTGGAAGCGTGCCGAGACCTACGGCGAATGGCAGACGCGCTCCGGCGACATCTCGATTCCGAAGATCTCCACCGCCGAGCCGTTGCGCCTCGAGTGCACCTACTTCCTGGAGCTCGTCGACGGCCAGCACGACCGCGGCAAGGTCGCGCGCGACGGGGCACGCGTCGTGCGCGCTCTCGAGATGCTCACCAATTCGCTGCATGGCTGAGATCCATC
>Ga0265338_10005885_pt1 | contig 15816 bp, 25 predicted proteins | sample 42126metaG_FD_193579 | JGI IMG/M metagenome (GOLD analysis project Ga0265338, IMG submission 193579) | Rhizosphere microbial communities from Carex aquatilis grown in University of Washington, Seatle, WA, United States - 4-21-26 metaG | ecosystem: Host-associated > Plants > Roots > Rhizosphere... | reverse complement strand
GCGGATCCGGTTTGGATCAGCAGTGAATTTGTCGACTAGCAAGCCCACGTGGCGGAATTGGCAGACGCGCTAGATTCAGGTTCTAGTGGGTAACACCGTACAGGTTCAAGTCCTGTCGTGGGCACCAATAGACATCGGCGGTTGGTGAAGTCAGAAACCCAAATCCTGTCGGGGAACCTGTCGGGGGGACCTTGGGCAGCGTTGGCTGAGATTGGACGGGCTTTGCAAATGTTGGCGCAATCTCAGATGGGGCCGGGCAGCTTCGTGTCCGCATCTCACCCGGCGGTTAACCACCCCTCCCCGGTTGCCTCACTTCCGCCGCCGTCCCTGTCCCTGATGGAACTGGTAAACGATTTCCTCAAAGCCAAGGCCCGAGCCAACCGTTCCGACCGCTATTTGTGGGCGTTGAGAAATTCCCTGTCAAAGTTCACCTATGGCCGCGCCCGCACTCCAGCCGGGGACATTACGCCCGAACAGATTGAAAAATGGCTGGCCGCGTCGTCATGGGCCAATCGCACCAAACGCGGTTACCTGTCCGACGTGTCCATTCTTTACAGCTACGCCATCAAACGCGGGCTGTTGACGTTCAACCCGGCCCGTGCCGTCGAGCTGCCGACCTTCGTTGCCCCGCCGCCGCAGATTCATTCCCCTGCCCAAGTCAAAACCGTGCTGAAATTTGCCCGCCGCTATCAAATCAACATCTGCCGGGCGCTGGCCATCCGTTACTTTGCCGGGTTGCGATCCTCCGAGGTTGACCGGATTGAAGAAACGGAGATTTCCGAAAGGTTTATCGAAGTCACTGCCGCCAAATGCAAAACCCGCCGCCGGAGACTCGTTGAGGTTTGCCCCACGCTTTCCGCTTGGCTGGCCCTTGGTGGCGTCCTGCCTGTGCTTGATGTCTCGCAGCGTTGGCGGATGTTCACCGCCGCCTTGCTCAAAGCAGAGGGCATCACATGGCCTTCCAATGTCACCCGACATTCTTTTTGCTCGTACCATCTTGCCCAGCATCAAAACGCCGGAAAAACTGCCTTTGCCGCCGGTCATTCAGAGCAAATGCTTTTCGCTCATTACCGCGAATTGGTGACGCCCGATGCTGCCGCCGAGTTTTGGGCAATTCGCCCAGATTGATTCAACGTCTAAGTTAGGGCGTCTGGTCCTGCGTCAGCGTACTCGACTATACTTCGGAAGTTCGCCTTCCCTTGAGAAACTCTGCAACTCCAGCCCGTCTTTGGACAGCGAGTATGACACTGTGATCGGAGTTGTGGTAGCTGGCTTATTTGTCAGGCCTCCCGGTGTTAGCTCCAAGAGGATGTGATTGGAATCCACGATGGTATACGTGCCGCTCCAAAGAAGGGCTTCGCCTTTGTAGGCTATGCTAGTGGTCTTGAAGTAAAACGAGCCGTCTTTGCGAAACTCAACAAACTCTGCTCCCGTTCCGGTCTCAAAAGGGTGCCCCCATTCGCCAGCAATCGTTTGCGGTCGAGAGCAGCCAACGGCTGCGAATAGGCCAATGGTGCCAAACAGAATCGCTTTAAACATGTTCATTTGCGATATCATAATTCAAGACATAGTCCTTCTTCGGCCATATCTCACCACTTTAACCCTCTTGTTTTCTTTGTCATAGATAAAGGCATAGTGCCACGATTCGTTTCCTGCCACCCATGATTCAAACTCAACAGCGCGACGCCCCGTACCATCTTCGTAGAATCCCCTTATAGGCGTGTCCTGTGTTTGCTTCCTTTTTGCCATGTAATTTTGGTAGTCATCAATAATCGCTTTATCAAGAATGTTGGGCCTAGCTCCGTACCGAGCTGGTCCAACTACTGGGAATTCCCGAAAAGTCCAACCTTTCAATGGGTCAGGCGTCGAGACTTCTGACCACTCGACTAAGTCGAATGGTAAAAGAAGCGTGTCAGCAACGAGTGAAAATGGAAGATCAACAACAGAAACCAGCACCGTGCCCTTCACCATTTGCCCTGGCTGGTTCGTGTCATTTTGATGAAAAATATCACGGCAATTGCCACGCGTCCCGCCATAGACTGGATTTTCCGAGGAACAAAAAATTGAATGCTCCCAAAAAGTTCTACAGCCTGAACATAGGCCCACGCTGGCAATGAAAATGATATGAGCGAGTAAACGCATGTGTTCAACGTCCAGAGATCAGAAAGTAATCCTGCGAATTTTTATCAAAGATAACGCAAAACCAATTTAGCCCGCACGACATGACAATTCATCTAATCCTCTTTGACCGGGTTGTCCAGCCCAATGCCCATAAAGCACACCGGCCCGGCGGAGAAGATCCGCCGGGCCGTGCAACTTGCCACTTGATAAACCGCCGCATGTCAGGGCGGGCAAAACTCCGGGTGTTTCATGGGCTTTGGAGAATTCCACCCGGCGGGAGGGAGGCCGGGAAGCCGTTCCGGCATCTCGCCGGACACCATTGCCCGGAGCCGCTACAAGGCTGGGGCGGTGGTCTGCCCCGTCAAACTCTCAACCAGCTTGCCCGCTTCGCTTAGGACGCCCGCAAACGATTGGTGACGCACCAAGGCAGCTTTGACTTGAACGTCCAAGGCTTGGCCCTCGGGCGTGGTTTGCAGAATCCTCCGGCCCGCCTCAATGCCGGTGACCAGAGCCGCCGCAAGTTTCTTGTTCCGTCCGCTGGCGTACATCGAAAGAGCCGCCGTCAGCACCGCGCCCGCTGTGCCCGCCCAGGGGATTGGAAGCCCGCCCAAAATTTTGATGCCGGTGGAAGCTGCCGGGGCCGGGATAAATTCCGAATTCGTTTTCGCCGGGGTGACGACTTCCGCAATGTTGGTCAACTTGCCGCCATCCGCGTTGGTGGTAACCACTGCCACCGCGTTGGTGATGGCCGGGGTGATGGTCTGGTGAACCGAGAGGACAGCTTTATCCAGAGCCGTGCAACCAATGAAGGTAAAGCACGCAATGGCCAACAGGATCACAAAGGACGTTTCGAGGTTTTTTTTCATGGGGTGTTTTTGGCTACGGTGGTTGTGGTTTGTGCGGTCGGAGAGATGGACAGCTTGGATTCAATGACCGCCAGTCGGGCGTTGAAGGAAAAGAGCAAGGCCACGTTGGCACACAGGGCGGCAACGGCCAGCGTGGCGAGAAAGTTTTTCCAAAAGGAGTTCATGATTTTTTCCCGATGTTTCGCAGGATGGCAACGCCGTTGAACAGGGTGAAGAAAAGCACCAACCCAAGGGTGAGCAGCACCATGGGATTCTTGAACAAATCCTTGATGACGGACGTAAGCTGATTGTTCAAGGACTCCATTGGAGCCCCGAGCGGGTCCGTTTCCAGTTGCGTGACAAACGCGTCAAAGGTCGACGTGTTCAACGGTGCCCCGTAATCAGCGGAGGCAATCGCCGTGGTGATTTGTGTCCGGTCGCCGGTCAAAGCCGCTTGTGCAATCGCATTGGCTTGGGTTGCGCCGTACTGTGAAACAAGCTTGGCGTAAATATCGCCGCCGGGTTGGTAACGTTGGATGGTTGATGTATCCATAGTTTTTGGCGGTCAGTTAAAAACCACGACGTTTGATTCAGCCGTGATGGGTTGGCCGGTTCCATTAACGCCAACTATCTTGTAATAAGAGCCGAACTCTAAATTTCCCGCGTCATCACTTCGTGCATTTCCCTCTTGAGAATCCGCCGCAACCCAACCGTCGACGCCGTCCGCACTTTTATAAATCACCCATAGCACCGGGTCTTGGCCTGCCCACGTCCAAGAGAAGCTGCCCGACTGGTCAGACGAGCCGGTGAGGACCGGGGCTGCCGGAGGTGCCGGACGTTGCACCACGGCGGGAATGAAGATCGCCAGAGAGTAAGGCTCGGTGGGATTGTCGTTGCCGTCGTTGGTGGCCAGCCGCCACCACTTGCCCGCCGTCACCTCGGGGGGAACGCCGATGGACGTGGTAGAGCCGCCATCGACGAGCGTATAAGTCCCCCAAAAATCGATTCCCCCTGCCAGCCAATCGGCATTGTTTTGCAAAATCCACCCGGTTTCGTTTGCGCCAGTCCAATGGAAAACCGCGCCGTCATAAGACAAGGTGCGGGAATAATTCCATGCCTCGCTCGGGCTTGGCTGGCAAAACATATTGATTTCAGAATTCATCGTCATCATGTGAAAATGGCAGAGCAGAAAAATGATTTTCATTGCTGGCTGTAGTAAAATTCCCCGATGGTGAAAGTCGCCGCGCCACCGAAGCCGGACAGCACCAAGGCCGAGGTTGTTTTGAACGCCACCGGCAGACCTGCCGCGATGGTCATAAACGTCCGACCCGCCATGTCTTGAACAAGCAGTGTCCCGGCAGTGACGCCAAAGACAACGGTGTCCCGGATGTTGCCGCCGTCGACGTTTGGCACCGGCAACGCCGCCGCCGCCTGAATGGTGAGCGTGCCGCCCGCGTTGAACGCAATCCCAGTGTTCAAGCTGGTAAAGGTCAGGTTGAAACTTGCGCCCGTGCCGCTGCCGCCCGCCGGATTGTTTGGCGTGACCGGCTTGACCGTATAGGAACCGCGCTTGCCGCCAGAAACCCGGGCGTGAAGAATCGCACCCGTAATGCTGTCCACTTGATCGGCAATCAGGATGCAGATAACGCCCGTCCCGCCAGCAACGGGAATTTGTTCGCCCGGCCTGTAACCCGTGCCACCCGCCGCGATGGTGACACCGGAAACGTACCACGAGAACAGCGCGTCCAAATCCGCCTGCGCCGCAAAGCCCAGGCACCCTTTCGGGTACGTTGGTGCCTGCCGCGAATCCGGCGGAGCCATGTCCACGCCCGCCGCGCCCGCCCAAAACGTAATCACCGCATCCGCTGCCGTGGTGTTGTGAAACGACAGGATGTTGAAACCGCCCTCGGGTGAAATTTTCAGGCCGGTCTTGATCGGGTTTTCCTGCCCCTCGTTGTCAAAGACAACCGTGACGCCCGGCGCGGGCAGCGAGCAGGATTCAATTTTCAGGAGTGCCCCGGCAAATTGGTAGGTGTCCCAAGCCCCGGCGGGCAGTTGCAAAACGTGAAAGGCAGTTGAACGCATAATTTTATTTTTTCCGATTGAAGAAAAGCCACAGGCCCGCCAAGGCGGACACGATGGAAAGCCCGGTGACAACCATGGTCATGGTGACGCTGTTGGAACCTTTGACTGTGGTCAGGTTGCCCGCCGCGTCCGTGGTCGTGCTGATGGCACCCGATGCGGCCAAGGTCGCGTCATTTTGTTTGTTCAGGGCTTCGGCCAGTTTGGAATTCGCGCCGCCAACCAAGTCCATCGCCGCTTTGACCAAGGCCGGGTCGCTGCTGTAATCCACCTTGTTATTGTCGCCCTTGAAGCTGATGGCGTTTGAAAACGGATCGGCCAAGACGGCGTTGTCAGAATTCGTTAATTGATTGGTGCTGCTGATGTCATTCAGATGCGCAGCCGAGCCCAGGGCGTCCGCCGCATTGGGAATCACGTTTGCTTTGGCACCCTTGCCGACGTTGATTTGAGTTTTGCCCGCGTTAATCGCGGAATCGTTTCCAGATGACGAGGGCGAGCCCGCGCCGCTGGTTGAGGACGTGCTTTGTGTCGCGCTCGATGAAGTTTTCCCGCCGCCGAGGTTGAACATGTTATTTGCCCCCCTTGCGGAAAAAGAAAAACCAGACCGCCGCCACAATGGCCAGACCCGCCGCCGCCCAAGTCAGCCACTTGGAACCGCCGGAGGAGCCGCCCGCCCCGGTGACAATGTTGATATTGCCGAAGCCGGTTGCGCCGGTCGCTTGGCTGGCCGCATCGCTCAGGCTTGCCGAAATGTCGTAGCCTTGTGACATAGGTTTCTATTTTTTACCGCGTGAACGGAACACGAAGGCCAGCGCAAGCACCACGACTCCGACAATCGCCGCCAGCGCCCACGAGGACAGGCCGGAATTGCCGCTGCCCATGGTCAGGCTGCCGCCCGTGGCAGCCGCTTGCGATTGTGATGCAGATTGCGACATAGGCTTTTATTTACCGCGCCGCATGAGTAGGAAGCCGACAAGCAGCAACGCCAGACCAGCCGCGCCGCCAGCAATCCACATGGCCCAGTTTGTGCCGGTTGCCGGAGCCGGAGCCGCCGTCGGAGTCAGTGCGCCAACCGCCGCCGATGTCTTGGGTGTTGACTTGCCCGTGATGTCCTTGTAGGCCGAAAGGCCCGCCGAGGTTAAGCCGCCGAGAGTGGAGCCCAAGGTTTGATACCACGGGGCGTCCGCTGGTGTTGATGCGTCCATAATTTTTTGAAAAAGTTTTTGGGAATTTTGGGGGCGGGCTCCCTGTCGCTATTAGGCGACCGGCCCGCCCCCGTGTGTGCTGAATCCTCAGTCGAGAGGCCCGAGGCGCTGGCTGATGACAAAGAAGTTGCCAGTCGCGGCCACGTTGAAGTCAACGTGACATTCCAAGTTGACCGGCAACGGATTGCCGCCGCTGTCCTTGCCCGCCGTGGTGGGCAGCGCCGTCACCATCGGGTCCGTGATGTCAGCAATAAACGAGTAGCCGAAGCCGCCCGCCAGCGCCGAGCCTGTGATGGTTTCCAAGGCCAAGGTGTCCATGTTGGTCAACCAAGAGCCGTTGGTGTCCGCCGGGAGTTCGTTCACCGTGATGCCGTTGGATTTCAACGTCACCTTGGACACAAGACCCGCCGTGGTCGGGTTGCGGAAGAAAATGGCCTGATACCAATCCTTCACCGCAAGCGCGATGTCGACCGCCGTGCCGTTGACGGTCACGTTCTGGCGATAGACCTTGTTAATCATCTGCCCGCCGTCGACGTGCTGCACGTCATCAACGATGGCGTAGGCAACCAACGAGGGATTCACCGCGCCCGTATTGCCGGCCAGTGCCGTCAAATCGACTTCGATCTGAAAGCTGTCCTGCTGGATGCCGTTATCGGTCGACACGTTGAACGCGCCGCGATACTGATCCACCACATTCTTGCGCCAAGGTTCGGCGAAGAAAATGCAGAGCCGCTGCTTGAGCGTGGCACCCGCGCCGCTGGTCTGGTAGGCGTATTGCGTGCCGTTGGATTTGTTGAGGCTGTCCAGTTCAAACGCATTGTGCGTGCGTTGGACTTTCTGGTTTGCCTTGACGCGGATGTCACCCATGAGGGGACCGGCAACGCCCGCGCCAATGCCGGTGCCGTCGGTGCCGGGGAGCCGGGCCGCGCTGGCAAAGTTGTCGCAGTATTCCAGAATGATGGCCAGATAGCGGAAGCCCATCTTGCACTGGATGGTGGAAGTATTGCCCGCCTTCACTACCTGCGGTGTCGGCAAAAGGATTCTTCGTGGTGTCATGTCGTTTCTTTCTTTGGTTGGTGTGGAGGTGGGTTTGTCCGCCACTTACACTTCGGGCAGATAATTTTGCAGCGAGGCCGGGATGAAGGGTTGCAGGGCCACCTTGTAGACGCCCAAGCCAATCACCACGATGAGGAGGGTGAAGCCGATTTCTTTCCAGTTGAGTTTCATGTGCTTTGTTCTTTCTGTGGCCCGTTGCGGGCCGGTAGGTTCCGGAGCTGTTGCAATCCTTGGCCGGGCTCCGGGGGTTTGTCCGGACTTGCCCGAGTTCGGATTGCGTCCGAATTCGCCAAAAGTTTTGCACGGAAAAGCGCAATGGCGTTAGGGGAGTGCCGGGGAACTTGGGCGGGGAAATTTTAGTGGCGAAACGCCAATAGGGACGGAAGTTTTAAACGCTTTATTGCGGGGCAGGCGGTGCAAATGCCCAAGAAACCGGGAGAGGGGGACCGGGGGAGAGGACAATAAAGCCGGGCCGCAATAAAAGCAGCCCGGCTTTTGATATGGACATTTGCCATACCCCGGCGAGTGTCGGCGCTCGGGTCGTCACTTCTGGCGTTGCCCTATCCTCCGCACCCGCGACAACAATTTATACCCACGCCGAATTTGCGCACGGGATATTATGGGTCTCAAAAAGCCAAATAGGGCTCACTGCCTCACTGAAAAGTGATAATCAGCTCGGAAACATTGGTTTTTATTTCAGTGACCCCCTCCAAAACAGGGGTCACTTGGGGTCACTGAATCCAAGTGACCCCTCCAAACCATGCCTTTTGGCCATGGCTCACTGAAAACAGCCCCGCCAATACAGCGTTTCCTGATTCCAAGTGAGGCAGTGAGGGATATTTTACCATTTTAGAAAATTCAAAGTCATATAAGAGGACCGCCGTCCCCCCTTTTTTCGCTGCCAGCAACCTCCCCCGCGCCCCCTCCTTTTGGACGTTTGCGCCTGCCCCGCAAAAGCGCGTTTAAAACTTGCCGTATCGGAGCCCGACCACGGGCCACAAATTCCCCGGCACTCCCCTAACGCCCTCGCGGGCAATGGTCGCATGATGAATCCACGATAAAAATATTATGAGACTACAACTTGACGCTGAACCAACGGACGGCAACGGAACGCCAGCCGCACCTGCCCCGCCCATCGCCGCCACCATCGCCACCGGGCCGGACTTGCCCGTCGAGAAGCCTGCCCCGGCTCCCGCCGCGCCCGCCGCTCCGGTCGTGACGCCCGCCCCGGACGATGGCGAGTTGCGCAAGATTCAATTCCGCCTTGCTCAACTGGAGGATGAAAACAAATCGCTCCGCATGGCCCAGGAAGCCCCGGCGGGCTGGGGAACCATCATCAAAATCCGATGACATGGAAACCATCTCTCCAAAATCTCCGGGCTTTGTTTTCGTTCCGCCGCCCGAAATCCCACTCGCAACAACTGCTAAAGTTGTGGCGGAAAAAATCGCGCCCGCACAAGTGGCAAAACCTGCTGGCGGAGGTGCTGCTGTGGTATCGGTTGCAGCTTTTGGCGGCAACGCCACCGGCAGAAAACGCGCCGATGGACTCCGGCCCGGCTCGCCCGAGGCCGAGGAAGCCGACCGCAAAAAGGACCGGCTCCGCAAACAGGCTGCCCGTGCCGTGCTGCCCGTGCCCGCGGTGCTGCCTGCACCGGCACCGGCTCCGCTGGCAACGCCCGGCAATCCTGCTTTGCTTCCGGCTGGCCTTCCGCTCGCTCCGGCTGTTGCTTGGGTTGGCGAAGATTTGGAATTCACGGCGGAAGAATTGATTGCGCTCTTGGAGGAGCTGGCAGCCGGTGCCATCACGTCCAAAATGTTGCTGGCCAAACTGCCGCCAGATGTCGTCAAGGAGATCGAGAAGGACGCCCGGTGGAGTGACCGCGCAAAGCGGATGCTCAAGCTTGGCGGGTCCAAACTCTCCGCGAAATATCTGAATGAGTTCGGCGTGCCCGTCGAGATCAAGCCTTGGCTGGATGTCATGCTTGCCGCGTTTCAAATCCTCCTTTCGCACGTCCGAATTATCCGCCGCATTGACTTGGTTATTGCCGAGCAAAAGCGGCTCCAAATCCAAACCCCCGCCCCCGCTGCAAAATCATGAGACTCTTGAACCGTATTTTCGCCGCCGGGCTTTCCTTGCTCGGTCTCGCCACCGCCACCCCGCCACCCATCCCCGAGGCGGTCTCTCTCATTCCCCCATGGGAGAGACCGCGCCATGGCAGCGGCCATGCCCGCCGGGTGAACACGCCCGGAGCCTTTGGCCGATGCCGCCTCGGTGCCACCAAGGCCCGCCGCCGGTCGATATGGTTTCGCAAGTGGGCCATGGGTGAAAGGTTGCCCGCTTGAAGCCCCTTGCCTACCGCCCGCCCTGTGACGCCGCCGGGGACTTCCTGCCATGGTTGAACGAACTCCGGAATTGTTCCGGGGCGTACATCATCCGGGACCGGAATTCCGGCAATGTGCTGTACGTTGGCGAGAGCCACACCGGCAACCTGGCTAAGACGTTCAAACGCCATTTTTATCCGTGGCGCGATGATCCGGAACGCATCCACCACACTTATCAGCGGGGCCGGGTCGAGGTCGCTTGCCGAGTGACGCCGCCCGCTGCCGCGCCCGGAGCCCAAAACAACTTGATCCGTCGCCTGTCGCCACGGGACAACGGGACCAACCCCGCCGAGAATAACCCGTTTTAAACCATGGCCGACCATACTTTGCCCCCCGCCGGGACGGTCATTGTCGGGATGACCGGGTCCGGCAAGTCAGAACTGGCTTATCGCTACCTGAGCAAGTCTCAGGTGGCGTGCCGGTTCATTTTTGATGACCTTGGCCGCGCCGCCACCCGGCTGGGCATCACCCCGGCTCGTACCGAGGCCCAGTGCATCGCCGCGCTGGCTTCCCGGTGGGTTCTGTTCAACCCGCACACGATGTTTGCCGGGGACACCCGGAACGCTTTCCGGTGGTTTTGCCAATGGTGCTACAACGTCAGCAAGGGCGGGCCGGGGAAAAAGCTGCTGCTGATTGACGAGGTGTGGCAATGGCAGAACAATCAGCAAATCCCCCGCGAGCTTGCCCTTTGCACTCAGACCGGACGGGAGGAGAATCTGGAAACTGTGCTGGCCACTCAGTTGCCGCACAAGATCAACGCCAGTATCACCGGACAATCCACCGAGATAATCATTTTCCGGACGGACGAGGACTTGGCCACGGCCCGCGCCGTGGAACTGGCCAAGGGTTTGACCACCAAAGAGGAGGTCGAGAACCTCCCGCTCGGGTCATTCGTTGCGGTGAACCGGATCAGCCGGGGCGTGTTACGTGGCCTGGTGTTTTAGTCCGCGTCCCATTTTGAGGCATAAAACGGACGGGTTTTAGCCCGGACGTGCGGACAGACTTTTCAGCCAATCGCCGGGAGATAGCCGGACGCCCTGCCCCTTTTCCCCCTCAACAAGGCGGACACCGGACGTTTTTAATCCGGGCTTGTCAGGATTATCATATCTGGCAAACTTATAATTCATGGCTGACCAAGAAATAGTACCTATTCCAGAAGCCAATAACTTAAGGCAAATGTTAGAGGAGGTGCCCCTTCATTCACCACGACTAATTCGCGTGCTTTTTTTATATAATGACCGTGCAGATGTGATAGCTCCAGGTTCAATTGACGTGCATTGCGATCACGAAAAATGTGGCGGTTTCCGAAGGCACGTCAAGATTGAGCGAGTGGGTTATGCCAGCTTTGATACTGATTCCTTCTATTTTTGTATAGGGTATTGCTGTTCAAACTGCTTGGTGAGTTCAAAAGTTTTCATATTTAAGATGATAAGAGACGAGGCAAATGGGTTGGCAGGAGAGTGCACAAAGATTTACCAAGAACCTCCTTTCGGTCAACCGATTCCCAAACGTTTGTTCGATATTATCGGGGAATCAAATCGAGATCATTTCCTTCAAGCGCGGCGGGCGATTGCCCGTGGTCTCGGGATCGGCGCGTATGCCTATTATCGGAGAATTGTTGAAAACACAAAGTTTGATCTAATCAGTTCAGTGCTGAAGATAGCTGAAGCTACGACGGCAACGCCCGACCAAATCCAATTGTTAAAAAGGGCTCAAGTTGAAACACAATTCTCTAAAGCTTTTGAAATACTCCGTGATGTCTCCGCCATACCCGCCGTCCTGCTGATTGATGGACACAATCCGCTTACGCTTCTACATGATTTGTTAAGTGAAGGAATTCACAACCTTGAAGACAGCGAGTGCCTTGAACGCGCAAAAGAGGCGGAAATCGTCTTGTGTGAAATCGCAGATCGAATGCAAATCGCATTGACTGAAAGAAAAGCAGTAAAGGCTGCTGTTACGAGCATTTTAAACAGAAAGGCAGCGGCAGTAAAAGGAACAGCTGAGGCAACAACGTGAGTGAGACGACCCACACAACTCGCAAACGCTGGTTAACTGAAGGTATAATCTTGGCTTTGATTCCGATTGCGGGCTATGCCTTGTGTTTTGCCTATCAAGCTGGTTATGCAGCCTTTTTTCACATTCCTCTGGAATTGATCGAGATCACCATTCCGCAGATTTTAATCGCCATCGCATGGCTTGCTGGGATTGTTTTTTTTACACTTCTTTTTTTTAATGCAGTTTACGAGTGCCTTTCGGCTCGAACCAAACAACACTTTATATTCAAGAGAATAAGGAACTATTCATTCATGTTCGTCATGCTTTTCGTTTTCTTTTGCCTCTTCCCATTACAATGGAAACAATGGATAGGCTTTGTCATATGTATACCGTTGCTGCTATTTATGGAGTTCGTTCCACCTTTGCTTCTTGAAAAAGGGAAATTAACATATAAGGAGAAACTCAAATCCTATTGGCAGTGGTCTTCAGAATCATCGAGGAAATCATTGATAGCCGAAATTCATGATAAATATGGCGCAGACACTATTGGTTTTGTGATGGGATTTGCCATGCTTTTGAGTTTTTCGTATTCGGCAGGTGAGGCCGTAGCGACACACAAAGCCTATTATATGGTTGACCACTCGAAAACAAATACAGTCGTGGTCGCAATATATAATAATAAATATGTAGAAGCACCATTTGATCCTGTTGCGGGAAAAGTCTCCCCGGATTTCACGGTTTGCTTTATTACTGACAAAGAATTCCGGTTTCAGGTTCTCAAAGTAGGGCCATTTACCACCCCGGCCCTACGCCGGGATGGTTGGCTGCCCGAATGGTTACACCCCTGAATCTTTCTTCGCACCGATGAACGAAAACGATTCGAGGGTCACGCCCAGTTTATAGCGTTTTTCCTTCGTGGTTTTGTCCTCCCACACTTCCTGTTTCAGCCGCCCTTCCAACAGGATCGGGTCACCCTTGCGGAGATGTTTGGAGATGGTTTCAGCCGTACCGGCCCATGCGTCCACGTCCACAAAATAAACCTCCTCTTTCTTTTCTGTGGCACCCTCCGGCGTCCACGCCCGATTCGTGGCCACGGTGAATGAACAAACCGCCGTCCCCTTGGGGGTGAAACGCAATTCCGGCGCTTTGGCCAGATTGCCCGCAATGATTACTTTGTTGAATTGAGCCATGATGTTTTAACTTTCTGTTGTTGAAGACGGTGGTTTGATTTCCCAAAGCGCATAACCGTCCTTTATATGCTTTGACACCCGTTGAGGTTGCGACTTGACCAGCCGGCCAAGGTGCGAGCCGCACGCACCGATGAAGCGCAATACCTTTTCGGCTTCAAATGCTACTTCCGATTTGCGTAACAGCTTTTCGATTTCAGATGACTTGGCCTTGAGCGTGGTGTGCGGGCCATCACCCGTGAAATGTCCATCGTCTATCAGTTGCAGGAGCCGGGTTTCCGGGGCTAGTGCAATAAGCTCCGCTTTCAGTGTGGGATGGTGCCACGCCTTGACGCCAAAGCGGTCATCCCGCAAATGCTTGGGCACCCTCACGAATTCCGCCAGCAGCCAAGCCCGGATCAACGGCACTTCCTCAAGTATCGTCGCCCAAACTTTTTCCCGGTTGAATTCCCCGCCCTTGGTCCGGAACGGGTCGAAACATTTTTCGGCCCGCGCACAATGAAACAGGAAAACTTTATCCTCAATCGACGGGTCCAGCGGCGGGACAATGGCGAGGTTTTCCGACTCGTCATTGACGCTGATTGATACCCGGCGCGACAACGGGAGATTCAACAGGGCGTCTTTGCCTTTCGCGTGGACTGACATGTCCCGGTTCACCGTTGCTTCCTTCAACTTCGCTCCGAACTGCCGCCGGGTGCGGATGTCTGTGGTGGTTGCCGGGTCTTCAATCTGCCAGTGTTCCGAGCCAATCAAATCCTTGTTGAACTGAGTCAGCTCCATCATGTAGCGGAACGGATTCGCGGAACGCCCGCCCAGGATTTCGGTAATGATGTTTTGCAGAAGCGATTTGCCGCACTGGGCAGGCCCGGCGAGGATCACAGTCTGCCCCGGCTGGAAATCTCCCCGCCTGAGCGATTGCAGGCCCAAGGCCAGCCATGTCAGGAAATATTCGTGCTGTCCCTCCGGCAGCAATTCCAGAATGAACGCCTTGAAGAATTTGGGCTCGCCCTTGGCGGGCTTTTCCCACACTCCGCAGGCTTCATCCGTCACCAGCGACTTGCGCCCGGAGCCGTCAGAAAACAATCCAACCCGATGCCCGGCCAGACTACCCGCATAATCCACCATGCGTTCCATTTGCGCCCGCCAAAGCGGCCAGTCGATTTCCCGCTGGCCATCAAAGAACAGATCATCTCGCAGGCCGATGGCCCGCAGGTGCATGTAAAGGTCAGTGCGTTTCAGTGCGACATAACGCCCGTGCAGCTTGTACCAATACGCTCCGTCGCGTGAGTCAAAGAACACTTCGACCTGCGTGGGCGGTTTATCCTCTTTTGCTTTTGCCATTAGATTTATCTCCCCGCGCCATCATGGAGCGGAAACACTTGGTTTTTTCAAAACGAATCAGGTCAGACAGACGCCATAAAGGCCCGTAGAATTCCACGGGTCGCGGTAGCAGTTTTTTTCGTTTCCAGTTGCGAATGGTCGAGATGTCGCGGCAGTAGCGCCGGGACAGGTCCGCCCGCGTCAGGAACGGCCGGGCCATCAGCTCGGCAAGCATTTGTCGGGTGTCCATAAGTCAACGGCCCGCACATGCGGGACAGTAGCCGCCGCAATTGCATTCCGGGTGATGAACAGCCGGGAAGTGCATGGCTTCGGATTGTTCCTCCAAGATGACGCCGACGCCGGGGGTGGGTCCGGCAGTGATGTGATATGCTTCTTCCGCCACGGCTTGAGCCATGATGGTTTTGAAAACTTCATCACTCTCCATCCATCGGGTATCCGGGGCCGATACGACTTGAACCAAGAATTTTTTGATTGTCATAGGTCAGTTGTCTTTGGGGTTGAAAAGTTCATCCATTTGGAGATCAAGAATCCGCTCTTCCAATTCACGTTTGATGGAATGCCAGCGGTCTAGCATCTCATTGTTTTGCAGGGCCGCGCCTTCCACCAATCGCGCCTTGGCTTGTACGAGGGCGGAAAAGCAGTCGGAAACGGTGTCGAGTTTTGGAAACACTTGGTTTGCGCTCATGGCCTGCCTCCATTCACCGCTGCCTGCAAGTGTGCGTCAGCTTGCGCGGTTTCGGTTTCCAGAAGGCCGATTGCTTCGTTCACGATGCCTTGGGCTTGGGCGAGCTTCGCCGCCACCCCCATGGCGTGCGCTTCATCGGCATGATGTTTGCACGCGCCAAGGTGGGAGCGTGCCTGATAGATGTTTGAGGACAGGACGGCGCGGTCTATGGTACTCATTTTGCCCCCGCTTTCCGTTTGATGGCCCGGAGCGTGTTTGTGGACACCAGCCGGGCGGGTTGGTTTGCCGGGCGGTGCCCGGATGATTGGTTGAAGCCCAAGAATCGGAAAATTCGTTCCGGGGCATTGGTGGGGAACCGTTGAGGCCGCTGCCGGACGCCCAAGGGTTGAATGTTGCAAGCGGACATGTAGCGAAACAACTGCCGCCGCGAAACGGGCTTTTTGAGTGAAACTGTTTCGTGGATTTGTTCAATGTTCATAAGTGTTTGTTGCCTTAACAAGCCAACTAAGCCAAATAAGCCTCTTGCGGTCAATGACAATGTGTGACATATTGGGACAAGGAAAAAAGAGGGGAAGGAGTTAAAGACAATGAAACAGAAACAAGCCAGAGTAACTCTACCAAGCAAACACGTTGAAATTTTCAACGAGTTGACCAAAAATCTCCCATTGCCTGAAACCGCGGTGCTTTCTTTGCTTGTAGCAGCCTCACTTGAGGCCATAAAGCGCAACGGGATGAAAATCCAATTACCCCTGATTTTCGAGGTAAAACAGCAACAAAATTAAATGCCTTCAAGTCCTGTCGTGGGCACCATCTTCAAATCATTCAATCGTGAAGCCGTTCCGGCATCTCGCCGGACACCATTACCCGGAGCCGCTACAAAGCCGGGGCTGAGGTCTGCCCTGTCAAATTCTCAA
>Ga0265338_10005884_pt1 | contig 15817 bp, 15 predicted proteins | sample 42126metaG_FD_193579 | JGI IMG/M metagenome (GOLD analysis project Ga0265338, IMG submission 193579) | Rhizosphere microbial communities from Carex aquatilis grown in University of Washington, Seatle, WA, United States - 4-21-26 metaG | ecosystem: Host-associated > Plants > Roots > Rhizosphere... | reverse complement strand
TTGCTTATTGTAGCGTTTGCTATTCCTGGCCGCCTTCCCACGCTGGTTTACCGGCTTGCGAACAGGACGCTCTGTTTGAGTGTTCATAATACTTCCCTTCTGCTCAAAGATCATGGTTGGCGTTTACAGAACATAAGCACAGCAAGGGTAAAAGAAAGGCCGGTATTTTTCCTGAACCATGCTTTCATCCTTACTGTGCGATGTATAAGCGTTTCCTCTACATGCCGCGCATGTGCTCTGCAGTGTAGGGCAGCAATGCCATATGTCGAGCCTGTTTCAACGCCACACTCAGCCTGCGCTGATGTTTGGCGCACGTTCCAGTTTTCCGGCGTGGCTCAATTTTGCCCCGATCAGAGATGTAGCGCTTCATAAAGCGGTTGGCATCCTTGTAATCAATTTCACGAACATGATCGTGGCAGAACTGGCAAATTTTGCGGCGCCCGCCGCGCTCCCCACGCCCGCCTCGTTCGCGGCGTGGCCCATCAGAAGATCGTCTTTGCACGAACTTTTCTCCTTGTACCCCTGAGATCGTCTCTCATCAGGAGTGTTACGGGAGGTCGTCTGAATCAAGGAATGGATCAAAATCGTCATTTGCTGGTGCGCGGTTGCTTGAGCTTGAATTTGCGTTTGAACTCGCGTAGCTTGGCGAACCGCCCTGATTATAGTTTCCAGAGCCGCCCGAAGATGCTTTCGAGTCAAGCATTTGCATATCACTAGCAACAATATCCATCGCAGAGCGCTGGATGCCATCTTTATCCGTGTATTTACGCTGGGAGACACGCCCCTCAATATACACTTTGGAGCCTTTATGCAGGTATTTTTCACAAATTTCCGCAAGCTTGCTCCAGGCGACGATATTAAACCACTCGGTCTCTTCTTTTCTTTCGCCCCTGACTGAATAGGTGCGACTTACTGCCAGAGAGAACTTGGTAACCGGGGTGCCCTCAGAGGTAACTTGAAAATCAGGGTCTTTCCCCAAATTCCCGATCAACATGATTTTATTCAACATAGTTGATGTCCTTTCAACGTAATAAACGCTGTGTTAACGCAAAACCTCTCTACCCATGAGACCGGGTTCACTTTGACTCAGACGCGAATTCCCGATTAAAAACTACGCTTCAATAGTTTCTTCTTCTTCAATCGCAGGTGGAACGTAGTCGTTTTCCTCTTCGGAGAGGATCACCGAGTTCTCGTTCTCTTCAACCACAGGCACTTCCGGCTCATTCTCCGTACTGACTTCCGCCTCTGGTGTGGCGGCTGGTTGAGCCTGGGCCGCTGCCGCTGCTGCGGCACGAGCCTCGCGCTCTTTCTGCACGGATTTTGGATCACGTCTTTTGATGATATGCCGGATAACTTCCTCGGTAACCTTGAGTGTCCGATCCAGTTCAGTAACTGTCTCAGGGGTCAGGACCATATCAATGAACACATAAAAACCATCACGGTGGTGTTCAATCGGGTATGCCAGGCGGCGACGCCCCCATTGGTTAACCCGCATAATCTGACCGCCGTAATTGCTGACGATCTGTTCAATACGCTCCATAATGGTGCGTGTTTGCTCCTCGTTGACTTCGGGATTGAGAATGAATCCAAGCTCATAATCTCTGCTCACGAAGCAACCTCCTTCCTCTGGGCATGCATCCGAATATGCTCGGCACCAGAGCTAGCGCCGAAATTCAGAGCAGGCGGTGCACCAATGTTCAATCGATGCACAATGTGTAATTTTTTACATGTGCGATTTCTCCTAACAAATTGTTGGGAGATGCTTTTTGCACCTCGCCATTATAGCATTGTCCCCTATACCTGACAATAGAACTATGCCAAACTTTTCTGATAACCGCGAGAGGTTTTTCCCTGTCTGGCGATGCGGGCCTGACAATTGAAGGGTTGTTCTCGCGATTACCAGTTTTCACCCCTCTACTTCTTTTTATATGGAAAGGAAACGGAAAAGCGGAAATTTTTTGGAGACCAATCTACATTTCCTATTGTTGCTACCTTTTCTGGCGGGCATCAGGTAGTGACAAAAAGCTGGCTTTTTTCGTTGAGTTAGGTATTAGAAAATAATTGGCTGATCACTGGTGGACTGTGACTCTTGAGATAAGGAGGGACGGACTACCAGTTGCACTATGTAGGAGAAATATGCAGCAACCCCCCAGGTCCCAACATTCGCGCGAGCTGCGTTCCAGACGTACCCAGCCAGCGTTGCCTGGCGCGGCTTTGTCTACGACTCCCGTCTATGTTTCCGCCGCGCACCGCCAGCGTTGGCCCCAACTTCCTGCACGTAAGGGTCCCTCTCTGCTCAGACGTGCTTTGTTCCGGCTCTCTTTGCCGGGCCTCTTGCTCTGTCTCTGTGCTTTACTCAGCTACCCTTTGCTTTTTGAGAGCTTGCCTGGCTCTAGCACGGCTCGTGCTTTGTTGGGAACTTTTCCCTGGCTGACGCGTTTATTCTGGACAAACCGGGTTCCTTTTCTTGTGCCGCTGCTGGCTCATGTTTCCTGGCTCGACCTGCAGGCGGCTGATTCAAAGGTGGCGGCGGCTAATCTCCTGGGATTGGTACTGGCTGTAGCTTTTGTCTGTCTTTTCCTGGCAGCCCGGACCTGTCAGCGTGTGGTACGTGACCGTTTGCCGCGGGTGCAGATGCGCTGGTTATTGGTGCTGATCTGTGGCTTTACGTTGCTCCTGGGACTGCTGTTTCTCTTTTTACCTGGTGGCCTGTCGCAAGATATTCTCCTTTACGCTCTGGATGGGCGTCTGGTGACCGTCTACCATGTCAACCCGTACCTGGTTAACCCTGGCCTGCTCGCGCATGATCCGCTTTATCGCGCTTTAACTCCAGGTTCATTTTCTTTACCTCTGGTTGGTCCGCTCTGGTTGGATTTGACGGTACCTGTGGCCGCGCTGACCCAGGGCAACCCGGCTTTTGCCTGGCTGGGATTTCGCCTGCTGGGTTTGCTTCTTCACGTGTGCAATGCGCTGTTCATCTGGGTTATTCTGGGCAGACTCAAACCGGAGGCCCGCTTGAGCGGGACATTGCTCTATGCCTGGAATCCCATCGTTCTTCTGCTTGGGATCAGTGAGATGCATGCCGACATGGCAGTGATTTTTTTCCTCTTATTGGGAATCCTTTTTTTCCAGCGCCATATATTCCTGGTCAGTTGGGCCTGTCTCTTGCTGGCTGTCCTGGTCAATCCGCTCTGCTTGCTGCTCTTGCCGCTTTTTCTACGTGTGCTGGCCAGGGAAACACGCATATTCTCAACTGGTCGGCGCTGGCTCTGGTGGATTGGTTTGCTGCTCCTTTCAGGACTTCTGATCGTCCTGGCTTATGCGCCCTACTGGTCTGGTCTGGGTTCTGGTGGTATCGCTGACCGCCTGCGCCAGGTGTTCTGGCCAGATACTGCGCAGCATTCGCTTCTGTCGGCCTTTGCAAACCTGCCTTTTGCCTCCTGGGCACCCGCGGGCTGGTTGTTGACTCCTCACCACTGGATGATTTTGCCACTGATCCTGGTTGGTGTCGTGCTGGTGCTTGGTATATGGATCACGGACAACCTGGAACTGGCTTTACTGTTTAGTGGCTGGATTTTCCTGGCGCTGGCGCTTCTGGGGCCAATCAGCTCTCCCTGGGTGATCGTTTTGCCTCTGGCACTTACCCTGGTCAGTTCCAGCCGCCGCACCTCTCTTCTTGCCCATTTGCTGGTGCTTGGGGCATTGCTGGCTTACTATCTCGCTCTGGCAGCCAGGCAATGGGAGGGCCAGGCATTGGCAACGATCGGTATACCTGTATTAATCTGGGGCTGGACGCTCTTCTTCATTTCAACCTGGGAGATGACGCATCGCGATGAAGATGAAGAAGTGGTTATCCCGGTGAGATCCACGCAGAAGCGTCGTGGACTTTCGCGACCATCCTGGCCATCGCGTCCGGCTGCGTGGCCGTCGCGCCCAGGCTTGCGCCATCGTCAGGAATCGTAGTGGAACTGTTGAGAGCTTTTTACGTCCTGGAAAACCCGAAAATATTGTCTACACCTGTTGACTTTTTGGCAGAACTGGCTGTATAATAGGGTCCGCATGCGGGGTCGCTCCTGAAATAGGCTTCTCTGCGCCTTCGATGGAGTAGTTGTGGAATTGAAATTGAGTCGCAATGCACAGATATCTCAATCTCCAGAAACCAGAACTGCCTCTTTTTGTGTTCGGTAGAACATGGGAGTACGCAGTGTTCCATTGTTATCTTTGTATCTGACCTCGCTGAAGCAGAAAGAAAAACCATGAAGCAGAAACTCAAAACGCATACCGCTATGGCCAAGCGGGTGAAAATCACAGGCTCTGGCAAAGTTATGCGGCGCAAGGTTGCCTCCAACCACCTGCGTCGTAACAAGTCTTCGCATGCTGTCCGTTCGATGGATAAAAAGTTCCAACTGGCTACCAGCGATACTACACGCATCAAACGGCTCCTGCCCTATTCTTTCTAGTGAGTTATATACCAGCATCGAATGGAGATTTTGAAGAACTATGCCAAGAGTAAAACGTGGTGTACCCGCGCATAAGAAGCATAAGAAACTGTTACAACTGGCGGAAGGCCATACAGGTACACGCCGCCGTTTATACCGTCCCGCGCATGAATCAGTCATGCACTCAATGGCGTATATGTATCGCGACCGGCGTAACCGCAAGCGCGATATGCGTGCCTTATGGATTACTCGTATTAATGCTGCCGCTCGCATGCATGGTGTGAGCTATAGCAGATTGATGCATGCTATCCATACAGCCAATATCGGTGTGGATCGCAAGATTCTGGCCGAGATGGCTGTCAACGACGAAGCCGCTTTCAGCGCCCTGGTAGAGTCGGCTCTGGCCGCCGTAAAATAAAGTAGAGTGTCCAGATCAGAAGACATGATACGTATAACCAGTCTGGCCAATCCACGTGTCACTGCGATACGTGACCTGCATACAACAAAAGGCCGTAAAAAAAGCGGCCTTTTGTTGATGGAGGGCCCGCATCTCTTTGAGGTTTTACTCGGTGCGAACCTTCTGCCCACCGAACTCTATATGCAGCCAGAACTGCTCCAGCGAACTCCAGATGGTCGCGCCTTGCTGGCTCGTTTGCTCAACCCCACTCCACAATTATCTCAGATCTCCATGTTTGAAGTCAGTGAACGCGTAGCTGAGGCATTGAGTGACGCACAAACCTCGCAGGGAATAGTCTGCGTTCTGCCAACGCATCTGCTAGAACCGGAACATCTGCTTGCCGCACGTGCTCCCGCTCGTCGTCCGGTTTTGTTGATCCTGGATGATCTGGCGGATCCTGGCAATCTGGGCACGATTTTGCGTACAGCCCTGGCCGCTGATGTACAGGAGGTTTTGCTGACGCCCCATTGTGCTGATTATTACAGCCCCAAAGTAGTACGTTCTGCGGCAGGCGCGCATGTCGCTCTACCCGTCTGGAGTGAAATGTCGTGGGAGGCAATTGCCGACCGGGCTGGCAGACATTGTGCTGGAAGCCCTGAGCGTATTTTCGTTGCCGAGGCCGGTGGTCCTCAACCTTATTTTGTGGAAAATCTGCTTCAGCCTTTTGCGCTCATTATTGGGAATGAGGCTCATGGTCCTTCACGGCAGGCTCGTACATTAGCCAGGCAAGTCCTTAGTATTCCACTGGCCAACCAGGTCGAATCATTGAATGCAGCTATGGCAACGGGTATTATCCTTTTTGAGGCGGCGCGCCAGTTATCTCGTGTTTACATTATCCCTGGCTGATTCTGACTGACCGGGATAACACCCGTGCTGCGCGGTGTTACCAATGATTGTTCATCTCACGATGGATCTCTGCTTGTTGAACGAGCGCGGAACTGCCACAACTGTCGCATTGTCCAGGCATCTGTCCCATATGCACCATGCCGCAAACTTCACAAATCCAGCGTGATGCGCTGACTGTCTTTTTCTGTTTGAGCAGTGTCAAGACTGTCTGGATAGTTTCTTCATGATCAATCTCGGTTGGATTATGGCTGGTAATTCTGTGTGCAATCATGGTGCTTGCTCCTGAGTTTTTTTATCACATCTCTAAGGGCTTAAAACCTTGACGGAGGCCCGTCCTATCTATCTCAAGTCTAACAGCCATGCCTGTGGAAAGTCTATGAATTGGGATAGGGGTTGTCGATACTATGCATAACTGAAACGTTATAGCTGCATGTATGGTTGTGTGAAATGGCATATCTGTCTGGCCATAAAAAAACCGAGAGCATCAATCTAACGCTCTCGGTTTTTGATGTGTCCTGGTTATTTCCAGTCAGTCTGTTGCCAGTTCCCGGCCTGCCAATCATTTGGGGTTGGCCATGGCTGCTGTCCATTTCCCTGAGCTCCAAAGCTACCGTTACTCTCAGGTTGATAAGGTGCAACCGGTGCAAAGCCATTGTCCTGCTGAAAAGGAGGACCGGGTATAAAGCCATTTTCTTGCTGGAAAGAAGGGGAAGGCAGATAGGGTGGAAAAGTGTTTACCGGGCCGGGCAGCGCATTATAATTGCCTGGCAGGCTAGCTGGTTGAGCTGTGGCACTGACGGTGCGGAAGATTCCGCTAACAGAGAGTGGGTTATCCACATTGCCAGAAGACAGATCAGAAAGGTTGCTTGAAGGTGCAAAGTAATTGAGCGTTTCGCGCAGCTTAAAGGCTTCCACCGAGGAGAGCAACTGCTCTGCCAGGCGAGCCATACGTTCCATGTTCTGAGCGGCTTCGCGTGTGCTTGTGCTACTATCTTGCGTAGATTCAGAGACACCTTGCATAATTTGCACAACCTCGTTTGAGGATTGTTGCTGTTGCGTGGCCATCTGGTTGATAATTTCGATTTCACGCGCCTGACGCTCAACGACGGCGAAAATTGATTCTAGAGAGGTACCGGCTTCTTCGGCCAGTTGCGCACCGGCAGAAGTTTCTCGTTCGGTGTCACGCATGGAAACAGCCACAGCGCCGATATCATCACGGACGCTACGTACGATACGTCCAACAGAACTGGCCTGCTCTTTTGCCCGTTCAGCCAGGCGGCGGATGTCAGCGGCCACGGCTCCGAAGCCCTTACCATTGTCACCTGCCATGGCTGCCTGAATAGCGGCGTCCAGTGCCAGACGGTTCGTCTGATGGGCGATGTTCGAGATCGCTTCCACGATATTGTTGATTTCGCGTGAGCGCTCGCCAAGGGTTTGCACTTTTAAGGATGTTTCTTGTACGTTTGAGTGAATGCGTTCCATACCCTCAACCGTTTGTTGTACTGCCTGACGACCGCCCTGCGCGCTGATGCGTGCTTCGCGCGCACTACTTGCCAGTGCCTGCGCTCGTCCTGCCACCTGCTGGCTGGTTTGCGCCATACGTTCAATTTCAATGGCCGCGCTGGCAATTTGCTGGATCTGTCGATCGGCCACCTCAACCAGTTCACCCATGCGGTCGGAGGTCATCGTCGTGGACTCTTCAACTTCGCGGGCAACCATTTTTACACGTACAACCAGGCTGCCCAACTCCTCAACCATATAGTTGAAGGAATCAGCCAGCACACCCAGCGCGTCCGCTGTAACCTCGGCCTGTACACGCAGATCACCTTCACCGACACCACTTACTTCGCTGACCAGCTTTTCGACCTGGCCTTGCAGTACATCGCGCTGTGATTGTGTATCCTGGATCAGATGAACAATGTTATCAAGCATGTTGTTCATGGCGTTCGCGACAATGGCAATTTCGTCCTGGCTACTGACTTTTGCGCGGGCATTTGTATCGCCTTTAGAAATCCGCTTGGTCAGTGAAACCAGTTCACTCAGTGGTCGGGTAATTGATCCCTGAACCGCGAAACCCAGGAAGATAACGGTCAACAGCGTCAGGAGAAAGGCCCCAATAGTACTGAGTACGATGGGCTCTGTATCCGTGGCGTCGGTAACGTTAATGTCGTTACTGATTTTGGTGACATCGTTGGTGAGCTGGCTCCAATCAAGCCCCACACTTTGATATGCTGTATCCAGGGTGCCTGAGTCTAAGGTAATTTTCGTAACTGCATCATCGATCTGATTGGTGGTTTGATAGTTCGCTTTCGCTATATTCTGGAGGTCAGTGAGTTCGGTCTGTTGAGCGTCACTATATTTCGGCCAGGCATTCGATACCGCGTCATGGAGCAGGCTCGATTCATCGTTCGCTTTTGCGCTATCCCCGGATCTGTTGACAGCATCAGCAACCCCGGACATGTTCGGGCTGTTGACCGGGTCAAACTGAGCCTGATAGGTTGACAGATCGTTAGAGAATTCCAGTTTGTCATTATTAATGAGCGTCTGGTCCGAGGCAACTGTCGTAAGTAGGGCTGGCTGAGCATTAGTATCGACCAGCGAGGACAAAACCAGTGTTTCCATGGATTTTGTACGTGTGTACATGTCCTGTAAGTTAATTGACAGGTTGTTCGTACTATCCTGGGCGGTGGAGATGACCTGAGAAGCATTACCCCGGCTGCTTACCTGTCCTACATAGTAGAAACCCATCAAGGCAATGATAATACTTGGGAGAACTGCCGCCAGCGCAAATGCAATGAAGAGGCGGCGCGATATCGGGTAATTGGAAATAAATTTCAACATGTCGGTATTAAATCCCTTCCCAGGCGGCATGCGACTCGCTAATGCGCGTATGTTATTCTAAATACGCTGATTTTGTTGTAGGAAATTATAGTTTGTCCCTACCTTAATATACATCACATCCTGCCGAAAAGAAAATTTTGTGGGCAGATTCACCCCATTTTCCTAGTATCTAACGGGTACGTGATATGATAACCATGAAAATCAACAACTATGTGCAGTTCTAAGGAGAATTGTTTATGAACAACTCATCCGCCACTCGCTGGCCTTTTCAGAAAGTACTGATCGCCAATCGCGGTGAGATTGCTCTGCGTGTGATTCGCGCGTGCCGTGAACTGGGACTGACCAGCGTCGCGGTCTATAGCGAGGTTGATCGCCAGGCTTTACATGTGAGGATGGCGGATGAGGCGTATTTAATTGGCCCGGCTCCTGCTAATCAGAGCTATTTGCATATTCCGACCCTGATTGAAGTTGCGCGGCGTTCCGGTGCTCAAGCCGTTCATCCTGGCTATGGCTTTCTTTCAGAAAATGCGACCTTTGTAGATGCCTGCGTTGAGGCTGGTCTGATTTTTATTGGCCCGTCTGCTGCTATGCAACGAGCGGTTGGTGAGAAAACAGCGGCGCGTCAGGCGGCGCGCCAGGCTGATGTGCCGATTGTACCAGGGGCGTTGCTGGACGATGTGGATGAGGCTGGTATACGGGCCCTCGCTGAGCAGATTGGGTATCCTTTGTTGCTGAAAGCGGCGGCAGGTGGTGGCGGCAAAGGCATTCGTTTTGTGCGCGAATCGCGTGATTTGCTTGCTTCTCTACGTACAGCCCGTAGTGAGGCGAAGAGTGCTTTTGGTGATGACCGCGTTTATATGGAGAAAGCGATTGCCCCGGCTCGCCATATTGAAGTGCAATTTATGGCTGATACTCATGGCAATGTGGTGCACCTGGGCGAGCGAGAGTGTAGCATTCAACGCCGCCACCAGAAATTGATAGAAGAAGCGCCCTCGCCAGTTCTGGATCCAGAACTACGTGAGCATATAACTTCTGCGGCGGTGCACCTGATTCAGAGCATTGGCTATGTCAATGCTGGTACGGCTGAGTTTCTCCTGGGGCCTGACCGCAATTTCTACTTTCTGGAAATCAATGCGCGTATTCAGGTCGAGCATCCTGTTACAGAGTGGTGTACTGGTCTGGATCTTGTTCAGGAGCAATTTCGCGTGGCGGCGGGTCTGCCGCTCTCATTTACGCAGGAGCAGGTTGTTTTGCGGGGAACAGCCATTGAGTGCCGGATTTCAGCGGAAGATCCTGAGAATCATTTTTTACCCGCGACAGGTCTGGTTCAGTCTCTCCAGGAGCCATCTGGACCAGGTGTGCGTGTGGACAGCAGCCTTTTTGCTGGTTTGCAGGTGCCTTTATTCTATGATCCTTTACTTTCCAAGTTGATCGTCTGGGGTAGCGATCGAGCCCAGGCTATCGCTCGTCTGCGCCGCGCCCTGGATGAATACAGTATTGTGGGAGTGCGTACAACGCTCCCGTTTGCCCGCTGGTTGATGGATCACCCACGCTATATCGCGGGTGATTTCTCGACGGATTTTATCGCGGAAGAGTGGGGCGATCAGGAGCACCTATCTCAAACTGTTTCGCCTGCTGAAGAGACCGAGGTTCCTCTGGAGCATGTTATCGCGCTTATGGGCGCACTTCTCATGCAGGAACAGGTTCAGGAGGAGCAGACGCGGTTGCGCCCGGTCGAGACAGAGGCCGGCGAGAGTAGCCGTTGGCGCCTGGCAGGTCGCATGGAGAGTTTGCGCCGACTTTCGTAATCGTTCATGGTGAACCATCAGGAGCAAGCCGAGTTTCTACGGTTTGCTCCTGTTTTGCTTTACTCTTCGACAGGTGCGGGCAACTCGAATGGGGGTGGCGTTTGCCCCACACGCCAGGCGGCCTCAGCTTTTAAACGCGTCACCGCTTCCGCAGGTACATAGCGCCCGCCCAGAGGTGTTGGATGGATATCTGGGCCATGAAAGTCCGTCCCTCCGGTAGGAATCAATTGGTACTGGTTGGCCAGTGCATGCAGTGTTTGCTCATTGGCTGCCGTATAGGGTCCATAATACGTTTCCAGACCTACCATTCCAGCGGCGCACAACTCTGGCAACCACTCGCGCAATAAAGCCAGTCCGGGCAGATCAAGAGGATGAGCGATAACTGGTAGTCCGTTCGCACTGACGATCAGACGTATTGCATCTACCGGGCTGAGGTGATAGCGCGCCACGTAACCAGGGCAGCCTTTCCCAATATATTTCTCGAATGCCTCACCAATGCTCTGGACATAGCCAGCTTCCATTAACGCTTTGGCAACGTGTGGACGACCGACCGAGCCCTGAGCGATGGCACGTACCCGTTCCCAGGATATCTCTATGCCATGTTCGTTGAGTTGTTCTACCATGCGCTGGCCCCGGAGCACGCGAGCATTACGCAGGGTTGTCAGAACCTCCTGGAAGTCTGGCCGCGTAAATTCTGGAAAGTAACCCAGTACATGTACTTCGCCGCTGCCAGAGTCGGTATTCAGTTCAATGCCTGGAATCAAATCAATATCCAGTTGTTCCGCTGCTCTCGTGGCTTCTGCAATGCCGTTTGTGGTATCGTGGTCGGTCAGGGCCAGCACCCGCAGACCTGCCTGACTGGCCTGGCGCAGGAGTTCAGCGGGAGCGTAAATACCATCAGAAGCGGTCGAATGGGTATGTAAATCGATAAGGTTTGCCATATACTACCGGAACAGGCTGTCGGATTTTTCCCAACAGCCTGTTTTTCCTCCAATTCTGTGAACAAACTATAGATCGTCTTTATCTGGCATAATCGATCGAACGTGTCTCCCGCACAACACAGACTTTGATCTGGCCGGGATAATCCATGCTCTCTTCGATTTTGTGGGCAATCTCATTGGCCAGCCGATTGGCGGCAAATTCATCAATCTCTTCAGGTTTGACGATAATGCGTACCTCGCGTCCGGCCTGAATGGCGAAAGATTTTTCTACGCCGGTAAATGAATTGGCGATGCTCTCCAACGCTTCCAGCCGTTTGATGTACAGATCGATGGTCTCACGTCTTGCTCCAGGACGTGCTGCCGAAATTGCATCGGCGGCCTGTACAATGGCTGCTTCCAGACTTTGTGGTTCCGCGTCTGTGGCGTGGTGCGCAACCATTGCATGGATAATCTTCGGTGATTTGCCGAAACGGCGCGCGACTTCACCACCGATAATAGCGTGCGGCCCCTCAACCTCCTGGTCAATGGCTTTACCCATATCATGCAGTAAGGCTGCCGTTTTACAGATATTGACATCCGCACCCAGTTCGTGGGCGATTGTCGCTGCCAGGATAGAAACCTCGACCGAGTGTGCCAGCACGTTCTGGCCATAGCTGGTGCGAAAGTGCAAACGGCCCAGAATTTTCAACAAATCTGGTTGCAGGCCATGTACATTGGCTTCCAATGCGGCCCGTTCGCCTGCCTCGCGTACAATCAGATCGACTTCCTGACGTGCTTTGGCAACAACATCCTCAATGCGCGCGGGATGAATACGTCCATCAATAATCAGTCTGGTGAGAGCCACTCGCGCAACCTCGCGCCTGACAGGATCAAAGCCTGAGAGAATCACCGCTTCGGGTGTATCGTCAATGATCAGATCGATACCTGTAGCGGCTTCCAATGCCCGAATATTCCGGCCCTCGCGTCCAATGATCCGACCTTTCATCTCATCATTCGGCAGAGGAACTACAGAAACGACTGCTTCAGCAACCTGGTCCGAAGCACAGCGCTGGATAGCCAGAGTAATAATCTCGCGCGCGCGCGCCTCGGCTTCCTCGCGCGCTTCGTCTTCAATCTGACGAGCGCGTCTGCCAGCTTCCATGCGCACCTGGTTTTCGATACGCGTCAGTAACACCTCTTTGGCCTCATCCTCAGACATCTGAGCAATGCGCTCTAACTCCTGTTGCTGTTTGCCTTTGATCCCCTCCACTTCTTCGCGCAATAGTTCAATGGAACGTTCGCGCTGGTTCAACTTACGATCACGCAACTCCAGAGCCTCGATTTTCCGCTCCAGAGTTTCTTCTTTCTGTTGTAAACGTCGCTCCTGTCTCTGTATCTCGGTGCGCCGTTCGGCATTTTCTCGCTCCATACTTGAACGCAGATGCGCGGTTTCGTCGCGAGCCTCGCGTAACGCTTCGCTCTGTTGTAGTTGTAATTCCAGAAAGCGTTTCTCGCTGATCTCTTTTTCCGCGCGCAAGCGTTCTTCAAACTCGCGTTTATTTCGCTCCATCCCCAGGTTTGTCCCGATTCGGATGGCATACCATAAACCGGCTATAGCAACCGCTACCAGGACCAGGATGATTACAAAGATATATATAGGTGACACGTCGGCCTACCTCCGCTTGTAAAGGTGAACAGACCTCTTTTAAGGCGCAAAAAGATATAATGATAGCATATCTTTGCCAGAAAATTTATGCAATGCACCAAAGATACTATATAGGAGCGCGATTGGAACTGTCAAGCAGTGAAGCGCTGCCCCGCTTGCTAAAGCTGAGAGAAGCAGTGAAACCTTTTGATTTGGATAGAATGTTGCGGATCTACACGTAGAAGAAGTAGTGTGCCCGCTTGCGAGTTTGAAGATAAAAAGAGACCCGGAACGCATATATTTATGCGGGTCCGGGCCTTTTTGTGTTGTTCCCGGCGCTATTGGTCTGGCGTGTTCTTTTGTGAGGCTGGCAAGTAGTAGTAAAACTCTTCCAGATCTCCCGGTAGTACGCCGTGAATGGCTGTTCCTATATGTTCAAGTGCGTGAATGAGGAGCTTTTCGATATCTACCTCTTCCAGCGCTGATGGTGTAGTTGGAATATGTTCTGTTATGACGAGACTGGTATTTACCAGGAGCAGATAGGCTGCCCACCTTTCGTCATGCTCTGCGCGTTGAACCAGTTGCTGATACATTTCTTCGTCGATGAATTTGAAAGTGCTCATCTGTGTCACTCTCCTCTACCTTGATATAGTAGTAGCTTCTAATTGGTTGCAGAGGTAACATCTATATAACTTATGTCGTTATGGTTTTATCATCAGGGTTCTATTTTTATAGCTTCTTTGGATGAACAAAGTTTCATCGTCCCCTTACCAGTAAAGGCTTCTTCAATAACGTTTTTCCCGTTTCTGCTCTGTTTATAGGTATCTGAGAGTTCTTTGCGGGATCAGTAGACAAAGCTTCGGGGTATAATGAGGTTGTATTTTTGTCAGAAATTATCTGGCATGAGTCATAGATACTATTGAGGAGATCCGGGTACATGTTGGAAAAAGATCATAAAAATGAGCAGCCTGTGTTGCGCACAACTCCCGTTGTGACAAACTTTCTACAGCGTCTCGATGGTCCTGAGCCTCGTATTTGTCTGGTGCGACGTAGCCAGCGTGTGGGTAGTTACAACGCGCATTGGGCTGGCATCAGTGGTTTCATTGAGCAGGGTGTTTCACCTGAAGAGCAGGCATATACAGAAATTCGTGAAGAGACAGGATTACTACCAGAGCAGGTCCGTTTGCGGAGACGTGGCCAGGTTGTTGAACATATTGATGAAGCTCTGGGACGACACTGGCTGATCCATCCTTTCTTATTCGAGGTGCTGACGCCCGAGGCGATCAAACTCGATTGGGAGGCGGAAGAGCTACGCTGGATTATACCAGATGCATTGACCAGTTATGAGACTGTGCCAAAGTTGCTCGCGGCGTGGTTCTCCGCCTCGCAAGGAGAAGTTGTGCATACGCAAATGGAACCGTAGGCGTGCTTTTGTCTATTTGCCTTGAAAATTGGCCGGGCGCTTTTCAATAAAGGCTTGCATCCCTTCGCGCATATCCTCGGTCGCGAAGAGCAGGAAGAAGTTTTTTCGCTCGTGTTCCAGGCCCTCTTCCAGGGAGGTTTCAAAGGCCGCCAGGACTGACTCTTTGGCCAGGCGTACGGCGATGGGTGCTTTGGCCGCGATCTCTTTGGCCAGTTTGAGGGCTTCGGTCTGGTGCTCCCCTTTGGGTACCACACGATTAACCAGTCCATATCCAGCCATCTCCTGGGCTGTGAACTGTTTACCCGTCAGTACCATTTCCATCGTCAGGTGTTTGCCCAGAACGCGGGCCAGGCGTTGTGTGCCACCGGCGCCGGGAATAATGCCCAGATTGATCTCTGGCTGGCCAAAGCGTGCATTCTCTGAAGCGACAATTACATCGCAGTGCATCGCCAGTTCACAACCGCCGCCAAGTGCATACCCTCCGACAGCCGCAATAAGTGGCTTATGCAGCTTGCGTAACTTCTCCCAGGACTCGAAGCCACCTAGCAGCATATCAATCGGCGATTTGTCTGACATCTCTTTAATATCTGCCCCGGCAGCAAAAGCCCGGTCTCCCGCTCCAGTAATGACCATACACCGGATCGTCTCGTCCCGATCAAACTCGCTTAACGCACTGCTCACCTCGGCAATCACCGTCGTACTCAAGGCATTCAGTTCTTTGGGGCGGTTTAACGTCACAATCCCGACCTGCTCATCCTGTTCGACCAGGATATATTGATAGTTCTCTGGCATCGCTTTCCTCGCATCAGGCCGTCTTCACCGACAGCAAGGGATTTTTCTAAACAGACAACGTGCGTCCAATAACGCCTGTTTCAGTATATCACCCTGTTTTGTGAGAAATACATCAGCTCTCATACGAACAAAATTCCCTCATGCTGTCGGTCTTCATTGGTTTGACTGACGGCACAAGGGAAAAGGGATATCATTGCGTTAGCCTGACGGCAGACCCTTTCTCTAGGCGAGCGAGTTCAGGTAAGGGCCGACGGTATTTGCAAAGGCGTACCCGTTGGAAGCGTCCCAGTTAATCGACCAGGTCATCGCACCGCGAATACCTGGCCAGGTGCTTGACGGTTTGAACGAGCCGCAGTTTGAGCCATTAGCCAGGCAGGAAATGGCGTTGTCTACGGTTGCTGGTGAGGTATACCCACTCCCCGCAGCCGAACTGGATGCTGGCAGACCCAGCCCGACCTGGCTTGGACTCAGCCCACCTTGCAACTGGATACAGGCCAGAGCAGTCAGGAAATTTTCAGTGGCTTCTGCATAGACGTTGCCATCACAACCGTTCATTGTACCAGAGTTATAGTACTGTGTGTTGATCAGCGTAAGGATGCTCTTGATATTCAAGGCCAGTTGGAAGTAGTAACCGCTGGTCGATTGC
>Ga0265338_10005883_pt1 | contig 15817 bp, 9 predicted proteins | sample 42126metaG_FD_193579 | JGI IMG/M metagenome (GOLD analysis project Ga0265338, IMG submission 193579) | Rhizosphere microbial communities from Carex aquatilis grown in University of Washington, Seatle, WA, United States - 4-21-26 metaG | ecosystem: Host-associated > Plants > Roots > Rhizosphere >... | reverse complement strand
GGGGCGCGCTGTATTGCCGTCCTGGGATTTGGACGCCGCATTGGTTGGCCGAGTTGCAAGCGCGCCCTTGGCGCCAATTTTCCTGAGATTTCACAGGTCCCCGGCCCAGCCCAGGCATCGCGGATGCCCTGCCCCGGCGCGTTTTCGCCCGCCCCCGGAGGAATTCTTCCGCAGCCGGTTCAATCCGCGATGAGGCTCCGCGCCACGGCGTCCAGAAGGCCATTGAGAAAATTGATGGATTCGGGCGCCGAGTAGCGCCGGCCAATCTCGAGCGCCTCGTTGATCACAATGGGATACGGCGTTCCCCTGAACCCCAACATCTCCCCGATGGCCATGCGCAGCAGGTTGCGGTCAACGGCCGGCATGCGTTCCAGCCGCCAGTGCTTTGAGTGGGCGACGATCATGCCGTCAATGCGCTCCTGATGTAACGTGGCCGCGCGGAACAGGTCCTCCGCAAAGCCCCGGACCTCCGGCTCCGCCTCGTCGCCGGCGCGCCAGAACGTGTCTTGCACCTCATCGGGCGACTGTTTGCCGATGTCGGCCTGGAACAGCATCTGCATGGCCAGCTCGCGCGACTTGCGCCGTGTTCTGGCGGTCACGCGGGCCTCACTTCCAGGAGCTTGCGCCTCAGGCTCACCATCTCAATGGCGGCCACAGCCGCTTCAAAGCCCTTGTTGCCGGACTTGATGCCCGCGCGGTCCAGCGCCTGTTCCAGCGTTTCGCAGGTCAGCACGCCAAAGCTGTGCGGGATGCCGGTCTCCTGCTGCGATTGTCCAATGCCGCGCGATACCTCGTTGTAAATGGCCTCATAATGCGCGGTCTCGCCGCGCAGCAGGCAGCCCAGGGTCACAATGGCATCCAGGCGCGCTGAGCCTTCGGCGGCGCGATTCGCCAAAGTCCGCGCGGCGGCGGGAATCTCCCATGCGCCGGGCACGCGGACCACTTCAATTGCATCGCGCGCCGCGCCGCTGCGCCGCAGGGCGTCCAGCGCGCCCTCAAGCAGGCGGTCGGTAATCACTGCGTTCCAGCGCGCCACCACGATGGCAAAGCGCATGCCCGCGGCGGAGAGGTCGCCTTCTACCGCGACCGGCCGGCCCTTCACCGGATCAATCCACGCCCAGAAAGAAAAAAGGTGACCCGGCGCCGGCTCAACCGTAAAGTAGTGAGACTTCCAGAGGGTTTCAACCGCGGGCGTAATGGCTGTTGCGGGATCGCAGTCCTCGGCTCGGAGCCACGCGGTCGCCGCCTGGTGCGCGGCATCGAGCGACGTCACCTCAATGGCTACATCCGCGAACGGGGGCATTCCGCCGTCCACCAATTCCAGGTTTCCCAGCGGCGCCAGGAAAGAGGCTCCGCGGCTGGTCTCGGCTGTCTCTCCGGGATTGGTGGAAGAGCTCTCATCCCAGCCGCGCCCGCGCTCCAATCCCAGCGCCGCAAAGAATCGCGACAGGCGCTCGAAGGCTGCCCGGTCACCGGCGGCTCGCAGGAAGGAGATTCCCTTGATCATGTCCCGATTCTATCGTGGGCCGGTGAGGCGTCAGCGGGTGCGGCGTGGTTTATGGATCTGCCGAATAAGCTGAGTTCGAGATTATTTCCTGTCGAGGTCGAGCGCAGACACTGAAGTCCGGTTCACCTGCACCAGAGGCAAGGGCATGACTGGAGCCGGGCCCAGTTACAAGGCCTCGCGGATTGGAGTTAGTGCGCAGCCTCTAACGTCATGCCCTGACACGTTGCCAATTATCGACCAGTTTTTCAGCAACCTTCTACGTCGTCGCGCGCGGCTTGGTAAGGATTACCGTTGCCGGAACCACGGTGGGCGCAGGCGCCGTAATCATGCAGCCCGGATCTGCGCCGGGTGTGCACGCGGGCAGATTGGGACTGACCTGCTTGGTGTCCTGCAGCTTGCCGGTGTCAATGTAGTGAACCATGTTGTCGCCTGAAGTGGAGACGAAGAACAGAGTGCCGTCGGGGCTGAACCCGCCCGCCACCGGCGCCGTAATGGCCGATGCGCCGGTCAGAGGAATATAGCCCACCGTCCCCAGCGAACTCGTGGTTCCGGTGGTCTGCTGGTAGTAGGGCAGGGTGGCGCCGGTGGTGGTTCCGTCATAGGTGATAAAACTCAGGCTGCTTGTTGCCGCCGTGGTGCCCTGGCGTACTGCTGCCGGAGTCGTCTCGATTCCGGTGACCGCGGTTGCACTTACGTTGAGGGTAGTCTGGTTCAGGGTGCGGCCGTTGCTCAGGATCAGCGGCTGGAGCACGCCGGCAACGGGGGCCGGACAATCGCCGGCGGGAATGTTCACTCCGATATCGGAAAAGGCGATGGCTCCGCCGGCAGCCGCCGCGCCCAGAATGTGCATGCCGTCAGTGGTCGCCGCCAGCACGTCCGTGTCGGTGTTTACGCTGTCGCCCTCGGGATAATAAGTGACGTTGGAGTTACCCGGGGTTCCGGAGGGGCACCAGGTATGCGCCACGGTGGGATTGCCGCTGATGTATGCGCCTACGCTGGGGACCGTGATGGTCAGTTTCTGCGGGCCGTTGGGACCGCCTGACGTGGTCAACGGGTAAGTGGTAAAGCCCGTGTTGGCGTTATACACATAGAGCGTATTCGAGTGCCCCGGTCCCGCAGCCGCGCTGTCAGTTATGTACAGAGTCTTGCCGTCTGGGGTCCACTGCGCCGCGGTGCCTATTCCGCTGAAGGTGTTGCTGGTCTGACCGCTCGAGTTGGCAAGATAGAACACCCGCCGGATCTGGTCATTCACCAGCACCTGGGTGTTGAACGGATTCACCGCAAGCACCACTCCAGGTATGTTGGGACTCTGCGAACTCAGCGTGTTGGTGCCCGTGGCGTACACCATCAATTCATGCTGCGAGCCAAAATAGATGTTTGTGCCCAGGCGGTCCATCACCATCGAGTTAGGAACGTAGGGCAGCCTCACATTCGATCCCACGGTCCCGGTCAGCAGTTCAACCGGAACAAAATACTGCGACACGCCCGGCGCGCCGTACCAGACAAAGGCGCTGGCCACGCCGGGGACTGTAACATCCACGGGGTTGCTGGAAATCGGCAATCCCGTCCCGTAGACGCCCACCTGGTTAATCGGCGCAGGATTGCACGTTCCCGGCTGGCACAAGGCATAAAGCGACCCCGAACCAGGGAAATTCGCAACCACACCTCCGCCGACAGTCGCGTTGACATCCTGCGGGTTGGTTGACTGGTAATCCAGCGTGAGACCGTTGATCTGGTTGCCGTTGGTGTCAATCACCGTGGTGACCATGTTCTGCTGAACGCCCTGAGTCACCGTCCCGCTGGTGCTGCCGTTCAGGGTAACGGAAATCTTGGCCGGCGGGCAGGTGGAAAAGTATCCCGCGGATGACCCCGAGAGTGCCACTGACGCCGTAATCACGGTGGTGCCCGGCTGCTGGGCGGTAATCTGATTCGTCAGCGGATTGATAAGCGCGATGGAGTTATTTCCGGGCGAGTAAGTCAGCGTGCCGATGGCGTCCGTGCAGTTGGGCACTGAAGTGACACCAGCCGGGCAAACGTAGTCGGCGCTGGCAACCGACGCCGGCGCGCACATCAACACCTGTTTCCCGTTGGCGCTGTAGCATGCCTGTGCGTCCAGTTGCGCCTGCTGCCCCTGAGACAGGCACTTCTGCGGGCCCACCAGCGTCACCGACGTGACCGGCGCATGCACGTAAACTTCTACCGGGTTTGACGTCACACTATCGGCGGTTACGCTGATGAACGCGGTCCCGTAGGGCAGGCCGCTGTTGCTGGGAAGCGGATTGGGAGCGTTGCAGATGGTGTAATCGGCGATGCCGCCGCCCGAATTGCGGTTCCACGTGCCCGCGCACAGATCGCCCGAGGGTGAAGTATCCACAATCTGGTTGTTCGTGGTGCCGAAGGCATACGAAGAGACTCCCACGATGCCGCCCTTGCAGTTGGAGGCGAGTGGCGCGGCCACCTGCCGGGTCTGCCCGAACGCCAGCGAGATGCCCGTGAACTGGGGCTGCAGCGTAATGGTGTACAGGTCCGTGTCTTTCGGACCGTAGCCAAGCCCGTTGCAATAATTACCCGCCGGATTGCGATAGCAGCCGGAGATGGTGATGCCGGCCGGCAGAGCCAGAAACAACAAACTGACAAGCGTCAAAAACCGCCGCATGAATCCTCCCCGCTCCACCCCTACCGGCACGGAACGGTCTTCCCGTAAATCAATCGGAATAATAGCTGCTGCGTCTCATTCACCGGACACGCCTGTCCAGGCCATGCCTGTACAACGGCGCGCAAATGAGCATCAGCGGGTTGAGTTTAGCACCAATGAAAAGTGTATCAGGCTCGCTCGGTGGGCCAACTTCCCCCCCACCCTTCTTTCAATAGACTCTTTTTTGGTCACTCGGCGAGCAGGGAACCCTTCGCGAACTCGCTTCTGGTTGCCTGGCCGGTCGCCGGCATCCAATTGCGCTGAAGCTCCACCTGCCCCTACTCCCCATTCCCTACTCCCTGCTTCTTCTCCGGCATATACCTCGCAAACCAGTCAACCGCCCGCTCCAGCACATCCCGCGAGTGTGCCGGGTTCACAAATCCGTGGCCCTCATTCGGGTAAACCACCAGCTCGGTGGGCACGTGCTCGTCGCGCAGAGCATGCCAGAACTCAAACGATTGCGGCGCCGGGCACTCGCCGTCCCGGTCGCCCACCACCACCAGCGTAGGCGTCTTCGCGTGCTTGATGTAGTTGATCGCGGAGCTCTTTGCGTACACCGCCGGATCGTCGTACACGCTGGCGCCAAAGTAAGGGATCATCCACCGGTCAATCGAGTTCTCGCCGTAATAGCTCAGCCAGTCTGACAACCCCGCGCCCGACACCGCCGCCTTGAAGCGATGCGTCTGCGTCACCGCGAACATCGTCATGAACCCGCCATAGCTCCAGCCCGTAATGCCCACGCGATCCGGGTCGATCGGATACTGCGCCTCCACCGTGTCCACGCCCTTCAGAATGTCGCGCAGGTCGCCGTAGCCGAAATCCTTGCGGTTGGCCTCCGTAAACGCCTCGCCCTGGCCAAAGCTGCCCCGCGGATTAGGCTGGAGCACAAAGTAGCCAAGGTCGGAGAAGACGGCCGGACTGAGAGCCCCGCGCTCGCCCCAGCGCGACATCTCCGCCGAGGCCGGCCCGCCGTGCACCTCCACAATCAGCGGATACTTTTTTGCGGGATCGTAATTCTGCGGCAGCAGCAGCCACCCCTGCACGTGGAACTGGTCGTTCTTCCAGGTAACCGACACCGCCTTGCCCCAGCCTGGCTCCACGCCGTCATTCAGGTGGGAGAGCTGGGTCACCCCGGCCAGCCCCGTACTCGTCGCGTTCTCCGGTTTGGCCTCGTAGATCTCCGGCGCGTGGTCAAATGAACTGGCCGAAAACACAAACACCTTCCGGTCCTCGGTTGCAGACAAGCTGTGCGACATGAGCCCGTCGCCCACCGTGCCCGGAATGCTGAAGACCGGCGAGCCAATCGTCACTCCTCCGTTGCCCGTCCGGTCGCCCTTCAAATGCAGCCGCACAAGCTCGCAGTTGCCGCCCGCCAGCTCGCTCACAAACAAATCGTCGTTGCCGCTCCACGCAATCCACGCCGGAGAAGTGGGCCGCCCTTCGGTCAAATCGCGCGGCCGCCCGCCATCCGCAGCCACAATCCAAACATCGCCTCCCGTCGATCCCTGGTCGCTCATCAGGCCGCCGATGAACGCCACGGTCTTCGCATCCGGCGACCACCGCGGCACCGCAATCTGCAGCCCATGCAGCGGCCCGGAAACCTCGGCCGGCGCAAGAATCGCTTTGGGCTCGCTGCCCGGCAACTGCGTGTAAAGCTTCGCCACCCACCAGTTGTCCTCGCCCGGCGGGTCGGCGGCGATAAAGGCGAACCCCGTGGAATCGGGCGCCCAGTCGAATTCGTAGACGTGCAGGTTGGCCGCAGTCGCCATCGCCGAATTCGCAGCCGCCATCGTCAGCGCGGAGACCGCAATGCGCTGCACCTCCACACCATCTTCGCCAATCACGCCGGCCCACGGCTTCATCGCCGCCAGCGCGCCCGCAGGACGCGTCGCCCCCTCCACGTACAAGTACGCAAGCTTCGAGCCATCGGGCGAGAAGGCGAGATCGTGCACGTAGCCGTGCAACTCCGTCACGCGCCGCGCCGGGTTCTCATCAAGCCGGTCGACATAGACATCGAACTGCCCGCTGCTTCCCGCACAGTCTGACAAAAACGCCAGCGCCTTCCCGTCGGGCTCCCACGCCATGTCCTCCTCTGTACAGCGTTGCTGCGGATTGGCCGAAGCGCTGACCCGCCGCGCCTTGCTCAAATCGCCAATGGGCGCAACCAGAATCTCGCCGCTCCGCCGCCCGCCGGCTACCCACGCCAGCTCGGTCCCGTCCGGCGACACGGCCACCTGCCCCACGCCCTGGCCGCGGTTCAGCCCGCGCAGCGCCTCGTCAATCCGCGCGCGGTCAGGCGCCGCCTGCGCCGCCGCGGAGGAGACTGTGAATACGAACAGGGCGGCCGGCAAGCCGGCCATGACTGCTTGTTTGCGGAAAACAGGGAAGACCATACGCAGAAATGCTACCAGCAATGTGGCCCGGGGCCGGTTTCGATTCAGCAATTGCGCCATCTGGCGTTACGCCGAATAGCGTAACGCCAGATGGCGTAATCATTCCTTGCGCGTTATGCCATTTAGCGTTACGCTATTTAGCGTATGCCTTCGCTTCCGGAAAACCCTTTCGTGTTCGGCGAGGTCGTCGACGACGCAAACTTCGTTAACCGAGTCGACGAAGTCAGGCAGCTCGTCCGCGACCTGGGAGACGGGCAGAAGGTGTTTCTTCTCTCTCCCCGCCGCTTCGGAAAAAGCTCGCTGGTGTCGCTCGCCATGCTCAAGCTCAGAAAACGCCACGTCCGCACTGTCAGCCTCACGGTGAGCAGCTATTCAAGCTACACGCAATTCCTGGAGAAATTCGCTGAAAAAGTGCTGCGCGCGGCCGGTCCATGGGAACGTGTCAAGGACTGGGTCACCCGCTTCGGCCGACAGGTAAAACCGGAAATCAACTTCAACATGAACTCCTCTGAAGTCTCGGTCTCCCTCGGCCGCGGTTCAGAGTTCAACCCGGAACCGATCGCTCCCGATGTTTTTGCATTGCCCGGAGAGTTGACCCGAAACGGCGGATTTCGCATGGCTATCTGCCTTGACGAGTTCCAGCAGATTACTCAATTCAACGGCGGTTCGGTGGAAAACGTATTGCGCAACCAGGTCCAGGAGCAAAGGCAGGTCGGCTACGTCTTCGCAGGCTCACAGCCAAGCCTGATGCAGGAGATGCTCACCTCACGAAGGCCGTTTCACAAAGCCGGACCTCAGATGTTCCTTGACAAGATTGCCGCTGAGGATTGGAAGGAATTCATTTCCAGACACCTTCGTACCAGAGGCCGGGTGCTCGATGACCCGGGAATGGACGCCCTGCTTAACGCCGCAGATCTGATCCCCTACGATGTGCAACGCATCGCGCACGAATTGTGGGATTACGCGGAACTCAAAGACAAACGCCGGCTCGACACTTCGGATGTGAATGCCGTGATCGCCTCGCTGATCGATCATCAGTCCACCTACTTTGAGCTCCTTTGGCAGCAGCTTTCAGCCCGGCAGCGCGCGGCTCTGCAGGCGCTGGCGTCGCGTGGGCCAGCGGAAATCTACTCCCAGAAAGTTCGCGAAGAATTCCGCCTCGGACCCGCATCCACCGTTCAGAAGGCCTTTCATTCTCTCGATTCGCGCGATGTGATTGATCGATACAAGGGCAGTTACTTTTTTCTCGATCCGCTCTTCCCGTATTGGATCCGGAAAAAGAGCTCGTAAACGCGGCGGCCCAGTTGCGCCTTCGATATCCTGTCTCCATGGCCCGCACCAATCGCGCCTTCCATCCCCGCCACACCGCCCCGCACCCACTTTCCCAGCTTCATGCCAATTAAGACACCGCCGCCAGCAGTGTTTCCTCGGTCTCTAATCCCTAATCCCTAATCCCTGATCCCTGATCCCTGATCCCTGTCTTTACCGGCTTCCACCCCAGCCAGTCATTGATCCACGCCCACGTCCCCGCCAACGTCCGCTCCTTCGGCGGTTCCGGCGCGCTCCCCGCGGGATACCGCACTGGTTTGCCGCGATACGCCTCCGCAAGCTGCTTGAAGACCCGCCCCTGTTCCTTCACCCGGCCATCGTTGGTCAGCAGGCCCAGCGTGTACTCCAGCGGATTGAACGCGAATTTCCGGTCCACATCGTGCGAGTCCCAATAGCTGAACCAGCTCACGCCTTGCTCGATGGCCGCCGTCACCGCCTTCTCCAGCCACTCCGCCTGGCCCTTCTCCGGCAGCGCCTCAATGCAGGTGTTGAACTCGCCCGCCCACACCGGCTTCTGTTGCGTGCCCGCGTAGCTTCTGATCAGCGCCGCCATTGCGGCCAGCAACTTCACGCTGGGCGGATCCATCGCCCCGCCATACTTCAGCGCCCCCGTCCACCATGGATAGCAGTGCATCACCGGGAACCGCGCCGCTGCCAGCGCGTGCGGCGAAAAAGTATCCTCTTCGAACCACGGATGGTGATCCACGCCGTTCACATGCACACCGCCGGGCAACACGCCATGCATCAGGTCGAACATGCGCTCCATCCACTCGTCGCCCTCTGAGGTGTTCGCCTTCCAGCACGTATTCAGCTCGTTGCCGAAATCGAAGCCGATGATGTTTGAATGCGGCTTCATGGTGCCGGCAAGCGCCCGCACAAACCTCTCCTGCGCGTCACCCATCACGTGCGTCGTGTAGAAGCCGTCGCTGAGCCGGTTGAACGGGGGAAGGAAGTACCACCCGCTCAACTGCCCCGTGAACACCGTCACCACCGCGTCCAGATTGCGCTGCTGCATTAGAGTCAGCAGTTGATCCAGCCGCTCCAGGTGCGCCGTGCTCACCCACGTTGGGTTGGGCTGGAAAAACGGCCACACCAGCATGATGCGCAGGTGATCCGCGCCCAGCGCGGCAATCGCATCCAGATCGCGCTCAATCGGCGCCGGATCCCAGTCGTTCCAGCAGAACCACCAGTTGCGGGACGGCGTGTAATTCACTCCAAAGCGGTGCCGGTCGAGATCGAGCCCCCTGCGGTCCGCGCCTGCGCCCCCCTGCGGCCTTCGTTCCCCAAGGGCGGCCCGCTCCACCGCCATTACGCCCGCTGCCGCCGCGCTCCGATTCAGGAATTCCCGTCTGTTCATATTGCCTCCCCCCGCAATCACGTCCGTTTCTCAAACACCAGGGCACCCGCGGTCCTTTGCGCCAACCCGGCCGCTTCCACAAGTTTTTCCGCATCATCTATTGACAAAGTAATATTATTTGATAATAATAGACTGAAGTAAAGAGCTCAGTCCGCCGCAACCCCCCCCCAGTCGCGCTCCGGACCAGAGACCAGAAAGATCGGAGCGGTTCACCGTGAATACCAGCCAGAGCAAAACACCCACCCCCCTCCCAATGGTAACCATCCTGGCCCCATTCGAGCTCCCGCTCCAGGCTCCTCTGATTTGCTGATCCGCCACCCGGCGAACAACCAGCGAACGCAATCACTGCAGAAATAGCGCCTATACCTCTCAATCCATTTGACATAGCCGTTTTTTTCTGAACCCGCACCTTCCCCGCAAAAAGACCCCCCCTCCCCTCCAACGGTAACCACCCTGACCCCGCCAGCCACGCAAGCCCCGCCGGCGCCCCTCCGCCGATGTATGCTGTCATGCGTACCCCCCAGAGGAGCGCATGGAGCTCTACAACCAGCTGCCGCCCGACGCGGCGAAGATCGTCCTGGTCCTCTTCCTCTCTTTCCTCATCGGCCTTGAGCGCGAGGAGCAGAAAGCCGCCGGCCGGTTTTACTTTGGCGGCGTGCGCACCTTCCCGCTCATCGGCCTCATCGGCTTCTCGCTGGCCATGGTCTCGGGGCCGCAGTTGCTGCCCCTCACCATCGGCTTTCTGGTCGTCGCCGGGTTCCTGCTGCTCTCCTACTGGCACAAGCTCACGCAGGCCGCGCCCGCCGGCGCCACCACGGAAATGTCCGGCCTCGCCACCTTCCTGGTAGGCGCGCTGCTCTACTACGACCACTTCTGGATCGCCACCACCATCGCCGTCGCCAGCCTCATCCTGCTCGACCTGAAGGCCGCTCTCGAGAAGCTCGCGGCGCGCATTGCCCCGGCAGAGATCCTCACCTTCGCCAAGTTCCTGCTGCTCTCCGCAGTCATCCTGCCCGCCCTTCCCAACCGGGAGATCGGCCCCTTCCACCTGAACCCGTTCAAGACGTGGCTGGTGGTCGTCGCCATCAGCGCCATCTCCTACGCCAGTTACGTTCTACAGAGACTGACCCGCGGCCAGGGCGGAATCGTGCTCGCCGCCCTGCTCGGCGGCGCTTACTCCTCCACCGTAACCACCGTGGTGATGGCGCGGCAGGGCAAGGCGGAGAACAAGCCGCATCTCTTTGCCGGCGGCATCCTGATGGCCTGCGGCGTGATGTACCTGCGTCTGGCCGCGTTGCTGGCCCTCTTCAACCGGCAGCTTATGGATCTGCTCGGCATTCCCTTTGTGGTGTTGGCCGTGGCGGCATGCGCCGGCGGCTGGCTTTGGACGCGCCGGGCCGACAAGGGCGCGCGAAGCACGGAGACGAGTCACCAGCCCCGCAACCCCCTGGAGCTGACCACCGCCCTTTTCTTCGCCGTCCTCTTTCTGGCCATGCTCATCATTACCCAGCTCGCCGTTCGCTACCTGGGCAAGGCCGGCGTGGACACGCTGGCCGTCATCATGGGCGTTACCGACGTGGACCCGTTCATCATGGGACTGACCCAGGCCGCCGGCGCCATGACCGCGGTCAAGGTGGCTGCCGGCGCCATCCTTATTGCGGCGGCCAGCAATAACGTGGTGAAAGGCTGCTATGCCTTTTCGTTTGCCGGCGGCCGCACCGGCCGGCAGAGCCTGTTGTTCCTCATCGCGCTGGCCGTCGCCGGGCTGCTGCCGCTGATCTGGATCGGGTGGTAAGGCGGGCCAAGTCGCGCCCTTGCATGAGAATTATCCCGGCAATGGATGCTGCCCGGTGTTTTTCATGACTGCCGCTTCAGATTGCCACCGTGGTAACGGCCGAAATACCTTGCCATCATCAGAGCCATGACAAGCGCTCCCGCACCCACTGCGGCCACATCCGCGGAGGAACGGTAGTTGAACGCTCCCGCGCGGAGCACGAGGCAGTATCCCGCGAGAGCATTGAATGCGCCCCAGAGGACGTTAACCGTGGACGACGACAAGCCCTTTCCGGGCGGGCTGGCGAATGGCGACTGAAAGGGCCGCCCGGAGATGCCGTTTACGAAATGCGGAACCGCGTTGGACAAAAACATGCCGCCGCAAAACCAGGAGATGAAATGAAGCCAGGGCATGGAGTGGATCCTTTCTTATGAAGGGCGATTCCAATCTTCTGATTTGTTCACGCTTCATACGGCGGTTGAGAGGATGGGCGACCAACAGCAGATTCCCTTCGGGAATGACAGAAAGAAATGCAAGAGCAAAAGCAAAAGCAAGAACAACAGCTACCGAAGCTGCCAGGCTCCGCCGCGGAGATGCGTTTACTGGCGGAGGTTGGTGGTCTGGAATGGCAGGCCGGTGTCGGGCCAGTAGTTGGGCTGGGCCTGGGCGTTGGCGGCGATGGAAACGCCTTTGCCCGATGCCGTTGTGACTAGCGTGTTCCAGCCGTCGAGGACTACGAGGGCGTCTTCGCCGAGGAGATCGCTGAGGTCGGCCTGAATGTGGATGGTGCGAGTTTCGCCGGGAGTTAGCGAGACGTAGTTGTTGTCATAGAAGACGGGCAGAACGCGGTCGCCGGACTTGCGGCGGAGCTGCACGTGGGCCATGAGCGCGATGGATTTGGCGGGATTGTGGAGGGTGACGGCGATGCGGCACTGGCCTTCGGCGTCGGCGCGCTCCACGCGGGCATCGAGAGTGACGGCGGGGAGCTTGTTGAGGTCAGAGAGATCGTCAGGATTGGCCGTGTTTGCGCGCCAGTAGAAGTTGGTGGAGACAAGCTTGCCGGCGGAGTCTTCAAGGTCGAGCTTGAGGAAGTTGACGTTGGAGAGATTGGCGGGGAACTCGACGGGGCCGAGGGTGGTGGCCGCCTCCGGCGCGGCTGTGAAGTGGAAGTCCTGGTGAGCGGCGACGGCGCCGTCAAGGCTGTAGATGGTTTCGTGCGCGACGGCGTTGGTGAGAGGCTGGGGCAGGTTGTTGATGACCTGCACTTCGCCGTTGGCCTGGTTGAACTGGATGTGCTGGAGCTCGGCTGCCGAGCGGACGCCGTAGAGCGAGGCGTTGGGCTCAAGGTCATAGTGATAAAGCTGCCAGACGAAGCTGGGCTGCGCGGGATTGGACATCCAGGTGATGATGGCCGTGGTGGGATGGAAGAGCTGGGCGTTGCGGCCTTCATACATGGCTCGGTATGCCTCATAGTTCATCAACTGCGCCTTGCGCACAAAGTCAGCGAGGTTGCGGACCTTGCCGTAGCGATCTTCAAGCTTGCCTTTGTACTTATCGCCCTCCTGCGCGCCCTTGGCAAAGTCGTGCTCGGCCCAGTCGTCGGTGATGGTCTCCCAGTCCTTTTTGGGCATCATGCCGTGGATGGATTCGAGCGTGGGGACGGAGAGAGAGCCGGTTTCAGTCTTGAAGTAGTCGTCAGTAACGAAGTAGAACGCGCGCGGCGTGCGCCAGTGATATGGGCCGGCGGAGCGCACGCCGGCGCCGGAGGTGGAGCTGGGCTGATAGCGGCGGGAGGGCTCGAGCTCAGCCATGAGCAGCCGTAGCTGGTCGTCGATCTCTTTGGGCGGGAAGCCCTCATTGCGCGCGCACCAGACGGCGATGGACGGGTGGTTGCGGAAGCGGAGGATTTTGTCGCGGACGTTGGCCATGTAAGTGGTCAGGTCGTCGGGGTCGGGGCCGTCAGAGGGATTGGGCTGGAAGAACTCGTCCCAGAGGAGGATGCCGTATTTGTCGCAGAGCTCGTAGAAGTCCTCGCCGGTGGACTGGCCGACCCAGTTTCGGATGAGGTTCATGTTGGCGAGCTGATGCATGTGGATCTCGGCGTCGAGGCGCTCGCGGGGGATGCGCTTGAGTGCTTCGTCGAGGCCCCAGTCGCCGCCGCGGATGAAGATGGGCACGCCGTTTACGGAGATGGTGAGGTTTTCAGAGCCGGGCACGGAGTAGGAGAGCTTGCGGACGCCGAAGGATACGTCCTGCTGGTCAGACGGCGCGGAGTCCTGATTGAAGACGAGGTGGAGCTGGTAGAGGTTCTGAGGCCCGTAGCCGTTGGGCCACCAGAGGCGGGGATTGTCGATGTGGAGCGCGGGGTCGGTCTGGGGCGAGAAGGAGATGGTTTGTTTTGTGTGCGCAGCGAGCTCGACCGGGCGGCTGAAGGCGATGGATTCGATGACGCCTTTGAGGACGCCTTTCTGCGGCTGATCGGTGACGTTTTCGAGGGTGACCTGGACGGCGATATCGGTTGAGTCAGTGCGGGGCAGGGGCAGGTCAGTGGTGACGAGCGGGTCCTTGATGAGGACGGGGCCGGTGGCGGAGAGGAAGACTTTTTGCCAGATGCCGGTATCGCGGTCGCGGATGGCGGGGAGCCAGTCCCAGCCGATGGTGGAGAGGAAGGTGGGGCCGTCAAGGGCGGTGATGCCGCCGTTTTTGCCGAGGCCGTTGAGGAGCGTGTGCTCATGGGGGACGCCGGGATGGGGCTGCGGCGAGACGAGGACGGCGATGACGGCGCGCTTGCCGGGCTTGACGCGGTCAGTAATGTCGAATTTGCCGCGGATGAATGCGCCTTTGGTCTCGCCTACTTTGACGCCGTTGACCCAGACCTCAGAGGAGTAGTTAATGCCGTCAAAGTTGAGCCAGACGCGGCGGCCGGTGTAGTCGGCGGGGATCTGGATGACGGTGCGATACCAGTACGAGGTGTGGCAGAGGCTCTCCGGGATTATTTCGGGGCGGTTGTTTTCGCCGTAAGTTGGGTCGGGGTAGACCTTGTCATTTACAAGCGAGGTGAGGACGGTGCCGGGGACCGTGGCGGCGTACCAGGCCTTGGGGCTGTAAGAGGCCGAGGAGGTTTTGGCGCCGGGATCGGGGACTTTGGCGACGTCCTGCAGCTGCCAGCCGGAGGAAAGGGAGACGGGGGCGGGCAAGGCGGACTGCGCGGCGGCGAGCGCGGAGAACAGGAGTGAGAACGATAAGAGAGAGAGCGATAGGAGTTTTAGACGTGAACTGAGCAAGGTTGATCCCCCGTTTATGCGAATTGAATGCGAGCTGATTCAGGCCCCGCTGAACTTGGGGACATTGTAGACGGATCAGGGCCTCGGGATCGTGCCGAACGACACACTGGGGGACGCGCATGTTTTGAGGATTGCCGGATCGAGTCGCATTTGGGTATTCCGCGACACCGCGCGGGCGCGCACCGCATCGGATAATGCCAGTATGGAGTTTCAACGTTCGTCAGGGGTATTGCTGCACGTGAGTTCGTTGCCTTCCTACGGTGGGATCGGGGACCTGGGGCCGGCGGCGCATGAGTTTGTGAAGTTTTTGGCGGCGGCCAAGCAGCATGTGTGGCAGGTTCTGCCGCTGTGCCCAACGGGGTACGGCAATTCGCCGTACGCGAGTTCGTCAGCGTTTGCGGGCAATCCGTACCTGATCAGCCTGGAGTACCTGGCGGACTGGGGATGGATCGCGGGCGAGCGGCTTGAGGGGCTAGCGGGGCGCGGCGCGCTGGTGGACTTTGCGGAAGTGGAGGCGCGGAAGCTGCCGCTGCTGTATGAGGCGGCGGAGAATTTTCTGGATCGCGCCCCCGGGGAATGGCCGGATCAGTGGGACCGGTTCATCCAATACTGCCGGGCACAATCGAGATGGCTCGACGACTATTCGCTCTACGCGGTACTGCGGCGGCAGTTCAATACCGGCGCGTGGACGGAGTGGCCCGAGGATCTGCGGCGGCGTCGCCCAAAGACGATGGGAGAGGCGCGGGTGGAGCATCAGGAATCTCTGGCCGCGGAGCAGGTGTTGCAGTTCGCGTTTGCGCGGCAGTGGAATGCGCTGCGCGAGGCGGCGGCGAAAGAGGGGATCCGCATCCTGGGCGACGTGGCGATTTTTGTGAACATGGATTCGGCGGATGTGTGGACGCATCCTGAGATCTTTGAGCTGAATGAAGATTTGCGGCCGGTGCGCGTGGCGGGAGTGCCGCCGGATTATTTTTCAGCAACGGGGCAGCGCTGGGGCAATCCGCTGTACCGCTGGGACGTGCTTCGCGACCGGCGCTTCGACTGGTGGATTGAGCGCATGCGGCGGGCGCGGGAGGTCTACGACATTGTGCGACTGGATCATTTCCGCGGGTTCGAAGCGTACTGGGCGATTCCCGCGGAGGAAGTAACTGCGGTGAACGGCGAATGGGTGAAGGCGCCGGGACTGGAACTGTTCCACGCGCTGGAGCGGGCGCTGGGGCCGCTGCCGCTGGTGGCGGAGGACCTGGGGCTGATCACAAAGGAAGTGGACGCGCTGCGCGAGTCCGCTGGACTTCCGGGGATGCGGGTGATGCAGTTCGGGTTTGGCGACAAGGGCGCGCACATTCATCTGCCGCACCAGTACACGGCGCACACCGTGGCCTACACAGGCACGCACGACAACGACACCACGCAAGGCTGGTATGACCATGCGAGCGCAACGGAGCAGGAGTCGATTGCCGCATATATTGGAGAGCCGC
>Ga0265338_10005882_pt1 | contig 15819 bp, 11 predicted proteins | sample 42126metaG_FD_193579 | JGI IMG/M metagenome (GOLD analysis project Ga0265338, IMG submission 193579) | Rhizosphere microbial communities from Carex aquatilis grown in University of Washington, Seatle, WA, United States - 4-21-26 metaG | ecosystem: Host-associated > Plants > Roots > Rhizosphere... | reverse complement strand
CGTCCGCGCGGTTGCAGCGCTTGAGCACTTCTGCCGTCAGCGACGGATCCTGGCTCATCAACTGAACCACTTCGTCAACGTCGCGATCCGATTGCCGGAAAAGGGAAATCAGCCTTACCATGACGATGGGCGCGGCAGGGAGATGTTCCACGCTATCAATATAAAGGTCCAACGCGTCTTTCATATAGGTGACACAACAACAGACAAGAACACAGCCACAAACTTATCGGCTGGATGCGCGCGGAACTTGAGCCGCAGTTGGATCGAATTGAGGGTAGCGCGAGGCTCCTGCCGAGCCGTCGGCGTTTAATCAGGTGTCGGAATTCAAATGCGACTCTGTGGCTTCGGACTCGACTGACGAAACGATTTCCGATGCCCGCGCCTGTTCGAAGATGGCGCGGGCGTGCTCGGCCTGGGCGTCCGTGTCCGCGTGGACCGCCACAAGAATGGCGCCCTGGCGCGCTCTTTTCTCAAGGCGAATCGCGTCGACTTCGTTGAGTCCCATGCCGCATAGCGCTTCCGCGATGGCGCCATTAGAGCCGCCAACCGCGGAGGCGCTCAACGCCATCAGCGCCGGCCCGGCGGCGATGAACGGCCCGGCCCCGGGAATCGATATGGATTTAATGCCCGGCAGCCATCCCAACGCGCTGGCGCCAACGCCCGGCAAAGTAGTCCCGGAGTGTGGCGCGCTCGTCTTGTCGATGAGCAGCGCGGAGATGTTCTCGTCGGAAAAATCGGCCACCTTCAATTCGTTGACAATGGCTTCCGCTTGAAACTCCGTGTCAGCGACGCCAAAAACGATTTTGCCCATACCTCTGTGATATTTTTTGCGCGCGGCCAATAGTGTCCTATGGATGAGAATAATAATTGTAAACCGCCGTCACAAACTCCTGGTCCGCGGGGCCCGGCCATTGCGTGCGGTCGAAACTCGGCGCGTTGGCAAGAAAGTCCTTCGGCACATTGGCAATCAAATAACCGCCCGCGTCGCTGCGGGTCAGCGCCCCAGGAATGATGGCAATGTAACGGTCCCGCGCCCCGCTGATGCCACGCGGATCGAGCACGGCGAAAAGCATCCTGCCCGTCGTCCAGTCCATCACCACGTCCTTGATGGCGCCCACCCTCTTGCCCATTGCGTCGCGAACCGGCATCCCGATCAGGTCGCTGGAGCGCGCGTAGACGGCCGTCGGCGGCGCGACCGGACTGACCACCGGCGCCGTCGCTGTCACATCCGGCGCCACGACGACGGGCGTCGCCGCTTCTACATACGACGTGTCTGGCGATGCGTTATTCCAATATCGTTCATCCATCTGGCGCGCTTGTCCTTTGCCGCGTTGGTAGTGAGCGGTGATCCTGCCGATTTCAGCGTCATGATCCGGCGCCGAAACGGCGGGCGCGGCCACGCCCGCGGGTTCGACAACCAACGGCGGCGAAACGGCCGCGACCCGCGGTTGCCACTGCTCGGGCGGGACGACAGGTTGCGTCACTCCGTAATAGGCCAGCGTCATCGCCGCCCACTGCGGATCGGAAACGTCGGTCTTCTTGAAATCGACGGCCGCCCGGAAATGTTGCGTGTCGCACGCCAGCGTCATGGCGCCTGCCCCGGGCTGCGCCACAAGAAGCGATGCCGGGACGGCGATTTTCCGATCGTCCTCAAGCGTGGTGATGACCCCAAAGGAAATGCGTCCGGTGCGCATATCGTATACGACATCCGAAATGCGCCCCACATTTTGGCCAAAGCGATCCTGCGCTTCCATGCCCAGAATGTCGCTGGCTCGGTAGCTCGCCGCTGTGGGAGAACTGGGAGCGCTAATCACCACTGCGGCTGGGCCGCCGGAATAATCCGGCACAGGCACGGCAGCCAACGGAAACGCGCCGCCCAGCAGACAACTCACAAACGCACACTCCTTGATTTTCACGAAGCAAGCCTACGGGGCGATCAACGGGGGCGCAACCGGGGCGCGCACCGGTTCGCGCATGAGAGAAAAATTCAATCCTGAGCGGCCGCTCTAGGAGGCATCCACCGGATCGCCCAGGAGACGCTGGATTTCGGCGATGATTTCAGCGAGCGAAGCGGTCTTGTCAAGATAAGAATTGACCGTCTTGAGAATCGTCTCCCGCACGACCTGCTTGTCGAACACCGCCCCGGTCAGCAGTATGATCGGCGTTTCGGGCGCCAGCTTCTTGACTTCCTGGATCATGATGAACCCGTCGCCTTCTTCGATCTGAAAATCCATGATCACCAGTTGCGGCGGATCCTCCTTGATGATCTTCTTCGCTGTCTCAGTGTCGCCCGTGGCGGAGACACGGTAGCCTCGCATGCCCAAGGCCTCTTGCAGCAGTTCGCGGATGTCCGCTTCATCATCAATAGAGAGAATGTGTTTTTTCATGGTCGCAGGAAGTTACGCCCGAGCCGCTCGTTGCGCCAACTTTACGGTGACGACCCCGCCGACAACTTTGTCCTGGTCGTGCAATGGAATGAGGCTGAAGAGGATGGCCACCGGCTCTCCGCCCTTGCATACGAGATTGGCGGCGCGATTCTGAATCTCCCGCCCCTCGCGCATCGCCCCCATCATCGTCGTGGCCGCCTCGCCCTCCCCGCCTGGAAGCTGGATAATGCGGTCAAGCGGCTGCGCGATGATCTCGGTGGGCTCCCAACCGCTGACGCGCAGCACCGCGGGGTTGATGCGGCTGACGTTGAGCGCCTTGCTGATGACAAAAATCAGTTCATCAATCGAATTGATGATCAATTGGCTGTAGCGAAGCTGGTGATCGAGCGCCTGGTTGGACCATTTCTTTTCCAGGTTCTCCTTCTTGAGGTTGGTGTTGGAGGCCACCAGCTCGGCCGTGCGCTGCTGCACTTTGATCTCAAGCTGGGCGTTGGCTTCCTCCAGCGCCATGGCCGCCTTGCGCCGCGCCGCCAAGTCGTCGCGCATCAGCCAGCTCACGAATCCCAGCAGGACGAAATTCACCATCAACCCCATGCTCACGATCCACTTCGTCGACAACGCCTGCGCCCGCGCATCCTGGTCGCGCTCACGCAAAAAGCTCTTCTCCTGGTTGATGACCGACGATGTCGAACGTTGAATCCTCCCAATCTCCTCAACATCCGGATGCGCCGCCAGCAAATCGCGCGCGCCATCGATCCCGTTTTGCTCGCGAGCCTGAACAACCGTCTTTGTGAAGTCGATCCGATCCTTGATGAGCTTTTCGAGCTGGAGGAATTGGCTGTGGATCGCGACGGATTCCTCTCCGTGCAACGTGAGCGCCTTGGCTTGTTCGAGATGCTCGACCATCTCCGCGTAAGCGGACCGATACGCGGCCTGGTCGCGGCGGTCGCCGGTCATCAGGAAGGTGCGAAGCGACGCGTCGCCGGCGTGCAGGCTGGAGAGCACCGCGTCCGCCTGAAGAATGACGTCGTGCGTGTGGTTGACCCAATCGGCGGTCGCGATGGACCTCTTAATGTTATTGACCGAGGTGACCGTCACATAAATAAGTATGGCGACCACCACGACAAACAGGCCGATAACGCGCGTCTCGATGTTATCTTTCATAGCCCTTGCGGGTTCTCAAATATGGATTGTGCGACTTTTTCTTATAGGCCGTTTAGATTGATCGAGGAGCTGCTCGTCCCCTGGGCGACTGGATCCTGCGATGGATTATCAGTCTCGGTCACAGTTGCAAGGATTTGGTTGATACCGTTAGAGTAAACGAACTCGGAGGCTGTCGTCCAGTTTTGTTTCAGCGTGCCCGCCAGCGTCGTCGCGATCTGGCGAATCGTCGCGCCGGAGCTTTGGAGCTCGAACGTGTTGCTCGGCGCGATGTAATGGATGTAGCTGGATTGCGCAGACACGTAGCAGGCGTCATCCGCATAACCCGGCATGTTCACCATGATGAGCCGGGCCTGGTAGCCCTTTTGCGGCAGCACCTGGCTCGCGAGGATCGCGTAATCATAGGGCATCACCACACGGTAAAACAGGTTCGCGCTCACCGACGGCAGCTCGAAATGCTGCATCCCCGGAACGTAGGCGAGGTCCAGCGCGTCGGGATTCTGCGGCGGGTTCGTGGCGGCGATGTCAGCGATATTAGTGACGGTCACATTCGTTAACACGGACCAATAAAAAGAAGAAGTCGGGTTTGTTGTGCATTCCACCTGGAACGTCGCTCCCACCGTCCCGGCCACTGCAAGGCACGGCGCTGCGTTCGAGACCGAGAGATTCAGATAGGGCGGCACGCCCCAAAGCGCCGCGCTGGTCCCGTTCGTCGAATTCGGCGTCGGTGTCGGTGTCGGCGTGGGCGTGGGAGTCGGAGCAGGCGTTGGCGTTGGCGTAGGTGTCGGGGTCGGGGTCGGCCCCGGTGTCGGCGTGGGCGTCGGCGTCGGAAACGGCGGAGGCGGGGGAGGAGGCGGCGCGTTGGTGTCGGGCGCCACAGCCGAAGTGTTCGTGTAAATAATCTCCCTGAAAATCGACGGGGTGTTGTTTGTGTCGACGGCCGCCACAGCGACATAAAAGATGCCGTTGCTGGGCAGGTTGACCAAGCCGTTGGTCTGCGTCTTCGGGTAGTTGGTGAAGTACGAGTACGTGCCATGCACCGTCCCCCAACCAAGGACATATCCGGCGACCGCCGTGCTTGGCGACGGTTTCCAACCCAGTTGAAGGGTCGCCTCGGCGTTGTGGGCCGCCAATCCTGTCAAGCCTGCCAGGATTCCGACGTATTGTTTTTGGGAAACAGGGCGCATTTGTTTCAATCCGGTTTGTATAGATTCTAGGTCGCGTTGTCCAATTCTTTTACACGCAGATACCGTGCCAGTTGTGTTTTTTCGCAAAGAGGCGAGATGGTTTCCAAGTCGCTTTCGATCGCCGCGACGTCAAATAAAGACGCTTCGCCCACCGCCATTCCAACCCGTTCCGCCAGCAACGCACCTTGACCGGCGCGCACCGTTTCAAGCAAAACCAACGCCTCATCAAACCGTCCCCCGCAATCGATCCGGCGCGCCGATATGCCGTCCCATCCCAGCCAACCGTGCGGCATTGACGCATAATTGCGACCCGCGCCGGTCGTCCGCCAAATCACGCGGGCAAGCTGCGACACGCTTAAGCAACGCTAGAAGCCATCTCATAAATAGGCAAGAAGGGCACGGCGAGGAATTTGGGCCGGCGGCGAGGCGCGCGGCGGGAGCATTCCCGCAGGGGACTGTGACCGACGCGCAACAACGCTGCCGGCCCAAAGGCCCGCCGCAGCCCTCTTCGAATATTTATGAGATGGCTTCTAACACGGCGCTCAGGCCAGTTCAAAGCGATAAGTCCATTCCATCTTTTAACACGAAACGGTCGCCATCAAACTGAGAGGGGGTGGGACGTTGGTTGGGCGACCGGTAGATTTTCTCCTCAGTGAAAATTGGAACGCGCCAAGCCGACTTTCCAAAGGGAATTGCGCGCCACCCCTGATAACCCTGACCGACATTCCACCAACTTGACTGCTTTGAACGCGCTCGAACAACCTTGCGCTAAATTGAACGCGTGATGCGAAGACGTTATGCGAAATGGGTGGCTTCAGGAGCGAATGGCAAGAGATGCTTGATAATAAATGTGTTACAAAAATGGTGCCCGCGACAGGACTTGAACCTGTACGATGTTACTCACTAGAACCTGAATCTAGCGCGTCTGCCAATTCCGCCACGCGGGCAACCTGGTCCGCCACGACTTGCGAAGGCAAGTCCAGCGCTATGTTGACGCAACGCTGCTTTTTGCGCAAGCGCCCACGGCGTGAAACGCCCGTCAACATCGCGGGACACAGTATCAGAGGGGTCACGACCAGCGCAAGCGTCCAATTTAAAACCACATCTAAGCCATCCAAAACCTCTGCGCACGTCCCTGCCGCTCCTTGATAGCAGGCCACCGGAAATAAAAATCCCCCATCCCGAACCATTCAGCCCAGGATGGAGGAGGCTCAGATGCGCAAAAGGTCGCGGCCTAATAGCGCAGCCGATAGAACACGTGCGGGGCGCCGTTGTTGACGGGCACGTTTAGCGAATTGGTGGCCGTGGATCCAGGCACGGAGAACCACGCGTTGGTGTCGCCAATGTCAACGGAATTGGATTGGACAGTCCATCCGACGCGATCGCCCGGCCATTGCAGCGTGAGCACACCGTTGGTCACGCCGGCGACGATATTGGTCGGCGTCTGGTTGACAACGTAGCTCACATGGAGCTTCATTTGATTGGGGTTATTGACAGAAACGAGCGTCGCGTTCACGCCTTTGGGCAAAGACCCCAATATTGCGCTTGCGCCTCCTGACAGACTCGTGAAGCCGACCAACGGATAGTCCTGTCCCGCGACGAAGGCGCCGCCGGTAATATTCACGGTGACGACGCCATTGAGCGTGACGCTGCCCGCGCTGATGGCCGGCGTCGTCACGCTGTTGAGGTTCTGCAATTCCAAGGTCGCCGACGACGACGAACCGAGATTCAGCGAACTTACGGCCAGGGAGCCATTGGCTGAAACGACGTTGACCGCCAGCGTCGTGCCGTTGACGGCGGTGTAGGAGCCGCCTCCGCTGCTCGCGGTGGTCGTCACCAGTTTCCCGGCGCTGATCAGCGTGGCGCCCGTGTAGGTGTTGGTCCCCGCCAGCGTCAGCGTCCCCGTCCCGGTCTTGGTGACCGCAACCGACGCCGCTCCGTCGACAATCGCCCCGTTGAACGTCCCGGTCCCGTTGTTCTGGCCGAGCGTCAAAAGGCTCGCCGGCGCGCTGGAGTTGGTGACCAGGCCGGAGCCAGTCAAAAGATCGAAGCCCTCGCTGGTCCCGCCCATGTCAAACACGCCGTTGTCAATCACGCCGGAAGCGGTGTAAAGCTGGTCGCCGCCCGTTCCGCCAAGGATCATGGCGCCGCCTGGGTTGATAAGCAGGCCGGGACCCGACAACGCATGGACGTTGGCATTGCTAACCTTGGCCAAAACCAGGCGGCCGCCGGCGTTGACGGTGGCGAGCGTGCCGGCGTTATCGGCGCTGCCAGTCAAACGAACAATGCCCGAATTGACGACCACCTGGGCGCTGTTGTCGACCGTTGTGCGGGTGACCGTGCCGACGTCCAGTGAGTCGGTCCGGTTGAACGCGAGGATGGAGCCGGGAACGAGGTTGGTGAACGCTCCGGTTCCGATGGAGCCGTGCGTGTCGTTGTTCCCGACCTGAAGCGTGCCGCCGGAAAGAACGGTCCCGCCGGCGTAGTCGTTGTCTGTGTCAAATATCACTTTGCCGGAGCCGGTCTTGACAACCAATGTCGCGCCGGTGATATGGCCGCCGCCGCTGATCACATAAGTCTCGGCCGTGTTGCTGACAGTGACGAGCGCGGGCGCCACGACGTCTGTCAAATCCACATTCGGCGTTCCAGTCAACGAATCGTCGAATGTCACCGCGCCCCCGTCGAAGTAAGTCAGGCCGTTCACGCCGGCGCCCTTCCAGTTCGGCGCGGATTGAATGTTCCAGATCGCCGATGCGTCTCCGTTCCAGGTCAGCGGCACGCTGGAAACCTGAAACATGACGGGATTGCCGCTGGTGTCGAGCGTCCCGAACACGCCGACGGGCAACTTGCCGAGAGTGCATCCATTCCCGCTGCCGCTGCTGAATGCGATGAGCGGATAACTCTGGCCGGGCACAAATGTGCCGCTGGTGATGTTAATGGTCACCACATCACCGAGGGACAGGCTGCCGGCGCTGATGGGCGCGACGCTCGTGCTGCCGACATTTTGAAATTCAAGCGTCGTGAAGCCAAGGCTCAGGGAGCTGACGTTCAGCGATCCGCCGGGCGCCGCCACCGAGACGCCAAGCGCGCCGCCGTCATTAATCGAAAACGCGCCGCCGCCCGTCTGGGCGGTCGAAACCACCAACTCGCCTCCTTGCACGGTCGTTGCCCCCGTGTAGGTGTTGGCCCCCGTCAGCGTCTGCATGCCGGTTCCCGTTTTCGTGACTGCGACCTGGCCCGCGCCGTCCACTATTTTTCCCGTGAATGCGGCCGTGCCGTTGCCATCGCCAAGCTGAAGAACGCTGGCCGACGAGGCGGAGTTGGTGACAAGACCGGCGCCGTTCAAGCCGTTGAAGCCCTCGCTCAACCCGGCCATGTCGAAGGTCCCGTTATCGGCAATGTAGCAGTTCTTGTAGATTTGATCGCCGCCCGTGCCGCCGAGCTGCATCAGGCCGCCGGCGTTGATCGTAGAGGAAGTGCCAAGCGCGTGAGCGCTGCCGGAGCTGGCTTTGGCCAGCACGAGTGTCCCGCCGGAATTGACCGTCGCAATGGTGGCGATGTTGTCGCCAGTCCCGCCCAGGCTGAGCGCGCCGGAATTGACGACGACATTGGGCGTGCCGCCCGAGTAATAAACGTCGCTGATGGTCAGCGCGTCGGTGCGATTGTAGGCCAGCGTCGTGCCCGCGACGGTCACGGCGACCGAACCGGATCCAATGGCGCCGTGCGTGTCGTTGTTGCCGATTTGGAGCGTCCCCACGCCAAGCGTCGTGCCGCCGGAATAATCGTTGTCCGTGTCAAGTATCAACGTTCCCACGCCCAACTTGGTGAGCGCGTTGGTCCCGCTGATTTTGCCCGTGCCGGTCAACGAGTAATTGGTCGAGCTGTTGAACGTCACGCTGCTCGGAAGCACGGTCGAGTTCAGCGTCACCGAGGCGCTGCCGGTGAGTGTGGAATCAAATTGCACAACGTCGCCATCCACATAATTAAAGCCGGCCACGCCGTTGGAAGTCCAGTTGGCCGTTGTGTTCACGTCCCACACCGGCGAGAGATTGCCGTTCCAGACCAGCGGCGGCGCGGCAGGCGGCGGCGAGATGTCGAGGTTCAACGTCGGCCGCAGCGTCGAGCCGACGCCGGTGTCGCCGGCGTTAATGACGTAGCGCGTGGCCGTCGAGGAGGTCGGGCCGTCGCAATTGATGCGCAGCCAGACGTAAGCCTGCGAGGCCGAGGCGTTGTAGGTCGGATTGGCCGTGTAAAAGCTCTGGATGTAAGCCTGAAGCGAATTGGAGGCGCCGAAGGCCGTGGTGACCGCCGTGCCCGAAGGCTTGCCAATCAGGCTGGGCGTCAAATAATTGTCCAGTATCTTCACGTCCGACGGGGTGGCATTTGAGCCCGGCCCCGGGTTGGAGCCCAAATAATAATAGAAGGACGAATTCGGCGCGCCTGACGCCGCCGGAATGTCCGTGCGGAAATTGGCGATGCCCCAGAGGTCGCCATTCATTGCCACGGACGAGCCGACCGAGTTAAGCGTCACGGTCAATGTCGTCTGGTTCCCGATGATCATGCCGGACGGTAGCGTCGGCAGCGGGAACATGAGGATGGCGCACCACGAGGGCGAGCCGCCGGCAAAGCCGATGGCGTCAGTCGCGCTGGAGGCGTTGTTGCACACCCCGGCCGCCGTCTGGCAGGTGTAGTCCGAAGGACTGGACACAATGGGAGTGATGGTTGCCATCGTTGGCAACGCAATGGACAGCGCCGCGATCGCAACCGCCGCGCCTTGGATTGAAGCAGTTTTTTTCATAGCGAGTGGAGGAGTTGATCTGACAGGGTTTTCATTGATGTTCCGAGAACATGTTGGCCAGGACCTGCAATTCAGCCAGCTTACGGGAATTCGGGGTAAACGTGGGCGCCTTGATGAATCGCCAATGGTGCAATTCGGCGTGTCCGTCGGCGAAGGCAATGCCGCTGGAGCCCCCGTGATACTCGGCTGGCCAATCGTAAATGTAGGGCGCCGCAATTGCCGGCAGGTCGATCCGGAAACAAGCGTCGTTGATCGTCGTGTCGTCTTCATCGATCACGACAAACCGCCAAGCCGGTTTGGCGACCTGCGGAAGCTTGGTGTAGTTTTTGAAGGTTGGGCCGAAGCCGGCTCCATTATTGACAGAGCCCATGTAACAATTCATCGACACCCCGCGCACCATGTTCTTCATGTTGCCCGGGCATTTGTAGAGGCCGATCCCCCGCGTGTACGGAAACAGCATAGCCGCCGAAATCAGCGTCGTGTTCGTGGCGTCCGAGGGGTTGGTCATGTCGCCCGCGACCCAGGAAGTGTTGGTGTAGATGCCCTGGTACATGGACGGGTTGGGAACCAACAGGCCCGCGTAATCATCGGAGTACATGAACCACGCCACCAGGAACTGTTTGCCGTTGCTGATGCACTTGATGCCCTGCGCCTTCTGCTTGGACCGCGCCAATGCCGGAAGCAGCATCGCCGCCAGAATCGCGATGATCGCGATGACCACCAGCAATTCAATTAATGTAAACCCCCGCGGCGCCCTCGTCGGACAACGTCGCCTAGGGTGGAAATGATTCATGTGATTCCGGTGATATTCGAGGCATTCGCGCGATCTGAAAAGTCAGCAAAATTGCCGATACACCCGCTCCCTTTCAAACGCCGAGATACTTCGCCACAGCCTGCGCGCGCGATTGGACATGAAGCTTGTGGTAAATATGCTCGATGTGCGTATGCACGGTGCTGTAGCTGATGCTCATCTGCTCGGCCGTTTCCTTGTAGCTGTAACCCTTGGCAAGATAGTCCAATATCTCTTGCTCCCGCGGCGAGAGCCGTTCCGTTTCGGCGGCCGCCGCGCGCGCATGCTTGAAAGACTGGACCACCTTCCGGGCGATGCTGCTGGTCATCGGCGCCCCTCCAGCATAAACATTTTTCACGGCCGCCAGCAATTCGGCCGCGCGAACCGGCTTGAGCAAATACCCGGACGCCCCCGCCGCAAGCGAATCGAAGATAAAGTCGGTGTCCTCATGCACCGTCAACATTAAGATCTGCGCCTCCGGGTTGGTGGGCGCCAGCCGGCGCACGCACTCCACGCCATCCATCCCGGGCAGGTTGATGTCCATCAACACCACCCTTGGGCGAACCGCCGGCAACGCCGCCAACGCCTCCTCTGCGCTCCCGTAAACGCCGACGCACCGGCATTCCGGCGAACGCTGCAGAATTCCCGAAAGGCTCGTTCGCAAACCCGCGTCGTCCTCGACAATGGCGACCGTGATGGCTGTCTGCATAGATGTGGCGTCAGGCTAACCTTCGCCCGATCAGACCGGCAATCAGCAATTCTGCCGAGGCGCATCCACCGCCCGCGCGCCTTCGATGGGGACCACAAACGTGATCCGCGCGCCCCGGTCCGGCTGGCTGTCCTGCTCCAGGCGCCCGCCAATCTCGCCCATCCGATGTCGCAGGTTAATCAGGCCGTCGCCGCCGTTCTTTGGCGCCGCGCCGGTGTCAAATCCACGGCCATTGTCCTCGACGGTCAGCGTCAGGGCGTCCTCGGCCACGCTCAAACGCAGCCAGACCTCGGTCGCCGACGAATGCTTGACAATGTTGTGCAGCGCCTCCTTCAGGCCCAGATAAAGCTGATGGCGCACGTTGGCCGCCAACTCCACCGGCGGCAGGTCCATCGGCATGTCCAGCCGCGACCGGATTCCCGCCGCGCGCAAAAACTCCGGCGCGAACTGGCACACATGCCCCACAAACCGCTCCAGCGCGTCGTTCCGAGGGTTGACCGCCCACACAATCTCATCCAGCGAGCGCGTCAACAATCGCGCCGTGCGAAATATCTGGTCGAGGTGATCGCGCGCCTGGGTCGGCTTGTCAAAATCCGTTTGCGCCAGCTCGCTGAGCATCGCGATATGGCTCAGGTGCGCCCCAAGGTCGTCGTGCAAATCCTTGGCGATTCGCGCCCGGTCTTTCGCCACGACGGATTCCTGCTCCAGCCGCTGCAGCCGATGCCGCAGCCGCCGAAACGATATATACCGCACCAGCGCTATTGTCGCCCCCGTGAACGCCACCAAGAAACCCAGCCGAAACCACCACGTCTGCCAGAACAACGGTTCGACGATGAACGCCAACGACGCCCCATCCGCATTCCAAACGCCGGAATTGTTGCAGGCCGTGACGTGGAATCGATACGATCCCGCCGGCAAATACGAATACGTCGCGTTGCGCGCCGTCGTCTCGATGGGCTTTTGGTCGCACCCATCGAGTTGATAGCGCAACCGGACGTTTCCAGGCGCGACAAAGCTCAGCGCGTTAAAATCAAACTTCAACTCGCGATGCGTCTGCGAAATGTCCAGCGGCTGATCCGCGAATGGGCCGCTGCCGCCAAACTCCGCATCCACCAGCACGCGTCCGTCCACGGTCAACCGCTCGATCAACACCGGCGGCGCGACGATATTGGGCTCAATCCGGTCCGGATGCACCACCGCAAGCCCCGTCAGCATGGAGAAGCAAATACGGCCGTCATGCGTGCGCACCGCCGCCAGCCCAAAACCAAAATTGGCCTGCAAACTCGGCAGCCCCTCGTTCTTCCCGTACGATGTCGCGCGGATCCGGTTGATGCGGCCATCAGCCAGTTGTCGCAATTCAGATACCTGGATCGAGAACACTCCGCGATTGCCCGCCAGCCAGAGCGCCCCGCGATTGTCGGCGGCAATCTGTGAGACAAAATCATCCGGCAGCCCCTGCTCCGTTCCCACACGCATGAAGCGGCCGCCGTCGCGCCATCCCAGCCCCGCCCCGCCGTATCCAATCCAAACGCCATCCGCCGTCGCTTGCAGGCACCGTATCGGCGCCGGCCTTGACAGCGAAGGCTGCGCCTCTTCCACCAGGCTCGATCCAACCAAATCCAGGAGCCGCCCGTCTTCCGTCCCAAACCAGACTTGGCGCGACGGATCCTCCGCCATCGCCCGCACCACCCGGCTGCCAGCCGGCAGCTCGAAGCGCTGGCGCTCCTCATCGTGCAATCGCTGCACGCAATTGGGCCTGTCCGACGCCACCCAAAGGTTGCTTTCCGAATCCGCCATCAGCGTCCAGATTCGATCGCTCACCAATCCATCGCGCTGATGCATCACGCTGCACTGTCCGTCCCGCCACCGATAAAGCCCATTGTCAGTCGTGCCGATCCACACATCGCCGCGTTTGTCGCTCGCGATGCACGACGCCTGCCCTCGCGGCCAATCGCTGTTTGTGCTCACCACCGACCAACTCTCACCCCGGTTGACCGCCACAAATCCATTCTGCGTCACCACCCACAACGAGCCGAGACTATCTTCGCACACAGATCGAATCGTCTCGAACGGCAGGCCGTGTTCGGCCCCCAACAACTCCAAAGCCCGCGGGCGCAGCCGATTCAATCCCCCGCCCGTCGAGCCCACCCAAATGTCTCCTTCACGATCCTCCGTCACGCAGCGTATCTCCCCGCGCGATGTTTCCACCCGCGCAACATTGGTTCCGTCATACCGGAAAAGCCCGCTCGCAGCCGTCCCGATCCACACCGCTCAAGTCTGATCTTCAAACAGCGTCAGCGGCTCGATCGCTTCGCCCGGGGAACCCAGCTCGGCTGATTTCCGCGGCGCCGTTCCCTCATCGATTCTGTAAAGCTCCCTCCCCGCGCACGCCCAAACTCCCCTGTCACGCCTCGCCGCGATGCACAGCGGATGCTCCTGCAACGTCGTCAACGACTCAAAATGCCCGTCCCGCAAAACTCCCACGCGGCCGCCCTGCGCAAACCACAACCGTTTCCTCACGTCCGTCGCCAGCCAGCAAATGCCCGTCGCCGGCAACCCCTCCTTTTCCGAAAAATGCTTCGCCTTGCCGTCGGCGATGCGGCACGCCGTGCCGTCCCAATACGCCACCCAAATCGCGCCGTCGCCGTCAGACGCGATGCATGAAGGCCGGTAAACCCACAAACCGTCGGCCGAAGTGTAGGCCCGGGTCCCCCGCGCGGACACGCTCATGACCACGCCCCCTTCCAGCGCCAGCCACAAATGATCGCCCCCGCTGACCGTCAACGCCCGAATCATCTCCACCGACGCCCCGGCGATAATCGGCAGCGCCTGCCGCTTGAATTGAACGCCGTCGAACTTCGCCAACCCTCCCTGCGTCGCCACCCACAGATAGCCGTCGGAGGTTTGCGCCACGCCCGTTACGTTATTATCAGGCAGTCCATCGTCGGACTGCCAGACGCGGGCGCTCCAACTGGAATCCGCGCCGCGGACCGCTCCGCTCGCGAGGAAAATCCACGCCGTCAAAACCAGGAATGGACGCTTGCGATCTCTCATTGAAGTCAGCCGAACAGCTTATGGCGGCCACGCGCCCCAAACAATCCAAACCATCCCCGGCCATTCATCTCAACGTCCGCCGCCTTCCTGAAAATGCCTCGCGATGCCATACGCCCGCTCGTTGACTTGCCGCATCGCCTCCAGCAACGGCGTGTACGGCTCGTATCGAATATTCACCACCCCCTTGTTGGCGTCGCGATTCGACGGATCGGCCCTGGCGTCCGCGGGATCGTTGTCAACGTACTGCAGCCAGTGCCAGCCAACGCACTCCCGCGACTCCAGCAGCCCCAGCGTGAAATTCTGATAGAATAGCCCGCGGTCCCGTTGCGTCCTCACCAGCCACCCGGCCCCGCTGCGGTTGGCCAGCCCGGAGTCGCTCCCTTTGGCGTACCACTCCGTGATGATGACCGGCCGCCCCGATTCCCGCGACCACATGGCCAAATCGGTTGGGCGCGGCGTCCATGCATAATAATAGTTGACAGACACAACGTCCAAATGCGGCCCCGCCGCCCGAAACACTTCCGCGCTGCCAAGGTCCGATCCGTGGAATCGCGACCCTAGAAATAAGTGGTTGGGGTCGTGCTTGCGGATCGCCCCGGCGACGATCCGAAAGTAACGATCCACGACCATTCCAAGAAAATCCTTCTGGTCCTGTTCCGTGATGTCATGCGCCGATGCCATCGCCCCGTGCCGCTGCCGCAGCCACGCCAGCGCCGCCGCATGTCCGGGATCGTCGCCAGGCAAACCCAGGTAATCCGTCAGCGCCGACTTTCTGAACGGCAGCTCGTTGTCTGAGAAATGCCCCAGCAGCCACGGATCGTCCCTCTCCGCCGCCAACTGCCGCGCGTAGTCGTCGCAAAACGCCGCAAATTCTGCGTCAAACACAAAAATGCAGTTGTTCGGATACCCCGTGTGCCCCGGCATTTGATACGTGCCCCCGCGCTTCCGGCCATACGCGCTCATGAAATTCCACAGCCGCGTGTAAACCGGTGGATCCGGCGCCGCGTGCGCAATCGCTCCGCTCGACCACGCCCCGACACCGTTGAAACCATAGTCGCGAAGAAACGTTTTGGTCTGCTCCGCCCAGTTCGTTTCCGCCCCAAATCTCGATTCGAACGCCCCCTCCGCCGCCGGCGTTCGCGCGGGCGACACCGCCGCCACGCCCTTGTGCAGAAATAGCCCGCCCTCCGGATCGACCAGCCACCAACGCCCGTGCAGGTTCGTGGCGTGGATAAAACCTGTCGCCGCCGCTTTCGCGCCAGTCCATCCCCCAAAATGGTCCAACCCCGAATCCACAGGCAACGCAGCCAGCTCCGGGCGCTGCTCCAGCGCGCGCGTCGGGAACTTCTTCCACGCGGCATCCGGACCAATGGCCGCTTCCACTTCGGTGGCCGTTTCCGGGGCGCCGACGGCAAATCGCGCGCACAAGCAAATCAGCAAGCCCAAATGGCGCGCTCCAAATGGAAAGTTCAAAAGCGTGATGCCAACACTCTGGGCAAAGCCGCGCGCGCCGGTAAGTCGGCAAAATTGCTGATCGTGTTGCGCTTCAGCGTCCTGTTGTTTGTCAACGCGAGGCGCCGGGAATGGAATTGGATTCCAGGCCCGACATTCCGGACACCGCTTCAACCAAATTGCCGGTGGCGATGTTCGTGAACACTGCGTCCAGGACGCCTTGCGCCTTCGCGTTCCCGGTGGCCGCCTTGCGCAGGTTGAAAAACCGCAGCGCCAGCCCC